>Ga0181517_10000765_pt1 | contig 40686 bp, 37 predicted proteins | sample PEATcosm2014_Bin_31_FD_119748 | JGI IMG/M metagenome (GOLD analysis project Ga0181517, IMG submission 119748) | Peatland microbial communities from MTU Mesocosm Facility, Houghton, MI, USA - PEATcosm2014_Bin01_30_metaG | ecosystem: Environmental > Terrestrial > Soil > Wetlands > Peat | place... | reverse complement strand
ATGAATAAATGCTTTCTACTAGTGAGACTTTCGCCAGCGTTTGAAACTTCTCGTCCTCGATATTGGTTGGTGCGGAATCAAAACGCGTTTCGTGCTGGCGGCGTGCCCGGGCGAGCGTAGCTACCCACACTGAGGCTGCTCCGGCCTGGGCCAGTGCCTGGGCAGCGGCGCGGACGGTTGCACCGGTGGTGAAGATGTCGTCGACGACCAGGATGTGCTTGAGCGTCACGGCAGCCGGATCAGAGACAGTGAATGCGCCGCGCAGGTTGAGCCGCCGCTGGCGCGGATTGAGGCCGGCCTGGCTTTCTGTCGCTCTGAGGCGCATTAGCGTGCGGGAGGCAAGCGTGAGTTTCCACGCAGGATGGCTCTTGCGCAAGGCGCTGAGGGCTTGGACTGCCAGCGAGCGCGCCTGGTTGAATCCGCGCTCGGCGCGCTTGATGCGATGCAGCGGAATGGGAACGACCAGCATCTCGGTGGGGGCCTCGGCGGCGAGTTGCGCGATGGCTTGCGCCAGCATGCGGCCGAGTCCGCGAGCCGCGGGATGCAACCGGTCGTACTTGAGCGCGTGGATAGCGTCCTTCATCCGGTCCTGGTAGAGGCCGTAGGCTACGGCTCGCACAAAGGGTGGCGGCGCCATGCGGCAGGCGCGGCACGACGCGCCAACCGAAGCGGAATCAAGCGTATCGCCGCAGCGCGAACACGCTGGGCCGCTGAGGGCGGGAAACTCCGTCCAACAGGCAGCACAAATTGGCACGGAAGAGAAGTGCGGCAGAGGGGAGCCGCATAGGGAGCAGAATCCAGGGAGGAGGGCACAACCTACCGCGTCCATGGGACTTCGGAGGACGCGGGCGACAGCGCGCCAGCGGGAAGTCTCAGATGGTGGAACGTCGAGCGTCAGTGAACCGGAGTCCCTGAAGAAGACGCACCTCACTTTGGGGAGGCGCGACTCAACAGGCCACGCCGCCTTGACCCCAAGTATACCGATATCCAGTGTGGGGTTCCAGAGCAATAGAGAACAGGAATCGAATCCTCTTTGAATTTCAGTGTGTTACGGTCGCGCTTGATGAAGGAAGATGCATAGCCGCGTTATTTCCCGGACCTTTGCCGGGAACACTCGGAGGGTCGGCTCACGCCACTAGCGTCCCTGCCGGGTCCCGAAGAAGATGAGCGCGCCGCCTGCCACGATACGGCGATGCCGAGGAGAGGTGGAACAGGAACCGAATGATCTTCGGTCTTTTCGATCTGAATGGGACCCATGTCAACGGCCTTCTTCTGAGTGGTGAATGAGAATCCTCCGTAGATCAATGCGGCGATCCCGGCGATGATCAAAATAATTCCCGCAATCTTCATCATCGGCTCCCGCCTCTTTCTGGGCTCTGTGCTGGGTTTCCATACAGATAAAGAAATCAGCGGCGGTATTATTTGTAACTTTCCATACACGAGCTATTTATGAAACTAAGTGCCCAAAGACGGCATGGCTATGACTCAACGGTGCAGGCCGATGGGGCGAGCTATGAGTTATATTTGGGCCGGATCTAAGGCCATGCCGTCTAAGGCTCTTCAATACAGTGATAGTTATGCGCCGCGCCGCTCCTTTTTGTGTTCCTGCGCGGGATGATCGCTTTCCGGCTGCTTCCCTTTATCTATCTCCTTCCGGGCTTCGTCCTTTGCGTCTTTCACAGCATCCTTTACATCGCCCCACGCCTTCTCGGCTTTGCCCTTGATCTGCTGAGCTGCGCCTTCCACTTGCGCGTCGGTGTCGCCTGTCCACTCGCCAACCTGCCGCTTGGCGCGTCCCACCGCATCGTCCACTGTGCCCTTTACTTTATCCTTGTCCATAATTCCTCCTCTGCGATTAGAAAGTTGAATGCGGAATCAAGACGCTGGGAAAAAACGCCGCGATTCAGGATGAAGCTGATAACTCGATTGTCAAGTCAAGGGCTTGCGCCCTGAAACCAACTGGAGAATCAGCACGACGAGCGCCAGCACCAGCAGTATATGGATGAATCCGCCAAGCGTGTAGCTACTTACAAGTCCGAGCAGCCACAAGACCAGCAAGATTACAAAAATGGTCCAGAGCATATGCGCTACCTCCACGACGATCTTCTTGCCGTCTATCTCGACAATAGACGCTTTGACGCGCGGCCAACAGTTGATGGTTGTTTGCCGAAGGAATATTACAAAGCCATCTGGCAATAACTATCGTGCGTATGTTGGCAAACCAATCTGCGCGATCGGGCAACAAACACGCTCTCCAATTGCGGCGAGCGATAGAGCTTAGTCTTTCGCCTCACCGCGCGGGGCTCGCGTTTGGCGCTCGGTCAAACCTGTCTTTATCTTTTCGTAAGTGGCCTGCATGGCATCCAGTTCAAGGTCGCTTAATCTCTCGATATCAATCATTTGATTGCGGGCCTTGTCCATGGCGCGGATCAGTTCGTTGAGTTTCAGGTTGATCGCGCGCGCATCCCGATTTTGCGTGTTCTGAATGAGGAACACCACCAGAAATGTTGCAATGCCCGTGCCGGTGTTGATGGCCTGCGCCCAGTTTGGCGAGAAATGAAATACTGGTCCGGTCGCGGCCCAAACAGTAACCACCAGCCCCGCACCCGCAAATGCCCACGTCGATCCCAACCATCCGGAGGCCGTTGCGGCGAACCGGCCAAAGTGGTAATGAACGGTGCGGGGCCGATCCTCAACTGTCTGCTTGTCCGTCAATGTCGACTCCATGGCCCAGATGCTTTCGACATTACGGAGATGGCGCTGCGCTGTCTGTCGCAAGCGGACCACACTCGGACACCCAAGGCGCGAGTCAGCGGGTCAGCGCGCGGTGTGCTTGCTTCGCGCATTGGCACGTGATTCGGGGCAGGGATCGGGCGTGAATTCTTGCTTGTGCGCCGGCAAAGCCAGCGGGAGAACTAGACCAAAACCAGAGATGCTGTACCCAGCTGCGGTGGTGCCCCACCCTTGCGGCAGAAAAAACTCGCAAGGATGGGGCACGGAGGTCTGGGGCACAGCAATCCTGGAACTGCTTTAGAATACCCCGGCGAGGTAGGCTTCGCCCTGGTGCTGCTTTTCATTCATGGCGCCGCACTCTGCCAGCATGGCTGGCGAGAGCGTGATAACCGGGCAGTGCGAGTGGGCCAGCACCTTGTAGACCACGCCGTGACGGGTGATGGCGGCAAAGGCCGTTGCGCCATGGGCGCCCAGCACGATCAGGTCGGCCTGCTGCGCTCTTCCCTGGTAGAGCAGCTCCTCAGTGGGGTCGCCGGGCACCACAACCGACTGGACCGCGATCTTCTTCTGGAACTCGTCGGGAATCATCGACAGCAGGTCGCCTTCAATTTCATAAATCGACCGCCCGGCCAGGACCTCAGCCCGCTCCTGTGGCCGGATGACATGTTGCAGGATCAGGCGCGCGTTGTGCTGGACGGCCAGTTCGGCCGCAAAGGCTGCCACAACGTGCCTGGACTCAAGCAAACTGACGGCGCAAAGAATGGTGCGGGTGGCAAAGTTGCGATAGGCGCCATCCAGAACGTCGGGGCCGACAATATAGACAGGAACTCTGGCGGTGCGGAGAACGGCCTCAGCCACAGAACCTACCAGCAGCTTGCCGATGGGGCCCGGGGAATGAGTGCCCATGACGACGCGGTCAATTGCGCGTTCGCGAGTGAAAGCGAGGATCTGGTCGGCGGCCAACCCCGGCCGGACAATGACTTCGGCGCGGATGCCGGCCTCGCGCGCGCGCTTGGCCAAGGGTTCCAGGTGGCTTATTTCGGAACGAGCGGCGGCTGCGGTGTCGTAGTAGCGAATTCCGGAGGTCTCCGTCGCGGCCACTACCAGCGTGTCGTAAGCGTGAAAGAGGATGAGCTCCGAGCCGAACTCGACGGCTTGCGCCAGCGCGAAGGCGAATGCCTTTTCGTTGGCGGGGATTTCGGAAGCAAAGAGGATGGTGGAGGGTCTGCTCCAACCCGGCTTCATTGTTGCGGCCATGGGAACCTCCTGTGGTGCGGCCATACTCTGGCAGAGTCAAAATCGAATTGCGGTGCCCGGTAGCACAGAGCGAAGTGATTGCAATCACAGGGCGAAGGCGGACAAACCGGCATCGATACACCGATAACCCTCACTTTACCCCCGGAGAGCGGCTCGACCAGCGGCATCTCTTGCCAGAGCAATCATTCTCTTCCCGTTTTGGAAATCCGTACAGGGTACGAAAGTATGTTTGCTTGGCGAGTCGAGGCGGTGGTTTGGTAGATGGAGTGATCTGAATCACAGCCGCCCTCCCACGGGAACTGGTCTTCTAATGGGGAATCGTGGCGTCTCCCCCGCCGCTGGACTCTCCTTCCGGGCGGCCCTCTGCGATTCTTTGAGGTCGTCCCATGAAGCCTATGCACAATATTCCCGCTCGCGGCGGGTTGAACTTTGACGAAACCCCTTTCCTGGCCATCTGGGAGATTACCCAGTCGTGCGACCTGGCGTGCAAGCACTGTCGCGCCGCGGCCCAGCCCATTCCTCATCCGGACGAGTTGAGCAACGCCGAAGGCAAGGCGCTGATTGACCAGATTGCCGAGATGGGGGTGCCGATCTTCGTCTTCACCGGCGGCGACCCGATGAAGCGCAAGGACGTTTACGAGTTGATCCGCTACGCCGCCGACAAGGGAGTGCAAGTGGCTCTGACGCCGAGCGCTACCCCATTGTTGACGCGCGAAGCAATTTTCAAGCTGAAGGAAGCGGGCCTGGTGCGGCTGGGCATTTCGCTGGACGGCTCGACACCGGAGATTCACGACAATTTCCGCGGACTGCCCGGGGCGTGGGCGCGGACCATCCAGGCTATTGAATGGGCCAACGAGGCGGGCATTCCCATCCAGGTGCACACCACCATCAGCCGCCACAATGCCACCGATCTTGACACCCTGTGCGCGCTGTTCGAGAAGATGGCCATCGTGATGTGGAACGTCTTCTTCCTGGTTCCCGTGGGTCGCGGCCAGTTGGGCGATCTGCTTTCAGGCGAGGAGTTTGAGCAGGTCTTCGGCAAGATTTACGAGTTGTCGCACCGGGTGAACTTCCAGATCAAGACCACCGAAGCAATGCATTATCGGCGCTACCTTTTGCAGCACAACCTGGAAGAGCGCAAGATCGGCCACGGACAGGGGCATCCGGGGGCAGCGCGTCCCGGTTCCTCTCCCACGGGGACGACGCAACCGGGAACCGCAGCGGCCTACGAGCCGGGCGCACCGACGGCCGACGCCAAAACGCGGACGGCGAGCTGGGCCACACGTCGCGTAAACGACGGCAAGGGCTTTATGTTCATTTCGCACGTGGGCAATGTTTATCCGAGCGGATTCCTGCCCATCCACGCCGGCAATATTCGCCAGACGCCGCTGGCCGAAATCTACCGCGAGTCGCCCATCTTCAAGTCGCTGCGCGACACCAGCCAGCTTGAGGGCAAGTGCGGCGCATGCGAGTACAAGGAAATCTGTGGCGGATCGCGGGCCAGAGCCTATGCCGTTACCGGCGACCCGTTGGCGCAGGAGCCGTGCTGCATCTATCAGCCGAAGAACTGGGTTCCGCGCGCGGAGGACGAACCGGCGGCAATATGCCAGCCAGAACAGTCTGCGACGCTGATTTCGCTGTAGGCGGCCTGAAAAAAAGCGCGCCAACATCGAAAATATGCACCAAAACTGTATCAAACAGTACCAACCCCTGGGCCGTATCCCGGAATCCAAAGCACTCGAGGGGCCTTTCCGCAATTGAAGGAATTCCGCCATCGGGAAGGCGTAAAGCCAGCGACTGCACTAAGATGAGGTGGGGCTCAGATCGATGCGAACGGCAATTATTGGCGGTGGCATTGCAGGGCTGGCAGCTGCCTTTGAGCTGGAACAGGCGCGCGCGGCAGGCGCAGCGGTGGAATACACGCTGTTTGAGTCGCGTGACCGGCTGGGCGGCTCCATGGCCTCAGAGATTGTGAACGGCGCAGTCATTGAGCGCGGGCCGGACTCATTTTTGAGCGAAAAGCCCGCGGCGGCCGAGCTTTGCCGCGAAGTGGGGCTTGGGGCCGAGCTCATCCCTTCAAACGATGTGGCCCGCAAAACATACATATTGGTGCACAACCGGCTGGTGGCGCTGCCCGACGGCCTGATGTTCCTGATTCCCACCAAGCTTATTCCTACGGCGCTGACGCGGCTGTTCAGCTTCACAACCAAGGTGCGCATGGCGCTGGAACTGCTTCATCCGCCGCGGCCCAGCGACAAGGATGAATCGGTGGCGGCGCTGGTGGAGCGGCATTTTGGCACCGAGGCAGTGGACCGACTGGCCGACCCGCTGCTGAGCGGCATCTATGGCGGCGATGCCGCGCAACTGAGCGCGCGCACGGTGCTGCCCAAACTGGTGGAAATGGAGAGCGAATACGGTTCGCTGACGCTGGGCATGCTGGCGGCACACCGCAAGATGCGTCTGGCGATAAGCAAAGCGCGAAGCAATGGGCAGTCGAACGGCAGCAAGCCGCGGACGATTTTCACCACTTTGCGGGGCGGCATGCAGCAGTTCATTGACGCCATCGAGGCAAGGCTTGAGCCGGCATGGGTGCGCCTGGGGACGGCGGTAAGCGGCCTGGAGAAGGTGGATGACGGCTGGATGGTGCGCGCCAATGGCGAGGCGGAGTTCTACAACTCCGTCATTCTGTCCACGCCGGCATGGGCGGCGGGGGTACTACTGGGGCGCACAGACGCGAAATTGGCCGAGGATCTGGGCGCCATTCCCTACTCTTCTTCCATCACCGTCAATTTGGTTTACGACGAAGCGCAACTGGGGCGGTTACCGGATGGTTTCGGATTTCTGGTTCCGGCGAGCGAGCGCCGTTGCATGCTGGCCTGCACCTTTGTGCATCGCAAGTTTTTGGGGCGCACGCCGCCCGGCAAGGTGGTGCTGCGAGCGTTTCTGGGCGGCGCCAACAACGAAGCGATGCTGACCGAATCGGACTGCGTCCTGGTGGCCACGGTGCGCCGGGAACTGAGCGAGATCCTGGGAGAGAAGGTTCTGCCTTTGCAGGCGGAGCCGGAGTACGCGCAGGTTTCGCGGTGGCGGCGGGCAATGGCCCAGTATGCGGTGGGCCACCAGGAACGGAAACAGCGCATCGCGAAGCGCGTGACGGAATTGCCGGGATTGAAGCTGGCCGGGAATGCCTACGATGGCATCGGCATTCCCGATTGCATCCGCCTGGGGCGGCAGGCGGCGAAAGAACTGGTTGCGACCAGCGAGGCAGCCGCCCAGCAAGTCGGCTAGTCAGCCAGCTAGCCGTTCAGCTATCTTTCTGGGGCCCGGCGACTGCAATGGCGAGGCCTGCCTGAGCGATTATCTCTGAAAGAGCAGCGGCGCAAAATGGATGAGGTTGTCGCGCCACACCAGCGAGTCATGCAGCCCAGGCGTCTCGACTTGTGTTACCGGCATCCCCTTCGCTTTCAGAAATGCAATCATCTTGCGGTTGGCCTCGATCAGGCCGTCCTCGGTGCCGCAGGCGATCCACAGCAGCTTCAGGTCGGCCGTCTTTGGGTCAAGCGTAGCCAACTGGTGCTCGTAATCCAGGTTGTGCACTGCTGAGGAGAAGCCGCCGATCCAGGCAAATTTCTCAGGATTGTGCAGGCCGGTGTCGAGCGACTCAAGCCCGCCCATGGAGAGGCCGGTAATGGCGCGGCCCTGGCGGTCGCGAGAGACATTGTAGGCGCCTTCGACCAGGGGCATGATCTCGCCCGTCAACATGCTCATGAAAAGTTGCGTGTTGTGCTCCACCGCGGCCCGGTCTCTCCACACGCTAAAGCCATTCTCGACAAAGCTCAGGTCGCCATAGCCGAGAGGCATCACCACAACCATGGGTTTCGCCTTGCCTTCGGCGAGCAGGTTGTCGAGGATGAAATTCGCCTGCTGGTCCCGGGACCAACTCTCAGCCTCTCCGCTCCAGCCGTGCAGCAGGTAGAGGACCGGATAGGGCTTCGGTGCCGCGATGTCGTATCCCGGCGGCGTATAAACGACGACCTCCTCCTGGCTGGCCGGCAACCCAAGCGCAATCTTCGAAGTAAAGCGATGCACATGCAGGGTTCCGTGGGGAACGGCGGTCTCATCCCACGGCTGCGGCTGGTCGCCGGGGACAACCAGGACATTGTTGCCCGAGAAGGCCATATTCGGAACGAGCAAGTGGTTCTCGGGGTCGTTTCTGGGCTCATCACCATCGAGAAAACTGTAGAAATAGTGCTCAGGCGCGAGCGGCTGCGTGGTGAAGCTCCAGATACCGCCTTCTCCCCTGGTCATGAGGATGGGCTTGGCGGCGCCTTCGAGCTTCAGCTTGACCTCGCTGGCTGCAGCATCCTTGAAGCGGAAGGTGACACTGCGATCCGGATGCAGTTGGTGCGAGAGCAACGGCGGCGGGGCTGGCTTTGAGGCGGCCTGCTGGGCCGGGATGGCAACAGCCTGCACAAGGAGCAGAGCGGCTAACAGATGCTTGAGCGCCATGCGAAGAGTGTACTGGATTTCCCGAGGCCGGGATCCGCTTTGAGTGCATCCAAACCAATCAGGTGACAGTGCTCCGGAAGGATTTTGCACGTGCATTGGACACACACTATTATCGGCTAACCCACTAAATGCACGGAGGCATCCTTCACGCGGCTTTTGTGAATGGTTACCGGAGTTCCGCCCGAAGGGTACCTTGCTTCGCTTCGATAGAAAGAACAGGTTGCATCCGGGGCGCAGTGAGCGCACATTGTTGACTTCAAGCAAAACGATCAAGTTCCAGTCGTCGTACCGTGGGGCTTCGATCCACACATGAGTACATCTCTTACTTGCAACACCTGGAGGTCCTGTTTTGAAAACCCTTGGTCGCGGTGTCGTCGTGTCATTTCTGGGCATGTTGCTGGCTGTCAGCAACCCAGTGCAAGGTCACACGCAGGAAAGCAAAGCGGTTGTTCATCCCGCTCATGCCTCACAAATCATTACCGTCACGGTCACGGAAATGCACCATCCCAAGCATGGCGATGACACTGAAGTCGTGATTGCTCAAGCGGCGGGATTTCCCACCGACACTTGCGACGTGGTCACGACCTTTGATGTCGTCAAGAAGTTCGAAGAGCGGCAAACCTGGTTCAACGTCAAGCAGAGGGTCGATATAGTGATCAACGGAACGCCCTATCCGGCGAAGTTTCGCGACGTCGGCTACTATCCTCTTGGCCTGAACCTCGCCTGCATCGATTTTGACTCGCCTTCCCTTCACGCAGAGTTGGACATTCCAGTTCTGCCATTGGATCAAGACTCACCGGACGCGTCTTCATTCCTGTATGACGATAAGGAAATAGCAAGAAGCGATCCCGGAACTCCTTTTCTAAACCAGGATGGGGAGATTTCGTCGGTACTGATTCCAACTGACGACGGTCGATTGGAGTTCGCAACTGCCGACGACGTTCGCGCGTTTCTCAAGGTGGCTGCGAGTGTTGTGCCGTGGCCCACGCTCAATCGCCGTTCCCTCGCGTCGATATAGGGCTGGCCGCGAAATGGTCGGCCTGCCGGTCGGTGCTGCGGGGTGGAGGATTTTTGACAAGTGTACCCCGGCAGCTACTCACCCGCTTTGGCGGCCAAAGCTCCCACGCCGGCAATATTCGGCAACAGTTCCTGTGGAATGCCATGCCGGTCGCGCAAATACTCCGGACTGTTGTAGGAGATCCAGACTTTTCCATTGTCATCTTCCCGGACGAGAATCTTGAGCGGCAGATCGATGGCGGCGCTGGGAGCGGCCAGCATCACCGGCGTTCCACCTTTGGGACTCCCGAAAATCAACAACTTGGTGGGCGGCATCTTCATTCCGGCTTTCTCCGCTCCGCCGCTATGGTCCACGAGGGCGAAAAGAGTGATTCCCTTGGCTTCGAGCATTGCTGTCAGCTTCTCCACAGTTTTTTCCACAGAGGAATGACTGGGTATCTCGATAATCCCCTTGTCTCCGCTAGGTGTCATACGCATCTCCTGATTGTCTTCAGATTGTGATCGAGTGGAATTGCGCACCGACACGAGATAGATTGCCATTCCCAGCCCAACCAATGCCAGAAAAAAAGCGGTCACCGCAGCCAGACTCGAAGGATGAAAGCGTGGCGCCTGACCGCGATTCAACGTACGAATCAGCCGGACATGATTCAATCCGGCAAAGACGCTCACAAGGATGCCAGTGGTAATCAGCGCAGTACCAAACCATAGCGACAAACCAAGCGGCTGAGTCGTTGGGGTGCGTTGCAGGATTTGGAGTTGCTGCAGAAAGAGCCCGAAGCGCGCCACCACAAAACCAAATCCCATCAAGGCTAGCCCGGTTCGAATCCACGCCAGAAGAGTTCGCTCCGCCGCGAGATAGTCGCTGAGTGAAGCACCCTGATGAACTTCTGGTGCCGCATCAAGTCCCGATCTGTGCTCGTTCTTCATCCGGTCGGCTCCTGTCCTTGCCTGGATAGGATCTTCCTGGTTTCGGGAGAGTTGCCCACGTCTCCGATGGAAACGAAATTGGGGCTTTCTTGCCTTCTGGCCGGCGATGGCGGTGATGATCAGCAATCTATCTTCGCCCCGGGCGGCTGCCTCCCCCGATTGTGGTCCACTTGATCCTGGATGTATCCGCAGCGACGATTACGCTCAAACTCTGACTGTTTTACGATCGCTTCAAGAGATGATTTGTCTGTTGCAGGCAATGCAATTGGTTCGAGAGTGAGGGGCTCGCTTTACAGCGGCTGCCCCAACCGCGTCTCCAGTTGCGCGCGATAGGTTCTGCTCACGCGGGTGCGCGATCCGTTCTTGAGGACCACGTCAAACTCGCCATGCGAGATCGGCTCCAGGTGCAGGATGCTTTCAATGTTTACAATCGCCGAGCGATGAACGCGCACAAAGCGCCGCGGATCGAGCCGCTCAGCCAGGTCGTTAAGCGCCGCGCGGTAGAGCAGTTCCTTCCCCGCCACATGCAGGTTGGCGTAAACCCCGGCTGCTTCAATCCAGTCGATATCCGCGACCCGGATGAACCGCGTGGTTCCACCTGATTTCACCACCAGCCGGTCCCACGGGCGAGCGGTATTCTGCGCTGAAGAGACCTCTGAATTCGCGGAAAGCATCTTCATCATCCGCTGCCCAAACTCGCATGTGCTGCGCTCCGCCAGCCTGGACTTGGCGCGATGCAGTGCAGCCTCAAAGCGTTCATCGCTGAATGGCTTCAACAGATAATCCAGCGCGTTGGTCTCAAATGCTTTGATGGCGTGCTGGTCGTAGGCGGTGACAAAAATCGTCAGGGGCATCCGATCTGCGCCAACGGCATCGATCACTCCCAGGCCGTCCAACTCCGGCATCTGCACATCGAGAAAGACCAGTTCCGGCTCATGGCGCTGAATCGTCTCGACGGCCGAAATTCCATCGGACGCCTCGAGAATCGAGGCGATCCGGGAATCTTTGCGCAACAGGTCAGTGAGACGCTGTCGCGCCGGAGCCTCGTCATCCACAACCAGCACACGAATAGAATCAGCGGTGGTCATCGACATCGCCTCCATGCACGCGGAGGGGCAGAATAATCTCCGCTACGGTACCTCCATTCGGTTGCGGGCGTACTGCAAAATTGCTTTTCCCATTCGGATGAAGGCCCTTGATGCGCTCGCGTGTTACCGAAAGTCCGAGTCCTGACGAAAACTCCGGCCTCCATCCTGGCCGTAACCCGACGCCATCATCCTGTACCCGAATCTCGATTTGATCGTGAATCTTGCGTGCCGAGACGATCACACTCCCCCCCGAGGCCCTATGCGAAATCCCGTGGCGGATCGCATTCTCGACCAGTGGCTGGAGGATGAGCGAGGGCACGGCGGCAAAACGAAGTTCGGGCTCAATTTGCATCTCGATCCTGAGCTTCTCGCCGAAGCGAATCTTTTGGATCGCCAGGTAGTGATTCAGAGCTTCTATTTCCTCATTCAGCGGAACCTCTTGCCGGTCCTGGGTTTCAAGCGACTTACGCAAAAGGTCACCCAGATGCTCAATCATTCTACGTGTCAGCTTGGGGTCGCATTCCACATGCGAGGAGATGGTATTCAGCGCATTGAAGAGAAAGTGCGGGTCGAGTTGCATACGCAAGACATTGAGCCGCGCTTCGGTAAAGCTCCTCTCCATCCGTTCCAGCCGCAGCTCGCTCGACAGGTAGCGTTCATGGTACAGGTACGCGTGCAACACGCTCACAATCACCCAGTAAATGAGCCAGTTCCACAGCGTGTCGTCCAATACCCAGGTCGTAAATATCCTGGATGTTCGAAAGGCATTCCATGAGCCAATGCCGAGCGCGATGCAGGCCAGGTCATTCACGGAGCGGTAGAGAGTGGTAAAGAGCAGGCTGGCTGGCAAGTGCGCAAGGATGCGCTGCCCAAATTGTCTGTCGGTGAACGACAATCGTCGGTCGAAAGCAAGAATGAACGGCGTAATCAGGCCCCATGACCACCACCACGCGAATTGCCCACGCACGGAATCGATCCCCTTGTACATGATCCCCTGCCCCCTGGCCAGGCTGGGGAGCGAAAAGATCAGGCTGAGCAACGTCCAGATAAGCGCCGCGAGTGCACTGCGCCCCAACCATCCCCTGGACAGTCGATTCAAGCACCGCAAATCTCCCCTCGACACGTTGACGATCCTTCTCATGAACATGGTGGTCCTGAGTCTAAGTTTCTCACTGTCAGGGAGAGAAAAGCCGGTAACTTACCCAGAAACCGTTCACCGCCGATTATCAATCGAAGCAGTGGAGTCCGCCTGGAAATGAATTGAGCTGCATGCAAAAAGCCATTCATACGTTTCAAAACCTCAGCAGATAGCTGAATTTCACAAACACCTGGCGGTCGGTTGAGGTTCCGGGCAGGCTGGTCGCGGAGTAATGCGGGGTTGCGGTTGCGCTGTAGTCCTGGTTCTGAAAAGTATCTGCGTACCCCAGGTAGAGCGCGGTTCCTGGATGTGGCAAATAAGTGAACAACAAAGTTGTATCGGCCTGCTTCGAGTAACTGCTCGAAACCAGGGCACTGTTAGGCAACAGCGAGTTGTAATCGACAATCGCATTGAAGGAATAGTCGCGCGTGAACTGATAGTTGATCTTGGAGCGAATCAGGTGGTTTGTAAAAACAACGCCGGTGGGCAACAATGGATCCAGAAGAGAGTTATCGCCGGTAGCCAGGCGAGTATAGTAATATATCTCGTCCAGTCGCAGATGCGGCTGCGGGTAAAGCGTTACAGTTGTCGAGGCATCGTTGGCTTTGCACAGAACAGGCGCGACGCCCGCCGCTGGATAGTAGTTTGGTAACTTCCCTTGCGTGTAATTCGCGCTCAGATCCAACCATTTGTACCATGAAGTGAAGACGGTCATCGCATTGTACCGCTCGCGAAATTCGATCCCATTATAAAGTTCGTATTGGTCGGCATGGGTGAAGGTCAAGTTTGTCAGTCGGCGCAGCGTGACAGAGAAACTGGGCGTCGCAGACCAGTTCTCGAGCCGCCGTTCGTGATCGTAGTTCACCACCACGTCCATGCCGGGACCGTAGGACAGGAACGCAGGGTTAGCCGGCGGCTTCCATTGGTAGCCGTAACTAGTCTCCCAGTTACGGATGTCGGTACGGTTCAAATAGCCCATCGTGGCCGTCATACCTGGGCTCCGATCGGTATAGGTGGACCAGAGGTTGTTGTGGGCATCGGATTTTCCGATGTTCAGCAGATATCCGGGTCCGGCCTTGGACTCGCTCGCGCTGGTGCGCGTCCGGGTGCTGGTCGCCTGGCCCACCACGGTCCAGCCATGCGCGAAAAGATAGCGGAGATCGATGGAGCCTACACGATTCGAGGTTGCATCGAAGCTGGTATTGCTCAAGAACAGCGCGGCGTGCGACTGGTGGCCAAATTCCCTCTCCGCGCGAAGCACGGCGTCCTTCGCCCGGTCGCCGTGGCCCGTCTGGCCCTGGAGCAGCACCTCGCCTGGCGCCCGGTCATCGCTGGCCAATGCGCCCAGGCTCCATCGACCCACTGAACCGGTTAGCTTTGCGCCAAACTGCGGATCGACGATGCGCCGTGAGAAAAACAGTTCCTCTGGCATTGAAAAGATGGAAGCATTTTCAAGAAAGAAGGGACGCCGCTCGGGGTAAATTACCTCATAGCGCTGGTTCACCTGGACCTGCGGGGCATCCGCGCCTATCTCGCTGAAATCCGGATTGGCGGTCAAGTCCAGCGTCAGAGCGTCGTGCAGCACCATCTTGACGTCGAGTCCTGGATGGTGCTCCGCCTGAAGCTGAAAACCAAGGCTGGGGTCCAGGTACCGGTCGTAGGAATAGATCCCATACGGGATGAGCTGGATATTGCGCCCTGGCGAGATGTCCTCGTCGATTTCGATGGGGGCAAACTGGCCGACAAACTGCGGCACACGCTGCGTGATGTAAGGCCAGGAGGAAAACTCGTTGTTGCGCTGAATCAGGCGCGCCAAGCAGATATTCCACACCTGCCGGGAGCCACGCGGAAAACGCAGGCTGCGAAACGGAATCGTCTCCAACACGGCGTAGCCGTCCTTGACGATGCGTCCCTCGGAGTACCAGAGTCCCTCCCAACTGGGATCGTCGCCAATGCCGTCCGTGGTCCGCCCATCAAATTGAATTCCGTAGGGGTTCACGTCAAACCAGTATGAATGCTTGTGATCCTGAAACGTATCGATGTTGATCGTGACGCGGTCGTCTGTGGTGATCTCTTTGCGGGGAGCCACGCGCGCACGAATCTTGGCCGGATCGTCTTTGCAGATCCAGCCCACATACAGGTTATTCCTGTCGTGGGAGAGAAAAGCAGTAGTGGGCTGGCTGATGGCCTCGCCGTCGTGCGGAATCCATTGCTTGAAGACGGTAACCACCGCCTCGGCTTCGCGTGGTGTTCCATTCAGAAAATCAGCGAGCTTTGGAGGCCGGCTGACCTGCGGAATCCGGAGCGGAGTCTGCTCTCCCCATGCGGCAGGAACGGTGAACGGGCAACAAATCAACAAGAGCGCCACAACTCGACAATAGGAAGAAAGACTCATATCCGCAAACTATTCGAGAGTTCGCGTCGAGTCGAGAGATATGTGGCCATTGGGATTCGTTTGTTCCCAGCCGGTTTATCAAATTGCAAATCGGCGCGAAGGTCGCTGCGCATATGACCTTGCAGCTCGGGAACTTCCAACTCCTGCTAACCATGTCTCTACGGCACGTCGGGGCAGTACGGGGGCCGGGTGGTCATGGCCGACGCACAGCATACCTGGAACCTGCCGGGGAGGAAGAGCGACATGCAGGAGCGCCAACGGCCGATCAAGCTGCAGAGCGGCCGTATCAAAATGTTTGCGCGCACGCGCCTCGGCGATCCGATGTCCTGGCTGCCAATCGGCGTTTCTGCGATGCGAGCCGGTGAAGGACATGCAGAGTTTCGGGGCGGATGTAAATGACCATCCGTGCGGCGGACAAATTAGGCAACTGCCGTCCACCAATCCGACGACTCGGCCCATGGATTGCGAATTTGCACCACCTCGCCGATCACCGGCGTGATCAGTTGCGGACGCATTTCTCCGGCAATCGCGGTGATGGTGCGAAGCGGCGCATCCCAGTCGTGATTGGAGATACAGAACTTGGAGTTATGCACGGGAAGAATCAGCGACGCCTGAATGTCTTTGGCCGCCTGCAAAGTTTCTTCAGGTATCATATGAACATACTTCCACGACTTATCGTATTGTCCGTTCTCGAGCACTGCCAAGTCGAAGCCGCCAAACTGCTTTCCAATTTCTTTAAAGTGCGGCCCATAACCGCTATCTCCGCCGAGGTAGATCTTGTAGCCGCTCGACGTGGTGAGCGCGAATGAAGCCCACAAAGTCAGGTTGCGCCGTATGCCTCGGCCGGAGAAGTGCCGCGCCGGCAGCACATACGCAGCGAAGCCGTCGCCCAAAGCAACGCTGTCGCCCCAGTCACCCTCCTGAATAGCGCTGGCGGCGTATCCCCATTTTTCAAAATGCGCGCCGACACCAAGCCCACATATCACCCTCTTCACCCTTGGGCGCATTTTGATTATCGTGTCATAGTCGAGATGATCCCAGTGATCATGGGTGATGAAAAGATAGTCGATGTCCGGGATGTCGGCTACGGTATAAGGGTCGGTTCCAGCAAAGGCCTTGGTGGTGAATGAGACAGGCGAGGCTCGGCCGCTGAGAACCGGATCGACCAAAATCCGCTTGCCATCCACCTGCAGGAAATACGAGGAGTGGCCAAACCACACCAAAACGTTCTCAGTACGAGCAAGACTCGACAAATCGCGCCTGACAGACGGAATAAGACCCTTTGGCTTGAGCCTCTTGCTCCTGTTGAAGACATACTTCAGCACCGTCCTCAGGCCGCCCTCTTCGCCTGTCATCATGGGCGTAGGGATTTGGTCCTTGAATTCTCCATTCCGGAAGTTAGGCGATCTGGCGATGCGCTCGAGACGCGAGTTGGTCGGATTGCCGCCGAATTTGGCCTGTTTCAGGAAGCGCCAGAGACCACCGGCAAGCATGCCAATCGCTGAAGCCAGGAAGACGATTCCTGCTTGTATGAATAATCGTCGATTCAAACAATCCCCCAATATTGTGTATGTGCAGGTTGAAGAAGGCAGGTCTTCTTATGAGTTAAGGACGCAGGTTTCTCATGTGAAGTTTCCGCATCGGCTCCAGTTGGAGAAACTATACTGGCTGCTGCCGCCTCTTCCAGACTGTGCTCATTTCCCGGCCAAACGTGCAAGCGGCTCAGGGAACTTCTATGTCTCGCAATCTGCGTGCCGTTGTGCTCGGGGTTGTAACCCTCATCTGACAGCCGGTTCTTACTTCAGCTCTCAGCCTGATCACCGCGCTCGGAGTCCTGGCGAACCCACCCGCCGCAATGGCGCAGAGTAACCCGGGCTCGATCGCCGCCGGCACCAGCTCCACGGCTACGGCCTACGCTCCGCCGACCATCACAAGCCTGAGCCCCGCCACGGTGGAAGCCGGCGCAGCCGCGTTTACGTTGACCATCAACGGAACAAACTTCGTCTCCGGTTCGACGACGGCCAAGTGGGGTTCCACTCCCCTGGCTGCCAAGTTCATCAGCGCCAAGCAGTTGACGGCTCCCGTTGCCGCCGCGCAGATTGCCACTTTGGGCACGGTGAAAGTGACGGTGACCACTCCCGATGGCTCCACAGCTCCGTCGGTGTTCAGCATCAACCCCAAGCCACCCACAATCGCCAGCCTCAGCCCAGAGTCGGCGGAGGCCGGCTCTTATCCCGTCGTTGTCACCAACCCAGCACCCGGCGGGGGTTCATCGGCTGCTGCATCCTTGGCCGTCAACAATCCGGTACCAACCGGGCCGCTCACCGTCTCGCCCGCAGTTGTGCTGACCGGAACGACCACGCCCACTAAGGTGACGGTAACGGGGGGAACTTCGTCCCCGCTTCGCTGGTTGAACTGGGAGGTGTTCCCACTCCAACGACCTACATTAGCTCCACACAATTGGCATTCCAGCTTACGGCGGCTCAACAGATGACGTCGCAGCAATTCCTGGTGGGGGTCTTGACCCAGGCACCAGGAGGGGGGACTGCATCCGGAGCATGGTTGGATATCCTTCCGCCGATGCCGACGCCGGTCATCGACCAGGTTTTGCCGACACAACTCATCGTTGGGTCGGGCGCGACGGCTATCACTGTGTACGGTTCCAACCTTGTTCCGACACCCAACTTCGCAGTCGTTTCTACGTCTTTCTCGGTGCTTTGGAATGGCACGGCGCTGACACCGCTGGCATGGGGGAATACCGGCTACGGATGGGAGTACATCATGGCAGCGGTCCCGGCGGATTTGTTGACCACGATGGCCTTAGTGACCATTACAGTGAGCAATTCAACCTCGACTCCGGCCTTGTCGAATGCGCTGTCGGTGTCGATCACCAATCCGCCCCCGCCGACTCTCACATCCATCTCGCCGGGTGCCGGACCCATCAATACCGCTGCGACAGTGGCGCTGAATGGAACAGGGTTTACGGCAAGTTCGACCGTGTCGATGAATGGGACCATCATTCCATCCTCGAACGTAAGTTCAACCCTGACGCTTACAGGAACCAGCTTCCTTCCCGGCGTCGCCGTCACCTGGAACGGAAGCTATCGCACTGCCACCATTCTCGATGCCGGCCACCTGACTGTTGCGATTCCCGCCAGCGACCTGGCCAGCGCGGGAAGCGGATCGCTGGTGGCTACAAATCCAGGCGCGGTATCTTCGAAGCCGCTGATCGTCACCGTTCAATAGGGCGCGAGCAATCCTGCCGTCGCGGCCAGTCATCTCAGCCCAATAGCGCCTGAGCGCGCATTTGACAAGGAATTCTCTCGAGAGCAAAAAAGGAAAGCCGTGACGGCGCGGGGGCCACACAAAAGCTCCCGCGCCGCAACGGCCTTCAGTTAACCAGGGTTAGAAGTAAATCTTCATTGAGGCCTGCATAATCCGGGACGAGTTTGCGGAGCTGATCACACCGAAGTTGGAACTGCTAGCGTCGGTGTTCGGGTTGCCCAGATTGTCGTGGTTGAAGGCATTGAACATCTCCCAGCGGAACTGGAAGTACCTCGATTCCGTGAACTTGATGTTCTTGAAGAAGGCCAGGTCAAAGTTGGTATAACCCGGTCCAACGATGGTGCCTGCATGGGTGGTTCCGTAGCGCGGGAAGGACGGGACCGCGAAGGCCGCGGTGTTGAACCAATCGGTGATCTTCTTTGGTCCGCTGTTGGGATTCTGACCGGCGACGGCATCAGCATAGTTGCCCGCGCGGCCGCCCATGTTTTGGTTGATGTCGCTGGTTGCAGTTAGGTAGTTTCCCGAGGTCACGGTGGTGATGCCATCGAATTGCCAGCCGCCGAGAATGGCGTCCACTGCCTTGTTACCGTTGTTCAGCCATTGTTTCCCGCGGCCAAAGGGCAGCTCGTAGATGTAATTGAGCACCAAATGCTGGGCCACCTGGTAGGGGCCGTAGTTGAGCCGCATGTTTTTGATATCGAAGAGTTCGTTCTCGTCCTGGTTGGCCACTTCAAGGTCTTTCGCCCAGCTATAGGCCACGGTCAGTGCCTTGCCGCCGGCGAAGCGCCGTTCCAGGTGGACATTCAAAGCATCGAAGCTCGAGTATCCCTCGAAGGTGTTGCCGCAGATATAACCCTCGTTCGGGTAAGGCACGCGGGTCTGAACATTAAAGGTTGCCGGGTTATTGGGGTCTTCCGGGGTGGTGGCTAGATTGGTGTCGTAGCGGACCGGCAGGTTGTAGCCGTGCGTGCCCACATAGCCCACCTGCAAGACAAAGGCGCCGGGCAGTTCATGCTGAATGTTGAAGTTCCACTCAGCGTACTTCGACTCTTTCTTTTCAATCAGGTCGTAGAGCGCCGCATTCAGCAGATTCACGCCTACGCAGCAAGTGCTAATCGGTTGGGGCATCAGCAGGGTGGCCGGGGTCTCTCCAGTTGGAAGGGGAAGGATGGAGCCCGGCAGAACGTAGGTTGGGTAGTTTTGGTTTGTCGAGTCGTAGCTGGTGTAAAGAAAGTCCTCGTCCACATACGGAGGCTGGAAGTGCTGCAGATCGAACTCCCACCCGCGTGTGCCTCCGCTGGCGATCGAAAACCCGCCGCGGATGACCGTCTTGGGCAGAAACTTGGGGCTCCAGGCTGCGCCTATGCGCGGCAAGAAGTTCGCCTTGGGCGAGGGCAGGATGCGGTCCGGCATGGTCTTGCCCGCATAGAGCATGGTCTGGCTTGTCGTGTCCCAGTTGTCGAACTGGTCATCTACCTCTTTGGGGTTTTGAACCACTTCCCAGCGCAACCCCAGGTTGAGGGTCAGTTGCGGGGTGATTCTCCAGTCGTCCTGGCCAAAGGCGCCTACAGTAGCCCACTGCAATGCGATGGGATAGTCTCCCGAGCCTTTCAGGGCGGCGTGGGCATAGTTGGGAACGCCCAGCAGAAGATCGGCTATCGGGTCGCCGTTGGCTTTGCCGCCGGTGCCGGTGTATTGGCCGTTGAAGTCGAACTCGCCGTTCTGCGTGGCCCAGCCCAGGTCGGTGTTGCCGATATCGTGGAATTCCCCTCCCACACTGAGAATGTGGTGGCCCCGCGTAATCATGACCATGTCGCTGAGCTGCCAGTTGGTATCCATGACGCCGCTGGGCTGCCATGATGGTGCGCCGGTTCCAGCGTACCCGGAGAGATAGATACCCGGAATGGCCAAGGCGAAGGCGTCGGGGTTGACGTATAGTACGCCAAAGGCGCTTGCCGCGAGGTTGCTGCTGGCGGTTGCGCTTTGCCCTTCGTACGGCTGCTGGTGGGCATAGCCATAGTGAAAGCTGTTGAGGAGGGTTGGGCTGAAAGTGTGCGCCCACTCCGCACCCACGATGGGATACCCCTTGCGCGTGTCTGCCGGACCGGTGTAAAGGTTGATGCCGGGCGTTTGGTCACCGTAATTGTTGAAAGAGACAAAACCATCGATGTGGTTCTTCGTACTCATTTGATAGTCGATGCGCGCCAGTCCCTGGTCGTTGTGGATGGTCTCATCCGCGACCGCCGAGAGGTTGTACCCAGTCGGGGCATTTCCCGTCGGGGTCGCGTAGGCGTTAAGAGACGCCGTCGCTTTCGCGAACTGGGAGATGCGAGCTGGGTCTACGTCGCCAGGCACGCCATTAAAATCGAACGGCGCTCCCGTGAGGGGGTCGATGGCGGTTGACGACGCTCCAAGGTGGCCGGCCAGTTGAGCCGCAGTGGGGTTAAGGTCGTTGGAAACATTGCCCTGGGTGGTGCGCGAACCCTCATAGTTCAGGAAGAAGAAGAGTTTTTCCTTCTTGATGGGCCCGCCAAAGCTGCCGCCGAACTGGTTCTGGCGCAACTTGTTCTTCGAGCCGCTGAGATTGAACGCTTGCACGGCATCCAATTTGTCGTTGCGCAAGAAGTCGAAGGCCACGCCGTGAAACTGGTTGGTGCCGCTCTTGAGGGTTGCGTTAAGCACCGTCTGGCCGAAGCCGTACTGGGCGGAGTAGGTGTTCTGCAGGAGTTTGAACTCGCCGATCGCGTCGATCGACGGGCTGAGGCCGTAGGAACCGCCGCGATCGATTTTGATATCCACGCCGTCCAGCAGGTAGCTGTTACTGAACAGGCGGCTGCCTTCGCTGATGATCTGCTCGCCGGCCGAGTCGCCGGCGTTATTGGGCGCATTGAGATAAACGTCGTTGGCCAAGGTGGCGAGCTGCACAAACTGGCGCCCATTCAGCGGTAAATCCACCACTTGGCGGTTCTCAATCACTTCGCCCACGTCCGCGGTGTCGGTGTTCAGGGTGGCCAACGTCTCCGTCACGGTCACCTGTTGGCTTACCTGCCCGAGCTTCATTGTGATGTCGGTGCGGATGGTCTGGTTGACCTGGAGTTGGAGGTTTTGTACGTCCACGGACTGGAAGCCCTGCATCTCCGCGTGGATGGTGTATGCCCCTGGGAAAAGGGTGTTGAAGGAATAGGCGCCGACGTCGTTTGTGGCTTGAGTGGTTTTAACCGCGGTGCCCAAGTTGGTTATGGTGATCTTTGCGCCGACGATCACGGCGCCGGTGCCGTCACGGACTGTGCCTAACACGCTGCCGTAAGTGGTTTGCGCCGCGCAACGTGTAAACATGCCCAGAGCCAGAAGCAACGCGCATGTCGCGACGACCGCGCGCGTAAGACCAAAGAATCTCATACGCCCTCCTCAAATTGTTCCTGTGTTTACACCTCTTTTCACCCTCTGGAAGCACTCGGCGGGCGAGGCCTGCGGGTCGGCACTATCGAGAGGCGCCAGCTCTCAAGAGGTCCTGTTTAGCGCACTTGAGACGATCTGACCCAATTTGGTGGTCAACTCTATTGAAGGCAATTAAAGAATGTCAAGCGAATTGCGATGCGGGCGCCGAACTCGTTTGATCCGCCTGGTGGCGCCGCCCGAGTACCGACCACTGTCCCGTCCGCATCGGGCGCGAGTGCCCCTGCTCAATCGCTCGCGGTATCTGCGATCGTCGCGATAAAGGGCCGACCACGGCTATTTTGGAAGAAACCGGCGGTCGTTGCTAGCATGAGTTGTGCTGTCTAATCTGTTGAATCTTCAGGCGGTGGTGGAGGGAAAAGGCCACTTATTGCGCTGGATAGCTTCCATCATCTCAAAACGGCACAGGAGAGGCTTATGGCGTCACAGAGAACTGTGATCGTAACCGGAGCGGCCTCCGGAATCGGGGCCGCAATTGCCGCGGGCTTCCTTTCCCAGGGAAACTCGGTGGTGCTCTTCGATCTCGATGTCGATGGCGCTCGTAAAGTCGTGGAAGACGGAGGTTACAGCTCCAAGGCCCTTATCCTGCAAGGAGACGCATGCGACAAAGGGTCGATCCAGGAATCGGTGGCCCGGGCAGAATCGGTGTTTGGTCCCATAGGAGTCCTGGTGAACAACGTCGGGATCGAAATCAACGGTCTTGTTCACGAGCAAAGCCGCGACGTGTGGGATCGCATGATTGCGGTGAACCTGACGAGTTTTCTTCTGTTCTCGAAATACTGCATTCCTGGAATGCGCGCGAATGGCGGCGGGGTCATTATCAACATTGCCTCGGTTCACTCATTCCAATCCTGGCCGCGTTGCGCGGCCTACGACGCCACTAAGGCTGGCATCCTGGGAATGACGCGCGGACTGGCGGTGGATTACGGCCCGGATGGCATCCGCGTGAATGCCATCTGCCCGGGCTATACCCGGACGCCGCTGCTGGAACGTTGGTTCGCGTCCATACCGGATGGCGAGGAGAAGGCTGCTCGTGCGCACCCGCTGCGCCGAATCGGCGAGCCCATCGATATAGCGAATGCCGCGCTGTTTCTGGCTTCGGATCAGGCGTCTTTTATCACCGGATCTGTACTGGCAGTGGACGGCGGATTGATGGCAGCAGGCCAATAGCGTGGATTGAGGCAGCGCGCGATGGTTGCGCCGATAGAACTTGGGCCTGTCTGCTTCCCTCAGGGGCTACTGATTACCGCATAAATAATGTCCTGTTGCCTCGATATAATCGGAATCCGAAGAGTTGCCCCGTTACAAAGCAAGGGCAAGACGATGTAATGAAGAGTTTTTCCGCAGCCTGTAAAGCCCTACTCTTCATTGTTGAAGTCTTGCCGTGCGGGACCCAGAGGGTACCCCGCCGCGCCCTTTCAAGACTGCTCTACACCAATGGGAGATCAGCTCTAATGTGATTCGCGGGTAACCTTCGTGCCACGACAGCCAACAAGAAAGTCCAGGTCGGCCCCTTCTGATGCTTGCATAACGTGCTCGATATAAAGCTGTTGATATCCTCCAGTCACAGAGACAGGTTCAGGCTTCCACTGAGCCCGCCGGTTGGCAAGCTCATCGTCGGCAACGTCGAGGTGCAGACGCCTTGCATCGACGTCGAGCTCGATGAAGTCGCCGTCCTCGACGAGCGCAATCGGACCACCGGCAGCGGCCTCGGGACACACGTGCAGAACCACCGTCCCATAGGCCGTTCCGCTCATCCGTGCGTCTGAAATACGCACCATGTCCTTGATGCCGCGAGCCAGCAGTTTCGGTGGCAAACCCATATTGCCAACCTCTGCCATTCCCGGATATCCCTTGGGCCCGCAATTCTGCAGAACCAGCACTGAACTCTCGTCGACCTCAAGATTGGGGTCCACGATCCGCTGCTTGTAGTGCTCGATGGTATGAAATACAACGGCGCGGCCGCGATGGCGCATCAGGCTCGGGGATGCGGCGGAAGGCTTCAATACCGCGCCGTCCGGGGCAAGATTTCCGCGTAGCACCGCAATCCCTCCCTGGGCGACCAGCGGCCTGTCAAATGGCCGGATTACCTCCTCATTCCAATTCGGCGCATCTTTGCAATTCTCTCCAATCGATTTCCCGGTGGCAGTTATCACGTTTGAGTGAAGCAACCGATGACTGTCGAGCGCCTTAACAACAGCCGGAAGCCCGCCCGCATAGTAGTAGTCCTCCATCAGAAAACGTCCCGAGGGCATCAGGTCCACCAGGGTGGGTACATCCCTTCCCAACCGGTCCCAATCGTCGAGCGCCAGAGGGACGCCAATCCGGCCGGCGATGGCGAGCAGATGAATCACGGCATTGGTTGACCCGCCAATGGCACCATTTACGCGAATGGCGTTTTCAAATGCCTCTTTGCACAATATCTTCGAAAGCGTGAAATCCTCGAGCACCATCTCGACGATGCGCCGACCGGACATATGAGCCAGAACACCACGGCGCGAGTCGACCGCCGGAATGGCCGCGTTCTGAGGCAGGGCAATGCCCAAGGCCTCGACCATATTCGCCATGGTTGAAGCGGTTCCCATCGTCATGCAGGAACCAGCGGAGCGAGACATGCAAGCTTCGGCCTCGCCGAATTCGTCCTGGGTCATTTTTCCAGTTTGCAACTCTTCGCAAAACCGCCAGACGTCGGTGCCCGATCCAATGTCCTTCCCGCGAAATTTCCCATTCAGCATAGGTCCGCCAGAGACCACGATTGCCGGAAGATTGCAACTCGCAGCTCCCATCACCAGCGACACCGTTGTCTTGTCGCATCCACACAACAAAACAACCCCATCAATGGGATTGCCGCGAATGCTCTCCTCCACATCCATACTGACAAGATTGCGGAATAACATGGCCGTAGGGCGAAGGTTCGATTCGCCCGTGGACATCACAGGGAACTCGAGCGGCAGTCCGCCAGCCTCCCAGACCCCGCGCTTCACATGGTCGGCGAGCCCGCGCAAATGCGCATTACAGGGCGTCAACTCGGACCACGTGTTGCAAATGCCGATCACCGGCCGGCCATCGAATACATGGGAGGGTAAGCCCTCATTGCGCATCCAACCACGATGAATGAAGCCGTCTTTGTCTTTCCGGCCAAACCAGGCCGCCGATCTTAGTTCTCTCTTGGATTCGGTCAACTTGAGTGACTCCGTTCTGAGGCTGATGATCTTTACAAAAAACGATTTTGCAAAAGACGGTCGCGGCTGGAACTCAATCAAGAAGGAGGTTTTGGGCCGCCGGCCCCTGGCGACATCGTCGATGACCTGAACAACAGATTGAAAACCGACCGGTGCGGTAACGCGCACAGGAGTATGCGGCTCACCAGTCCACCACGGTTCCGTCGTCGAGCACAGCGTTTGTTGCCTGGTGTATTTCCGGCGCGAATGGATGCGCAGCGCAAGCTTTCTCATTCACTTCAATTCCCAGACCGGGCGCGTCTGGAATCTGCCAGTGCCCTTCTACCATGCGAATCGGCCCCTGAACAACCTCTGAATACCAGGGAACGGCGCCAACCATCTCCTCTTGAATGACATGGTTTGGCGTCGAGACTGCAAAGTGCAAAGCGGCGGCTCCTGCAATAGGGCCCAGGGGATTGTGCGGAGCAACTCCGATGGACGCTGTCTCAGCCATAGCCGCTATCTTCTTTGCTTCGAGAAGACCCCCGCAGTGACAGATATCCGGCTGGGCGATATCGATTGCCCTGGTACGGAACAGCTCATCGAATTCAACTCGATCCGCAAGGCGCTCTCCGGTGGCAAGCGGGACAGTGGTCAGTGCAGCAACCCGTGCCAGAGCGAGGTTGTCTCCCGGGGGAAGCACCTCTTCGACAAACATCGGGCGGCCTGGTTCCAGCGCCTCGATATACTTCAGCGCGGCTCCGACCGACGCCGGCCTGCCGTGGAAGTCCACCATGATTTCAACTTTGTTCCCCACAGCTTTCCGCATCGCCTCCATCATACGGCCAACACGATCCGCATCGGGAAGGGGCGCGTAATAGTGCGTATAAGGGATCAAAACTGCTTTCAGCGCGGTGTATCCACGCTCGACTACCTGGCAAGCGCGCTCGGCGAATGCTTCGACACTGTTGGTTTCATAAACAGCGCGCATGTCGCCGAGTCCGAGGTGGGTGTAAACCTTGACGCGATCGCGTACCTTGCCGCCCAATAAGCGCCACACAGGCTGATTCAGCGATTTTCCCAGGATGTCCCAGAGTGCAATCTCGATGCCGGAAACAGCAGACATCCCGACGATGCCCAGTCTCCAGAAGCTTTGCTTCTTCATGATCCGCACTAGATGTTCGATGTTCCGCGGATCCTGCCCGATCAAAAGCGGCTGAAGATCCTCGACAGCACCGGCTACTGCGCGGGTCTTCCACTCCAGTGTCGCCTCACCCCAGCCGTAAAGGCCGTCTGTATCGGTTTCCACACGGACGAAGACCCAGTTTCGCATCTCTGCGTTGACAATCGTGGTCGAGATTCTTGTGATCCGCATGATTCAGTCCGTGGACGTAGCTTTCGCCTTCGAATTAGATGACCACTCTCTACAGTGATCGTATTTCAAATGTGGTCGGCTCGGCCAGTCTCAGTTCATTGCGCAGCGGCCATCGAAAGGGAGATGCTTCGATTTCAAATACATCTCCGGGCAGCGTCTTCAGCCCGCTGCTGAAGGAGAAAGTAGCCGTCCCGAAGACATGAACATGCACATCGCCTGGCTTTCGAAAGATCTCGTACTTGAAGTGATGGTGCTCCAGGTTGGCAATGGAATGAGACATGTTTGCCTCGCCGGAAAGAAATGCCTTCTCCCAAATCACGACGTTGTCGCGAAGAATCTTGATTTTGCCTCGAACGTCTTCCGGAAGTGTTCCAGTCAGAAGTTCAGGTCCAAGACTAACCGGGCGAAGTTTTGAGTGCGACAACCAAAGATAGTTTGCCTTCTCCATCACGTGATCCGAAAAGTCGTTCGCCAGGCAGAAACCGAGGCGCAGAGGGGAGCCGTCGTGCCCAATGAGATAGACTCCAGCAATCTCCGGTTCTTCCCCAGCGTCCTGGGCAAATACCGGTGAAACCAGGGGTGTTCCTGAACTTGCAACGCAATCTCCATTTCCCTTATAAAACCATTCTGGTTGGCTGCCTATAGCGCCATTCTTCGGCTTGCCGCCCTCGAGTCCCATGAGGAACATGCGCATCGAGTCAGTTTGAGTGGATGCATCGGCCGCGGCACGATGCATCGCGTCACGCCCCTCGGCAGAGCCAAGATGCGTGAGCCCGGTTCCTGTCACATACAAGTGGGCTGGGTCCGGATGATGGATGGGAGGCAGGAGTCGCCCGTCTCGCAAGACCTCGTCGATGTCTACAGTCTCCCCGAGATCCAATGTTGTCGCTGCCTCTGCCAGGCCAGCGCCGCGCTGTTCCGCCCACCTCGCAAACTCGTAAGTGCTCCCGAACTCAGCCACTCTCCTGGGGGGATGATCGTCAACTACGGCAGCCAGCGCTACGCTCCCTGAAACGAGGCGATACTGGACAAATGAAAGGCGGGCCACGCTTCACCTCAAGTCAGATTCCTCTTCGCGCCACTCTTACCCAGGTACCGCGTGGCACACATCCCGGCGGCTCGCCTACGCGGCTCGGCTCCTATGCAATTCCATTGCTCCTTCGGGCAGCAATCGCATCGGATCCCCCGGCTGGAGAAACAGTGCGTAGCCCGCAAAGGCAGACCATGGAGCCCAAATCAAGAGCCTTCCGAGATACCATGATCGACACTATACGCATCGGAGTCCAACTTCTGTCAAGACGCTCGGGGGCATCCAACGAGATACTCCCAATCTTCACGGAGCGATATGCGAAGGGGGTTGGTGGACTATCGGCGAAGGGCATTTTCAACAAGTCTCGTCTCAAATCCGATCAAGGGTTTGCAGAGGACTTGGCGATCTACTATTGGAAGGAACTAGTGTCTGTCCAGCATCCATTGCTTACTCAATTCCTGGACCTCGGCGACGAAGAACCCGCCAGAGCGTTCATCAGCCATATTGGGCGGAGGATGACGGAGGTCAAAAACATGGTTCTCGTGCAATTCATTGCATGGAACGCAGCAAGGTCGACTGAATGGTAATGACTATGCGGCGAGCACCGCGTTTTAGGGCAAAAGTAGTAACGAATAGAAATTCACCTGCAACCAACGTGTTCGAAGGCACCTATCCGCCGGAAGCGTTCATCGGTGCTCGTCACAGCGCACCATCTCCAGAGATTACCCCAGCCTAAAACTTTGCACACTCTCCCTAATTGAGTCAGAACCGGCCTTTGGTTTGCGGTTCAGAATCTGATCTTCTTTTCCGGGAACCAGGTTAGCTGGATCGTCGACGTGAACACCTGCTGTTGGCCCGGAAGGTAGATAGGCGCTTTCCATCTTCCGTAACTGAAGTTGCCGTTGAGCTCCAAATCCTTGCCCACTCGCTTGACCATCTGAACGCTGATATCGTTGAGCGTTGTTCCGCCGGGGATGAAATCCTTTGCGGCCTTCTGGTTGCGCACGTCAATCTGAACCCACTCGTTCCCGCTCAGGTGATAGGTAATCCACCCCTGGCCTCCTTTGCCCTCGCGCCCAATCCAGTCGCCGAATATCTGACCCTTGTTGGTGTAGCCCTGGACCTGAACGGCCTCCCAATATTGATATTGTCCCTTAACGCTGTACGGATAGGAGGAATCTGTGTCAGCGCCTTCAACCCGCAAATCCAGTCTTGGAATGCGAGGCACATGTGAGAGATATAGACCTGGCCGGAAACTGCTGTGGAAAGGTTTAGCCATGGGGCTGGGCGAGTCGTGCGCTTCAGAGTCGGTGTAAAGCGTTAGCCAATTGCGTGGAAAAGGAAGACGATATGTAAAATCAAAGGCGCTGAAGCGGGCACCAGGATCCCGTGCGCTGAGTTTCTCTGCGGGATAGGTCGGCTGTGTGCTGAAGAAACTCCTCAGGAATGTGCGAATAGTTACCGGCTCATGTCCCTTACCTCCCCAAATCACGGTACGTTCGAAACCGAATTCAAGGTCGCGGGTCGGCTTGAAACTGAACTTTTCAACATGCACCCATGGATCGTTAGGATCAATATGCCCCTTGAGGGAGCCGACCAGAAATTTGTAGCGAAAAGGGCCAGTGAGCCCGGCGAGTAGGGGGATGTGCAATGGTTCTATTCGGTCGATCTGGAAGGCGTAAATATTCTCGGCATTATTGGAGTATGCCATGGAACTGCCCTTTGCTGGGCCCAACCATTGGTCCTCCTTGCCGATGGATACTTCATGGTTGAGCAAATGCACCGAGGCATAGGCTTCCATCAAACGTCCAACCGTCGTCGCCCCGATAGGCCCCAGCGGGATCGTCGCCTGGTTGTATGGGAGGCCTGTCGTCGGGTTGATAAAAGGAACATTATCCCCCGCGGAGAGCGTCTGTGCGAGTGAAGTGGAATAGCCGGCGGCCGATGGAGCGCCCTGAAACTCGCCGCGAACATACAGCACGAATCGCCCCGCCGCCGCGTAACCGCTGGCACCAGAGTAGTTGTTAAATCCGTTTTCATAGGGCCGGCCATAGTCGTTGACGATCGTTGAGCCAAGGTGGAAGCTATCTCGCAAAGGCGTCCCACTTATCCCTCGTACAACGGAGTAGGACGACTCGAGACGCATGTCGTACTGGTGTGCCGCGCAGACGCCGGGTGTGCTGCGCAATTCGTATCTCACGGCAGCGTATAACTCCTGGGCCTCGTCTATGGTTGGATCTCCATATTCATCGGCAACGCGGATCTCGTCGCCAATGCCCTCGAGCATATGAACGACACTGACGCGTGTCCAGGGCCGCATGCCTAGGTAAACATTCCTGGCAAAATCAAGCGCTGAGAGCCGCGTCATTGCCGGATACACCCAGCTGTCAACGGGAATGTACGGAGAGCCAAGCGAAGAACGCCCGCAATCGGGTTCTGCGCCGCCGATGTCCGGAAGCGATTGCACCGCTCCCTCTTTTGCTCCAGGCTCCTCGGCCGGGAGCCGAAATCCAGTTGTAACCAGCAGGCTCGCCAATAGAGCAGCTAGGAGCATCTTCAGAGGTTTCATCATGTGTAAGTTGAGTCTCACAAAGTTCCTCATCTCACTGCGACTGCTTGACAACTCGCTGCTGACATAACTTTCTCCACCGCGAGACAGGTCGCGCGAATGTCCTCCGCAGTCAACGTAGGATGTACAAGGAACATGAGACTGGTTTCGCCTAGTTCGCGGGCAACCTGAAGCCGCGCGACAGGGCGCCACTCCGGTGGGAATGCCTTCTCCAGGTATATCTCGCTGCAGCTTCCACTGAAGCAGGGGATACCCTCCGCTTTGATGGCCTCGACAATGCGATCGCGTGTCCACCCGGGCTTCAGCTCCTCAGGACGAACAAAGGCATAGTACTTGTAATAGGCGTGTTCAATGTATGTGGGTGGCTTCGCAACACGCAAAGCGGAAATATCGCCGAATCGTTCGCTCAACATTCCAGCGTACTTGCGCCGGGTGGCGAGCCATTCCGGAAGTTTCCGGAGAGCAATTCGTCCTATCGCCGACTGCACCTCCGTCAGGCGCCAATTAGTCCCAAAGGATTCATGCAGCCATCGGAATCCTGGCCCGTGTTCGCGATGGTACATCGCGTCGTAGTTCTTTCCATGATCCTTCATTGACCACATGGCATTCCATAACTCTGCGGAGTTAGTGGTTACCATCCCGCCCTCGCCCGCGGTCGTGATGATCTTATCCTGGCAGAAGGAAAAGGCGGCTATCTCACCGAGCGACCCGACCATGCGTCCTTTGTAGATAGCGCCATGCGCCTGGGCACAGTCTTCCACCACTTTGATGTTGTGCTCTCGAGCAAGCTCAAGGATGCCGTCCATCTCGCACGGCCATCCAGCCAGATGAACAGCCACGATCGCTTTAGTGCGTGGCGTCAACACTCTTCGGATGGATTCGGCGGTAATGTCCTGACGCTCGCAATCTACATCCGCAAAGATTGGCCGGGCGCCAAGCATGACCGCGCAACTGGCCGATGCGATAAACGTCCGGCTGGTAGTAATCACGTCGTCGCCCGGACCAACGCCCAACGCCTTCAATGCGCATTCCAATGCGACGCTACCGTTGGCCAACGCCACAGCATATTCGCATCCGCAGAACGCGGCAAACTCTTTTTCAAAAAGCCGCCCTTCCTGCCCAGTCCAATAGTTAACCTTGCCCGAGCGCAGGACTCGGACGGCCGCTTCAATTTCGTCATCGGCGAAAAAAGGCCACGCCGCTGGGTCGCTCAATTTGACAGCTGAAGAGGTGCGGCAATCAGTAGTCAAAAAGGCACGGTCTTGCTCCATGTTTCTCGTGCTTGTCATCTATCATTTTCCGTTCTTTGAGTTAAGCGGCGCGTAGCTTCCGAGCCGCAGAAAAGTGAGCGAACGACACCCGTCCACAGAAATGCGACGGACAAGGCGCGGCCAAAAAAGACCGCGAGAATCGTCCATGCACGCGTCCCTCAAGCTGAGAGATTCGCTTCATATCGAGTGCCGGTCGTGTCACGGCTCTTTAACCATTCCGATTGGAGACGCTGGATTTCCGAAGACCTTCACTCTTTCGGCCACGTCTCTGACAACAATGCTTCCGGCGCCGACATAGGCCCATTGCCCAACTGTGACCCCCGGAAGAATGCAAGAGTGACTCCCTAGAAAGACACCGGCTCCTAGAGTGGCGCATCCATTGACGCCGCAGTGGCTGCTTATCTGGCAAAAGTCACCTAGCACAGTGTCATGAGCCACGTTGCTGAAGGCGCCAATTGACGCATGATCGCCTACCCTGGCGTCGCAAGTTATGGATGAAAATGGCCCCATGACGATCCCAACGCCGAGTTCCACATTGAGCCCGATGTTTGCGAGGGGATGAATGATATTGATGAATTGCCCGCCCAATTGCTCAATTGTCGAGCAACATCTCTCACGGGCGACTGGGTCTCCGATAGCGCAAACGAAGACATCACCCTTGTCGATTTGGTAAGTTCTAACACCGCCGATTATCCCGGGCTCGTACTTGTAACCTTCAAGCGCGCCGGCATTGTCGTCAAGAAACCCTTTGATGCACAACGGAGATCCCGCGGCTATCGCCTGCGTTGCCGACGTGAATGTCTCCCGGCCAGACTGTCCCGCACCGACGATTATCAAGTTCCCTCCGGCAGGAGAAACCCCGCGAAGAACCGATCTGCGGTGCGCAGCTCCAAGCCGGTCTCCCGCTGCGCCGTTAGAAGGTTTGCGCCTAGTTGGCTGTGTCTCCACCAACGACAACATTGACGCTGTTGTCCGCATATGACCGGTTTGATCTGAAACCTCATTGCCGCGGCTCGATGTGACAACGCTTGAAAGACGGGCCGGTGTTAACGATTCATGAAAATCCTCCATCGGAATGTTCACGCCGAAGGCCTCGTGAATGCAATGTCGCAGAACCACCGCCGAAAGAGAATCTCCGCCCGCGTCTAGAAAATCGGTTTCGGGGGTGACGTCGTCGAGGTGAAGAATCTCCCGGAATATCTCCAGCATCCTCGACTCCACGGGCGCCCCAGTGGCAGCATCCAGGCTCCGGTTCACCTCTGCCTTCTCGAAAGGGTTGGGCAGCGCTTTCCGGTTGGCCTTGCCGCTCGGTAGGGACGGGAGGTGGTCCAGAAACACATAAGTCCGGGGCACCATGTAACTCGGCAACTTTGTTTCCAGGTACTTCTCCGCCTCGTGCTGGTTGAAGTGCCCGCCCTGTATGGAGTACTACATAACCTATTAGTTGGTCCTCGCCCAGTCGGTTCTTGGCAAACCAACCCGCACAATCAGCAACGCCGGGGACATGAGTCAGCACAGATTCGATCTCTACAGGCTCTATGCGGCAGCCCCTGATTTTGAACTGAAAGTCCTTACGTCCAAAATGAATGAGGCAGCCGTCCGGCTCAAGTTTCCCCAGGTCGCCGGTCAAATACACTGGCACGTCGTCGGAGCCGATTCGGATGAACTTCGCCCTCGTTTGCTCTTCGTTACGCCAGTATCCGCCGGACATATAGTTGCTCTTGATCGCTATCTCGCCGACGCACCCTTGCCGCACCTCGTTGTGCGACTCGTCCAGGATGAGCAACTTCCTGTCGGAAGAGACCGGATATCCGGCGGCCACCTTCGCGTCTTCGATCGGGATATGATGGTCAACGCGATAGAGGTAGTAGTTATAGGACTCGGCGGTCCCCGACTGGTTCACAAGGTGGCTCCCCTCAGAAAAGTGCCGCCGGAACAGGTCAACTTCGCGTATGGTCAGCGGTTCACCCGCCATGATAGCGATCCGGATACTCTGGAATTGAAGAGTCTCGGGGACAGTCCGCATGAACTGACGGAAAGCGCTTGGAAGCCATTGAAACGTGGTCAGCTTCTCTTCCATCAGCCACTGCGCCATGCCGCTGAAACCCTGCACCTTCGGGTCCCATGGGTAAAGCGTGGCACCGTTCGTAAGGCAGCAATAGATATCTATGACTGAGGAGCCGAAACTTGGTGAGTGCAGCCATGTAACTCGGTCGCTTGGCGAGAAATACAATTCGTTAGTTATGCACATTGCGTGATGCAGAAGATTGCGATGAAGAAATACAATTCCCTTTGGGCGGCCGGTTGTGCCCGAAGTGTAGAGAATATATGCCCGATCGAGCGGATCGCAGGTGACGTTCGGATTCGGCGCGTCCGCATGACGTTCTATCTCTGAAGTGTTGATAATTGGAACTCGATTCCCGGCAAGTTCCTCGGCCAGGGCCTGATGGCTATCGTCGGTCAGGAGGACGGATGGTTGGGAGTCTTCAAACATTGCGCGAAGGCGTTCCACGGGGTAATTGCGATCAAGTGGGACGTACGCCTTGTGAGCTTTCATGGCTCCCAACATCCCAACGATCATCTCTGGGGTGTTTGGTAACAAGATAGCGGCTTGTGCCAGGCTCTCCCCGGTCAGTGCAAGGATAGCGTGAGCAACTGAGTTTGCATGCCCATTCAGTTGGCTGTAGGTATAGCTCAAGTCACCGGCCTTAAGCGCAACCTTGGCCGGGTAAAGTCGCGTCTATTCCTCTATCCTCTGATGAATTCCTTGAAGGATGGATGACTTTTGGAACTCGATAAAATCGTGAGGCGGGTTACTGTAAGCTTCGTTGGCATAGCTTGTTCTTGTTCCTCAGTTCATTTGAGAATGATATTTCTGCGGCATATAGCATCACGAGCATTCCGAGGTTGAGTTCTCTACTTATGCCTCGTGCACCAAGGAATGAGCGAGGCTAGAATGCCGTGGGAATCCGGATTGAGACAGAGAAGTGAACGCAGGATGAGATCGAAATACCGAACCTAGATCAATTGTCACTTCTCGGCATAGATTCTCTTGAAAGGTCATCCTGTGTATCGCAGCCGCTAAACGTGGGCATGGTTGCGCACCCGGGACTAGAGATCCCAGTGCGTCCCAGCACCGAAAATATTGTCCTTAAAAGGATCGACGCGTCCAGCGAGAGGCTCCAGTGATCCACGTACCAGGTGTCCAATGCAAATTTCTCCGGCCACGTCAGTGCGTTTCTTCCGTTGATCTGCGCACAACCCGTGATGCCCGGCATCGCATCGTGCCGCCTTGCTTGCTCCGGTGAGTACCGAGGTAAATATTCCATCAACAGTGGCCTGGGCCCCACCAGGCTTAGGTCGCCTCGAAGCACGTTCCACAACTGCGGCAATTCATCGACGCTCGAAGACCGCAAGAATCTTCCGATGGCAGTTAGCCGTTCCGCGTCTGGTAACATGTCTCCACTTGCGTTACGCCTCTCGATCATGGTGCGAAACTTGAGCAACGTGAAAGGTCTTTCAAATCGTCCGGGCCTGCGCTGGCGAAACAGTATCGGCCTTCCCATCGACAACCAGACAAATATGCACACACCAAGGAACAGGGGCGAAAGAAGAATAAGCCCGCAAGACGCCGCAGTGCAATCAAAAATCCTTTTGATCCAAAGCCGCAATCCAGTTTGCCTGCCCCGTGGCTGCAGAGCATCTGTGAAGGGTCGGCCGGGGGGGATCGCTAAATGGCGCAAGGTTGTTTGTCCTCTTCGCGTGATGCCAGTTGCTCATATGCTTCTGCGTTCGCTGCCCATACAATCTCGCGCCGAAATGTAGAAGCCACCCAGGCGCGCCCAGCTTCGCCCATTCGTTTCCGCAGAGAGGAGTCTCCCAGCAGACGGTCTATTGCTGCGCTTAAAGCAATCGTGTCGCCGACGGGTACCAGAAATCCTGTCTGCTGATCGAGTACGGAGTCGATTGCTCCGGTTGCCCGCGTAGTGATTACCGGAACTCCCGCCGCCTGCGCCTCCAGCGGAACTCCTGGAAGTCCCTCACGATATGTCGGCAGCACGAAAATGTCCATGAGATGGTAATACGGAGCTACATCGGAAATGAATGCAGTTCGAATCACACTTTGATCATCCTCGATGGCTCGCCGAATATCCTCTGGAACGGGATCACCAGCTTCAAAATCGCCAACCAGCAAAAGCCGCATATTCGGGTGCTTCTCTTTTTTGGAGACGAACGCTAGATATAGTTCGCGAATGCTTTTGTCCCGCGTAACTCTGCCCACGAAGCCGACCACCAGCGCATCTCCGGGTATGCCCAGGTTATGGCGCAAAGCAAGCGCATCCCGAATTGCCTCGTTTGGCGAGTGAAAGCGGGCAACATCGATCCCTCCGCTGGTACCTGGCCCAATAATCGTAGTCTTGCCGGGCTCCACAAGTTTAAGTTCCAAAGCGCGCTTAAGCAAACTCGGGCCGACGCAACGTACCCTATGGGCGCAATAGCAGGCGAATCTTTCAGTGTAGGTCAGCAGTATGCGCTTCCAGCCGCGAGTGGTTTCGAGCCGCAGACCGTGCAGAGTGTAGACTCGATGCGGCACGCCCGCCAGCAGCCCTGCCAATCCGCCCAGCAGCCCTGCCTTCGGAGTCCCCACCTGGATAATATCGGGGCTAATTCTGCGAATCAATCGCCACAAACGCCAAAGCGAAATCAGGTCTCGGCCTGGCGATATCTCACGCTCCATCGGTACCGCAAATACCGACACTCCTTCGCGGCTAGCTGCTTCCAATTCCGGACCTTCAGACGAAATCACGCTAACATCAAACCCTCTGCCTTCCAGATATTTGTAAAGTCCGAAATAGAAAGCGACGCTTCCCGATGAGGTGAAAACTATAACCAACCGCTGACGTTTCTGAAGAATTGCTGAATTCACGATGGTTATTCTGTCAGCTTGCATGTGGCGCTTTAGGGCATGAGGGCGACTGCGCCTTGCTGTGGTCGCGAGTGGCGCGAGCCAGGATTTCCAATAGAAACTCCGTCCGCTTCTGAGCCATCAACACAGGCGCATATGCGCCAGCGCCAGCACGATTCGCTCTTGCCATCTTGCAGAGTTCGTCAGAGTTTAGCTTGGACAGCAGTAACTGTGCAAGTAGCCTCTGATCTCCAGCAGGAAAGAGACAATCCTCTCTTAGAAGCTCCGGAATACCACCGACCCGGGATCCGATAGCGGGACATCCACGCGCCATAGCCTCCACCATCGCTCGCGGCAGACCCTCAACAAGTGACGGCATGACAAAAAGATCCACGGAATCCAGGAAGCGAAAGATTGGTTCGCCAGCAGGCAGCCTACCAGCAAATCGCACCACCGTGCCCAGTCCAAGCTTCAACGCAAGGTCTTCGTACTTTCCGCGTAGCTTGCCCTCCCCGACCAATTCACAAGTTAGTGCAACTCCCTGGCGGGCACAAAGAGCAATCGCACGCAGGAGAGTGTCTGCTCCCTTGTACGGCTGCTCGAAGGTTCCAATGAATCCAAGTTTGGGTATCCGCCCATCCACACCCTCGAGAGCATGGATGCGCTCAGCAAGTTGTCTTTCATCAAGAATGGCGTCTCCGAGTTGAACATCGGAAAATCCTGTCTGGTATGCGCTCGGGTTGGCTGGATAACGGCGTTGAAGCGTCTTCTCCGTTACATACCAAACCGCGGTAGCGTTGCGACAGATCCAACGTACTCTCCGCCTCGAGTACCAGCGCAGAGGCAGGCGCATCGGTCCGCCTACCCCTCCCTTGCCAAACACTTCCCAAGGATCGCCAATAACCTGCACGGCGAACGGTAACTCCTTCTTGCAAAGGATCCCCGCAAGCGTCCCGCTAATCAAACCTACCCCGTGCAATAGGAACGCGTCCGCATCTTCCACTGCTCTAACCGCTGCATGGACTACCTGGCGATGATTCTTCAGATAGGCCATCGAGCCGCGGAAGTCCGGTATGGGGCAGAAGTCCACTCCCTCTCCGTTCGCACGCGCTCTAGGTGTTAGCTTACGTGGATCTTCCTCGTCTCTGACCCGGGCCAGGATACTGACACTCGGGAAGATCTGTAGAAACGGCCGCCAGAAATCATAGGACGACGTTCCTTGGGTGCTATAGATGTTCCCGTCGGCTCCGCGAAGATAGTGCTCATCCATCGAAATCAGCAGTCTCATTCAATTGGCTCCCGTCTCACCGAATCACCCATATTGCACGCCGACTCACTGCTTAGTCGAATGTCAAGTAGACTTGCACGTATGAAGCTTGACGCAACGGATCCAGCAACGATCTTGGCATTGTCGGCTGTCAATCCGTCATCGATAATAATCAACTCTCAAGCCTCAAAAGATAGGTTGAGAACCGATCGCAAAGCAAAATCTACCGTTCCTGCGCAGTTATAGACCGGCAGGCCGATGGAAATCAATGGAAAGCTCACGTTGCTACCTCGCGGTCCCTTCTTGATAAAACCGGCTTCGAGACAAATGAAGAATCGCTTAGGCCACCTTCAGAGCTGTTGGCGGACCGAAGGGTTATGGCCAATACGCTTAAATAGAAACCCAAAAAGTGACTGAACGATACCACAGGGTAGAACGTTTCCTGTGTCAACCCTGAAACCAGCAACGCCAGAACCGTCAAGCGCATCGTTCGTAACTTATGGCCTCGGAGAAGAAGCAATGTTCGACGCTGTAAATAGAGGAAGAATATCAAACCGACAAGACCGGCTTCGGTGGTTACATGCAAGTAAAGATTATGCGCATTCGCGGGGCTTACCCAGCCTGCATAGCCATAGCCCGTGCCAACGATCAGGTTAATAGGATGACTCGTGAAGTAGTCAAGGTGGTCCTGCCAGATTGTAGTCCTACCCGACATTCCATCTTCGTCTACCGAGGACGCAGACGATGATTGTCGCTCCACAACATCCTCCACCGCCAACGATTGAATTGCCCACGCGCCGCCCAGGCTGCAGAGGACGGCCAGTGCTAGCAGGTTGCTCTTTTCTCGCCTCCATTCCAACGCCAGAACAAGCACGGAGGCCACGATGAAGCTGGCGCGACTAAAGGAATAGAAGGTGCAAAGCAGCAACAGCAAGCAAATCAGCAGTCTAACTCGCCTCGATCGCTCAAAGCAGAAATAGGTCGCGCCGCCGCTGAGTATAAGCTGCATTCCAATATATGCATGGTTGTAGCTAATAAAGCCGCCATCCTTTATTTCTCCATTCGCATAAGCGCCCCATGGACCCGCCAACGCGGGAGCCAGGGGTAACAAAGGCGAAACGACGCTGGGTGTGATGAGATGGGTTGCAATCACGAGAAGGCCGCCAGAGATGAGAAAGAAAGTGAGCAGCATAACCCACCTCAAGACCTTCCACTGGGTTGCAGCGATTGCTGTTTGTGCCGCAACAAGAAGGACTGCAAGGTATTCAACCGACCTGGCGAGTTGGTAGATGCCGGTCGTTACGTGCTCATTGCGCGATCCGTAAAAGGCCGTCGCCAAGGCGAATGAGGCGGAACACAGGAACAATGCCTCCCACTCTAGCTTTAGGACAACTCTCACGTCGCGGTCGCAGACTCTCTTAGAGAAACAGTAGAGAAGAATGGGAAGCATCGCGAGAACCGCAAGGTCGGATAGCGAGGGCCACAGCGCCCAGCTTGGTCCGATGGGCGCAAGAGGAACCAAAAACGCCTGAGAGAGCCAGTAGAAGCACAGGAGGAAGAAGAGGATCCTATTCGTCACTGGCCTTTTAGCCAGGTTCTGACTTTGCATGCGTCTCATTTACCCCGATAATCGACTTAAACTGTGCGCGGAGGACTAACAAGCACGGCCGTCACTCTCGCCCCGTTGTGCGGTTGAGCATCACGAATACTTGTGCTCTCAAGAGGTCATCACCGATCGATAAAGGGCCTCCGTCCGTTCAGTCGAACCTTCAATTGATCGCGCTTTGGACCATTCTCGTGGAATCTGAAGAGTGCCATGCCTGGATTGGGCCTTGAGCAGGCAATGAGCCCAAGACTCCGTGGAATCTTTCAATGAGAGGTGCGCAACTGCGAAATGATTGATATCTCCCTCATCGGGGACGGTATCCGATGCGACGCAATGCAGGCCGGCGACCTGGGCCTCGAGCAGTGTGAGCGGGAGCCCTTCATATAGCGAGGGGAACAGAAAGCAATCCATCGCGCCTTTCATGAGCCTGGGAACATCCTGGCGAATCCCTGCAAAGACAAAGTGTTCGCTTAGTCCGCGCATTCGGACCAAGCTCTCAATCTCCGGCTTGAGGGGACCATCACCGACGAGAAGAAATACGGCTCTCGGTTCGAGCCTGCAAAAGCGCTCCGCTATGTCCACGAGGAAGCGATGATTCTTTACTTCAACAAAGCGCCCCACGTGGCCCACTACGAATGCGTCGTGCGGAATACCAAGTTCGGATCGGACTTGCGGTTGGTCGACCGGTTGTTCGAAGGGGTGAAGATCGATTCCCAGAGGAGACACGGTCCACCTCCGGTCGACATTCCATGTTGACGGAAAGAGACACTCGGCAGCGCCTTGGCTGACCGCAATTCCCACTGTCGCAAAGCATTGGATTAGTCGTCTCATTCCTGCAAGGTACGCCCTGCGCAACGGAGATGACCTGCGGTCAATAACTCGGGTGTCGCTGTGACTCTGCGCAATGCGGATTGGAACACTCATGATGGCAGCCAGCATCAGGACATAGCCGCTGTAGTGGTGGACGTGGCTGTGGACGCAATCGTAAGGACCATATTGGCGCAGTACGCGCCGGAAATTGAATGCATACTGAAGCAGGTTGGAAGGCTTGAAACAGGGGATGACGCGTGCCCCGAGTGCCTTGACTTCCTCATCGTATGCGCCTGGCTCATTTGAGTGGACCATGAAGTCGATTTGATATTTTTGCCGGTCAATGTGGGCCAACATCTGTACCAGCCATGTCTCAGCGCCACCGCGGTTCAGTCTTCCGGCTACTTGTAGTATGCGCATGGGACTAGCTGGCCTCGCTCGCGGCCTTCCGCGTCGCAATGGTCAAAAGGAAAACGCCCCCAGAGACGAACACGAGCGCGGAAGCCAATAGCCCGATCGCAGCTCCGATCGATCCGTAGTACGGGACGAGAAGAGCGGTCACTGCGGCAGCGGTTACCGTGCATGCCGCGGTTAGAGGCACCTGCGCCCGAAGACACCGCGCCGCCGTCATCCCGTACCCGAGAAAAGAGCCGATTGCGCTGACGCCGGCCGAAGCCACCATGACTAGAAAGAGTCCGACATGTTCTCCATATTCGGGCCGGTACAAAAGGGTCAGAGCGATGCGGCCGAGCAGGGCAGCGAGGACTAATCCAAAAGGGAGATCCCCCGGCTCTGCCGGGGTGGCAGTAGGACTTTGAGAATTCCGGGAGTATGTCTTCTCTCGAATTGTCTGTGCTGCGGCAGTGAGGACAGCAGTACGAGGCTT
>Ga0181517_10000764_pt1 | contig 40732 bp, 34 predicted proteins | sample PEATcosm2014_Bin_31_FD_119748 | JGI IMG/M metagenome (GOLD analysis project Ga0181517, IMG submission 119748) | Peatland microbial communities from MTU Mesocosm Facility, Houghton, MI, USA - PEATcosm2014_Bin01_30_metaG | ecosystem: Environmental > Terrestrial > Soil > Wetlands > Peat | place... | reverse complement strand
GTCGGTCCACTTCACCGCCGTGCCGGAGAGCGCAAAATTGACCACCAAGTCGTTGGTTGCCGGAACGCTTGATGAAAACGTCAGGAGGCCGGTTGTGGTTCCGCCGATGGCTGCGGTGGGCACCGTGGCTACGATTGAGACCGTCGGCAGCGCAGGCGTTCCCTGGGCTAGGGAGAGTCTCGGGGCCGCGATTGCGGTCAAAAGGCATAATAGGGTAAGGCACTCATGACTCGGGGTTCGAAGTCTCTTCATTGGACCCGCAATTATGCCGGGTCCGAAATTGGACGGGTAGCCGTGTCCGTCCGATTATGATGTAAGATGTTGAGGCGCTCTAATGTAGGACAAGGCCGACAGCCGTTGTCGGCGTTTCTCTTACATTGGGCACTCGGGGAGCGTGCCGTCCAAAGGACCTTCGCTCGTGCGCAGACGCTACGGAGATAGGTTTACTCCGACGGTAAGAGGCTGAGCCTTGCTGTTGATCGTGTAGGCGCCCTCATTCACCCCGACCGTTCGGACGAAGGTGTCGATGATGAGGTTGGCATAGCGCAGCAGCACCCGCTCTGGCTTGTAGGGGACGTAGACAATGTCGCCCGGCTCAAGTCGCACGTCGGGCGCTTTGCCGTGCAGGACCGAGTCTACGGCCACGATCGCGATCTCCGGATGCGTCAGTGAGCCCCTGAGAATTGCCACGTTTGGGAGACAGGCCCCAGGCACGGTGCCCCCGGCCAGGGCGATGGCCTCAACCACGGTGAGCGATCCCGACATCCGCTCCGATCTCGGCTGGAGAACAGCGCCCAGGACGTGAACCTGGGAACTGCTCAGCGAAGGCACAAAGATGAAGTCGTCGGGCTGGAGATAGACGTTTTGGGACAAGTCGCCGCCACGCAGAAGCCTCTGAAAATCGACGGGGATCAGGTGGCCGCCTCGAATGAGGAAGCTTCGGGACAGGTCCGCGGTTTCGGAGTACTCGCCACCCGCCGGCGTATTGACCTCCAGGCCGCCTGCACCGGCAACGGCGTCCAGGAGCGAGGTTGGCCCCTCCAGTGCGTAGACACCCGGACTGTTGAGCCGGCCGAGCAGCCAGATCCGCTGGCTCGAGACGGTCAGCAGCGTGAGCGCGACCACCGGCTTTTCGCGAATGAATTTCTGCAGCTCCTGGCCGAGGCGGTCGCGGGCCTGGGAAAGGGTGAGCCCCCACACGTCGACGCCGGGAAGGATGTAATAGTAGATCATGCCGTCCGGCCCCACGGTTGCGGTTGCTTCGGTCGCGAGGTCCCCCATCACCTCTATCTGGAGCGTATCGCCCGGCCCCAGGCGGAAAAGGGACTCCGGGGGGCTCAGCAGCGCGGGGTCGAGCGGCTGTTCGGGCAGCGCATCCAGTTCGGCGGACACGGGTCCAGGGATTCCCTGCGTGGCGACCGGCAGGGGCGTGCTTTCGCAACCCGTGAAACAGGCCAGTGCCGCAGCGAAAGCGGCAAGAATCGAGTGCCGGGGAAAATGCGTCATGGCTACGGCCTGGAGATCAGGCTCGGGCCCACGTTGAGGCCCGCCCAGGTGACGACGGCTGACTCCACAAACGCCGTGGCGGCATGGTCAAGCAGCTCCTCCGCCTTGATCCAGGGCCTGTCCGCGACGTAAACCAGGTCGCCGGGCAACAGCGCCATGTTTGGAGAGGTCCCCGTCAGGGCGCCATCGATATTAACCGTCAAGGCAACGGGGTGATCGAGCGACCCGCGAAGCACCAGCACGCGCCCCTTCCAAGCCCGCTCGGTGAATCCGCCGCGCGAAACGATGGCCGATAGGGCGCTCGAATTGCGGTCATAGGCCACCGGACCCGGCAGGCCCACGGCCCCGAGGACGTAGATTTGCCCGGAGCTCGATGCCGAGAAATACAGGTAGTCGTTGGGCTCCAGGGCGACGTTCTGGGAGAGATCGCCGTGCATGAACAGGCGCTCAAAGTCCACCGGCACCCGGTGGCCCCCCCGGACGAGGAAGCTCCGCGAGAAGTCGGTGGTGTCGACGGTGTCGCCGTCGGAGATGGACGTTTCAAATCCCCGGGCGCGCGCGACCGCCTCCACGACGGTGACCGAATGGTCTAGGTAAAACACGCCCCGCTGAATGACCGCTCCCAGTATGTAGTACCTCTTGCTGCGATAGGACACAGGAGTGATGTAGGCCTGCGGCGAGCGCCGGAATTTGCCGAGTCCGGAATTTATCTGCCCGCGGAGCTCGTCAACGGTCAGGCCCGCGGCGGCGATGTTCTGCGCCTCGAGATAGGAGACGGTTCCGTCGGGCGCCACAGGCACATTCTCGCGAGTGAGCTCCGGAAACCCGTAGAGATGAAAGCTGAGCACATCACCCGGCCCCAGGGTGAGCCGTTCCTGCCAGGCCGCGCGCTGCCCGGGAGCGGAGCCGTAAGGCGCTGCGGGCGACTCTGCGGATAGCGGCAATTCGGCGGCGCTGGACTCGGCCGGAACCGCAAATAGGACGCCAAGAAGCAGCAGGGAGGCTGCGCTGCCAAGCCAGCGGCTGAAGCGGCCGCTCACCGGAGCCGAGCGTTCCCGATTGAGAACGGCTCCCACGAGATTGCAGCCCGCGTTGCGCAGGGTCTCCAGGTCGACGAGCGTCTCCGAGGAGTCAGTCCCGCTTCCGTTGACCAGCCAGATCAGGTTCGGGATGTTCTCGGCAAGGAGCACGGATTCGGCAACGAAGGCGGGTGGAAGCTCCACGAGGATCACCAGATGGTCGATCACCCGCCATGCGTCGAATGCCGTCCGCCACTGCTTGCGTCGCTCCAGGTTCCAAATCCAGCCGGGCAAGGGGATGCTCACCACGGGCGGGCAGTCCCCGCTCGCCAACTGCTCCGTGATCTGGCCCGGCGACGCCAGGGCGCCCATCGCGAGGGATGCCCCTTGCCCGGCTGCATCCGGCGACGGGAGCTTCCCGGCGCGCGCCGTCCCGTCAGAAGATTTCTGCGGGGGCTGCGCGATGATCGTCAGGACACGGAATCCGCAGGTCTTTGCGGCGCGGGACAGGAGGTCTATCCATGTCGATCGCCCGTCGCCGCTGTTGGCGGAGGTGATACCGCAAACCATGCCATGATTGGGCGAAATGCTCAGTCTGCTCTGAAGAGCGGTCCAGGCTCGGAACGCCCATTGTTCCTGACCGGCGGTCGACATCTGCTTCAGGTCGCCGAGCGTCGCGAGAAGCGGCAGTCCGGTGACACGACGCACGTCGGCGCGGGTCTTGATGCCGTTGTCCATGAATTCACCGATCAGAATCTGGGCCGCCGAGCCGAAGAATCCCACGATCGCGCCGAAGCAGGCGAAGAGCACGATCTCGAGGCGGTTCTTCTGCAGCTGCGTGGGGTTCTCCGCGGCCGAAAGGAGGACGCGGAAATACCCCGGTGGGTTCTCGCGGAACGGCTGAATCGCCCGTTGGCGCTCGATCAGCAGCGCCCGGTTGGTCTCCAGGGCGCGCACGCGCTCGCCCATGGCGAGCTCCTCGGGCGTGGCCCGGCCGTAGAGAGACTGCGAGACGGCCTCCGGCGTCTCTGATCTGGAGCGGACCGCGGCGCCGCTTGCAACCGGCTCCGGGTTTTTGCGCTGTTCCTCCTCGAGCGCCGCCAGGAGCGCCCGCTGCTCGCGCACGAGCGGGTGGGCGTCCGTATAGCGGGTGAGCAGGTCCTCCAGCTGATCGTGCGCGGCCTGGATCCGCAGGGACAGGCTGCCTGGGGCGGAGGCCGCCGTTAGGGGCGCGGAGTCGAGGGTGGCAAGAGGCGCCTGGCTCAAGGTTGGGTTCGCCTGGCGCGTGGACCCGATCTCGCTCTCCACCTCGGATAGCTGATGGTTGATGTTGTCGCCGACTTCGACGGCCTCCTGGCGCTGGATCGCCTGGGTGTAGGCAATGGCTGCAGCGCAGTACCGATTTACGGTGTCCACGGTCCAATCCCGGGAGTGACCCGTTGCCGTGACCGTCACAACGTCATTGTTGCGGTCGAGCGTAATCTCAAGGTGATCCGCCAGCGCCTTTGCCGAGACCGGGGGCTGAAGATGGGAACCGACCTCCTCGAGAAGGCCGGGTGCCTGCAGCATCACGACGAGGCTGGGAGCTGCCAGGGCCCTGGGGTGAAAGTAGTCGTCGACGGAGGACGCCTCGTATCGAATCAGCTGCGCGCTGGAGCTGAACGAGCGGCTCCACACCAAACCGGCGACAATGCCTCCCGCGATCGCCATGACCAGGGTCCAGGCGGCCACCCAGCGCCACCGGCGCGTCCAAAGGTCGAGAACCGCCCATGCGTCAAACGGCGCGGGCGGCAGTGGTTTGCCGTTTGTGTCACTCATAGAGGGTGTTGGGAGCTCGGAATGTGTGATCCGTTTGGACGCGCCGGGGGCCGAAAGGCTCCATTGGACGGGGTGGGGCGAATCCCTACTTTCGCCTCGGAACCGAACCCAGCCCTATGATGGAACCGCGCTCCACGAGCTGGTATTGGAACGCGTAGTGGACGAGTTCCGCGTTGTTGGACATCGACATCTTCTCGAGCAGCCGGGTCCGGTAGGTGCTGATGGTTTTCACGCTCAGCGAAAGCTCGCGAGCGATCGCGCTCACGGTCTTGCCCGACGCGATGAGCCTCAGGATGAGGAACTCCCTGTCGGACAAGAGTTCATGCGGGGCAGTCTGCGCGTCGTGCACGACGAGTGACGCCAGCTTTTCGGCGAGGGCTCCGCTTACGTAGCGGCCTCCGGCCACCGCCTTGTTGACCGCCCCCACCAGCTCCTCGGGTGCGGTTTCCTTTGTCATGTAACCGGACGCGCCCGCCTTCAACAGGCGCACGGCGAACTGATCTTCCGGGTGCATGCTTAGGATAAGCACGGGGAGCTTCGGCCGCGCCTGCTTGATCTCCTTCAGCGCATCCAGGCCGCTTCGTCCGGGCATTGTGATGTCGAGAATGACGACATCCCACGGCTCCTTCCAGACGTGCTCGAGCGCCTCCTGGGAATTGGTGGCCTCTCCAAAAACCGCCCGTTTGAAGGCCCCGGCGAGGATCTGCTTAAGGCCCTGGCGCACGACGGCGTGGTCGTCTGCAATCAGGATTCTCATGACGAGCCCGGGTTGTTGGCCGCCGCCGTCGGCATGGGGACGCGCATGGTGACCGTGGTCCCCCGAGCGGGAAGGCCGAAGAAGAAGACCTGGCCGCCGGCCTGCGCCACCCGTTCCCTCATCCCGATGAGGCCGATCGACCGCGCGTGGATGACGTCCTTTTCGGAGATGCCGCGGCCATTGTCGCTTACGGTCATGACCAGCTCGTGATCGATCTGGGTCAGGCTGATGTCGACGCGGGTTGCCTTTGCATGTCGGACGATGTTCGTGAGCGTCTCCTGGAAGATCCGAAAGCACATGGTGCCGAACTCGCGGTCCCAGATGGTCTCCTTGAGATCCATCTTGATCACGCACCGGATGCCCGTGCGCTCCTGGAAATCCATGGTCTGCCATTCGATGGCCGCGGCCAGTCCCAGGTTGTCAAGGACGCCCGGACGCAGCTCGGTCGCGATCCGTCGGACGGTCTGGATCGTGGTGTCAACCTGGGCTGACATGGCCGATATCTTTCTTTGAAGAGCCCTCTTTCCGGCAACCTTTCCGGAGAGCCATGAAAGATCGAGCTTCAGGCCGGTGAGCGCCTGCCCAAGCTCGTCGTGAACCTCCCGCGCGATGCGGGTCCTCTCCTCCTCCCGGACGAAGCGCAAGTGGCCGGTTAGGGCGCGCAGCTGGTCGTGCGAGCGGCGAAGCCTCTCCTGCGACTTCTGATTCTCGCGCCTTTGCTCGGTCTCGCGCAGTGCGCGGTTCACGGCGGGCACCAGGCGCGCAAGGCGGGACTTGAGGACGTAGTCGGTGGCTCCCTTCTTCATCATCTCGATGACGACCTCCTCCCCTAGGACGCCCGTGACGAAAATGAAGGGAACGCCCGGTGCGAGCTGCATCGCGATCTCGAGCGCAGCGCTGCCGTCAAAACGGGGCAGGAAGAAATCCGAGAGGATGATGCCGGGCGACTGGTGGCTTAGCTCCGCCTCGAACCGCTCGCGGGTCTCGACGGTCGTCATCGTGAAATCGAGGCCGGAGGCGAGAAGCGCCCGCTGGATAAGCTCGACATCCGGCTCGCTGTCCTCGACGAGGACGATTCGGAGCGCGCCGGCCCTTGATGTGCCGGTCTCCGCGAGGCTGTGCTGTCGGTTGACCGTCACGATGTCCGGTATCACCGCCGTCGCGCCATTCGATGTCTTTCTCGCGGGTTTCATGGTTGCGGCTCACGGGTTTGGGGCTCTGCGTCCACACGAGGCAGCGAGAAGAAGAACGTGGCACCGCCGTCGGGCACGGCCTCCGTCCACATCCGCCCGCCGTGGCGTTGAATGATTCGCCGGACGTGGGCCAGTCTCGTCGCGCCGCCCTTTGTGTCGGATGAAGGAGGCATGCGCAGGGAGCCGTCGAACATCCTCTCCCGATGCGCGATGTCGAAGCTGGCGCCGTTGTCGCGTACGAAGAATATCGATTCCTCATCGCCGTCCTGCGCGCCGACCTGAATGCGTGCGACTTCTCGCGATCTCGTGAAGTTCAATGCGTTGGCGAGGAGGCTGGAGATGGCCTGGAGCAGGAGGCCCGGGTCCGCGACGACCGTAGGAAGGTGCGCAATCATCCAGACGACGCGTCGATCGCCTTTCGAGGCGTCGAGATCGCGCACCACCCTTCTCACGGCGGATTCAAGGTCGACGGGCTCGGAGCGCATCTCGGAGCGGCTCACCTTTGAAAGCGCGAGGATTTCGTCGAGCATCTGGCCGACCTGGGACGTGGCCGTTGTGATCCTCTGGAGGTAGTGGCGGCCGGTTTCATCGAGATTCGGCCCCGTATGCTTGGCCAGCAGGTCCGCGAAGCCGCCGATGATGGTGAGCGGAGAGCGCAGGTCGTGTGAAATGGATTGGGAAAGGGCGTCGATTTCGGCGTGTTCCCTTCCCATGAAAGCGGCATAGTACTCGACGCGCCGTTCGAGCTGGAGGTTCAGGCGCCTGAGCTCATTGACCTCCGCCTTGGTCCCATTCGGCTCTTTTTCAATTTCTCTCATCATGGCGGGATAGGGTCGACTGCGGTTGAATGGGGGCGGCAAGTCGCGCCGCCGCCTGCGGAATTGGGCCCGCGGGACCCCGATTCTCACTGTGATGGGGCCGGCTCCGGCTTGAGCCGGCCGCCTCTGGACGAGGTGAGCGCAGGCTTGCTCGCGCGTAAACCCTGAGGGTGGCGGCCGCCGTCGCGCCCCAGTCGAAATCCCGTGCCCGGGCGAGGCCCGCCGCGCGAAGCTCGTCCCTCCACGCAGCATCGGACGCCGCGCGGGCCAGCTGTGCCTGGATCTGCCCGATGTCCTCGGGCTCCAGCTTGCCGGCCGCCCCGCCTGCAGTGTCGCCCAAAGCGCCGGAAGTCGACGAAAGAACGGGACAGGCACACGCCATCGCCTCGACGGGCGGCAGTCCGAATCCCTCGTAGAAGGACGGGAAGACGAAGACATCGGCCGCGCGGTACCACTCGGGCAGGTCAGCGGATGGCACGAATCCGAGAAGATTGATGTCCCTGTGGAACGGCGAGGCGCGGGCCAGTCCGCGGATGGTTCCGGAGCCGTGCCAGTCTCCTCCGGCCAGCACGAGCCTCCAGGGCGACCCGGTTCGCGCTTTGAACCGGTTGAAGGCTTCGATGAGCCCCGCGTGGTTTTTCGCGGGGTGTTCGAGGCGCGCCACGTAGAGGAAGAAGGGGCCCTCGTGTCCGCGTCGGGCGCAGACGGCCTCTCGGGCGAGTTCCCGGGATCCGGGCCGGAATCGGGCGTGATCAATCCCATTGGGAATGACGGTGATGCGCGCGGCCGGCACCCTGAATCGGGATTCGACTTCGCGGGCGGTCACTCGGCTAACGGCCACAATCTCATCCTGGCGCCGAGCGAGCGCCCCAGCGACAACGCGGCCGTAGAACATCCGGGCCCGGTCGTATTTTCCCGAGAGGTGAAAAGGGGCGAGATCGTGAATCGTCGAAACCAGGGCGCATGGCCTCGGCCAAAGCATTCGCCGGTAGCTCGGCACATGCAGGACATCGATTCCGTTGCGCCGCAGGAGGTGCGGAAGCGCCGTTTGATGCCAAAGGATGTCCTTTAGGGGGGGGCGGTGACGCTCGGAGACGGGCTCTATGCGCATTGAGCCGGCGGCAAATCCGAATAGGTCCAGATCCTCCTCGAGGACGAATAGCGTAAATTCGTTCCGCGCTGCGTCGGGAAGAAGGGCTCGCACAAGCGAGAGCACGTACTGGCCGACCCCGGACCGGCCGCGTTGGATGACGGAGGTTGAAATGGCTATCTTCACGGCTGACCCTTTCTTCGTGATTTCGGAACGGCGCGCCTCTGGCGCCATCGCTGAAGCGCTATTGCCGGAAAGAAATGGAGCAGGTCGTCGGCATAGCGCCTTGCCAGGCGCCTGGGCTCCTGAGCGAGGCGAAAGAGCCACTCAGTGCCGCTTCGCCGCATCCATACCGGCGCGCGCGCCATCCTGCCGGCAAGAAAGTCGATGGTGGCGCCGGCGCCGATGGTCACCGGGACACCCAGTTCGCGGTGGTGCCTCGAGATCCACTTTTCCTGCTTTGGGCAGCCGAAACAGACGAGGAGTATATCCGGATTCGCCGCGCGCACGCGTTCGATGATTTCGGGATCGTTCATTTCGTTCAGCGGGCGAAAGGGAGGGGAATAGAACGCGACTTTGGGAAGCGCCGGATAGTCTGCGGCGATACGGCGCGCGGCCTCGGACACGGCCTCGGGGTCGCCGCCGAGCATAAAGATGCGCCATCCCTTTTCGGCGGCCCTTTGAAGCACCAGCGGTATCAGATCGGATCCCGCAACGCGGCAGGGCAGGGCCCCTCCCAGCCAGCGGGACGCCCAGACAATGGGCTTTCCGTCGCAAAGCACCAGGTCGGCATTGATGAGGATGCTCCGTAACCCGCCGTCCCGCTGCACCTTTACAAGGAAGTCAACGTTCGGGGTGACAACATAATGGGTGCCGCCGTCGGCTACCATCAATTCGATGCGCTCGACGGCTTCGGCGAGCGTCACGGGATGAAATGGCACGCCAAGGATGGCCACGAGCCACTCGAGTTCTGGCGAAAATCCACGCATAGGCACGGCAAGTGGCATGTCCAGATTGACAGTCGGCGGACGCCCCCCGGTTGTGGGGTTCCCCACCCAATCGGGATAGCCCGGAGCCTCATGGGCCCCGTGAGCTGGGGTGGACACCTACTTCCGCAGGTGCCGTCGGGCGGCTATTTTAGAGCCCTTCCATGACGCTCCTGCGATTTCTGATACGCTATTCGCCGGCAATGGTGATCTGGACCTCGCTTGCGGCTCTGCTCAGCGGTGCTTTCAGCACTGGGCTGCTCGCGCTGATCACCCTCGCGATGAACCGCCACGGCACCCTTGGCGCAACCTTGGTCATTGCCTTTTGCGCAATGGGGCTGGGCCGCTTCCTGACGAATGCCCTTGCGCAGGTGACCCTTGCGCGCTTTTCCCAGGCGACCACGGCGCGCCTGCGCCTGGATCTCGTGACCAAGATCCTCTCCGTGCCGCTGCGACAGATCGAGGAGTTGGGAGCGCCGAAGCTCATGGTCGCGCTCACCGAGGACATTTTAGGGATAACGCAGGCGACGCTCAGCATCCCGATATTTGCCTTCAACTCGGCCGTGCTGCTCGGCGGAGCGGCCTACCTCGCATGGCTTTCGTTTCCCGTGTTTCTCGGGATGTTCGTGATTGGCGCCATTGGCGCTGTCACCTACCGCGTGCTGATCCGAAGCGGTTTCGGGCACTTGGTCTCCGCGCGGGACGGTCAGGACCGCCTTTTCCAGCATTTCCGGTCGCTGACGGAGGGGATCAAGGAGATGAAGCTTCATCGTGCGCGCCGCGAATCCTTCCTGAGGGAGGACGTTGTCCGGGCGGCGGAGGTCTGCCAGAGGCACAACGTCGCGGCGGAGCTTCGCTTCATTCTGGCGCAGAACTGGAGCCAGCTTCTCTTTTTGGCTCTGATAGGCCTGATTCTCTTCCTGCTGCCCCATTTACAGACGGTCAGCCCGCAGGCCATGACCGGATTCGTGATCGCCACCCTTTATCTGATGGGACCCTTGGCGGGATTGCTCGGGAGTCTGTCGGTGTTCAGCCGCGCGAATGTGTCCCTTCACAAGGTGGAGCAGCTCGGGCTTTCGCTGTCGCTTCATCCAAGCGACAACGGCGCGATTGGGTCCGGCCGGTTTTATTCGGAACCCTTTGAAAACCTGGAGCTTATACAGGTGGAACACCATTACTACAGGGAGAAGGAGGACGACAATTTCATGCTTGGGCCGATCGACCTCACCCTGAGGCCGGGCGAGCTTGTGTTTCTAATAGGCGGCAACGGAAGTGGGAAATCCACCCTGGCGAAGGTGATCACCGGATTGTATCCGCCCCTGGCCGGGGAGATCCGACTGAACGGGATCGCGATCGGCGACGACAACCGCGACGATTACCGCCAGTGCTTTTCGGCGGTTTTCGCGGACTATTTCCTGTTCGAGCGGATTTTTGCAAAGGGCGGCGCCGATGCCGACCGACGCGCCCGGGATTACCTGGCGCGTCTTCATCTGGACCACAAGGTCTCGATCAAAGACGGCGTGTTCTCCACGACGCAGCTCTCCCAGGGCCAGCGCAAGCGCCTGGCCCTCCTTTGCGCCTACATCGAGGACCGGCCGTTCTACCTGTTTGACGAATGGGCCTCCGACCAGGATCCCCTATTCAAGGAAGTCTTCTATACAAAGCTGCTTCCGGAGCTCCGTCAGCTCCGGAAGGCCGTACTGGTGATTTCGCACGACGACCGCTACTTTGACTGCGCCGACCGCCTCATCAAGCTGGACTACGGGAAGATCACCCGGGAGCCCTTTGAACAGGCGGTGGCGCCTGGCACGATAGGCTCCCAAACGGGCCGATAGTAGTAGTGGACCCCAGCAACAGGTGCGCCCGCGGCGCATCTAAGCAGGCAACCCATGGGACCTACTATGAGAAAAAACGGCCTTTTTGCTGACATTTCGGCGGCGCGCGAGGGAATGAGCCGACGCCTTGGTCGACTCCTTGCGGCGGGGGCCGCGGTCGCCGCGTTCGCGGGCCACGTGGATGCGCAGGTCTACGGATTCTCCGTCCTCGCGGGTGACCCAGCCGCGCTCGATCACACCGACGGGACTGGGACCAATGCGCGCTTCTTCAACCCATCGGCCGTTGCCGTGGACAGCGCCGGCAACATATACGTGGCGGACGGCGGGGACCACGCCATCCGAAAGGTGACGCCGGGCGGCGTGGTCACGACATTCGCCGGCAATTCGGGTCAGCCGGGAAGCAGCGACGGCTCCGGATCCGGCGCCCTCTTCCTTTATCCCTATGCCGTTGCCGTCGACGCGGCGGGCAACGTCTACGTTGCCGACAGCGGCAATCAGAATATCCGCAAAATCACTCCGGGAGGAGTTGTGACCACACTCGCCGGCACCGCGGGAGTCGCGGGAAGTGCGGATGGCACGGGCGTCGCCGCGCTTTTCAATCTTCCTCAGGGGATAGCTGTGGACGCCGCGGGGAACGTCTACGTGTGCGACACGAACAGCTGCACGATTCGCAAGATGACCGCGGCCGGCGTCGTCACGACTTTGGCGGGTGTCGCGGGGCAGAACGGCAGCGCCGACGGCGCGGGCAGCTCGGCGCGGTTCGACTACCCGGTGGGCCTCGCGGTCGACTCCTCCGGCAACATCTATGTGGCCGACCTGGACAACAGCACGATCCGGTTCGTGACACCCGGGGGGGCGGTTTCGACCCTGGCCGGAAGCGCCGGCAATGCGGGAAGCGTCGACGGACAAGGTGCCTCGGCCCGATTCAATCATCCGGCTGCCGTGGCGGTCGATGGTTCGGCCAACGTCTACGTGATCGATACCTCCAACCAGACCATTCGCGAGATCTCTCCCGCGGGCAGCGTGTCGACGCTCGCAGGGACGCCGGGTACCGGGGGCAACGCCGATGGAACCGGGGCGGCGGCGAGATTCTTTTATCCGGGCGGCATTGCCTCGACCGGTTCCGGGACCGTCTACGTTGCCGACACGGGCAACCACACTATTCGGGCGATGGACTCGCCGGGGGTCGTCAGCACGCTGGCCGGCGCGGCCGGCACCAAGGGCAGCGCGGACGGCGTGGGTATCCATGCGCAATTCGCGTATCCGTATGGTGTCGCGAGCGACGGTTCTGGAAACCTTTACGTCGCCGACAGCAACAACAACACCATTCGAATGGTGACTGCGGCGGGTGCCGTGACGACGATCGCCGGAACCGCGGGAATTCTGGGCAGCGCCGAAGGCGTGGGAGCCAACGCGAGCTTTTCGAGTCCTTCGGGTGTCGCGGCGGATGCCGGCGGCAACCTCTACGTGGCGGACACCGGGAACTCGGTCATTCGAAAGATCGCTCCGGACGGTACGGTGACGGCCTTCGCAGGTCTAGCGGGCGTCGCGGGGAGCTCCGATGGCACAGGCACGGGAGCCCGCTTCTCCTCGCCCAGCGGGGTCGCCGTGGATGACGTCGGCAACCTTTATGTGGCGGATACGAACAACAACACCGTTCGCAAGATCACTGTCGGCGGAACGGTCACGACTCTCGCCGGTGTGGCCGGCCAGAGCGGAAGCGGCGATGGAACGGGCGGCTCTGCCCGATTCCACGGACCCCTCGCCGTGTCGGTGGACGGCTCGGGCAATGTGTATGTTGCAGACTTTTTCAACGCGACCATTCGAAAGATTGACCTCTCCGGCACCGTTTCGACCCTTGCGGGCCTCGCCGGCATGCTGGGCTTCACGGATGGCACCGGTGCCGCGGCCCGATTCAATCAGCCGTACGGACTGACGGTGGACGGCTCGGGAAACCTCTTTGTCGCGGACACGTACAATCGCGCAATCCGCAAAGTCACCCCGGGCGGCTCAGTGACAACGCTCAATGGCCCCCAGACCCGATTCTACTATCCCCAGGGAATCGCTTTGGACGCCTCCGGAAATCTCTATGTCGCCGATGGCGACAATCAGGCCATAAACCTCGGCGCTGCCATAGTTGCTCCGCCGGCCGGAACACAGGTGTCCAGCCAGTCGGTCGCGCTCGGACAAAACGCCAGCTTCACGATCGCGGCATCGGGCTCTTTCATGACCTACCAATGGCGGACGTCGGTTGACGCGGGAGCGACGTGGACGAATGTCGAAAACAACTCCCTATTCAGCGGCTCGACGACCGCCACGCTGACGATAGCCGCGCCGTCGGTCCTGATGAGCGGCGATCTCTTCCAGGTGGAACTCGCCAATCCGGCGGGATCGAGCTTGAGCGGCTCGGGGACGCTTACGGTCTCGGGCCCGACGCCCACGCCGACTCCGACTCCGACACAGGGAAGCCCTCAGACGGCCCATCTGACCAACCTGTCGGTTCGCTCCAACGCAGGCTCCGGATCGCAGACCCTGATCGGCGGATTCGTGATCGGCGGCACTGGCAACGAAAGCATCCTCCTTCGCGGAGACGGGCCAGCGCTTGCGGCGTTCGGCGTCACCGGCGTGCTTCCGGACCCCGTGCTAACGCTATTCAACTCGGCCAGCGTGCAGATAGCCACAAACTCCGGATGGGGAGGGACGGCCGCGCTTTCAAGCGCATTTGCACAGGTCGGCGCCTTCGCGTTTCAGGCGGGCTCCAAGGATGCGGCGCTGCTGACGAGTCTCGGCTCCGGCGGATTCACGGCGCAGATCAGCTCCACAAGCGGAGATAGCGGGGTCGTCCTTGTGGAGGTTTACGATGCGGACACCGGGACTCCGACGGCGCACTTCGCGAACCTGTCGGCGCGGAGCGAGGCCGGCACCGGATCCCAGACCCTTATCGCCGGCTTCTCGGTATCCGGAGCCGGCACCGAGACCGTCCTGATCCGCGCCGACGGACCGGGCCTCACGGCGTTTGGCGTCACCGGCGTCTTGGCTTCGCCGCAACTCACGCTCTTCGACAGCAACGGCATCGCGATGGCGACGAACGCGGGATGGAGCAACGCCTCGACCTTGGGCGTCTCACCCGTCCAAGCGACGGTCACCGCAGCAACGACGGCGGTGTTCGGTCAGGTCGGGGCATTCGATTTGACGGCGGGGTCTGCGGACAGCGCCATGGTCGTCGCCCTTCCGCCGGGCTCATACACGGCGCAAGTCATCGGGGCCAACAATTCGACGGGCGTCGCCCTCGTCGAAGTCTACGAGGTGCCATGAGACCGGGACTTCAGGCGTGGGGAGTGAGCTCGACCGCCGGGTGCGCGGCATCCGCGATCAACAACCGCCAGGGAGGTGCCACGGGAGCCTCGGTGCGGCTCCCGTTTTGCGGGGTCCGGCTGTTGGGCGGAGGGCCCTTTCCATGAGGTCAAAGCAGACGGAAGAGTGGGTGGGTGCCCCATTTCGGCGGGTTCTCCCCGGGTATATTTTTCCCAGGCGCAACCTGCCTATGAATCCTCCCCCAGCTCGTCGCCTGTTTTGGGCGCAGGGCTCAACCCCAAAACGACCATGAAACGCCTGCCAACCCCATTATTTCGCTTCCTGCCGCTCGCGCTAGGGTTCGTCAGCCTCGTAACCGCGGGCCGAGCCCAGACGTACTTTCCCGATCCCGTGGTGGGCCAGCCCTATTCGTTCCAGGTCGTTACCGATCCGCCGCAGCCCTCGGGCACGACCTACACCGCGAACGGCCTGCCATTGGGGCTTTCCGTCGACAATTCGACGGGAATCGTCAGCGGCACGACGGACACGGTGGGGCCATTCAAGGGCACCCTCTATCTCTCGTTCGGAACGGTCATCAGCCAGTATCCGTTCCAGATCACCGTGGATCCGGCGGCAGGGTCGCCAACGATTACCAGTGACGGGGCGGCTGTGGGAACGGTTGGAACGCCGTTTCTCTACACGATTGTCGCCTCAAATGGCCCCACGAGTTACAATATTGCGCAGCTTCCGCCCGGGCTTACGGCTTCAGGCGCCCAGATCAGTGGCACCCCCACCACGGCCGGCCTGTTTTTCACATCGATCAGCGCGAACAACGGAAACGGCCAGGGCGCGGTCCTCGTCCTCATGTGGACGATGAACCCCGCGGGTCCCATCCCGGCAATCACGAGCTCGCTGCTGGTGTCCACTCCCGTGAACGCTCCGCTCAGCTTCACGATCACTGCGTCGAATTCCCCTACGGGCTTCACCGCAACCGGACTTCCCACGGGCCTGTCCCTCGATGCGGCCTCAGGACTCATAAGCGGCACTCCAACGGTGCCGCAGGTTGTGCGCGTCTCCATCACCGCCACCAATACCTATGGCAGCAGCCTGCCGCTGAACCTGATCCTGACGATCGGCGACTTTTCCGCGATCTCGAGCGCGGTCACCATCACGAGCCCGGCAGGGTCAGCATTCTCGTACATGCTAACGGCGACCAACAATCCGCTGACCTTTGACCTCATGGGCCTGCCTTCAGGGCTTTCGTTCAATTCCACGACGGGCGCGGTCTCTGGAGCCCCCGCGACGACCGGCACCTACACGCTGACCGCCAGCGCCACCAATTCCCTCGGCGCGGGCGCACCTTCGACCATTACGTTGACGGTAACAGACCCGCAATCGGGCGACAGCGGCCTCACGGCCCCACAAATTCTTGTCGGCCCGGCAGCCCAGTCCACGACCGTGGGCTCGACGGCGCAGTTCTCCGTGACCGCTGCCGGTTCCGGCGCCTTGAGCTATCAGTGGTCTCTCAACGAGACGCCGATCTCCGGCGCGAGCTCTCCGACGCTTTCGATTGCAAACGTCGTCGCGATGGATGCGGGTTCCTACACGGTAACGATCACGAATTCCGTCGGCGCAGTCGTGTCGACCCCGGTCAGCTTGACAATCCAATCGCTCATCGTGCCCCCTTCCTTCACGCTGGATCCGGAGAAGAGCTCGGCCACCGTGGGATCCTCGGCCAGCTTCACCGCGGCGGCGTCCGGCACCGGGCCCGTGACCTATCAATGGCTGGTGAACGGGATTCCGATCGCGAATGCAACGACAACGGTGCTCACGCTTCCGAGCGTCCAGCTGTCGGACGCGGGCACGTATTCGGTCGTCGCGAGCAACGGCGCAGGCTCTGCGACGAGCCTAGGTGCCGTGCTGACCGTGACAGCCGTGCCCTTCGCCCCCATCTTCCAATATCAGCCCAGCGCAACCTCCGTTACGGTCGGAGGCACGGCCAGTCTGTCCGTGGGAATTGTGGGCTCCCCTCCAATCACCTATCAATGGTCGAAGGGTGGGGTGCCAATACCCGGGGCGGTGTCTTCCTGGCTGAACTTTCCGACCGTGTCGCTTGCCGACGCCGGGAGCTACTCAGTCGTGATCGCTGATCCGGCGGGAACCGTGAGCAGCTCGAGCGTGGCCCTCACCGTGGAGCCGGTCGGCGGTCCGCCGGTCCCCGTTTCCATCGTGCTGCAACCGGTGCCGGTTTCCACGACGGTGGGCGGCGCCGCGGCATTCAATGTGGCGGTTACAGGGGATGCCTCGATCACGTACCAATGGCGCAAGAACGAGGCCCCGATCGCGGGAGCCACAAGCCCATCATTCACCATCTTGGACGTCCAGACGTCGGACGCGGGCACCTACGACGTCGAAGTCGCCAACGGCTTTTCGGCGACCATCTCATTTCCCACGCCCCTGCTCGTCACTCCGGTCGCCTCGCCCAGCCGCCTCACGAATGTGTCCGCGCGCGGCTTCAGCGGCGTCGCGAACCAGACGCTTATCATAGGATTTGTCATTGGAGGAACGGGCACGGAGTCCGCGCTCGTTCGCGCGGTCGGCCCCACACTTTCGACCTTTGGAGTGACCGGCGTCTTGGCCGATCCGCAGCTTGTCTTATTCTCCTCAGCCAGCCTTCCGATTGCATCGAATAGCGGATGGGGTGGAACGGCCGCGCTGGCGGCGGCATTCGCGCAGTCGGGCGCCTTTGCGTTGCCCGCGGCGTCGTTGGACGCCGCGGTTCTCACAAGCCTTACCCCTGGCCAATACACGGCCGAAGTGCACGGGGCGAACGGCGCGACGGGGGTGGTGCTCCTTGAGGCCTATGATGAAAGCACGGGCTCCGCGCCGTCGGCGCACTACAGCAACGTGTCGGCCCGCGGACTCGCGGGTACCGGGCCAAATGTGCTGACAGTCGGGTTTGTAATCACCGGGACCTCGAGCACGACCATCCTAATTCGAGGAATAGGTCCCTCACTTACGGCGTTTTCGGTCGCGGGAGCGATGGCGGATCCGCAGCTTACGGTCCTGGACTCCAACCAGAACGTTGTGGGTTTCAATGACCGCTGGGGCGGGACGGCGGCTCTTCAGGCAGCCTTCAACGCCGTGTCCGCTTTCCCGCTGCCCACCACATCGGCTGATTCGGCCGTGCTGGTGACCCTTTCCCCCGGCACCTACACCGCGCAGGTCAACAGCGCTGGCGGTTCGTCCGGCATCGCCCTTCTCGAAATGTACCAGATGCCATGACCTGATCTAGCTGCGTGCGAATATCTCCCAAGGGTAGTTCTCAGCATCGACCGGCATGGTCTGCCATTCGAGGGAGTCGAGGGGAGTCACGGCGCAAATTTCCGCCCACACCTTCTCAATCTTTGTGAAACTGGCCCACTTTCCGTCAGGGGATTTGGATACAACGACGGCGCTTGAGCCCATACGCTCAATCTCAAGCGCGTAGGCCCCCGGCCCTCCAATGGCCTCGAATTGATCCCACGGAATATGGGCCACAACTATGGGGAGGCTCGAGTCCCATTTCTTTTTTGCCACCGTGAGTGCGTATCTCTTCTTGGGGGCCATTCGTGGTAGGCCTTCTATTTAACTCGTGATTGTCGAGTTCATCTTGTCGACGGCGAGCTGCGAACGCTTCCACGCTTCGCCTATCTTATCCTTGGCGGCGGCCCATGTGCCCGGCGTCGTTGCCTGCTTCAATTGGCTCATCTTGCTCGTCAGATACTCACGGGAATCGTCCACTTCCTTCATCGCGAAATCCCATTCCTTCATGTCGATCGTCATTGTGGCGCGCTTTGCTTTGAGCACGCTAATTTGGTCGTCGAGCATCGACGAAAGACGGGCGACTCCGTCGGCGAAATGGGCGCGCTGCGAATAGGTATCATCCTTGATTTCAACCCAAGGGGCGGCTGCGGTACCGTCTTCACCGGCGATTGTGATGACCTTGGCGGATGCTTTAGGGACGACTCCTATTGCGAATACGGCAAACAATCCGAGCCCTATTCTCAGACTGCGGCTGTAGCGTGGGATCTTCATAACGATAATAGTGGCTCCAAAGCCGTCTGGGTTCCCTGGGTTAAAGGCTCCATGGACGTTCGTGCCGTCTTGCGTGGTTCGATAGACTGGGATTTGGATTCTGGCGGACCTGCGAGCTCGGTTCCCCTCAATCGAGTCTAGGCGTCCGGACTGATGCAGCCTATGGGGTCTTGTCCCCAGACACGGGAGTCCGCCCCTTTCTTTACCACTTTAGGCGTTCTGTGATAGCTGATTATGCGATTCTCCGGGCCGACCGGTCTTCTCCTTGCCTGCTTTGACAGGGCCTTGGGATGGACGCTATTATGAAAAGTGTTAGATCCCCCCTTCCTTTGGATGCGACGATGTTTCGCATTCCGGGTCTTTGCGGGTTTGGCCGGGGCGGTGCCTCTGTTGGGAATGGCCCAGGCGCAACGCATGTCGATCGCCTTGGTTACGCCCACTGAATGCGTTGCGCCTGGTTGTACCATTTCCGTTGGCTTGCTGGCCTTGAATTCAGGCGTATTGTCGGTCGATTTTGCCCCGCCTCCCTCGTTGCTGGGTCGCGTGTTGCTGGGCGAGCGTTCCTGGCCGGTCGAGCTGAGGTTGACGTCGGGTGGCGCCACCACACTGGGTCCCGGCCGTTTTGCAAATCGGTCATACTCCCTCACGCTTCCTCCCGACGTCACCGGCAGCCTGATCTTGGAGGTTTCCCAGGGTCTTCCCAACGAAGCCCGTGCCGTAATGAGGGTGGGCCTTCAAGCTTCTGAAGCCGCTGCCACGCCAGAGCCGCCGCATGAACGGCGAATGCTGGTTTCCACACTGCAGCGCAGCTTCGCCGAGCATTTTAGTGTGTTGGATCCCACATACTTCATATACGGGCCGAAGGCTCCGGGCGCGAAATTCCAGTTCAGTTTCAAATACCGGGTGCTTTCGCTCGATGGCGATCCGAACGAGGCGGCACAACAGACCGTCCAATTCGGATATACGCAACGCTCGTTATGGGACATTAACGCGAGCTCAAGCCCCTTCTATGACACGAGTTACATGCCTTCACTGTTTTATCAATTCCTCACACCGGAAGGCACCTCGGGCGCATCGCCGGGCGGCCTGAGGTGGCTTGGCTTTCGGTCGGGATATCAGCACGAATCGAACGGCCAGGGCTCTGTGGAATCGCGCAGCCTCAACACGCTTTTTGTCCGCTCCGGTGTGCTCCTCGGCCGGCCGGAGAAATGGCATGCCATCATGCAGGTTCGCGTTTCTGATTATGTGGGCGGGCTCTCGGACAACCCCGACCTGAAGGCCTACCGTGGCTATGGCGACTGGCAGGTGATCATGGCGCTCGGCAATGGGCCTTCTCTGTCCTATTCGGGCTGGGCGGGGAATGATCTAAGGCACCTCACGAGTGAGTTTGATATGAATTTCCCGATCAAGGTTAGGTTCGTGGACTTCGCCACCTACTTCCTGATCCAGTATTTCAAAGGCTACGGCGAAAGCCTGCGGGACTACGACAAGCCTGCCGACACGGTTCGTGCGGGGTTCTCGTTGGTGCGCTAGGGGTTGCCTATTCCAACGGGTCTTGTTCGTGGGGTGCATACCCCATCGACACATGAATGCCACTATGACACCTTTGCGGATACATCCCGCAGCGGCCGCCGTAGCACCCAAATTAATGGTTAGAATCTCCGATTATCCCACGAAATGAGCGTTCGATCGATTCATTGATGCAAAAGATCCATAGCTTTTCGCGACGCTATCAGGAGGAACTGCGCGAAAGATTGCGCGGATCCGCCCGGCGGCCTTCGCAGAGGGCGGAGGATTTGGGAAATTCGGCGATTTCAGGGGGATTTGAGACCCTGAGCCTCGCACGGATTCATGGGCAGGCCCTTCTTGCGCTCATGCCCGTAGATTGCACGGACGCCGTTCGAGCCAAGACCATGAGGCGGGCGGGGGCGTTTTATTTGGATGCGTTGGCGCCGGTCGAGAGGACGCGCCGTGCGCTGATTGACGGCGTGGCCGAGCTGAAACATTCAAACGACGCGCTCAAGAGACGCACGGTGGATCTGCTGGCGGCCAACAAGCGGTTGAAGGCCGAGGTGAACAAAAAGGGGGCCGCCGAACGGTTGCTCCGGCTGAGCGAGAAAAACTATCGCCTCCTGCTTTCGGAAGCGAGTCAGATGCAGGTTCGCCTGAGGCGCCTTTCGCACCAGGTATTGTTGGCGCAAGAGGAGGAGCGCAAGGAGATCAGCCGCGAGCTTCATGATGAAATCGTGCAAACTTTGACCGGGATAAACGTGCAGCTCGCCACCTTGAAGCTTGAGGCCGGCGCCAACAAAAAGAGCCTTTCAAAGCACATCAGCTATACGCAGCGTCTCGTCGAGAGATCGGTGGACATCGTCCACCAATTTGCCCGCGGCCTGCGCCCGACCCTGCTTGATGACCTCGGGTTGATACCTGCGTTGCACGCCTACTTGAAGGCGTATACGAGACGTACCGGTCTGCAGGTCGGCTTCTCGACGTTTGCCGGTGTCGAAAAGCTGGGTAATGACAAGCGGACCGTGCTCTATAGAGTCGCCCAGGCCGCCCTCATGAACATATCCCAGCATGCTGCGGCAAGCATCGTCAGCGTTGCGATCAAGAGCCTGCCGGACGCTGTGCTCATGGAGATAAAGGACAACGGCAGGTCGTTTGACTCCGAGCGCATCCTCCGTTCCCGAAAGACTAAACAGTTGGGCCTGATTGGCATGCGCGAGCGTGTCGAAATGGTGGGTGGTACTTTCAAAATAGATTCCGCGCCCCGGCGCGGCACAATGATTTCCGCGCTGCTTCCCTGTAAACGTAGGCTCGCTGCCTGATACAATGAATCTAATCAAAACCCTGTTAGCCGATGATCACACGATAGTTAGGGAGGGCCTGCGGGCGCTCCTGGTCGCCGACGGGCGCATCGAGGTTGTCGGAGAGGCCCGAAACGGCCGCGAAGCGGTCGAATTGGCCGCAACGCTGCACCCCGACGTTGTGGTCATGGACATAGCAATGCCGCTACTCAACGGATTGGAGGCGACTCGGCAGATCCTATCGGCGACGCCGGGCACCAAGGTTCTGATTCTCTCGGCACATAGCGATGACGCCTACATCGACAGGGTCATAGCCGTGGGTGCCGTTGGCTTCCTCATCAAGCAGACTTCGGCACAGATTCTCGCCAAAGCCATCCACGAGGTGATGGAGGGACACACCTTTTACAGTCCGCAGGTCTCGAAGCGTCTTCGCGAGCACTACCAGGCTCCGGACAAGGCAGGAGGGCTAATGATAAAAAAGGCGACGGGGCTGACGTCGCGCGAACTGGAGGTCATCCAGTTGATTGCGGAAGGTCAGGCCAACAAGCAGGTCGCGGCGGGCTTAAACATCAGCATCAAGACCGTGGAGAAGCACAGGCAGCATCTAATGGACAAGTTGAATATCCACGACACGGCTGGCCTGACACGCTACGCGATTGCCCGGGGAATAATTGAGAGCAGCGTCCAGGTCACGATTGTGTGACGCACCGCTTGCCTAAGAAGAATGGGCCTTTGCGCGTTGAGGCCCTTAGACGCTCGCGGCGGCGACGCGCCCGAAGGTCCGAATAGGCTCAAACCAGCCAACGCCCGGGGATTCGGATGCCATTTCGGGATACGCGTCGGCTAGAAGCAGGCGAAGATTCTCTCGGGCCCGCCCAATGCGGCTCTTCACCGTGCCTATGTTAATTCCAAGCGCCTTGCCGATCTCACTGTACGATTGGCACAGCCCGTTGCGCAGCGTCAGAATCTCGCGCTGGCTGACGCCGAGCTTTCCCAAGCACCTGCCGACCGTCTCAGAGAACTCGCAGAACGCTGCCTCGCGGTCGGGGCTTGGGTCCTTGGATGCGATCATGTCGGCGAACGTCTCCTTGTTGTCAGAGCTAAATACGCTGTCAAACGAGAGCATCTCATGGCGACGCCGGCAGAAATTGTGCTTATGGCGATTGCAGGAGAGGTTTAAGGCGATCTTGTGCAGCCACGTCGCAAGCGAAGATTCTCCCCGAAAGTTTTCCAATCCCCGGTGGGCGCGGATGAACGTGTCCTGGGCGATCTCCTCGGCGTCGGAATGATTCCTGAGATGACTGAACGCGACGGCGAACATCTTTTCGCTGTAGCGCGTGACGATCTCGGCAAACGCGTCCTCGTCCCCTGATCGGAATCGGCGCACGAGTTCGGCGTCGTAGACGGCCTCCTCCTTCGAATGAGTCGCTCGCCGTGTGGGCTCCGCCGTGGAAGGGGCGGCTGGGAACTTAGAGCCAAAGTCTGATGTTGTTGCGATCATTGTGACCGAGAGATTACACGCGCCGCATCCCCGCCGAAATGGGGTGAACAGCTAGCCATGCGGGCTGTTCTATTAGCCCGTACTCTGAACACCCCATAGCGACCCGACGGAAAGTCCGGTAGTCTGCTCCCATGGCGGCTAATCATGTTCCAACGGGCACTCCCGCAAAGGGCCTTGGCACCGGGTCGCCCTAAACAATCGGGCGGCCGATTGGCCGCCTTCCAGCAACGCTCACCCGAGATTCTCACCCCCGACAAATTGACAAAATGAAAACATATACACGCATCGCATTGCTACTTGCCGCGACCCTCCCGGTCGCGTTGTTCGCCTCCTCATCCACCGACAGCAAGATCGAGGACGCTGCAAAGGCCTCCTACAACTACCGCACGGTCCTTGAGGGACGCGTAGATGTCAAAGCGACCGATGGCGTTGTCACTTTGACCGGCACGGTGCAGGACAAGGACGATAGGGCGCTTGCCGAGGACACCGTGGACAATCTTCCGGGCGTCGTCAGCGTCAACAACGAGATCGTCGTGAAATCAGATATTCCCGAGCACTCAGATGCATGGATTGCGCTCAAGATCCGCGGCGAGCTTCTGGTGAAGGCAAACGTGAGCGCAACGACCACAAAGGTGGATGTTAAGGACGGCGTGGTGACGCTCACGGGCACGGCCACAAGCGACGCCCAGAGAGATCTGACCGAAATCTATGCCAAGGAAATCGACAACGTTAAGAGCGTTAGCAACAAGATCGTTGTCGAGGTCCCCGCCCCCGGAAGCACCGTTGGAGAAGTTGTTGACGACGCCTCAATCACTTCGCAGGTCAAGTTCACGCTGCTCAGCCATTCCGCGACGAGCGCGCTTGCGACCAAGGTCGTGACCGAAAACGCCGTCGTCAATATCAGCGGTGTCGCAACCTCAGACGCCCAAAAGGACCTTGTCACGAAGCTGGCCCAGGACACACGCGGGGTGAAATCCGTCGTCAATGACATGACGGTGAAGGGCTGATAGCGCCTCCCAGCGGTCCGAACACAAACCAGATAGAATTCAATCCACCGGAGCGGCCGGCTTTTGCCGGCCGCTCTTATTATCGAGTATGAAAACGAACATCGGATTAAACGACGAGGCCCGTTTGGAGGTGGGGCAGATGCTCAATCTCCTTCTTGCTGACGAGAGCGTGCTTTACGCGACCACGCGCGACTACCATTGGAATGTCACCGGGCCCGAGTTTCGAAGCCTCCACCTGGAGTTCGAAACGCAGTATGAACTGCTGGCGGAGATGATAGACGACGTGGCCGAGAGGGCTAGGTCGATTGGCGTTGGCGCCAGAGGCAACTGGGCTGACCTTGGGAAATCTGCACGCTGCTCGGCCGACCCGGGCATCGATCTGTCCGGGGACCACATGCTCTCCGAGCTTCTCGCATTGCACGAGGAGTTGATCGTTCAGCTTCGCAGCGATAGCGACGCCTGCATCGAGCGCTATGGCGACGCGGGCACGGCCGACTTCCTAACGGGATTGATGGAAAAGCACGAAAAGACTGCTTGGATGCTCAGGTCTCAGCTCGAGACCGAGGAGGAGGAGGCATCGGAGACCTAATATCATGAACAGAATAATCTCTTTCGCCCTCCTTGTCGGAGGAATCATCCTGATCGTCTACGGCATCGGCGCCTCGAACTCGGTTGGCTCAAGCTTTTCCCGGATGTTCAATGGAGCGCCGACGGACAAGACAATCTGGCTGCTTATCGGCGGATGCGTCGCCGCCGTTGCCGGTCTGCTCGGAGTATTGCGCGGTTCAAAGTCGGTTTAACCCGTTTTCCTATGCTCAGTTATGCTGTCACATTTCTCATCATTGCCATCATTGCCGGAATCCTGGGCTTTGGTGTCATTGCGGGCACGGCGGCGATGGTCGCCAAGGTGCTCTTCGTGCTCTTCCTGGTTCTCTTTCTGGCCTCGTTTATCGGCAGCAAGAGGGCCTAGGCCGATCGATTCGGGAGCGGGTCGCGGGCGGCGGCCCGGACGGAGTCCGCTATCGACGGACCGTAGGGAAAGCGGGGGCAAAGGCGCGAATGCCTCCGATCCCATTGCTTGATCAGGCTCTGCCCGGGTCGCTTCTGGGCGCGGCCAGGAGGCCCGACGCCGTGTCCGAGCCTGAATTCCAAAGGCAAACAGCCGGGATGTTCCCATTGTGGTGTTCGAATCCGAGAACGCTTATGGAGGCCGTGTCCAGGGCGAGATGCTGGCCTTCCGAGGCCGCGAGTCCGATCCATCGCATGGCGACCACGCGAAGGAATTGCCCATGGGAGAAGAGGGCGACATTTCCGCTCAACGCCCTGACGGCGGCCAATAGACGGTCCGCGCGCTGCGACACTTCCGCCACGGACTCGCCTCCGGGGCACCCATCCTGAAATACGTTCCATCCTGGCTGTTGCGCGCAGATTTCCGGCGTTGTTCGACCCTCGAAGTCGCCGTAATCCCATTCCTGGAGGTCGGGCTCTATCTGCGCAAAGGTCCCAAGGCCGGCGAGGTCGCACGTCTGCCGGGCGCGCTTCAGAGGGCTTGTGAGCACGTGGTCGAAATTGATCCCCCGCAATAGCAGGCGGAGCCTGGAGGCACGGAGCTTGCCGTTCTCCGTGAGGGACAGGTCGTTGCGCCCTGTATGCTGGCCCGTGAGCGACCACAGGGTCTCACCGTGCCGCACAACGATGACTTGCCGGGGCATCAGAGTCGGCCGTCCTCGGCATGAAATGTCATGCCTTCCATATGGATTTCTTCGGGAGGGCCTTCACGCGATTCTTTCATTTCTGCCAGAGAATCTCGGCCGCCTCGAGGGGCACCGCGAGACCATCGCGACGCGGGACAATCTGGGCCGTGTAGTCGCTGGCCGGACGAGCGGATGGGAGGGTTGCGCTGTAGACAAAGCCCTTCGTGGGGCCCTTCGTGCTCTCCATCCGCGTCATCTCTAGCCGCTCCGCACCGCCGCCGTTCCTGCCGTCGGCATACAGCTCCACACGGATGGAGCCCGGGTCGATGTCCCCGAGAAAGGCGTCGACCCTGATCACGTGCTGTCCACCAACATTCTGCACGTTCAAGGCGCCAAAATGGAGCGAGGGCCATTTCGAGGCGAGGGCGTTCCGCCAATCCACCAGGTCCTTCGCGGCCGCGCCTTTGCCCGCGGCGTTTGCTCGGTATTCGACGGCGGAAGGCAGATAATGCTGCTCGGTGTATTCGCTTACCGCGCGATTGGCGGCGAACCTCGGCGTCAAGCCGGCCATGCTTTCCCTCATGCGCGCCACCCACGCCTCGGGAACGCCCTTCTTGTTCCGCGAATAAAATTCCGGAATCACCTCCTGCTCGAGACGCTCGTACAGCGTTTCCGCCTCCTCGGCGTCCCAAGAGGGATCATCGCCGTGCTCCTTGCCGTCGCCCACCGCCCAACCGACTCGCGGCATGTAGGCCTCGGCCCACCATCCGTCCAATTCGGAGAGGTTCAATCCGCCGTTGACCAGGACCTTCATGCCGCTCGTGCCGCAGGCCTCCCACGGACGTCGGGGCGTGTTGATCCAAACGTCGACCCCCTGCACCAGGCGCTCAGCCATAAGCATGTCGTAGTCCGCAAGGAAGACCGCCGGCGGATTCTTGTCGCTGCTGCGGATGAAGCGAATCCACTCCTGGATGAGGGCCTGCCCCGCCTGGTCCGCCGGATGCGCTTTGCCGGCGATGATGAGCTGCGCAGGGCGCTCCGAGTTCTTGAGGATGCGGAGCAGCCGGTCGGGATCGTGGAGCAGGAGATTCGGCCTCTTGTAGGTCGCAAAGCGCCGCGCAAATCCCAGAGTCAAGATGTCGGGGTTCAGCCGCGCCTGGGCTCTTTTTTTCGTTTCCTCGTCAGCCCCGTGTTCGGCCAGCTGCTTCGCCAATTTGTCTCGGGCATATTCGACCAGAGACCTTCGGCTGGCCGAGCGTAAGGTCCACAGCTTTTCGTCGGAGACGCGCCGGATATCGGCCTCGAGAGTGGCGGATGTCCCCAGCCATCGCCCTTTGCCGCAGGCGTCCGTCCAGAGCGCGTCGGCTTCCGCCGAGTCCCAGGTCGGCATATGCACCCCATTGGTCACGTGACCCACGGGCACATCGTCCTCCGGCCACCTGGGGAATAGCGGCGAGAAGATGTGCCGGCTGACCCGGCCGTGCAATTCGCTCACACCGTTGACCGCTCCGCTGCCGCGGAAAGCCAGGTAGGCCATGTTGAAGGGTTCGTTGGCGTCATTGGCATTCAGGCGCCCCAGGGCCAGCAGCTCAGGGGGCGATAGGCCCAGATCGGTCGCATACTGGCCGAGATAATGCTCGATCAACCCGGGAGGGAAGAGGTCGAAGCCCGCCGCGACCGCCGTGTGGGTCGTGAACAGGTTGCCTGTGCGAGTGGCTGCAAGGGCGACATCAAACGGCTTGCCGGTCTCCTTCATGAATCCGCGAGCGCGCTCCAGGAGGGCGAAGGCCGCATGCCCTTCGTTCAGATGGCAGACTTCCGGTTTGATCCCGAGGGCGTCGAGGAGCCGCCATCCGCCAATCCCCAGCACCATTTCCTGCTGCAGGCGCAACTCCGGCCCGCCTCCGTACAGTTCGCTCGTGATTCCCCGATGGACGGGGACATTGGCTGCGTCGTTCGTGTCGAGCAGATAGAGCTCTCGCCGACCCACCTGAACATGCCATGCGCGAAGCCATACGGAATACCCTGGCAACACCACCTCCAGTCGCAGCAGCTCGCCGTTTGGCAGCCGGACAGGCGTCACAGGGAGCTGCGCGGGGTCGTTGTAGGGATAGAGAGCCTGTTGGGCCCCGTTTTTGTCGATGATCTGGCGGAAATAGCCGTGTGCGTAGAGCAGTCCGACTCCGACCACCGGCACGCCCAGATCGCTGGCCGCTTTGAGCTGATCGCCGGCCACATTGCCCAGACCTCCGGAATAGATCGGCAGGGCCTCGCTCAACATGAACTCCATGCAGAAATAGGCGACGCAAGTCAGCGGGGCCGTCGGATACTTCTGCTGAAACCAACCGGGAGCGGCCGCCGCCGCCCGGCGTGCCTGAGTCAAATGGTCGAGCAGCCGGCAAAAGTCGGCGTCGGCCAGTGCCTTGGCAAGATTCTCCCGCGACACTGCCTGCAGAACCGCGTTTGGGTGGCAGGTTCGAGCCCAGAGAGCGGGATCGAGGCGGCGCCACAACTCGTCCGAACAATGGTTCCACGACCAGCGGAGATCCATCGCGAGTTCGGTGAGGGCCTTCATGCCCCTCGGCAGGTCGGGTGGGGGATTAGCGGGTGGCTTTGAATCGCTCATGATGGGTGTTCTCGCAGGACGAATCGGTCAGTTCGGATTGCCTTCGGTCCGTTGCTTGGGTGACTGCGCCTTTGGACCGGCGACCCCGGGATCCGCAGGCGCCAACGCTGCGCTGACGATCTGCTGCGCCTCCTTCAGGATGGAGCGCAGATGGGATTCGCTGCGAAAGCTCTCCGCATAAATCTTGTAGATATCCTCGGTGCCTGATGGACGCGCGGCGAACCAGCCGCATTCCGTCACCGCCTTCAGGCCCCCTATGGGCGCATTGTTTCCCGGTGCGCGCGTTAGGACTGCCTGGATTTTATCGCCCGCCAGTTCTGTAAGCTTCAGCTGGTCAGGGGATAGCTTCGCGAGCAGCGCCTTCTCTGCGGGCGTTGCGGGCGCCTCCACCCGGTCGTAAAATGGCTCGCCAAACTCATCGGCCAGGTCCCGGTAGGCTTCGCCAGGGTCCCGCCCCGTCCGGGCTGTGATCTCTGCCGCCAGCAGGCATGGGATGAATCCATCCTTGTCCGTCGTCCACGTGCAGCCGTCCATGCGCAGGAAAGATGCCCCCGCACTTTCCTCGCCCCCAAAGCCAAGCGAGGTGTCGAGCAATCCGTCGACAAACCATTTGAAGCCCACCGGCACCTCGTAGAGGCTCCTTCCCAGCTTTGCGGCGACCCGGTCGATCATTGCGCTGCTTACAACGGTCTTTCCAACCGCGGCCGCCTTGCTCCAAAAGGGGCGATTCTGGAAGAGGTTGAGAACCGAGACCGAAAGAAAGTGATTGGGAGGAAGAAGCCCTGCGCTCTTTGTCACGATGCCGTGCCGATCGTGGTCGGTGTCGCAGGCGAACGACAGGTCGAACCGGTCCTTCATGCCTATCAGCCGCTGCATCGCATAGGAGGACGATGGGTCCATTCGGATCTGGCCGTCCCAATCGACCGACATGAAACGGAAAGTGGCGTCGACCGTCTCGCTCACGACGGTCAGGTTCAAGTTGTGGCGCTCGGAAATCCTTGCCCAATAATGGACTCCCGCGCCCCCAAGCGGATCGACGCCAAGGCGTATTTTGGCTCCGCGAATGACCTCCATGTCTACTACGTTATCAAGGTCGTTCACGTAGGCGCTCATGTAGTCGTGCCGGTGGGTTGTCGCTGCGTGCAGAGCCCGCTCATAGGGAATCCGACTGACCCCTTTCAGCTGGGCCTCTAACAGCGTGTTTGCCTGAGCTTCGATCCAGTCGGTGACGGTGCTTCCGGCGGGCCCGCCGCTGGGCGGATTGTATTTGAAGCCCCCGTCGTGCGGCGGGTTGTGCGAGGGGGTGATCACGATTCCATCGGCGAGGCCGCTGATCTGACCGCTGTTGTGGGTCAGGATTGCGTGGGAGATGACCGGAGTCGGTGTGTATTCGTCGCCCTCGGCGAGCATCGTCTCGACACCGTTGGCCGCCAGGACCTCCAGCGCGGTCGCGCACGCAGGGGCCGACAACGCGTGGGTGTCGATGCCCAGGAAAAGCGGCCCGGATATCTTCTGCTTCTTGCGATAGAGACAGATCGCCTGGGTGATCGCGAGGATGTGCCATTCGTTGAAGGCCCGATCAAAGGACGAACCCCGGTGGCCGGAGGTGCCAAACGACACCCGCTGCGGGGCCACCTTGGGATCGGGAATCAAGGTGTAATACGCGGTGATGAGCCGCGGTATGTCGACCAGGATCCCTTCGGGCGCCGGTTTTCCTGCTAGCGGGCTTATCCTCATCGGGACTCCGCAGAGGGCTGCATGCCTTCGAGCTCCATGACCTTCGCGACACGTCTGCAATGGCGCTCCGCATCGCATGGGCGAGCCGCAAGAAACGTTCTAACCAGCTCCCAGGCAAGAGCCTCTCCGACGACATGGCCGCCCAGAGTCATCACGTTTAGATGGTCGTCCTCGACGCCTTGGTGTGCGGAAAACGGGTCATTGATCAGGCATGCGCGGACGCCCCTGACCTTGTTGGCGGCGACGCACGCTCCAACTCCGCTGCCGCAGATGGCGATGCCACGATCGATTGCGCCGCGCGCGACGGACTGGGCCAAAGGCACCACAAAGTCGGGATAGTCGTCGTCGGGGCTGAGCGTGTCGTCCCCAAAGTCCACGACAAGGTGGCCGTCTGCCCTCAGCATGCCCGAAAGATACCGCTTCAGTTCAAAGCCGCCATGGTCCGCGGCGATTCCGATTCGCTGATTCCTCGACGGCTCTGAGGCAGGGAGATTGTTCATAGGCTTGCTTCAAGGGCTGGCACCCTAAGTACTGCGCTCGGCCTGCGACGAATTCCTTCCCTGGACAGCGAGCCCGTTGCATGCAGCGCGGTGCTGGAGGGCGCTTTGAGCGGCCACCATGTTGGCGGGTGAGCCGCGCCAGGCTTCCATCGCCTCGTTCTGGAGCGCGCGTCCGTACGAGAAGCTCAACTTCCACGGAGCGCCGCCCACGCTGCAGATTGCGTTGAGCCTTTCCGTTGCCTCGATCGCGCTCTGCCCGCCCGAGAGGAACACGATTCCAGGCACAGCAGCCGGTACGGCCCGACGCAGGCAGCGTATCGTGGCTCCGGAAACCTCTTCAATGCCGGCCTGCCGCTGGGAGTCCTTGCCCGACAGCACCATGCCTGTTTTTAGGAGCATCACCTCGAGCGCGACGCGGTGTTCAAAGAGCGCAGCGAACACCGACTTCAAGACAAGGGTCGTCACTTCCTCACAGCGCGCGAGGGTGTGGTCTCCGTCCATCAACACCTCGGGTTCCACGATTGGGACAAGGTTGGCTTCCTGGCTCAGTGCGGCGAAAAGCGCGAGAGCGCGGGCGTTGGCTTCGATGCTGGCCAGTGTCGGCAGGCCTTCGCCTATTGTGATCACAGCGCGCCATTTGGTGAAGCGTGCGCCCAGCTGCCGGTACTCCAGAAGCCGGTCGTGGAGCCCGTCGAGCCCCTGGGTGAACTTTTCACCCGGAAAGCGAGGCAGCGCGGCTGTTCCTTTGTCGACCTTGATTCCGGGAACCATCCCTGCATGGGCGAGTCCCGCGGGCATCAGGGTGGCGCCCATTCTTTGGCGCAGCGTCTCGTCAAACAGGATCACGCCGCTGATATGCTCCGCCAGCTTGGGGGTTGCGAACAGGAGTTCGCGATAGGCGCGGCGGCTCTCCTCGGTGGATGCGATCTTCAGCGCCTCGAACCGGTTGCCTATCGTCTTGAAGCTCTCATCTGCCGCCAAGATACCCTTCCCTGGGGCTAGGAGGGCTGCAACCGTCGATTCCAGGGTTGTGATGGGCATATTGGTTGCGCGGCCGATCAAGCTATCCTCACAACCATCTTGCCGATGTTCTTTCCCTCGAAGAGGCCCATGAAGGCCTCCGCGGCCCGTTCGATTCCGTCCACCACGGTTTCATGGTTCTTCAATCTGGCGGACAGGAAATAGTCGCCGACATCCCGTTCAAAGGCACCGCGGCGGTCCAGCCAATCGCTGACAATCAGCCCCTTCATCGTAAGGCGCTTGGTGATCATGTTGAATAGGTTCGGGGGGCCCGGCTGGGGAGCCTCGTCATTATAGCCCGAAATTCCGCCGCAGGCAATGATTCGGCCATGGATCCTCAGCGCGGAAAGCGCGGCGGCGAGCGCGTCGCCCCCCACGTTGTCGAAGTAAACGTCTATCCCATCGGGGGCCTCAATCTTGAGCTGTTCGGCGATGGGCGCCTCCCTGTAGTTGATCGCGGCGTCAAATCCGCACTCATCCAGAAGAAACCTGACCTTCTCCTGCGATCCCGCCGATCCAACGACACGGCATCCGCGCAGTTTTGCCAGCTGGCCGGCCACATTGCCGACAGCCCCGGCGGCCCCTGATATGAAGATCCCCTCACCCTTCTTCAGTTCGATCAGATTCAAGGCGACCCAAGCGGTCATGCCGGTCATGCCCAGTGCGCCCAGGTAAACCGAGGGTGGCTGGATCTCATGGCTTATCGGGTTCAACTCATCGGGGCGCGCGATAAAACACTCCCTCCAGCCAAATCTGGACGTCACTGCGTCGCCGGGCTTGAACTCCTTGGCCCGCGATTCGACGACCTCGCCGACGGCGCCCCCTTCAAGGGGCGTCCCTAGTTCGAAGGCCGGCACGTAGGATGGCCCTTCATTCATGCGGCCTCGCATGTAGGGGTCGACCGAGATGAAGGTGTTGCGGACCAGCACCTGGTGATCCTGAAGGGGAGGCAGTTGGGTCCGCACCATCGTGAAGTTCTCGGCCTTTGGGACTCCCTTTGGGCGGGAGGCCAGGTGTATCTCGCGGCTGAAGGTCGGGGTCATTTTGGGCTCCTCACGAATCGGCAGCTGGAGGCGATTCCGCCTCCTATTTGTGGTGTTCCAAGGAGTCCGGCATGGTGCGCGCCAGAATCTCCTTTGCCTTGACTGCGTCCTCCGCGGAACCGCACGCGACCAGCACAAATTTGTCGTTCTTGAGCGCGGTCTCGTAACGAAGGATGCTGTCCTTGGGGATTCCGAGGCTCAGCAGTCCGGCCCCAATCACGCTTAGCCCCCCGACGACGACGGCGCCTTCAAGAGCCCCGACGATCCATGCAACCAGGGGCCCCGCAACAAGTAGCGGCCCGAGGCCGGGGATCGCAAAAAAAGCGGAACCAAACAATAGACCCCAAATCCCTCCCCAAAAGGCTCCATTTCGACCCCATGCCTTCATCCGGTCGTTGGCGTTATAGTAGCCGACCACATGCTCATCCGTGTGATAGTCGCGCCCAACGATCGAAAGCTTCTTCATATCGAAGCCCGATTGCTGCAGATCCTTGATGGCGGCTTCGGCCGCCGTGTGGGTTGAATAGGTTGCTACGACGGAATTGCTCATTTTTCGTATCCTTTTGCTGACGGGTTGATGTTGATCGAATGGTTGAGGCCGCCACCGGGGAAGGCCGTGGATTCGCCGTCAGGGTCGGTCGTTTCCCAGGGTCGCCTTGGCGGCCTGGAGCATCTGATCGTGGTCGGCCTCCTCGACCCCCTGTTCGACAAGCTGCTCGGTTTCGCTTCGTCCCTCGTCATCCATGTCCTCACTCTCCGCGCCCGGCGTTTCATGCCCGGTCGATCCCGGCACGGGATCCCAGCGTTTCGACTCGGGGAGGGAGTCAAGGATCGCTTCCTGGGAATCTATATCTGACTCCCCGGTCAATTCGCGCTTCGCCTGCTCATAGTCGGCCTGCGAGATCGACTGCGGCAGACGACCTCCGATCTGCGCCAGCTCGGAGGCCCGTTCGTGCACCATCTTGCGGGACACTGGACCGATGCCGTTGAAGTTCTCGCTTATGATCCCCTTATTTACAGGATTGTTTTTCATTTATACGCCTTTTCGGATTTGGATGCTGCGCCTCGATGGACCGATAGGGCGCAGAGTGATGGTACCGATCCCGCGGGATCGGTTTAAATTGCGCGAAGGCTCAGTCGTGGAAGCCGGTTGCGCCGAAGGGTCCGGAATCGGCGATGGCCAGATCGTTTGGCGCGGTGCGCTCAATGTCCGCCATGGTCAGGCTCACGAAGACTTTGGATTCCTCGTAGCTGATTCTCGTGACGCTCTTGGTCGAGACCAGAACCTCCTTGCCGGAAAACCAGTGCCCGGCCTTGACGGCAAATTCCGGCACGGCCCAACTCCTGTCGTCGATCATTAGCGCGCTCACATCGCCAATCTGCCCATCGACGGCCTGGATGGCGTAGCCGGTTATCGCACGGGCGCTTTGGAGGTGCTTGTCCTGCCTATGGTGGAAGGGCTGTCGGTCGTCGATCTCGGTTTTCGAGGGTGGCACCATCAGCGGATAGGCGCCCATTCCCCACATCCCGACACCGTTCCAATAGGCGGGCCAACCGTAATAATTGTAGTAATCGACCTCGTATTGCCGTGAAACCGGCTTATGCGAATCGATGGGCGGACTGTTCTCGATCTGCGACTTCGTAAGATTCACCTTCAGCAGATCGGCGTTCATTCCGAAACGGCTGAAGGCATGAGGGGAAAGCAGCACAAGCCGTCCTGCGAGCCATGACCCTGTGTCCGCGATCAAATAGCGGACGACCCAGTTTTTGTCGTCAAAATAAAAGTCCTTAACATGTCCGATATCGCCGTCGGAGGCGCCGAGTCGAGTGCCGTATAATTCTTTTGTGCTCTTTAACATAAAACGAGTTTTTAGCTGCGGGGGAGTTTCCCTTAATTGGGGAGGCCGACCCCTCCCGTCTGCTTTCAATAGAGTAAACCGAGGAGGCGCTGTGAGCTATGGGGTGTTACACGAACTGGGACGTTAATTCCCGCACCGTCCGTGAGAGCGTTCGATCCGTGCCCGTTTTCGATGTGTCGGCGATCCTCGGGCGCCCCCTACCTATAGGTGGTGCATTAAACCACGCGCAGCACTATCTTCCCGCGCGTATGACCGCGCTCGCTTACCTCCTGAGCGCGAGTGGCATCGGAGAGGGGCAGGGTTGTCTCCACGATCGCCTTAAGTTTTTCCGCTTCAACCAACGCCGCTATCGAAGAGAGCTGTTCGGCGCTGGGCTTTATGAACACAAACGCTTGGCGAACCCCATGGGCCGCTGCCGCCTCAACGGAGGGTGGGCTGACAATCGAAATCAGGATTCCTCCGCGTTTGAGCACCTTCCATGACCGTTCCTGGATCTCTCCGCCCATTGTATCCAAGACGACATCGACCGGCTGCACCACGTCTTCAAATTTCTCCCGTTCATAATCGACCACCTGGTCGATCCCGAGATTCCGCAGAAAGTCATGGTTGCGCGCGGACGCAGTCCCGATGACGACGGCCCCCTTCCATTTTGCCAGTTGCACCGCCAGGCTCCCGACCCCGCCGGCCGCCGCGTGAATCAGGACACGCTGTCCTGGCGAGAGCGCTCCAGCGTCAAAAAGCGTTTGCCACGCGGTCAAACCAGCGAGGGGAAGGGCTGCGGCATGAATGTGATCTATGGACTTGGGCTTAAGGGCCACCTCGGACTCCTTGATGACTATGAATTCAGCGTAGGCCCCGTCGCGCGAGATGTCGGGGCGGCTATAAACCTCATCGCCCACCTTTAGCCGCTCGAGATTGGCGCCGAGAGATTCAACGACGCCGGAAACGTCCCAGCCAAGTATCAGCGGAAACGAGTGGTGCAACATCTCCTTCAGATGGCCCTCGCGGACCTTCCAGTCTACCGGATTGATTCCCGCAGCATGGACCTTAACGAGCACCTCGCCTTCGCCCGGATGGGGGCACGGGGCGTCTTCGTAAATCAAGACCTCGGGTCCACCATAGGAATAGATGCACACCGCCTTCATTGTTTTCATACGGGGGAGGGTAGGGCGTTCGAATAAAATTCCCGCGCCTTTGCAAGGAGCTGACCCACGGTGAGGTGGTTCTCATCAACGACCACTGAACCTATCACGCGCTTGGACAAATCAGGGTGGTGGTCCTTCAACCACCCGACGAATTGGTCCATCTCGCTGCTCATGCCTGTGCCGGTTCCAAAGACGAGAATCTGCTTTGCCGTAAGGAGAGCCTGCGCCAGGGGTTCGAAGTAGCTGTTCGGGTCCGGCTTTTCCTCGCCCCGCGTGAAATCCCTCGAGTTATGCGCATGCCGGAAAAAATGATCCGGCTCGTGCGGCAGGATCTGTTCAGGCACGGAGCCGTGCATTTCGGAGCGGAAGAGCCGGGCTTCATGGTGGTCTATGACGACCAGCCAATGCGCCCCCAGCTCATCGGGGCCGGCCGCATAGGCCTCCGTCTTTTCGAGAAAATGGCGGATGGCCATGACCTCCTGCGCCTCGGCCACATCCTTTGTTTGATGCGGGGGCAGTACCATAAATTGTCCATTGCGAGTCACCTTGGTGTTCCCGTTGGCCTCCACCTTGACGTCGCCGAGCTGGCGAAACATTCCGTAGACTTCGCTCCAGGCGAGGTTGTGTGAGATAGGATGCTGGAAGATCCTATGGTACGTCCGCAGCTGGGAGCCATTGAGTGGAGCGTGTGATTTCATGGAATTGAAGGGGACATGCTATCCGCGGCCCATCGGGCGAATCGTTGCCGCTGACGGAGGTCATTTTACGGCAATGCAGCATGCGCTCGAATTCCTTGCGTGGCTATGGGGTGTAACCCTAGCCGGCGATGGTTCCTGGGAGCCTCCGAGTCCGAATTCCCGGTAATCGAGTTTCCCGCGCAGGTGCCGACTCGGCTTTGGTCCACAACTCGTTTGGAGCAGCACCATGGTGCATCCGTGGCACAGTATTAATCCCTGAGAATGCCGAAGAGCTGTTCCGGCGCTGGAAACGGAAGGATGTTCGCCGAGTGCTCTTTACCAAGTGCTCTTCATTCGGCTAGGGTAGTCGGAGAAACGAAACCTCGAGCTGCAAGCTCTCGCATTCGCGCCGCAGCTTGCAGATGAGCGGCAATGCCCTCCTGCTAACCCCTAGGTTTCGGCGGTAATGCTCGATTCGGCAAATCTCCTCGAGATCCTCTTTGTCGAACACCGGCTCGCCCGTAATCTGATCGAAATTCGGGGAAAGCAGCGAAAGGCGGCAGTAATACCGGATCATTTCCGGATGCACTCCCGTGAGGCGGGCGGCGTCAAATAGCGAATGCCCGGCTAGGACGCCCGTTGGAAGGCAAACGAGCGTCAAAGTAGGACAGGAATAGAAAACGAAATGGGCCGAGGTATGTTCCCCTTCTGGGCCCATTCTTGCCTTGCCGGCGGAATTCGATCCGGGCATCCCCTTGCGTTGTGATTGCTTGGAATGCGACGTGCGAATCCGGGAGGTTGCCCTCTCGGGTTTTTTAAGGATGCGGGTGGCTGGCTCGGAGGAGTTCATGGTGTTTAGGAGGTCATGCCTGATTCGGCGGCCCTGTGTCCTTTTGCGGAGTCCAACAAACGGCATTTCCCAGTGCCTCGCAGGGTGGGCTCATTTCCCAGCTCCGTGAATGGGGTGTAACCCGGACCCAAGGCGCTGAAAATCGCGCCAGCTTAGGTAGAACACCCCATTGCCGGGATTTCTCCGTATCCGCATCGTTGGGCATGAGGATCGTTCGCCAAGCGGATCTGCATGGAACGGGTTTCCCCACGGGAGATTCGCCATGAATCCCAGCCCCCCCTGCGTGCTCACCATTAATGCGGGCTCCTCGAGCATCCGATTCGCCGTGTTTGATCATTGCGAACATTCCCGGCGCCGACTCGTTGGGAAAATCGACCGGATCGGCTTGAAGGGCACGAATCTGACGGTAGAATTCCCGATGGGAAAGCGGCGCGCCCCGCGACAGTTGGACGCATCTGACCACCGCACGGCGGTCGGGTGCCTGCTGGATTGGCTTGAGGCGCAGGCTATATTCGGGTCGGTCAAGGCGGTGGGACACCGGGTGGTTCACGGCATGAGGCACACGGCCCCCGAGCGGGTTACGTCGAAGCTCCTTGGGGAGCTGCGGCGCATTACGCCCTATGACCCGGATCACCTCCCGATCGAGATCGAGCTCATTGGGGCAGTGCGGGAGCGGCATCCGGACCTGGGCCAGGTGGCGTGCTTCGATACGGCGTTTCACCGCACGATGCCGCCGGTCGCGAAGATTCTGCCGATTCCGAGGCGGTACGGCGCGGAGGGTGTCGAGCGCTACGGCTTCCACGGGCTATCCTACCAGTATCTGATGGAGGAACTGGTCCGGTTGAAGGATCCGGCTGCTACCAAAGGCCGCGTCATCCTCGCCCATCTTGGCAACGGGGCTAGTCTGGCTGCGGTCAAGTGCGGCGAGAGCATCGACACCAGCATGGGATTCACGCCCGCGGCCGGCCTCGTCATGAGCACCCGCTCCGGGGACCTGGATCCCGGCCTTCTTTCATTTCTGGCCAGGAAAGAGCGGATGACACCGGCGCAGTTTGACCGGATGGTAAATCACGAATCGGGGATGCTCGGAGTTTCCGGGACAAGCTCCGACATGCGCGACCTTCTCTCGCATGAAGCCCGCGACGCGAGGGCGGCGGACGCCGTCACGCTCTTCTGCTACCAGGCAAAGAAATGGATCGGGGCCTACGCAGCGGCCCTCGGGGGCCTGGACACGCTCGTATTTGCGGGAGGCATCGGGGAAAACGCACCGCAGGTGCGCTCGCGGATCTGCAGCGGGCTCGGCCATCTTGGAATCAGGCTGAGCGAGAAATGCAACGCGAGGAACGATGCGGTGATCTCCACGCGAGCCAGCCGGGTCACCGTCCGCATGATTCACACGGACGAGGAGCTCATGATCGCACGCTCGGTCTGGCGATCCCTGGCGCCCTCCAAGGCCGGCTCAGAAAGACCGCGCCGCCGCTGACCCGGAAACAAACGAGAGCCCATCAACCTTCAAGACGACATGAAATCCACACAATCGCTGCACGACCTCGGTCAGAGCCTTTGGCTCGACAACATCACCCGCGACCTCCTGAACAGCGGCACGCTCAAGCGCTACATCGACGAGCTGTCGGTGACGGGGCTAACCTCGAACCCGACGATCTTCGACCATGCGATCAAGGGCAGCTCCTCGTACGACGAGGCCATCCGCGCGGGCCTTCCGTCCGGGAAGGCCGCCGAAGGCATCTTCTTTGACTTGGCGCTGGCAGACCTTACCCGCGCTGCCGACCTCTTCCGGCCCATTCATGAACGCACGAGCGGCGTCGACGGGTGGGTGTCGCTGGAGGTTTCGCCCCTCCTGGCCCATAACGCGGCCGGAACGGTCGCGGCCGCAAAGGAGCTCTGGGCCCGCGCGGGACGGCCGAACCTGTTCATCAAGATCCCGGGCACGAAGGAGGGGCTGGCCGCCATCGAGGAGACGATCTTTTCGGGGGTGCCCGTCAACGTGACGCTCCTTTTCTCGCGCGAGCATTATCTTGACGCGGCGCAGGCCTACCTGCGCGGCGTCGAGAGGCGCATCGAGGCGGGCCTCAACCCGAAAGTCGGCTCCGTGGCCTCGGTATTCGTCAGCCGCTGGGATGTGGCCCTTGCGGATAGGGTTCCTCCGGCGCTCGACAACCTTCTCGGCATCGCCGTCGCGGGACGCATCTACAAGGCGTACATCGACCTGCTGGCCACGCCCCGCTGGCTTCGGGCCTACAACGCTGGGGCGCTGCCGCAGCGGTTGCTCTGGGCAAGCACCGGCACCAAGGATCGCCGCGCGCCCGACACCATGTATATAAAGGCCCTGGCCTCCCCGTTTACCGTGAACACGATGCCGGAGGGAACGCTGAAAGCCTTCGCCGATCACGGCGAACTCGGGCCGATGATGCCCTTGGACGGAGGAGACTGCGAGCAGGTCCTGGCGCGCTTCGACGAGCCCGGCGTGAACCTGGAAGAGCTGGCCGCCAGGCTCCAGGACGAGGGGGCCAAGTCCTTCTCTAAATCGTGGAACGAGCTCATGGAGGTGATCGCCTCCAAGGGCGCAACGATCAAGAAATCCGCCTGATCCTCAGGCCCAACCAGCTGTAAACACCATCATGGCAACCAGAACCAAGAGGCCGCTCACCCAATTGCCCGCATGGAAGGGCCTCATCGCCCACCACAAGAGCATCCGAAACCTTCACCTTCGGAAGCTATTCGCCGTAGACCCCAAGCGCGGAACGCGGATGGCCGTCGAGGCGGCGGGCCTTTACCTCGACTACTCGAAGAACCGCGTCACCGAGCGGACCCTCAAGCTGCTGTTCCAGCTGGCACGGCAAGCCGGCCTCGGAGGTCGGATCGCCGCAATGTTTGGCGGCGAAAGGATAAACGTGACGGAGAACAGATCGGTGCTTCACGTCGCCCTTCGCGCCCCCAGGGGTGCGGTCATCATGGCCGATGGGAAGGACGTCGTGCCGGAGGTCCACGCCGTGCTCAGCAAGATGGCCGCATTCACCGAGCGCGTCCGAAACGGCGACTGGAAGGGCCATACCGGAATGCCGATCAGGAACATCATCAATGTTGGAATCGGAGGCTCCGACCTCGGCCCCGTCATGGCCTATGAGGCGCTGAGGCATTACAGCGATCAGGGACTCGTCTTCCGTTTTGTCTCGAATGTCGACGGCATCGACTTTGTCGAGGCGACCCGCGGACTCGATCCTGCGGAGACGCTCTTCATCATCTCCTCGAAGACGTTCACGACGCTCGAGACCATGACGAACGCGCACAGCGCGCGGGAGTGGGTGCTCCAGAGGTTCGGCGGCGCCCGCGAGGCCGTTTCAAGGCACTTTGTGGCCGTCTCGACGAACACGGAGAAAGTCTCGGCGTTCGGCATCGACCCGGAGAACATGTTCATCTTCTGGGACTGGGTCGGCGGGCGTTATTCGATGGACTCGGCGATCGGCCTCTCGACCATGCTTGCGATTGGGCCGTCCAACTTCCGCGCCCTCTTGAAGGGGTTCCGCGAGATGGACGAGCATTTCCGGGACGCCCCGTTCGAGAGGAACCTGCCGGTGTTGATGGGCCTCCTTTCCATCTGGAATAACGACTTTCTGGGCGCGCAGACCGTGGCGGTCTTGCCCTACGAACAGTACCTGAAGCGCTTTCCCGCCTACCTTCAGCAGCTGACGATGGAGAGCAACGGCAAGCATGTGACCCTGGACGGCAGGAAGGTGGGCTACGAGACGGGGCCGGTCTACTGGGGCGAACCCGGCACGAACGGCCAGCACTCTTTCTACCAGCTGATACACCAGGGCACGCGCCTTGTGCCCTGCGACTTCATCGCTTTCG
>Ga0181517_10000762_pt1 | contig 40752 bp, 35 predicted proteins | sample PEATcosm2014_Bin_31_FD_119748 | JGI IMG/M metagenome (GOLD analysis project Ga0181517, IMG submission 119748) | Peatland microbial communities from MTU Mesocosm Facility, Houghton, MI, USA - PEATcosm2014_Bin01_30_metaG | ecosystem: Environmental > Terrestrial > Soil > Wetlands > Peat | place... | reverse complement strand
GCGCAGATCGAGATCGGCTCCTGGCCCGTGCTGCCCATCTTCGAACATCTGCGCGAACTCGGCCAGATCCAGCAGGACGAGATGATGCGCACCTTCAATATGGGTATCGGCTTGATCGCAGCGATTCCGGCGGCCAAGTTCACGCGTGCGAAGACACTGCTTGACCGCGCCGAAGAGAAGTTCTATGTGATCGGACGCGTCGTCAAAGGCGATCACCGAGTGCAGTACACATGAGTCCTGCGCCTCAGGAAGCAGGACTAGCTCCGCTTCGGCTTGGCATTCTTCTCTCGGGCCGCGGCTCCAACTTCCTCGCCATTGCTGAGTCGATCCGCGCCGGTCGTTTGCCCAGCGTCGAGATCGCCGTCGTCATCTCCAACGTCGCCGAGGCCGCGGGGCTGGCCAAGGCCCGCGAAATGGGCCTCCCCACGGCTCTTTTCATCTCCAAGGGCCGCAAGCGCGCCGACCACGATGCCGACGCGATCGCCTGCCTGCGTGAGCACCGCGTCGATCTTGTCTGCCTGGCCGGATACATGCGCCTGCTCTCCCCCGAGTTCATTGCAGCCTTTCCCAATCGCATCCTCAATATTCATCCTTCGCTGCTCCCGGCCTTTCCAGGCCTCGATGCGCAAACACAGGCCTTTGATTACGGCGTCAAGATCGCCGGCTGCACCGTTCACTTTGTCGATGAGCATCTCGATCACGGCTCCATCATTCTTCAGCGCGCAGTCCCTGTCCTTGACCGCGATGATGCACACACTCTTGCCGAGCGCATTCTCGCCGAGGAGCACATCGCCTACACCGAGGCGATAGCCCGCGTTGCCAGCGGAGAGTACGAGCTTTGCGGCCGTCAGTTTCTGCGACGCAATCCGGCCTTGCACTGATCCTCGTCCAGGGCTCCGTCGTCGGATTTTCACCGAAAAAGATCCGCTCCCTGGCTGAGCCGAGAGTTTCCAAAATCCCTGTCAAGAGAGCAACCTCTTTTGTTTGTTAATAAGTCTTTGCAAACTAAGCAACTAAACTTATTTTGACTTTTGCCGATCATTCCAGTAGCAGCACGTAGGCTTAAATGTAGCCGGATCAGAGACGGAAGTGCCGCACCGGGAGAAGGTGTTCGCCCTCCCAAGCGGATGGGCTCCGGGGTGCGGGACCGTCTCAAATCTGTGGAACAGCGGCTCTCCGCTGCGGGCTTGAGCCGCAACCACGGCATCGCTCGAATCCGGAGAGATGTGACCATTCGAGACCAGCAGCAGGCCCGGAGGGGGTGCCTGCCGCTGGTCTCGATTTTCTTTTTGCGCGAAAAGCAGGCGACAGCATTCCGGCTTTGCTCCAAGCCTCTCTCGCGCCAAATCCTATGAGAACCGCGGCGGCGAAGGCCGCCTTTTTCTTTGCAAGGAGCTCTCTGCATGAATTCCATCTCTAATATCTGGAATCACCCCAAGACTTCGGCGACCGGCCTGCTGATTGCGATTGTCACCATCGCCGGCACGCTTTCGCAGCAGGGCATCAAGCTGGGCGCAGCCGGCAACGGCAGCGTCGTTACCCTCATCAGCGGCCTGGCCACCGCCCTGCTCGGGCTGCTCGCCCGCGATCCGGCCAACTCCGCCAACAGCACAGACTCGGCCAACAACGCAAGCTCAACGGCTAAGCTCGGTGTCTGGGCGCTCATCGCCCTGCTCGTTCCTTTGCCCTTCATGGGCGGCTGTTCGGCAAAAACGGTGGCGCAGGAGATTGTGAACTGGACGCCATCTCTCGAAACTGCGGTCGCGACCGTCGACTCGACCGCGGCTCTGCTCGCCCCGGCCGATGCCCAGGTCTTTGCGGCGGCAACCGCGGGCTTCGATGCTGCTTCTGACATGCTTGTCGCGCAGGCCAAGTCCTACCTGGCCAATCCCTCGGCTTCGGTGCTGGCGCAGTTGCAGACAGCCATAGCTGTCTTTCAGCAGCAGGTCAACGCTTCGCTGCTCTCGGTTGCAAAGATCGCCAATCCCAACAGCCAGACGCATGTATTGAATGCCATCAATGCAGTGGCCACAGTCGTCGTTGCCATGCTCGCCTTGATTAGTTCCATCTCCAGCAAGGCTGCCGTCGCGCACATGGCGGCTCAATCGACGGTCAAGCTCGCCGAGGTACACCCGTATCTCGATGAAGGCAATGCCGCCTCCATCGTGGCCAACCACTACGGCGAACCGGCCGTGCTGGCGCGGGTCGAAGTGGTCGAGACGGAGGTTAGCTTGGAGCAGGCTGGGTTCTGACCCTGCCCCGATACAGCCCGGGAGAATGCATTGGGACGGAGACAAGGGTAGTAGCAAGACACCCGATCCGTCCCATAAGAGCACATCGTTTTTCGACGCCAGAGTCTTACGATGCATATGCGCGGGTTTACGCGGCAGAGACTGTTGGATTCTCAAGGACCCCAGAGAACCATGAGCATATGCCAGTAATCTGCCTCATATCCTATGACTTATGTTGCATTCACGAAACGCGGCGAGCTGCGGCAGCAATGAAAGCAAGAATCCAGGATCACATCTGTGGCATCGAAAAGAAAGCGAAACTTCTTCAGCCCCGATCGATATTGGCGGGCTGATGCTCACGGCCTAGAGTGTCGATAGACACAACTGTCTGGAACTTTTTGGGTATACACCGATCAGTGTATGGTGATAGGCCGCGAGAAGACAGGAAATCTCAGGTATCGAAGCAAAACCCGGCGCCGGAGTTGCATCAAACGGGTTAATGCCGAAGAACAGGCATCAACCCGTGAAGCGAGTTCTGGAGCTCCAACCCTTTCCTACGAAGGGGGATTGTATGGCTCAAGCCACCATTGAAAAAGTCCGCAATCTCATAAAGATCACCAGATCTAACATGACTCGTGCCGGAAATGTTCGCGACGACAAGAGACCGGGCCGCTCCCCATTCGTGGGGTCCGCAGCCAAATACTACCCCGCTCTGAAGAGACTTGCGGAAAAATAAGCGTCCTGTTTACCGAATCTATGCCGCTCTAATCGAAGAGGCGCATGATATCGGAATCGCAATGAACTGGCCCGGCATTGAGCCAGTTGGACGGGGCACTTGCCTTAACTTCAATCTTCTCCGATCTGCAGCCGAACAGCCTTATCAGGAATGTTTTGGCCGTGAGCTCTATCCCACGCTTGCGGCCAAGGCTTCCTACCTGTTTGTCCACATTGCACAGCGCATATTTTTAGTAACGGAAACAAACGTACTGCGGCCCTCTGTTTGGATGCTTTCCTGTTAATGAACTCTCAATTCCTGACACTCTCAAACGACGAAGTTCATGATCTGGCGCAACGAGTCGCGTCAGGAGGAGAAAACGGCGAAAAGTTCTCCGATTTTACTCGCCTATTCGGAGTCTCTGATAGCTAAGAATATGCTTCCCCTTTCCGCATTCAGGACGTTGGGGGATATGGCGATGTATCGCTTTCTCCATCGTCGCAAACGAGCATTTCGTGAAAGCGAGTTGAATAAAGCAGACGCCACATTTTCGCAATCGAATTCTGTGGATTCGAATTGAACCAATACCCCCAATTTCCTGTGGAACTGCGATGGATAGCCGAGGAAGCTGGGATGGCTCTCCCGGCGCGTCCCATCATCAGAAATGCTCGCCCGAAGTGTGATCCGAGTCACGGAGCTGGACGGCAGAAACTCGATAGCCTGAGTGAGTTGGCGCAGGCGCCTGGAGCGCTTTTGCGACCCAGGAGTTCCATCATGGCTTATGTGATTACCGATGCCTGCACCAAGGACTACGTCTGTGCGTCAGAGTGCGCTACTGCTGCCATTGCACCCGCCTCGGCCCATGACCCCGCCGCTGCCGGCGTCTCCCAGCTGTTCATCAATCCCGACGAGTGCATCGACTGCGGGAACTGCGCATCGGTCTGCCCCTCTAACGCAATCTTCTCTCTCGACGACCTGCCGGCCGACAAGGCCCACTTTGCCGACAAGAACAAGGCCTATTTCAACTAGAAGCAGCTCTTTTAAAGGTCTGGAATACGGGCGCTCCACCCTCGCCGGGTCTTTGTTTTTCCGGCCGGGGCGGGGTGCTGTATCTTGCCGATCGCGCCATCCATCCCACAAGCTCTCACCGTTCGGTCCTTACCGGCTGAGCCGCCTGCGCCTGCGCCTGTGAAGCCGCAGAGGCGCCGAACGGCATCACCGGCAGAGTCAGCGTCTGCACAGTCTCCGGATCGTCGCGCAGCTTGAGATAGAGCACGCCATTTGCCGGATGCGGAACACTCAACTGCGTCCCGGTAAACTCCTCCGACACATCGGTCGCGTTTTCAAAGTCAGCGGTAGCGCCGATCGACGTGGCGAGAAAAAGATTCGTTCCGGTGAGCGTACAGGGCTTGGCCATGGAGTGCGGACAATGCAGTTCCTTGAAGCCGGGCAGCCGCACCAGTGTCCCCAGTGGCAGCCAGCCGCCGGCAACCCCATCGGCAGAAAGAGCGCGGGCCCGCAATGCCCCAAACGCCGAAGAGCCGAATCGCGCCAGCGGTTCCAGAGTGCCCACGGCCGTCCTCGCATCCTCCAGCATCAGGCTCCCATCCGCCACCCCGAGCACAGTGTGGAAGCTGCCGTCGGCCGCCGCCACCTCGACCCTTTCATCGCGGGGAAAGTTCTCGGGTACGCCGGAACGAAGAAAGAAGACGAGCCGCCGGTCCACCGGCAGATCGTCGGGGCTGCCCAGGTGCACAGGAGATGGCCCCTCGGAGCTCTCATCCTGCGTTCCTTTGCTGAGCAGCGTGACCTGCGGACGGCGCGGCTCGATGGTGACACGAACCAGCAACACGCGGCCGTCCTGCAACTGCACGCTGGCAAAGGGAGTCGTGCCGGGCTCGATGGTAGAGGTCGAGCCGCCGGCAGTCAGCGTCAGGAGGTCATAATCCTGCACGCGGCTGAGCGTGGCCGGCGTCCAGGCGATCTCTCCGAGGCTGACCTTGGCAACCTCGTCCAGCCGGTTGCCTTTGAGCTGCGCCTCCATGTCGCCAGCGCTGAGCGTGAGGCTCTCCAACGATGCGGCTTCGGCGTAGGCCCTCAGAGTCAGCTCGTCAGGCTGCTCCAATCCAGACTGATAGATCCGAAGGTTGACAGCTCCGGGGGGCGCATCCTTCAGTGGCACCTCTGCCTCCAGCGTCTCCGGCTTGGGCGACTTCCACGCCAGGTTGACTGGGCTGCCCGCGGCCGCCTGAGCCTCGATCCGGTCGACGCATAACGAGTTCTCGCCTTCGATGTGGAGCGTGTCCTCGCGTCCCACCACCAGCGCCGACTGGTCTGCCGTCGCCACCTTCCACTTGCCTGCCAGAGCCGCGCGCAGGTGATACCGTGGGCCCTCCCAGTCATCGAAGCCCCACTTGCCGTGAACCACGCCGGTCAATTCACCGGCGGGCAGCGGAGGAACGGCCTCCGTCAGCACCAGCCCGCCCTGCGAGGAATCGGCTTTGACCGCCAGCTCCACTGGCTTGCTCGTCGTCTTCTTGTCGCTCACGGCCTCGGTGATGCGCAGCCGGAGATCGTGGGCCAGTTCCGTGGCAAAGAGCATCGGAGCGCCCTCGGCCGGTAACACGAGGCCGGGCTTCTCCGCGCAGAAGCTCTGCGCCGGGTCGACCGGATGCAGCGGCGGCAGCTTGGCTGCTTCCACTGGCGGCAGGGCCACCACTACAACGGACTTGGGATCGCGGAACGACGGCGCCACATTGAGCCGCAGATTGAGAGTATCCTTCGCCGGCAGGGCAAGCGCCGGCAGGTACTGGAAGTGCGCCGTCCGCAACGACGCGAGGATCTTGGCCGTATCCACGATCGCGCCGACATAGGCGCTATACACGCCGCTTCCGCCCATCGGCGAGGAACTCAGCTGGTTCATCAGGTTTCCCGTCGACCCGTTAGCGAGCTGTTCCACTCTGGATTGCGCGTTGGCGTCGTCGAGAAGCAATCCCTCTGTGTGCTGCACCAGGCAGGGCGCCTGCTGTTCGGTGGGCTTGTCGAAACACTGCTGATCGAGCTTCACGCCCAGGCTGCGGGCCGCCCGCTCGGCGCGTTGCTTGAGCAGTGCGGGATCGGTCTGAGAGGTGACTTTAACCTCGGCCAGATAGGCGTCGAGGCGCATGCGGTCCAGACTGGCGGCCTGCAGGTCCTGAACCGCACGGACAAAGACACCGGGCCGGCCGCGGACGGCATTGCGCAGCGTGTTGAAGCCGCCGCTGGTCTCGGGAGCCAGAAAGATCAGCGCCTGTTGGGCCTCTTCCGGCACAGTGACAAAGACGCCTTCCTCGCGCGCATCGCGCACCCACGTGTCGACGCGAGTGAACCACTCTGGAGGCGGCGGGTTGGTGGCTCCGCGCAAAAATGCCACAATCAACTCAAAGCGGGCCGACTGGCTCTCGGGAAAATCGGGGTGAATCCACAACCGGTCTCCAGGCAGCAGGTTGGGCGTCTCGCCAATCGGCAGCGTCGCATCTCCCCGTTTGACGTGAACGTCCACCTTCGGTCCGCTAAGGTCAAAAGCCGGGTCGGCATGACTCGCAGTCGAAATCAGGCTCCAAAACAGGAGCAAACGAAAACAGCACCGCATATCTTCTATTGTAAGGAGGAACCCATCCGGTTAGAATTGTCGCGAAGCATAATACTCCCCCAGAGTAGAATTGCAAGAGCCGGTATTTCGGGTACACTGGGCGTGTATAGCTTCAGGCAAAGCTGTTAGCTAGAGTATTTCTCGAAGTTACCCTGGGTCGAAGAAACAACAGGAAGACTGCCTTGAGTCCGGCACGAAGGCCCTTTGAGAGCCACGCTTCCTTAGCTTCATCGGGAAATGCTGGGGCGGCATCCAACAGTCCAAATATAGGTAGACGCCCTTCCAATCCAACTCTAGGTATTGTCGAGCGGTGTATCCTGCCGCCCGCAACCGAGGGGGAAGATAATCCTCCCAGCGATGGGTGAAGTATAAAACTAAGGCTGCTCTCCCAACTGCGCGACCTGATATTGGCGCAGGCGGGCGCGAGAAGCAGTATACGGAGAAGAAAGTATGAAATCGACAAAAGCTGTTCAAAGTAGCATAGATGTTGCCAACATAAGCATCCCCGACGCTGAAGAGATCATTGAAGAGGCCTTGAATGAGCTCGGCGAATCCACCGATCCCGGCCTCGCGCGAGCCTTATACTTTCTGGCGCCTCCGGGCTATCAGGCTATTGTCGAACTCTGCGGCGAAAACGGCCGCAGCAAGCGCCGCAACGCTTCGGCCGACACGTGGTCGCCCGAGGAGGATGAGGTGCGCATCTATTTCGAGCGCCTTGATGGCGCCGAGCCCGCTCCCCGTCCCATACGCGCTCCGCGCATTGCCGTCGATCAGGTCGACGACGACGATGACGATAGCCAGGAGGCCGTGATTCCCGCCGATATGGACGCAAGAGTGAAGGAGCTCTGCGCCGCGCTTGCCGAGGCCGAGCGTGGAGGCCACGCCTTCATCGCGCTCAAGTGGTTTCGCGACTCCTTCCTGCCGCGCAAAGCCTTCCGCTGGAATCAGCATCCCGATTCGCGGCAGACCGTGCTGGCCGAGGCCATTCAGCGCGGCGTCGTGCTCACCAGCAAGATCGCCAATCCCAAGACTCCCGCCTATCCCACCACCACCATTCGCCTCAATCGCGCCGAGGCCGGCATTCCCGAGGAGGCCCAGCGCTTCCACCCGGTCGCGGTTCATGGCGACTCCATCGAAGAAGCTCTCGAAGAGGAACGGGGGAACCTGTGAGCTGCTACTTCCTTGAGTCCACGGCATTCGCCAAGCTCTTCGTCCAGGGGCAGGGAACCGACGGCCTGATTCGCCTCATGGAAGCCGTCGAGGACAACCGCAAGCTGATCTCGGCCTCGACGCCCCTTGAGGTCTATGCAGCTATCCGTCGGCGCGAACGCTCCGGCGGCATCTCAGCGGAAGATGCAGTCGCAGCACTCGAAAGTCTGCGCCTTGAAGCGGCCCGCATGGTCCAGGAGCCGCTCAACCCGGCCGTGCTCGAAGCCGCCCGGCAGCTCCTCGACCGAACGGAGTTGCGATGGCCCGATACCCTGCAACTAGCCGCCGCAATGGTCGCCCGCGATATGTTCCAGGGCATGGAGATTGTCTTTGTCTCCGCCTCACAGCAGCTGCTCGAAGCCGCCAAAGCCGAGGGCTTTCGCATCCTCGATCCAGCCAGGGAGTCGGCTGAACCGCTCAAACAGCCGGAAGAGACCGAGGTCGGCCCGTAGCTGATCACTCGTGCGGCTAAGAGACCGCAGACCACCTCCGCTCAGATCCAGAAACAGAAAAGGGCACAGCGGAAGCCGTGCCCTTTGTATTGCATTCTCGCCCAAGCTCCCTGCCTTAGCTGCATCCGCTCGTGGAGCCGCAGCTCATGCAGCGGTAGCAGCTGCCGTTGCGCACCATGATCGCTCCGCAGACCGAGCAGCTCGGTGCGTCGCCCATCTCGAACATGTCTTTCATGGCGTCTGCCGCGTGATAAATACCGCGGTCTGTGAGGCTGGGCTCAGAGGATGCACTGGCGTTGATTGAAAGCCCGCTCTCTGCTTCAGGAGCAATGCCGCCTCCCGCTCCTCCCGGATTTCCGAAACCGGGGCCGGAACTCTGACCGCCGACCTGATGCAATCGCCAGGCCACCTCTTCGGCCAGCTTGGCCCACTGCCCGCGAGGATTGACGACCTCCTCCTCCGGCTCGGACTCGGGAATCATCGTCGGCGGGGCAGGCAGTTGCGAGGCCTGCGGTGCAAGGCCGGCGAAGAGCGACAGTTGCGCTCCGGAGAGGAAGCGCAGGTTGAGCCAGCGGAAGATGTAGTCCATCAGGCTCTTGGCATAGCCGATCTGTTCGTTGCCGGTCCAGCCCGAGGGCTCGAAGCGGGTGTGGGCGAATTTCTCGCAAAGCACCCTGAGAGGCACACCGTGCTGCAGCGCGATCGAGATCGAGGTGGCGATGGAGTCCATCAGGCCGGAGACCGTCGAACCCTCCTTGGCCATCTTGATGAAGATCTCTCCCGGCTGCCCGTTAGGGTAGAGGCCCACCGTGATGTAGCCTTCGTGGCCGGCGATGGCGAATTTGTGGGTGATCGAAGCGCGCTCCTCTTGCAGACGATGCCGGACAGCGCGCGGCGGTCCGTTCGGATCCTGCGGAGCGCTCTCTTGCGTCGAGTCGAGTGAGGCCGCGGGTTGCAGCAGCGGTACCGCGGCTGCCTTGGCGATCTCCTCCAGTGTCCGCTGGAACGCGGTGGCGGCCTGCAGGACAGGCTTCGCTGCGATCTCGATCTTTTCGCCGGCGTTGGCCTCCAGAGCCTTCAAGTCTGCAGCCGAGCCGGGCTGCCCGGCGGCCATCTGAGCCAGCACGCGGGTGGCTGCGGCATCGAGCGGAGAAGGCTCGTGCTTCAAGTCCATGCTGGTATTCAGCGGCTGGGTGCCCTTCGAGCCGTCGCGATAGATCGCAACGGCCTTGATGCCCTGACGCCAGCTCTCGGCGTAGGCCTCGGCGATCTCCTCCACGGTGGCCTCTTCCGGCAGGTTGACGGTCTTCGAGATTGCGCCGGAGAGGAAGGGCTGCGTCGCGGCCATCATCTTGATGTGGCCCATGTAGTGGATCGTACGCGTGCCCTTCAGCGGCTTGAAGCTGCAATCGAAGACTGCCAGATGCTCCGGCTTGACGCCCGGCGCGCCTTCAATCGTTCCAGTGGCATCGATGTAGCTGACGATGGCGTTGACCTCATCGTCTGTGTAGCCGAGCTTAAAGAGCGCGGCGGGCACCGTGTTGTTGACGATCTTGATATTGCCGCCGCCCACCAGCTTCTTGAACTTCACCAGCGCCAGATCGGGCTCGATTCCCGTCGTATCGCAGTCCATCATGAAGCCGATCGTGCCGGTAGGAGCCAGAACGGTCGTCTGCGAGTTGCGGTAGCCATGCTTCTCGCCATAGACCAGAGCCATATCCCAGCATTCGCGGCTGGCGTCGATCAACGCGTCGAGCTGCGGCACGTTAAAGGGCTCACCGCCTTGGCGCGATGTTCCGATATTGTTCACCTCGGCGCGATGCATGCGGATCACATCGAGGAAGGGCTCGCGGTTCACGTAGAACCCGGGGCAGGCGCCGCCCTGGCGGTCGACATTCGCCGTTAGTGGCGTGGCCGAGGCGACCGGCGGGCAGTTGGCCGCGACGATCGCCGATTGCAGATAGGCCTGCCCCGTGAGGATCGCGGTGAAGGCGGCAGCAAGACTGCGCCCGGCTGCCGAATCATACGGCAGTCCAAAGGCCATCAGCAGCGCTCCCAGGTTGGCATAGCCCAGGCCCAGCGGACGGTAATCGTGAGAGTTCCTGGCAATCGACTCGGTCGGATACCCGGAGTTGTCGACCAGGATCTCCATCGCCGTGATGAGCACGGAGATCGAGTGCCGATAGGCGGGAATATCGAAGCCACCCGACGGAGTAACGTACTTCATCAGGTTGAAGCTCGCCAGGTTGCAGGCCGAGTTGTCCAGGAACATGTACTCCGAGCACGGATTCGATGCATTGATCCGTGCCGAATTCTTTGAGGTGTGCCATTTGTTGATGGTCGTGTCGAACTGCATGCCGGGATCGCCGCAGCGCCAGGTGGCATCGGCAATCTTGCGCATGATCTCGCGAGCCTTGTAGGTCTCGACCGGCTTGTGATCCCTGACGGTGTAGGTGCTGACGTCGCCGTTGCTCTCATAGGCGCGCATGAACTCGTCGCTCACGCGCACCGAGTTGTTGGCGTTCTGGAAGAAGATCGACGAGAAAGCCTCGGAATCCGGGCCCGAGCCATCATAACCAGCCCGGATCAGGGTGTGAGCCTTTTCCTCTTCCTTGGCCTTGCACTCGATGAACTCCACGATATCGGGATGCTCGGAGTTCAGGATCGCCATCTTGGCCGCACGGCGCGTCTTGCCGCCCGACTTGATAACCCCGGCAAAAGCGTCCAATCCACGCATGAAGCTCAAGGGACCGCTGGCCGTGCCGCCGCCCGAGACGGACTCATGGCTCGAACGCAGCGAACTGAAGTTCGTTCCCGTGCCCGAGCCGAACTTGAAGAGCATCGCTTCGGTCCGGGCCAGATCCATGATGCCGCTCATCGAGTCCTCGACGGAGTTGATGAAGCAGGCCGAGCACTGCGGATTGCGGTAGCCAGTCGCCGAGAAGCGCACGCCGCCGGTCGCCGGGTCCCAATGCCAGTTCTGGCCCTCCGCATTCGGCTCCAGGCGGTCACAGCCCACATTGAACCAGACCGGCGAGTTGAAGGCCGCCTTTTGGGTCAGCAGCATATGCGCCAGCTCGTCGTGGAAGATGACCCCGTCCTCGACGGTGGCGAAATAGCCGCCGGCCGTGCCCCAGTCTCTGATCGTCTCAGCCACACGGCTCACCAGCTGGCGCACCCCGGTCTCACGCTCGGGCGAGCCTAGCTTCCCGTGCAGGTACTTCGAGGCCACAATGTTGGTCGCGGTCATCGACCAGTCGGCCGGAACCTCAACATTCTTTTGCTCAAAGATCGTGTTGCCCTTATGGTCGGTGATCGACGCCGTGCGATTCTCCCACTTGATCTCGTCGTAGGGCGAAACGCCTTCGGTCGTGAAGCGGCGCGTGAAGATCAGCCCGCGTTGGGCCTGTGCAGCCTGGGATGTAGTGGTGGAGCTCTGGACCTCGTTCATAAAATCCTCTCAATTTAAACTTCGGAAATCTCTGCCCCTCTCCGGCGCAGATCAGCCGGCAGCAAATGAGGGGAAACCTTTGGCAAAGAACGGGAAAACGGGGAGCCGGAATGTAACGCGAGTTCTTTTTTCCTTCAGCGAACTGATTTGAGACCGTTCACCCCGAAATTCGTTACAGTCTGTTTACAGCCGCAGATGAAAAAATACCGCTGTCTGTGGTGCATGTCAACAGGAAACCACAATATCTAGTATTTTCTTTACATTCCGGGTATCCACTTTCAAAACAAAGGCACTCAGCTGTGGAAAGCTCCGGAGCCCCTTATCGGACGCGGGTTTTCGCCCTCAATTCTGCCCAAATTCCGGTGCAATGCCCGGTCTTTGCTGCTCCCTGCCGGCGCCCCTGCCGTTTTCGCGCGACCTCTCTGCCCTCAACTTCAAGGCTAATCCTCTTAAGATGCGCCAGCAAGGCTCAAAAACGGTGCAGAATGCAGCAAATCTGTGCGAGTTGTGGAGATTCGGGGTCAACCCTTGAAGCCAGCCAATCTCCCGGTTAATCGGTGTCGGCGCGTAGACTAGCCACGATGAAACGAATAGGCTGCATTCTTTTATTCTTTGTTTGGTTGGCAGGAATCGGACAGGCGCAGAACAACCCCGGACATGAGCCGGTCTTCAAGATCCACGGTCCAACGATCATTGCCTTCTATCCGCATGTTTCCCAGAAGGACCTTGATAGCGGCGAGGGGGATGCGGAGGCCATTGATGATTTCGGCTTCTATGCATCCCAGGTCGAAAAGCGCCTTGAAAAGGCCGGAGTAGGGTTTTTTGTCGAAGAAACCCGGTCCTTCAAGGTGCGCGTTCAAGGGAAGGTAAATGCCTTTCGTGTGGGCAAGATTTCTATTGGTTACTATTTCATTACCCCCGGCAAAGAGCCTCACGTCGAATACGGAGTGATGACGGACGAAGACCTCGTGGGCGTCGCTCGGGAGTACTTCGGCAAAAGGATTCCATAAGCCAGCCGGAAGGCTCGAATTGTCGATGCTGCAATGCGCGGGATCGTTGGCCAACTTTGCCACTGACCCCGCCCTGCGGCTGCTCTTTCGCAGAGCTCATCGTCCGCTGAAAGCGCTTGGAATACTCCAAACGCCAAACGGCCCCACGCTTGTCGCGTGAGGCCGCAATGTGGTGCACTATCTCCGCCAGTCAGGAGCGGCTTGGTTGATCCAACACGAATCAGTCGTTGCCCTTGGTTTCGATTCTCATGCCATAGAACGATTTGCGCACGAAGAAGACCGACACCAGGAAGAATGCGACAGCCAGCGACTCCGCGAGCACCGGGTTCTTCGCGCTGAGCGAGACGGCCAGTTCGACCGCCAGCAATCCGAACAAGGTCGTGAACTTGATGACCGGGTTCAATGCCACCGACGAGGTGTCCTTGAAGGGATCACCGACGGTATCTCCGACGACGGTAGCATCGTGCAGAGGCGTGCCCTTCTGCTTCAGGTCAACCTCGACGACCTTCTTCGCATTGTCCCAGGCGCCGCCTGCATTGGCCATGAAGATCGCCTGGTAGAGGCCGAAGACAGCGATCGAGATCAGATAGCCGATGAAGAAGAACGGCTCAGCGAAGGCGAAGGCAAGCGTCGCGAAGAAGACGGCGAGGAAGATGTTGAACATTCCATTCTGCGCGTACCTGGTGCAGATCTCCACTACCTTCTTGCTGTCGGTGACCGAAGCCTTCTCCGTGCCTTCCAGTTTGATGTTCGCCTTGATGAACTCCACCGCGCGATAGGCGCCGGTGGTTACCGCCTGCATGGACGCTCCGGTGAACCAATAGATCATGGCCCCGCCGGTGATCAACCCGAGCATGAAAGGCGCGTGCAGCAGAGAGAGGTTCTCTTTGCCAACCGTCAGTCCGTGGGTCAGGGCCATGATGATCGAGAAGATCATCGTGGTGGCGCCGACCACGGCAGTGCCGATCAGCACCGGCTTGGCCGAAGCCTTGAAGGTATTGCCAGCTCCGTCGTTGGCTTCCAGCAGGTACTTTGCGCGTTCGAACTTCGCGTCGATGCTGAAGTCCTTCTTCAACTCGGCCTCGATGCCGGGAATGGTTTCAATCAGCGACAGCTCGTAGACCGATTGCGCATTGTCGGTGACCGGGCCGTAGGAATCGACGGCGATGGTGACCGGTCCCATGCCCAGGAAGCCGAAGGCGACCAGGCCAAAGGCGAAGACGGCGGGAGCGAGCATCAGGGCATCCATGGATGGGCCGGTACTGAAGAAATAGCCCAGACCCATCAGTGCGACCATGCTCAGTCCCAGCCAATAGGCGGAGAAGTTGCCGGCCACGAGTCCCGACAGGATTCCCAGAGAAGCTCCGCCTTCCTTGGCGGACGTCACGACTTCCTGCACGTGGGCCGAATTGGTTGAAGTGAAGACCTTGACGAGTTCGGGGATGATCGCGCCTGCGAGGGTTCCGCAGGAGATGATGGAAGCCAGCTTCCACCAGAGCGTTCCGTCGCCGAGATCGGGGATCATCTGCTTTGACACGAAGAAGGTCAAGGCGATGGAAACGATGGACGTGATCCAGACCAGCGAGGTCAAGGGCGCCTCAAAGTCCATCTCGTCGGCGTTCGCGTATTTCGCCTTGGCGATTGCGCCATTGAGGAAGTAAGCGGCCGAACTGGAGACCAGCATGGCCACGCGCATGACGAAGATCCAGACCAGCAACTGCACCTGTATCTTGGGATCGTGAACGGCCAGCAGGATGAAGGTGATCAAAGCCACGCCGGTGACGCCGTAGGTCTCGAAGCCGTCGGCCGAGGGGCCAACCGAATCGCCAGCGTTGTCGCCCGTGCAGTCGGCGATGACGCCGGGGTTGCGGGCATCGTCTTCCTTGATCTTGAAGACGATCTTCATCAGGTCGGAGCCGATGTCGGCGATCTTGGTGAAGATGCCGCCGGCGATACGAAGGGCCGCGGCCCCGAGAGACTCGCCAATCGCGAAGCCGATAAAGCAGGGACCGGCATAATCAGCCGGGATGAACAAAAGGATGGCGAGCATGATGAGCAGCTCGACGGAGATCAGCAACATGCCGATGCTCATGCCGGCCTTGAGCGGAATCGCATAACAAGGATACGGCTTGCCGCGCAATCCCGCGAATGCCGTGCGCGAGTTGGCGAAGGTGTTGACGCGGATTCCGAACCAGGCGACGCCGTAACTGCCCGCGATGCCGATCAGGCTGAACGCCAGAATGATGGGCAGGGTAACAGCGACATTTCCTACCGGCGCCAGCCAGCCGAAGTAGAGCGAGATAATCACCGCGATAAAGGCCCAGAGCACAAGAATGAACTTGCCCTGCGTGACCAGGTAGGTCTTGCAGGTCTCATAGATCAGCTCGGAGATCTCGCGCATGGAACGGTGAACCGGCAGGTTCTTCAACTGCACAAAGATCACCAGGCCGAAGAGCAGGCCGGCGGCGCAGAAGAGCAACCCAATCGACAGAAGGTTATGCCCGTTCAAGCCGAAAAAATTCTCGAAACTCACGGACCGCAGATCCGGCAGCTTCAGGCTGGCTTCGCCGCCCGCCGATTCCTGCGCGCCGGCCAACGCCGGAAGCAGCAGAACCGCCAGAGCCGCTACGGTCTTGTATCGATGCGCCAAAACCATTCTGACGCGCGCAAAATTAAAGGCCACGAGCAGCGAAAACGCGCTCAAGGCCAGAGAAATACCCACCCAATACTGTGCAGACACAAATCCTCCTAAGCTGGTCTTACCGATGACTTACAACGAACGGAATCGGAAATTGGAACGAGAGTTTTCCGCAAAAAGAGTCATCCGAAGGCTATCATCCGGTCCGACCAGTGTCGAGTGATTGCAATCACAGTGATTTCCGCGCTTTCCAGAATGAGACCCACGGCCCAAATTGCGACGCTGTAAGGCCTTGCCTCACTATTGGATAGGAATCCCGATCTTGTCGTCGGGCAGTGTGACCTGCAAGTTCTGATCGCCCGCGGAACGCACGTCTCCTCCCGGAAGCGGGTGCAATTTGAAGAGCACCAGAACATTGCGCTCCGGATCGTCGAAGGCCCGGAAGCTGGCCACCTGTTCAAGCGAGAAGTGCGTGTGAATGTCTTCGAGAGTGCCAGGATCGATGTCATTCCATGTCGCCCACCAGCCGGGCTGGTAGCGCGCCAGCTTCGTCACCAGATCCGGGTACGCGCGGCTTGGAGTGCCGAAGTCGTCGCATAACGTGGGCAGATGCGTAACAAGGGTGATCTGGTCGCCGCTGATCGAAACCAGCAGCCGGTTGCCATTGGGGTGGGCATCAATATATTGAGTCAGCCGACGGGCGGCATCGACAAAGGTGTACTCCGGATGAGCCGCATAGTGCGCGGTCTGGAGTGCGTTGAATCCGGCGGTCAGGCTGGCCATCGCGACCACGGTCCAACCGAGGGATTCCTGCCATGAACTCCAGGGCTGGCCCTGGCCGGTCTCTGCCGCGTGGCCGATCAGAGCCCCGGAGCCCTGCGCGATGATGAAGAAGCAAAAGAAGGCCACCACTGCAAAGTAACGCGGCTGAGGATGGTTCTGGTAGGTCATGAAGAGGACATAGCCGGCAACCGAGAGAATCGAAGCGCCGAAGACCGGGTCCAGCAGCAGCTCGCGTGCCCAGTTTCGCGTCGGCGCGGGCCCGGGTTTTGACGGCGACCGGAAGAAGGCTCGACTTGCAGCCCCGACCGTGACCAGTGTCACCAGGCCAGCCAGTGGAATCAGGATGCGGCCGACCCATAACCCGCCATGAAAGGACCACCAAAAGCTAAGCAATGGCCAGTAAAACTCACTCGGCTTGATGTATTTGTTGACGAAGAAGAGGTATTTGTAATCGGGATAATAACCAAATCGCACAACCAGCGCCATCCATAGGCCAAAGGAGACGGCAAAGGCTCCACAGGCCGCCATGGTCACACGCGCAGCCAGACGCCTGTCGCTCGCGAGCGGCCGCAACATCGCCCAGCCCAGCGCCGGAAGCAGAAAGACGGCCGTCGTCTTGGTCAGCATCATCAACGTGAAGAGCAGGCCGATGACCACCGATGCGGCAATTGGCCTGCGCCAGCGCGGCAGGCGGACAGCGAGGTTGAGTGCCGCCAGCGTCAGCGTGGTCAGCATCGGTTCCAAAATCGCCAACCGGCTGAAGCAGTAAAGAAATGGGCTCGTCACGATCAGCGTCAGGGCCAGGAGCGCGACCCAGCGTGGCCCTCGACTCCGCAGCAGCAGGTAGCTCAAGAGCAGATTGCAGAAAAAGAACGCCACCGCCAGCCCGCGCGCAGCCTCAACCGTGACTCCCGTGAAGAAGAAGAGAAGCCACTCAAGGAACGGCCACAAAGGCACCGCCGGAGCAGGGTTGAAGTCTCCGGCCAGATACCAGTTTCCGAAGAGATGAGCGCGGATGGCAGCGTTGCCGTACCAGCCTTCATCGGTGTACTTGGCCCAGTCCATATACCACGGCGAGTGGTTGGGAAAATCTGCGCTGAGATGAAGAGCGTGAAGAAGAGCGAAGGCAACGATGAACAGCAGCCAGATTGCGGTTAGCCAGCGCTTATGCGAAATCGTCAGCCTCTGCTTCGTCACCAGTTGAGCATACCTCTCGTCTTGAATTATCGATAAGGCGGCTTGAAAGCTCGCTTATTCGAGGCGCGCCCTCGCTAGATCGAGATCGAACGCCTCAAAGGGAGATATCTCAAGTATATAGCTCTGAAATGACGCACTCTTCGGTTACAGCAGGCCGCCGCGCCCGGCCAGACGGCGCGAAAGCAGCCACGAGAGTAGCGAAACACCCAGCGCCAATGCCACCCATCCGGCCGACTCGACGCTATGCACATTGCCCGCGGAGATCTGCGGAAGGCTCAGAGTATACGAATGCAGGGTGGGCAGGCCGAGACGCACCAACTCCACCGCGCCCCAGCCAAAGACTCCCGCAGCAAGCACAATGCCTGGCACGGCACGCTTCCACGGGAACGGGATCGGCGGAGGCACAGCGGCCTCGTCCGCGACGCGCTCCATCACCGAGGCCATAAACCCTGAAGAAGGTATCAGATCCTCCTCCGTCGCCAGAATCCGCTCGATCTCGGCGTCGATCCGCTTATTCTCCGCGGCATCTTCGGTGCGTGCTCTCTTGGCTGGCTTCAATTCGTGACCTCCTTTCCTCTCTCAATTGCAGCGGCTTCCGTTGAGTCGTTCTCGTCTTTCAGCTGTGGAAAGCGTTGTCGCAGCAGAGCCCGCGCTCTGGAGAGGCGGGCTTTGACGGTTCCTTCAGGCAGATGCATCGTCCGTGCCGCCGCAGCGACGTCCTGCTCATGAAAATAAAACAGAATCACCGGTTCGCGATAGCGCAGCGGCAGCGCCAGCACAGCACGCCGGACCGACTCGTGCCGTTGCCGGTCCTCGGCCTCTCGCTGCTGAGATGCGGAACGAGCGGGTTCGGGCAGCTCTTCGAAAGGAAGGATCTCAGTTGGGAAACGTTTCAATTCCGAGCGATAAACATTGGCTGCCAATGCGAACAGCCAGGTCGAGAAGCTCCCCTCGCGCCGCCACTGTGCGAGCCCGCGCCAGGCGCGAATGAACGCCTCCTGGGCCATCTCTTCTGCGCGTCCGCGGTCGCGGCAATAGCGCCAGGCTATATTGACCAGCGGCCCCTGCCAGCGACGGACGATCCCCTCGAAGGCTCGCACCTCGCCGGCCAGAACCCGCTCAACATCGGCGAGGTCTTCCGTCGCGGTCTTGAGGGACGCTGTCAAATCCATCTCTCCTTGCGCAGTAAGACCCGAAGCCCGCTCCTCCGGTTGCATTTTGTTGTAAGCAGGAATCCCCAACAAAATGCAACCGCATTCGGATGCACTCGGTCCTACCGCTTGGAAGCAGAAATTCGCTGCCAATCAATCAGGAGGATTCTATGACATCTCTGGCGTTAATGTTCCTCAGTAGCTTCGTTGACTCGGAAGCAATCGAAGCACAAGGCTTATTTGCGTTCCTTTCCATTGGCGCTGTGTCGCTCTTCGTAGTTTTCCTTCCCCTTGTCACATGGATCGACAAACGACACAAGGAGCGGGTGGCCTTTTATAAGGCGGAGACGCTGCGGCGCATCACCGAGGCCTCAGGCGAGGGGGCCAAGGCGGCCATTGAACTCATGCGCGAGGAGAGCCGCATGGAGCAGATCAAGATATACGAAGGTCTGAAACTCGGCGGCCTCATCTGCATAGGCGTCGGTGCGGCGTTGGTGATCTTTCTACACGCACAGACCGCCTCCGATCCACACGCTCCTTATCTGGTCGGGCTGATCCCCGGGTTCATAGGCGTGGCGCTTCTTGTCTACGTCTACGCGCTGGCGGGAAAGTACGAAGCGGGACCAAAGGCCTGAATCCCACGCCTCTCCGGCGCATCCAATGAGTTAGTTGTTTAAACATATACTTTTCCGGCTCAGCCCAACTGGGCCGTGATGCACGGAGAGCCAAACGATGTCTGCAAAGCCGCAACGCCAGCCCGCAATCTTTCTGCCACACGGCGGGGGGCCCTGCTTCTTCATGGAGTGGTCCTGGGGCCCCGCCGACACCTGGCATGCCACGCAACGGCTCCTTGAAGGACTCGCGGCCACCTTGCCTGCGCCTCCGGCGGCGATCGTGATTGTGAGCAGCCACTGGGAGGAGCCGGCCTTCACGGTCGGCTCCGCTTCCCATCCCGAGTTGATCTTCGACTACTCCGGTTTTCCCGAGCACACCTACCGGCTCACATGGCCTGCGCCGGGCTCGCCCGAAGTGGCCGGACGCGTAGCGGCTCTGCTCGGACTGGCCGGGCTCCCGTCGGCGGTCAGCGCAACCCGCGGCTTCGACCATGGCGTCTTTGTGCCGCTCAAGGTCGCATTTCCAGAGGCGCGGATTCCGGTGATTACGCTCTCGCTGGCCGCTTCACTCGATCCGGCTCTGCATCTGGCCGCTGGAAGGGCTCTGGCTCCACTTCGCGATGAGGGCGTGCTGATCGTTGGCAGCGGCATGAGCTTTCACAATCTGCGCGGATACTTTCGTCCCGAGACGCCGGAGCGCGCCCGCGCCTTCAATGTATGGCTCACTCAAGCCGTCGAGTCGCCCTCGTCAGAACGCGATGACTATTTAGGCCGCTGGCGCGAGGCGCCCTTTGCCGCCTACGCTCATCCACGCGAGGAGCACCTGATTCCGCTGATGGCAGCCGCAGGCGCGGGCGGCGAAGCGCAGGGCAGTCGCATCTTCACCGGCGAGCCAATGGGCGCGGCCATCAGCGCCTACCGCTTCGACGGCTGATTGCCCTGGCCGGCTGAAGGGCTAGTGCGCAAACCGGTGCACCAGAATGCCCAGCGCAGCGCCGCCGACGATCAGCCAGGTTGCGTTGACTCTGTAGCGAACCAGCAACACCGCGCTGGCCAGCCCCGCTCCCCAGGTCCATCCATCGACCAGCGTCGCGCGGCCCAGCGAAATCACTACGGAGGCCATCAAAGCGACGGCTGCGGCATTCACCCCATCCAAAAATGCCGCTGCCGGCCTAGATTTGCGCATTCGCCCCGCCAACGCGCCCACCATGCCAGCCATAAAAAATGACGGCAGAAAGATTGCTGCCGTCGCAACGGCCGCTCCAGACCACCCGCGCATCAGGTAGCCCAAAAACGTTGCCGTGGCGAAGACCGGCCCTGGCGTCACCTGGCCTGCGGTGATCGCGTCGAGCAGCTGCGCCTGCGTTACCCAGTGCAGCCGGTCTATCAGATCGGCTTTGAGAAAGGCGACCAAAACGTAACCCGATCCGAAGACCACCAGGCCAAGCTTGAGAAAGACGAGGAAGATCGAACTCAGTCCTGCCGCGGTGGCCACACCGCCCCCGGCAGACGCGGGCACGACAGCAAAGCTCATCGCCGAGGCTCGCCGCGACCTTACCCAAGTGGCAAGCAATACCAAAGCTCCAGACGCCAGCAGCACGTCAATCGGAGATGTGCCAGCGATGGCCGCCGCAAAACACACCACACCTGCCAGGGCCAATGGCCAGCGGCGAAAGGCTGTTTTGCCCAGGTTCCATACCGCCTGTACGACGATGGCTATCATCACCGGCTTGATTCCATAGAGCAGCCCTTGTGCCTGAGGAAGGCTGCCATAACGCACGTAAGCCCACGCCAGCGCGAGCGTGGCCAGCGAAGCTGGCAAGATGAAGCACGCCCCCGCAACCACCAGTCCGATCCATCCGCAGCGGCGATAACCCAGCGCCATCGCCACCTGCGTGGAGCCAGGCCCAGGCAGCAGATTGCAGGCGCCGACAAGGTCGAGGAACTCTTCGCGGCGCATCCATTGCCGGCGTTCGACGGCCTCGCGTTCCATCAGGCCGATGTGCGCGGCAGGTCCGCCAAATGCCGTCAGCCCCAGACGCAGAAAGAGCCGGAGAATCTCACCAATCGTAGATTTGGCTTGAGCCATGGTATTCCAGGAAGCCGTTTCAATTGATCCTGCAGAAAAGTCGTATTGCACGAAGAGTGGCGCGTCAACTGCAACGCCGAGCGGGCCGAACTGACGGTGAGAGCCAGTCTAGCCCCGGCCCTGGTACCAGCGCCGCTTGCGGCCCATGCGTACGCCGGAGTCGATGGTGATCGCCAACAGTCCAAAGATCATGCTCAGGTCGGTGCGCGCCTCGTGGAAAAACGTCAGCCACCCATAGCTCGACAGTTTTGGCAGCGCAAAGTGGCCTAGCGGTCTGCCCAGCAGAATAGGCGCCTTGGTCGTGATCAATGCAGTAACGATGATGACCAGTAAAAACACACCCGCGTCGCCGGCGAAGAAGTTCAGCAGGATCGCCGCTCCGCAGCCGATCTCCACACAGCCCACCAGCGGCGCCAGCAGACGAGGCGCTGGCAGCCCGATCGCGGCAAAGCGCCCTGCGCCGAGGCTTTCGGGTCGTGCAAACTTGAGGATGCCTTCCAGCAGAAACACCAGACCCACAATGACCCGAATCAGAATCATGGGGAGATTCCGCCTCACCGCTGCCTCCATTCGCTGGTCCCTCGCAAGGCCTGATCATTTGCGGCGAGATGCCCTATCGCAGTCCAGACAAGAAAGAGAATACCGCAGGGGCCAAACACAAAGAGAAAAAAGAGGACAATTTACAACGTTACTTCTCACGCATGGTTCGTTTTGGGGAAGATGTTGCTCAAATGCATCTAGGGATTGTCGAGCAGGCCTTCGATGGTCCTGGCCATTGCCTTCGGCCGGGTTATGGGGGCATAACGGCGAACGATGCTGCCATGCCTGTCAATGAGGAACTTTGTGAAGTTCCATTTGATGCGCTCGGTGCCAAAGATCCCGGGTCGAGCCTTTTTTAAGAATTGATAGAGAGGATGAGCTTCGGGGCCGTTAACCTCGATCTTAGAAAAGAGTGGAAAACTGACGCCATAATTCCGTTCGCAGAATGATCTGATCTCGGCTGCCGTGCCAGGCTCCTGAGAGCCAAATTGATTGCAGGGGAAGCCCAGCACCGCGAAGCCGCGCTCCTTGTATGTCCGGTACAACTGCTCCAGAGCTGCGTATTGCGGCGTATACCCGCATTTGCTGGCCGTGTTGACGATCAGCAGAACTTGGCCGCGAAATTGGTCCAGGCTGACCGTGCCCTTGCCCGATTCCAGCAAAGGAGCGGAAAAGCCGTAAACCGTCTCTCGCGCCTCCATCATCGTTGGAACCTCCGCACACAGAGGATGCCATGACGCCCGGTCCTGCGTCTAAAAGAAATGTCGCCCTGAAACCAGTTGGATCGAAGATCCTGCCAACCCACCTGCGTCCGGTAGACTGTGGATTGAGTCTCAGATGGCTTTGGGGCGGTAGCCCAGCGCGATGAGGGCTCGGCCCGGCTCCGAAGGCGGCAAGCGCGGCAGGGGGCTCTGGGGAGAGATGCGGTTTCGTGAGCCGATCGGCCGGCCGGCGGTTTGGGCCGGGCGGCCACGGTCCAATATAATGAATCTTTCCTGATGCAGGATCAGATTTTTTAGCAATGAGGGTGGCGATATTCTTCCCGTGAAGCCGAACCTGATGGTGAACTATGGACCGCACCAGAACGTGTGCTCAGAACAGGGCTTTGGCCCGGTGAAGATCAAGCACAATTCCGTCACCCGCCGCTTACTGGATACGCGCCTTCTGGGGCGCGTCGTGCTCTCGCTGGCATTAATGCTGGTCGCCGGTCAGGCCGTGGCACAGCAGCCCGATACCATCGAATCGATTCGGGTCATCGGCAACCGGCGCATTCCCAAAGAGACCATTCTGGCGCGCTTGTTTACGCACCCGGGTGAAACCTACGACCCGATTTCGATCGAGCGCGATTTCAACTCGCTCTGGAATACCGGCTACTTCGACAACGTGCGCATTGAGCGCGAGGAGACCGAGAAAGGCATCATTCTTAATGTCTTCGTCGTCGAGAGGCCGACGATCCGCGAGATCAACTACAAAGGGCTCAATGCCGTCTCCCAGTCGGACGTACTCGACCGCTTCAAAAAGGAAAAAGTAGGCCTCACTGTCGAGAGCCAGTACGACCCGACCAAGATCAAGCGGGCCGAGACCGTGCTCAAAGACATTCTCTCTGAGCACGGCCACCAGTTTGCCACCATCAAGACTGAGGTCAAGACGATTCCCCCGGCTTCGGTGCAGGTCAACTTCAACATCAAGGAAGGCCCCACGGTCAAAGTGGGCCAGATCAAGTTCACCGGCAACGAGCACCTCAGCGGCCTGCTGCTTCGCCGCTCGATGAAGAACCTGAAGCCGATCGGCATTCCCTATTCGATCATCTTCGAGAACATCTTCTCGCAGACCTTCGACGCCTCGAAGCTCGAGGAAGATACCGAGCGGGTGCGCTTTGCCTATCGCGACAAGGGCTATTACAACACCGCGATCGAGGAACCCAAGACACAGATTCGCGACCAGGGCGGGCTCAACTTCTTCACCTTCCGGCCTAGGAAGGGCAAACGCATCGATATCCTGATGCCGATTGAAGAGGGTGCGCGTTACAGGTTAGGCACCATCACCTTCACCGGCAACAAGGCAGTCCGCAACGAAAAGGCGTTGCGCTCCACCTTTGCGGTCAAAGACGGTGACTGGTTCAATGCCACGCTTGTTGGCAAGGGCCTGGAGAACCTGAAGAAGGCCTACGGACAGCTCGGCTATATCAATTTTGGCGCCATCCCCAAGCCCATCTTCGATGAGCAGAAGAAGACGGTTTCGCTGGTCGTCGACATCGATGAAGGCAAGCCCTTCTACGTCTCCCGCATCGAGTTCCAGGGCAATACCATCACACGGGACAAGGTGATCCGCCGCGAATTGATGCTCGCCGAGGGACAGGTCTACAACTCGCAGCTCTGGGAGTACAGTCTCCTTCGGTTGAACCAGCTCGAGTACTTCGAACCGCTGAAGGTCGATCAGGACTCCGAGGCCCACCAGGATGCCGAGGCTGGCACCGTGGATCTGCTTCTCAAGGTCAAAGAGAAGGGCAAGAACTCCATCGGCCTCAACGGCGGTCTCAGCGGCATGTCGGGCGCGTTTCTCGGTGTCAACTACCAGACCAACAACTTCCTCGGACTCGGCGAGACGCTCAGCCTGCAGGCCAACCTCGGCAGCATCAGCCGCCAGTTCACCTTCGGTTTCACGCAGCCTTACGTCCGCAACCGCCCGCTCAATCTTGGTTTTCAGCTCTACAACACCAAGCAGGACTTCAACGCGGCCAAGAGCCTCACGACCACAGGCCTCTCGGCCAACTTGACCGCGGCGCAGCAATCGCTCACGCAAAACTACAACCAGGCCTCTACGGGCTTCAACTTCTCGGTCAGCTACCCGCTCAAGCGGCACGCCTTCCAGCGCGTGGGCTTTACCTATTCGCTCAGCAGGTCGTCGATTACCGCATTTTCGACTGCTTCCCAGACCTTCTTTCAGACCATTAGCTTCCGGTCGGGCATTCAGGGCTCCAATGCGCTCAACGGCATCGTCAACAGCTTTGCCTCTTTCAGCTACGCCTATAACACCATCAACAACCCGATGCGCCCGCGCACTGGCAAGGAATACACCGCGGTCTTCCAGACCTCCGGCATCTGGGGCAACGTTCGCTATATTGAGCCGCTGGTGGCTTACAAGCAGTTCATTCCGATGCACTATCTGATTCCCAATGCCACGGGACGGAATGTTCTGGGCCTGCGCGCGCAGTTGAGCTATGTGCAGGGCTATGGCGGCGCTGTGGCTCCGCCCAACAACCGCTTCTACTCGGGCGGCGAGGCCGAGATGAGAGGCTTCGACATTCGCGGCGCCACGCCCTACGGGTACGTTCCCAATCGGGTCACCGTACAGCTGACCAATCCCGACGGCACCTGCGTTCCGCGCGATTCGAACAACCCCGAATTGGGCCAGTGCATTCAGGTGCCTCTGCCGGTCTACGGCATCTCCTCGATCGGCGGCGACACCAACCTCGTCACGAATGCCGAGTACAGGATCCCGATCGCCGGACCTGTGACCTTCTCCTTCTTCGACGACTTCGGAATCGATACCGCTCTCAACAAGGGGCAGTTGAAGCAGAGTCCGCAGGGCTTCGATTCGCTGCTGGCGCCGCTCTATGGCTGCCAGACGATCAATAACGGTACCTGCGTGAGTGACATTCACGGCTCCGACGTTGGATTCCAGAGAAACATCCGGCCCATCTCCGGCACCAACTTCGTGCCTCGCATGTCCACCGGAGCCGAGCTTTCCGTCATCATGCCGGTGATCAATGCGCCCTTCCGTTTCTACTTCGCCTATAATCCGTTGAGACTCGATGAGAGCCCCTTCTGCAATACCGTAAACATCGCAGGCAACAAGGCGAGCTGTTCGGCGCAGTTGATTACTCGCGATCTCTTCCCGCCGGGCGGCGCTGGCGACTACACCTATCAGGAGGCGCTCCAGGCATACGGAGCGAGAGACATCTTCCGCGAGCCGCGCAAGACCTTCCGCCTGACCGTCTCAACAACCTTCTAGACGCAAAACCCACTCGGCAACGCCCAAGGGCCGCTCGCGATGAGCGGCCCTTTCCACGGCGCAATGATGGCGATCTGTCCACGAAGACTTGACACCAGCCCGAGGCTCGGGCATTCTGACAGCCATGCAAACACTTGGGCTGTCGGGAAGGGACGATCGCTCCGACGGTCGCCTGAAGAGCATCTTCTGGCCTAAAGTCGAGAATGCCTGGGACGTGGATTACCTCGGTCAGCAGGGCTTTTGGATCTGCTTCCTGATTGCGGCCTTTCAGCTCTTGTTCTCGCTTTTCACGGGCAATCCTTTACTCATCGTTGTTGGTGTTGTGGGCGGCTCGATCTACTTTACAGGTGGCATGGGGGTGCGCGAGAAGAGCTGGCCGGCGGCGGCTGTGATCTTTGCCTGCTATTTTGTGGATACGCTCTACACGTTGCTTTCTGGATCGTTCCTCAACCCTGGTGGAGTGCTGCGAGTTCTCTTTCTCGGCCTGTTGCTAACCAATTTGCGCGCGACCTTTATTGCCTCGGAATGGCGGCCGGCCGCCGAAGGCGAAGATACTCCCCAGCGCTTCGATGAGTCGTTGCGCGACAAGCTCGTGGATTGCTGGCCTCGCGCGCTTTGGCCCCGGTTGCAGATTCCCTTCTTCGTCCTTGGGGCGCTCTGGTTTGTGATGAGCTTACTGGGGCTGGCCGGGGTCCTGCTGATTCGGCTTGGAGTGCTTCCTCTTCGCGGGATTCACTAAGCGAAGATAGCGGCGTTCTGTGCGCAAAAAGCGTGCGGAAATTTACCATCCAGCGGTTTGACGCTCCCACCCCTGGCTCCTATAATCCATCTAGTTCCTGCTGACGTCTCCGTCCGCGTCTTTATCTTGCTTCTGCGCCAGTCGGCGGAGAACCCAAACAGAGAGCGAGGTTTCTCAGGAGGCACAGCCTCGGCCTCGTGCAAGTTGGCGAGAAGACCATCAGGAATTCCGAAGGAGCTTTACACTCACATGAAGCGTTCGCTTGCAGTTATATTTACGCTGGCCTCGGGCCTTGCCCTCAGTGCCGCTGCCCAAACATCGCCTGCTCCAGCCGCCGCCGCGCCTGCCGGCCCAGCCAAGATCGCCGTCATTGCCTTCCAGGTGGCAGTGGCCCAAACCAACGAGGGCCAGCGTAACTTCGCCGACCTGCAAAAGAAGTATGCGCCCAAGGAAGCCCAGCTCAAGTCCCTCGGCGACGAGATCGACACCCTGACCAAGCAACTGCAGGCCCAGGGCGACAAGCTCAGCGATGCAGAGCGTGCAAGCCGCGCCAAGTCCATCGACGATAAGAAGAAGCAGGCCCAGCGCGAGCTCGAGGATGCCCAAAACGATATGAACTCCGAGATGCAGGAGATGTATAACGGCCTGGCATCCAAGGTTTATGACGTCCTCGCCAGCTACGCGCAACAGCAGGGGTATACGCTGGTGCTCGATGTCGCTCAGCAGCAGAATCCCGTGCTCTACGCCAGCGACTCTACCAACATCACCAAGGCCGTCATCGACGCTTACAACGTGAAGTCGGGTGTGCCCGCTCCTCCGGCCCAGCCGGCGGCAGCCGCGCCGTCAGCAGCCAAGCCGGCAGCTCCCAAGCCTGTCGCGCCAGCTGCCCACTAGGCCAAGGTCAATCCAAGACTCCCGGAGGCTCCGCAATGCGGAACCTCCGGACTTCTTGAGCTTTTCGGGTCGAGCTGCTTCCTGGCAGCATTTCCAGGAGCCTCAGTTCCGCCTTCGCGCAGGGAGGCAAACATCCCCAGGGAAGTCCATAAGGAGCTTGTCATCCAAATGAAGTGTCTGCATGGAATCGCTTTTCTGCTGGCGTCGGGCTCTATCCTGAGTGCCGCCGCTCAAACGTCGCCTGCCCCGGCCGCTGTGGCGCCTGCCGTTCCCGCCAAGATCGCCGTCATCGCCTTCCAGGTCGCGGTGAGCCAGTCGAATGAATTCCAGCGTGACCTTGCCGATTTGCAAAAGAAGTTTGATCCCAGGCGCCAGCAACTCAAAGCTATGGGCGACGAGATCGGGAGTCTGCAGAAGCAGTTGCAAACGCAAGGCGACAGGTTGAGCCCCGTTGAGCGCGCCGCCCGCGGCAAGACCATCGATGAAAAGAAAAAGAAGGCACAGCGCTCAGTTGACGAAGCCAAGAACGACTTTCAGCAGGAGATGCAAAAGAACTTTTCCGCCATCGCCTCCAAGGTCGGGCCCATGCTCATTGATTATGCGAAGCAGCAGGGCTATACGCTCGTGCTGGATGTGAGTCAACGTCAGCAGACTCCGCCGCTCGTGATCTACGCCGGCAACTCGGACGACATCACCAAGGCTGTCCTCGATGCTTACAACCTGAAGTCCGGGGTTCTGGCTCCTCCAGCCCAACCGGCGGCAGGACAGGCGCCCGCCCAACCGCCGGCCACGCCAGGCATCATGAAAGCTGTGCCTCCAGCTCATTAAATCGCTTCAACCAAAGCCTCCGCGTCGCCCTTTTTTGCTCCTTGCTCGAGCCAGGGCGCACCGCAAAAAGCATTTTCTGGGGGCGTTCACTTTTTAACATCCTCTCTGTGGAAAATTCTGTGGATTTCTTCCGCGAATCGGGTGTAGAAATTCAGTTTTCTCCACTTGCCAAGGCACATTCCTTTCTGGTAGACAAAACAACCCCTTATTTATCAAAGATTATCCCCATACTGCACTCTTCTGCGGGCAGTATGCCGTGAAGCGGCGCACCTCATCAGGGTTGCCAGCGTTATCCACAAATTGGAGTCAACGATTTGTGAATCAGGTCACCAGAAATGCAGTTACTTCTGCGAATCTTCGCCGATCCGCAGCACGGCGAGAAAGGCCTCCTGCGGAATGTCCACTTTGCCGATCCTCTTCATCCGCTTTTTGCCTTCCTTCTGTTTTTCCAACAGCTTGCGCTTGCGGGTGATGTCGCCGCCGTAGCACTTGGCCAGCACGTTCTTGCGCAGCGGGCTCACCGTCTCCCGGGAGATGACCTTCGCGCCGATTGCTGCCTGGATGGCAACCTCGAACTGCTGGCGAGGAATTAACTCACGCATCTTGGAAACCAGTGCTCTGCCCCGCTCGTAGGCAAAGTCGCGGTGAACCACCACCGAGAGCGCATCGACCGGCTCACCGCCCACCAGAATGTCGAGCTTCACCATCGGCGACTCCCACTCGCCGGCCAGTTGATAATCCAGTGACGCGTAGCCGCGGGAGATCGATTTGAGCCTGTCGTAGAAGTCGAGCACAATTTCGTTCAGCGGCAGCTCGTAGGTGAGCAGTACGCGCGTGGCTGTGACGTACTCGAAGTTCACCTGCTTGCCCCGCTTCTCTTCCACGAGCTTGAAGATGCCGCCAACGTACTCTTCATTCGTCAGAATCTTGGCTGTGATCACCGGCTCCCGGATCGACTCGATGTTCGTAGGATCCGGCCATCGCGAGGGATTGTCCACCTCGAGCACGCTGCCGTCGGTCAGGGTGACGTGGTAGCGCACGCCAGGAGCGGTCGTGATCAGGTCCAGCTCGTATTCGCGCTCAAGCCTCTCCTGAATGATCTCCATGTGCAGCAGGCCAAGAAAGCCGCAGCGGAAGCCGAAGCCCAGTGCGGCCGAACTCTCCGGCTCGAAGAAAAACGACGCGTCGTTGAGCCGCAGCTTTTCGAGAGCGTCTCGCAGCAGCGTGTGCTCGTGTGAATCGACGGTGTAGAGGCCGGCAAAGACCATCGGTTTGATGTCTTCAAACCCCGGCAACTGCGCGGCTGCGGGCCTCGTCTCCTCGGTCACGGTGTCGCCGATTTTGGTATCGCTGACGGTCTTGATGGTGGCGGCGAAGAACCCAACTTCGCCGGCCTTCAATTCGCCGATCTCGACCGGCTTGGGCATCAGCACTCCCATCGATTCGACCTCAAAAGACTTTCCATTCGACATCAGCCGGATGCGCTGCCCCTTGCGCATCGTGCCCTGCATCACGCGCACCAGCACGATGACGCCCCGATACGCATCGAACCACGAATCGAAGATCAGCGCCTGCAGCGGAGCATCGGGATCGCCGGTCGGCGGCGGCAGACGATGCACGATGGCTTCGAGCACTTCGGCGACGCCCTGGCCCGTCTTTGCGCTTACCGGGATGGCGTCGGTCGCGTCGAGGCCGACGGCTTTTTCGATGGCCTCCTGTGTGCGCACGATGTCGGCCGAGGGCAGATCGATCTTGTTAATGACTGGAATGATCTCAAGGCCGTGGTTGATCGCCAGATATGCATTGGCCAGCGTCTGCGCTTCCACACCCTGGCTGGCATCCACCACCAGCAGCGCGCCTTCGCACGAGGCCAGCGAACGCGAGACCTCGTAGCTGAAATCCACATGGCCCGGCGTGTCGATCAGATTGAGATGGTAGGTGTTGCCATCGTGCGCCTTGTACATCATGCGCACGGCGTGAGCTTTGATGGTGATGCCGCGCTCGCGTTCCAGATCCATGTCGTCGAGAATCTGTGCCTGCATCTCGCGGCCGGTCACCGAGCCGGTGAGTTCAAGCAGACGGTCGCTCAGCGTCGACTTGCCGTGGTCGATGTGGGCGATGATCGCAAAATTTCTTAGGAAACGAGCGTCCATGAGAGGCTAGCGCATCTTCGAAAATATTCTGAACTTCATTGCGGCGAAAGAGACAATTCGCGCCGTCGAGCGCACATGCCTCCATGGCATAGCTTATCATTCAGATAGCTTCTTCCGGGAGGAGACTGGGCCTTCCGCGGCCATTTGGGTGGCTGCGGCAATACCATTGCTCATGCATATTGGCAGGATTCGGTATCGACCTTTCAGCTGCGCCGTGCTGGCATTCGTGCTGGCCGGCTGCGATCCGACCAACCCGAAGGTCGCATCCATAGCTCCTGCTGCACGGGCCATAGCTCCGGCGATTGCTCCGGTCGCAGCGCCCGCGCAAGTGGCTCCGGAGCCCGCACCGCCAGCTCCTCCGCAGCCGACCATCGAGCAGCAACGGGTGCGCCTGCTCATCCAGCAGGTTGATGCCGCATACGCTCTTGGCGACGCCGATTATCGCAAGGGACAACTGCCTGAGGCCAAGCAGCAGTTCGATCGCGCCGTCGACCTCATGCTCACGAGCGGCATCGACATTAAAAGCGATCCAGATCTGCAGGAGGAGTTTGAGCGCATCGTCGACGGAGTCAACGCGCTGGAGATGGAGGCGTTGAAAATGGGCAACGGTTTTGTGCCCAAAGAGGAACCCACTCCGGCCGACGTCGCCGAAGAAGCCACCTTCGAGGTCGATCCGAATATCGTGGCCAGGGCCAAGGCGGAACTGGCCACCACTAAATCCGACTTGCCTCTCGTGGTCAATGACTATGTTGGCGTCTACATCAACTTCTTTGCCAACACCAAAAAGGGTCATAACACGCTGACCCACTCCTTTGAGCGCGCCGGGCGCTACAAGGCCATGATCGAGCGCGTGATGGGAGAAGAAGGCGTGCCGCAGGATCTGATCTACCTTGCGGTCGCCGAGTCGGGCTTCAATCCGCGCGCTCTCAATGCGCGCTCCCGCGCCGGCGGCATGTGGCAATTCATGCCCCACGGCAACTATGGGCTCACCCGCAACGCCTATGTCGACGAACGCTTCGATCCGGAAAAATCCACGCGCGCCTATGCCCGCTACATGAAGTTCATCTACGATCAGCTGGGCGACTGGTATCTCTCCATGGCCGGATACGATTGGGGTGCGGGCAACGTGCAGCGCGCCGTCGAAAAGACCGGGTACGCAGATTTCTGGGAGCTGTATAAGCGCAACAATCTTCCCAAAGAGACCAAGAACTACGTCCCAGAGATTCTCGCGGCCATCATCATCGCCAATCATCCCACCCAATACGGATTTGACGAGGTGACACTCGACCCGCCGGTGCTCACCGACACGGCCACCATCAATTATCAGGTGGACCTGAGGCTGGTCTCAGACCTCGTGGGTACGCCGGTCGATGAGTTGATTGCGTTGAATCCCAGTCTGCTTCATCTCGTTACTCCGCCCGACGCCTCCTTCGATCTGCATCTGCCGCCCGGAACCGCGACCTTGTTTGAGCAGCGCATCGCGGCCATTCCCGAAGCCAAGCGCAATGCCTGGCGCTACCATCGCATTGCCGAAGGAGACACCCTGGCCTCGGTGGCCAAGGAGTATCGCGTCACCGAAGCGGAGCTGACATCTGCCAACCAGCTCACCGCCGGCGACAGTCCCGACGCTCTCGCTGGGGTTGAGGCTCTGGTGATTCCCGTTGCGCCGTCCGCGGCCTCTTCTGCGCGTACGTTGCTCTATACCGTTCGCAAAGGCGAGACACTGGTCACCATCTCCGACCGCTTCGGCGTCTCGCTGAGTCAGTTGCGCCGCTGGAACAGAATCGCCGGTATAAAAGTGGAACCGGGCCGCCGCCTGCATGTGGCCGATCCTTCCACTGCTTTGCGCACCGTCGCTCGCAGCAGTCGACATGCCAGTGCCCAGGAAGGCGCTAAGACGCGCGAAGCCGCGCCAGCAGCGGAGAAAACGCCCACGCAAAGTTCTACGGATGCGCCGGCTACCGCGAAAAAGAGCGGCACTGCAACGGCAAGAAAGTCTCGTGCACGGCGGCGCGCGAGACCTTCTGCCGACTCCGCAGCGAAATAAAAAATGTCGCATATTGCATCACATAACTTTTATTTGCTGGTCTTTGCGTTCATCCTATTGCTACAATTGCTTGCGTGAGCGGAGTGCAAATGCTCCGCCGCGCGAACAGGGGAACGCAAGAAAGTGCAGCGGTAAGCCGCTGGAGGCAATGGGATGGAAGAAGTGTTCAGGATGTACGCGATGAGCGACGGCGAAGCGAATGCCGAGCCGGGAGCGCTTGATTCGGTTCACGACGACTTTGAAGAGGACGAAGAGGTTGAAACCTCCAGAGTGCTCACCTCCTCGGACGATGACGTAATTGAAGAGGCTCTGATCGTGGCCGTTGAACAACCCGTATCGAAGCCGGCCGTGAAAAAGGCCGCGAAGAAAAAGTCTCCTGCAAAGAAGGCTGCGAAAAAGGCAGTTGCCAAGAAAGCAGCCGTGAAAAAGGTTGTGGCCAAGAAGGCCGCAAAGAAATCCGCCGCAAAGAAAACCAGTCCTGGCGCGAAGGGCGGAAAGGCCAAGGCCAAGAAGGCCGCGGCTAAATCGAGCGCCAGCAAAACCACCAAACGAGGTAAAAAGTTGGCCGTTAAGAAAGCAGCAAAGAAGGCGCCAGCCAAGAAGGCAGCAAAGAAGGCAGTTGCCAAGAAGGCCCCGGCGAAGAAGGCAGTTGCCAAGAAGGCTCCTGCGAAGAAGGCAGCAAAGAAGTCCTCTGCGAAAAAGGCAACCAAGTAGCAGCGGTACTTGAACTGAAAGGCAAGCAAAAGAGCCCGGCTCACGCCGGGCTTTTTTGCGTCTGTACTCCCCCGAATTCTCTATTCGCCGACCGGAGCCATGAGTTGCGCCAGATGCCCCGCTGATGGGGAAAATAGTCCTCCACCAGAAAACGCAGCGTGACGGACGCGTCCTCGCCGACTTTGCAGATCGCGTCGAACCGCTCTTCGGGAATCCGATCCACCACGGCCGCAAGAATCTCATGCTCCACCTTCCACCAGTCGAGCAGCGTGGCCCATGGCTGGTCGGCATAGCCGTGCGCCGCAACCCATGCGTCCTGCCCGTAATTTGGTCCAACGAAGCAGCCATCGCTGCTCGCGCGCACAAAGCGCTGCCGGTTGTTGGTTGCCGAATCCAGCATGTGCCCAATAATCTGCTTGCGAGTCCATCCCCCGTCCCGCCATGGCCGACCCGCAAGCTCTGGAGAAAGAGCAAGCAGCGTCGCATAAACCGAATCCAACTCTGCGCGAAAATGCACTGAAATCTGCGTAGGCATTCTTTTCTCCAAAGCTTCATTGAGATTTGCCGCAATCCTACAACGCCCTCGTGCCTACCCCGGACACAATGGACTCTTGGACAAAGATCGGCCAGCGCCAAAAGAGAAGAAGCCCCGCAGTGCGAGGCTTCTTTGCCTTGTCGCTGCCAGGTCTTTACGAGTTATTGGGCGGCTTCACAGAGACAACTTGCCCGGCTGGCGTCAGACCAGGCTGATCCCGCGTGTTGGGCGGCTTGACGGAGACCGGTTCAACCGGCGCCATCACTGAATCCTTTTGGCTGTTGGGCGGCTTTACGGATTGACTCATGGTTGCTCCTTTGCTTTGGGTGAAAGTGCGCATTAGTTTGTAGCGGACGGTTTGACCGGCTGTTGCATTGTGCCAATCGCCGACAGGACCTGGTCGGAGTGAACCGCCGGATCCACTTTGGTCCACACCTTGGCGATCTTGCCCGTGGGGTCAATCAGGAACGTATTGCGGTTGGCAATCGTCATCGGGCCAAAGTGGCCCAGGGAGCCGTAGGCGTCGACCACCTTGTGCTCCGGATCGGCGAGCAAGTGGAAGGTCAGCCCTTCTTTGGTGCAGAACTGCTTGTGACTGTCCGGCGTGTCAACACTCACTCCGAGTATCACCGCGTTGGCGGCGTCAAACTTCGCCTGGTCGCGCTGGAAGTTGTGCGCCTCGATGGTGCAGCCGGGCGTCATGTCTTTGGGATAAAAGTAGAGCACCACCCACTTGCCGCGATAGCTATCCAGCGAGATCTGCGAGCCGTCCTGCGCGGGCAGAGTGAATGTAGGCGCGGCGTCTCCGGCTGCCGGCGGCGTCTGATCTGCCGCGTGAACGGTGACGAGCGCAACCGCCAGCACAATGGCCGCTGCAAGGATAAAGAGAATCCTCTTTCTCACGTGACACCTCCTGATTGTCTTGTACGACTTAGGGGAACGGGGAACAGCAGGAGCTGGACTGGGGAATCCTGCTGGCAATCAGTATACCGGATGAGCGATGGGCTCCCGGTTCTTCACCTCGGCCTCTCACTATGGACGCGAAGTGGCGACGATGGCAATACCCTTCTGATTGGCGCGCTCGATCACTTGCGTCCGGTCAAAGAGCAGAGTGCGCCCTGCCTCGACCGACAGGCAGCTCGCGCCCGCGCCAATCATCGCCTCCACCGTCGCAACGCCGATGACCGGCACATCGAATCGCATATCCTGGTTGGGCTTGGCTACCTTGACCACAGTGAGGCGTCGCTCCAAAGTGGAGGCATCGTCTTCAAGCGACGTCATCAGTCTTCCGGCCCGTTCGATCGCCGCGTCTGTCCCTTCCATCGCTTCGACGGCAACGCATGCCTGCGCGGCGACAATCACTGTCTGCCCAATGTCAAATCCAGCCACGGCGCATGCAACGCCTAGTCCATACTCGATGTTTTTGCGCTCGTCCTCGTCTGGAGCGCGCTCGGTCAGCACGCCCTCCTCGGCCAGCATCGGCTCAAGGAAAGCTGTGGAACTGATCAACTCGATGCCCTCGTCGCCGAGTACTTTGGCCACCGCGCCAAGCAGCACATCGGTATTTCGCGTGCGCAGATTCAAGAGCAGCTTGGCCAGCCGCCAGTCGGGGCGAATGCTCGAAAAAATCTGCTTGTGCTTCACCTGGCCGGCCATCACGGCCTTTGAAACGCCTTCTTTTTGGAAGGTCTCGATCAGCAGTGACAGCTCACCCAGCGAAAGCCAGTGAACGGTGATCCGCTCGTCGCCCGCCGCCCGGTGATCGATCTCCGGGTCGGTCTCCTCGCGAATGGCGGCGACCACAACGGCCAATCCCTGCGCCCGCGCCGCATCCAGCAGCAAAAACGGAAACCGCCCGTTGCCGGCGATCAGGCCGAGCTTCATGGCTACTTGATCACCCCGCGCTCGCTGCGTTCGATAAATGCCGCCAGCAGCGCAGCATCCTCGCCTCCCAGCGCCTTGATCTTTTCGAGAGCCTGCGTCGTGTTCATCTTGGCCGCCAGCAACAGCCGGAAGGCCTTCTGCAATACCTGCAGGCGCTCGGGCGAGAAGCCGCGCCGCGTTAGGCCCACCTTATTAATCCCGAAGGCCTTGTTCTCCCTATGGGACGAGGTGAGCGAAAACGGCAACACGTCCTGAGTGACGATGGTCCCGCCGCCGATGAAAGCGTACTGGCCGATAACACAGTGCTGATGTACCGGGCAGAATGCTCCCAAGGTGACGAAGTCCTCGATGATCACGTGACCGGCCAGCGTGGCGCAGTTCGCCAGAATGCAGTGGCTGCCCACCTGGCTGTCGTGGCCAATATGAGCGCCTGTCATCAGCAGGCAATTCGACCCTAGTCGCGTCACGCCGCCGCCGCCTGTGGTGCCGCGGCTGATCGTCACGCCCTCGCGAATCGTGTTGCCGTCGCCCATCTCAAAGGCGGTCGGCTCGCCCTTATACTTCAGATCCTGCGGCGCAACACCCACCGAGCAAAAGGGATGAAAGGTGTTGCGCGCACCGATCCGTGTCCGTCCGTCGAGCACGACATGGGAGATCAGCGTGCACTCCTCTCCCAGCGCGACCTCAGGCCCGATCGTGCAAAACGGTCCGATGGTGCAAGACTCCGGTACGACAGCGCCGGCGGCAACGATCGCGCTCGGATGGATGCTCACTGCGCCGTCACCGCCTCAGTCGGCTGGCTCTCCGCGGCGGCCTCGCGCGCACGCGGCACGACCGCGCAGCTCAGCGTGGCCTGGCAAGCCAGCTTGCCGTCGACCGTGGCTCTGGCCTCCATGCGTCCCATACGGCTCTTGAAGGCCAACACATCCACCTCGATGCGCAGTTGATCGCCGGGCGTCACCTGGTTGCGGAACTTGGCCTTGTCGATGCCGGTGAAGACGGCCAGCTTCTTATTCCGGTCGGGGATCTCGTTCATCATGATGATGGCCCCGGCCTGAGCCATCGCTTCGATCACCAGCACGCCAGGCATGATGGGAACGTTGGGAAAGTGGCCCTGAAAAAAGGGCTCGTTGACGGTGACGTTTTTGATGGCCACGAGGCGCTTGCCGCGCTCGAACTCAACGACTCTGTCAATCAACAGAAACGGGTAGCGGTGAGGGAGTATACCCAGGATCTCCTGGATGTCGAAGGTCATTCATCTCTCCGGGGCGCTGGTGGGGTAGCTGCTTGGGCGCTCCAAAGAATTATATCGAAGCCCTCGGTCCGCCTGCCTTGAACGCGCTCTCGGCCCGTCGCCTATCTGAGTCAGGGTGAGAGTATTTACAATCGCTCTGATTCTTCTCGCCACCGGTGCACGAAATGAAAAGCATTCTCCCGCTCCTGCTGCTCGCCGCCCTCTGCGCATCGCCCTCTCTTGCTCCCGCACAAGCCGGCGATCCGACACCCTCGGCACCCAAACCGGTCGCCGTCGCCGATCCGTGGGCGCCCACCCACGGGGTCAAATCCGCTGAACAGATCGACAAGGAGTGGCAGGACTCCGTCACCAAATTCGATGCCCGCCGCAATGCCCTCCTCAAAGAGGCGGACCGCCAGGCGTACGGCGGCCCTTACCGCCCCGACTGGGAGACCCTGCGCAACCACGAGATCCCCCAGTGGTTCAAAGACGCAAAGCTCGGCATCTTCATCGGTTGGGGCATCTATGCCGTTCCCGGCGCGGTCAATGAGTGGTATCCGCACAACATGTACAAGCCCGTCGATCCGGCGCACGACGATTTTGTCAAGCGCATGGGTAGCTTTGACAAATTCGGCTACAAGGACTTCATCCCCAGCTTTCGCGCCGAGAAATTCGACCCCAATGATTGGGTGGCGCTCTTCAAGAAGTCAGGCGCAAAGTACGTCATTCCCATCGCCGAGCACCACGACGGATTCGCAATGTATGATTCCGATCTCTCCGATTGGACCGCTGCGAAGATGGGACCGCACCGCGACGTTCTCGCAGAGTTGTCAAAAGCCACCCGCGAGGCTGGGCTTCACTTCGGCTTCTCCTACCATCGCGCCGAGCACAATTACTACTACGGCGAAGGCCGTCACATCCGTTCGGATGTTAACGATCCGAAGTATGCCTCCTTCTACGGGCCGGCGCATGAATGGCTCGTCGATCCGAACTATCTCCCCACCGATGAATGGACCTATGTGAGCGATGCTTGGCTTCGCGACTGGCTGGCGCGCTCGGTTGAGTTAGTGGAGAAATACAAACCCGAGTTAATTTACTTCGACGGCGGCAACGGTCAGCCTGCTTATCGCTCCAGCATGACCGAGTTCACGGCCTTTTACGATAACTACATCTTCCGCAATCACATTGACGGAGTCATTACCCTCAAAGGCTATGCAATGGAGCCGACAGCAGGAGCTCGGGACTTTGAGCGCAGCATGCGCACTGACATCGATCCTCGCCACTGGCAGACTGACACCGCCATCAGCAACCTCTCCTGGGGCTACATGGAGCACGATGACTTCAAAACCCCGGATCTCCTCATTCATCAGTTAGTCGACACCGTCAGCAAAAACGGCAACCTTCTTTTGAGCATCGGGCCCCGTGCAGATGGCACGATTCCCGACGAGGTGCGCTCGATCCTGCTGGAAATCGGCGCATGGCTCGACCGCAACGGCGAGGCCATCTATGCCACCGAGCCGTGGACAATCTCTGGCGAGGGTCCGACAGAGATCAAAACCGGCTTTGGCACCGACCAGGAGATGAAGCCCTACTCCGCCTCCGACTTTCGCTTTACTCAGAAAGACGGCAATCTCTATGTCATCAGCCTCGCCTGCCCTCAGGATGGAACAGCATCCGTGCGCGCCCTTGGCCTTGCCGGAGAAGCCAAGGGCACGACGATCGAGGAAGTCAGCCTGCTTGGTTCGAGCCAGAGAGTCGAGTGGCTGCGCACCACCGGAGCACTGAACCTGAAGCTGCCCCAGGATGCCGCCTGCAAGTATGGCTTTGCATTGCGGGTCAAGCTTACGCCACTGCACCAATAACTCGATCGTCACGCAGAGAGGCGGACAGCCGAAACTGCGCCTATTTCTTGATCCGCTTCTCCGCCGCGTCCACGCTCCAGAAATCCGCGGGGAGCTCCTGGTTATAGCTCACGCGGTCCAGGAAATACTGTCGCGTCATGTCCTCGTTTTTAAAGCGAGTAATGGTAAAGGCCGTCGGGAAGCCGTCGAAGGTGTGGTAGTCGTCGTACTCTTCGGCGTCGAGGTTCTTATCCTTATAAACCGGGTCGCGCCACTCAAAGGTGCGCCGCATCGGCAGATGCGTCTGCGTGTCCATCAGAATGGTGACCGCTTCATTCTCTGGAGAGATCGCCGTCACCTGATCGGCGAGGTGGCGCTCGGCCATTCGCTGCCCCTCGTAGATCAGAATCGTTCTGGGGTCTTTGAGCCACACCTTCGCCACGGTCTCGATCGAGTGGTCGCGGCGGCGCAGGTAGTCGTCGACAACATCCTGCGGTAGCGGCGCTCGGCCTCTGTAGGTCACTTCCGTGCCCGTGCGTCCGACGTATAACTGCACCACGTCCCGGTGTTTGGTGATCTCGATGCGATCATGATCCGGCCACATGTGGTACTCCCAATAGTCTGTCGTAAGGCCCGAGGGCTTCCCGTTGTAGAAGGGTGCCGCGTGCCCTTGCCGCATCATGTTTTTCATGTTGAGCCAGGCGGAACCACCGAGAGCCTGCACCATGGCGTCCAGGGCCGCCCGCGCCTGCTTTGCGTTCTTTTCGCCGGCGTCATCGGCAGGAGCGGTCTGCGTCCGCATGACGAGCGGCGAGGCGAGCATCGCAAAGCTCAGGACCATCGGTAAAACTCTGCGCATGAGTCTTCTCCTCAAAGAGTTGGACGTGCTCTGGCAGCCAATGAACCGGTGCATGGACACGTAAGTTCATCTTCAGAATGGACGCCGAGGCAGGCAGAAGGCAAACGCAGCCCGCGCGCCGGCTGGAACTGTAGCAGGATTGGTTCAGCAGAAGAGTGCGCCGGAGGTCAGATGGCGCGAATGAGTCGTGCGGGCAGGGTAATAATGGCGCTCACCAGCTCCAGCACGCCTCCCACCGCGATTCCAACCACACGGAAAGGAAGCAGAAGCAGCCATACCAGCGGATAGAGCACCAGGGCCGCCAGCGCTATCGGCCAGCACAGCACGAAGAGAATGCAAAACAGCAAAAACTTCACCATACTTCACCCTCGCGGCGCAGACTTCTCCTCGAACCGCTTCACCCAAGAATACGCCGCTGCGAATGCTTTCGTTCCATCCGTATCTGTTCCCCGGCTCCCAACCCTGGCATCGCCCCATCGGCCGTGATCCTCAGCGAAGCGCCACCGCCAATCCGGGTAGTAGTATGACAAGCCGGCCGCATGCCGACCCGCCCTGCCGTGCCTTCTTTGAGCAAACAGAACAGCATCGGCCAACGCCACCCACAACGGCGGCCTCGGCCATCTCGGGAAGGGAAGCCTGCGCAGGCGTCGCTCTCCGCGCAATCGCAGGTTGAGCCGCGCCCTTGCCTTTCACAAAGACCGTGAAGACGCCTGGCCGGTCCTCAACCGTGGCCAACCCGCAGCGATTCGGCGTGCTGAGCCCGTCCCGGCGCGTCAGCTCCACACTGTAGCCGGTGCTGCGGGGATTCTTTTGGCAGAGCGACTTCTTCCCGACCCAGACCTGCAGCCAGGGCAGATTCGCCAGCTGGTTCGAGAGCCGCGCCTGGCCATGCGCATCGGTCAGCACCTCTTCGCGGTAGAGCTGTTCGCGCATGTCGTTCCGGTCATAGCCGGCAATCAAAGTCAGGTGCAACCGGCCCAGTGGCCGTCCGTCTTTGCCACCGAGAACGCGGATTGTAATCGGCTCGCTGTGGACGACTGGAAAGCTCTCGCCCGCTGCGCACGCAGCCCCGGCAATAAGCGCCAAGCCCGCAGCGAAGGATACGGCACGAACTGGGGTCGCCGATTGCACCTGAAGAGGGTATCGGCGCAGCGGGCCGTTTCTGGAGACTTCTAATCACTACTGTCCGGTTTAACTCGGTGGCATTGTCTGCAAATAGTTGCAGGGTAATTGTTTAGAGTGTGATTTATCTTGCCGCGATTTGAAATGTGCGTGGACCGTTGGTGGAATGGGCGCCAG
>Ga0181517_10000761_pt1 | contig 40775 bp, 22 predicted proteins | sample PEATcosm2014_Bin_31_FD_119748 | JGI IMG/M metagenome (GOLD analysis project Ga0181517, IMG submission 119748) | Peatland microbial communities from MTU Mesocosm Facility, Houghton, MI, USA - PEATcosm2014_Bin01_30_metaG | ecosystem: Environmental > Terrestrial > Soil > Wetlands > Peat | place... | reverse complement strand
CCCATCCCGACTTTCGCGAGGAACTGGAACGACAGGCTTTCGAGAACCGGCTCATCCCCCGTGCCCTCTACCCGGCCGGGGAACTGGAACGGAAACACTTGGTGAATGTGTGAGCTGCGAGGACTGATCAACGAAACAATGGAAGTTGGGTGGAAGACGGTTGCCTTGAAAAGCAGCAAGTTAGCGCTGCTTCACGGCATGGCAAGTTAGCGAGTTAGCACTAAAATCCAGTAATCACGCAGGCACTAAAGCCGGATGCCGATTTCAGGACACTTGCGGCGCGGCTAAACAGGTTGTGGAAAAACGCCAGGTTTGAAGAGGAATACCTGGAAAGCACACTTCCGGACCTAAAGGCCACGCTGATTCTGCGGGTCTTACAAAGAGGTTGCCCCCCCGTCTCCTTCCGCACCGAGTTTTTCCGCAAGCTGTTTAGCCGTACCCTTCTTGCTCCCCAGACGGTGTCTTTCCGCAGCCTGCCTCGTTCCGTGGTTTCCTGGCGCCCCGCGTTAGAGCGGAAGCAGAGTCGATGTATCCCGAAAGTATAACTTTCAAGTCGGCGCGACCATCAGGCAGTCGCGACCTTCCAAAATCCAAACAGGAAGCAGTTACCCATATTCCGGTCTAAAGCCCCTGTTTCTTTCCAGATATGCCCCAATCTGCCGGAATACATCTGCGTATAAATGAAAGTCCACAAACGACTTATCTGGTTAAACCTGCCACAGATTGAAAGGCGCTAGAAGTTATTTGGCGGGGATTGCCAATTGTGTGTGAACCGCGCTACAAACAATGCGCTCCTTCAAACGCCCGTGGTGTGTTGTCGCTAGGAAACGGGTATTCAGTCGGAGACCAGGGCAGCGCTGTCAGACCCAACACCTATACTCTCGTGGCCGCCAAGACTGGCTTTCAAGAGTTCCTAGGACATCGCTGAAGTGGCTCATAACAAAAGGGCCCGATCAACTTTTGGCGCCCTCTGTAAACAAAGCTCCCGGGTGCGGGGGCTGGTCCAACGAAGTAGGAGGCTTTCAAAGGAGACGCTATGACAAAGAGAGCATCGACAGTGTTGCGCAGCCTTTCGCTGGCAATCTTAGGAGTGTTCCTGCTCGCAGCAACTCAGATGGGACTCGGACAGGATATCAACGCCTCGCTGAGTGGAACGGTGGCAGATTCCAGTGGCGCGGCGATCCCGGAAGCGCAACTTACGCTGACCAACGAAGCAACCCGATTTACAGCCAATGTCGTGTCAAATGGAGCGGGCGAGTACACATTCCGCAATCTGACGCCCGGTAAGTACGACCTTGTTGTATCGGCTAAAGGGTTCAAGTCCACTACGCAGCCAGGCATCGAACTGGCGATCAACCAGGCTGCGCGCGTCGATGTGAGCCTGACCGTGGGACGGACGGACGAGACTGTAACGGTGACCGCCGACGCTTCGCTGATCAACTACGAGAACCAGACGCTGGAAGGCGGCGTGAGCCCAGAGGCTCTGCAGGACTTTCCGCTGGTGGTCTCAGGTGCGCCGCGATCTTCGGTCGCCGTGGCCACCATGATGCCGGGCGTCACCTCTGCCGGCGGAAACAACGCGTTCAACGCACGCATCAACGGCGGCATCATCACCGGAGACGAGGCGATCGTCGACGGCGTGACCACCTCTGAAGGCTTCATGAACCAGAGCGGCATGGTCGCTCTGCAAACCGACTTCGGTATGTCGCCCGACATCACCAGCGAGGTCAAGATTCTGACTGCCAACTACGATGCGCAATATGGAAACACGACATCGGGTCAGCTCATTATCCAAACCAAGAGCGGCGGCGAGCGTTTCCATGGCGGAGGTTACGAGTACATCCGCAACGACGCCTTCAACGCGGCCCAGTACGGCAGTACAAAAGGCCCTGACAAGGAGAATGACTTCGGCGCCTTCGTCGGCGGGCCTTGGTATGTCCCCGGTTTCCATGGCGACAAGTCGTTCTTCAAGGGCTACTTCTACTTCAACTGGGAAGGGTTCCAGGATCACGGAGGCGCAGTGAAGGCGGTCGACTCGATCACATCCACCGCGGCCCGCGGGGGCGACTTCAGCGGGTGGGGAAGCCAGCTTTATTATCCCGCCGACGCAGCCAAGTTCGGCAATCTAGCTGGAACGGCAATTCCAGGCAACCAGATAGATCCCACCTTCGAAGACCCCATCGCAAAGGCTTGGATGGCGGCTTTGCCAACTCCCACCAACAGCAATGAATTGAGCAACTATGTAATTCCGAAATCCGGCCAGTCCTCGCTAACCAACAGCGAAAACGTCTATTTTGCTCGCGCTGACCTGAACATTGGCCAAAAGGATCACTTGTATTACACCTACTGGTGGCAGTATGCGGGAGTTAACACCAACACCGATCTTCCCATAGCGCTCTCGAACGCCGGGCCGGCCAACCCGGAAAATGCGCCCATCCAGCGCTTCAATTGGGAACACACCCTCAACAGCTCCATGACCAACCATTTCAGCATTGGCTACCTGAATCGCAACGAAGGCTATTACCAACTCGACCGGGACTCCACCTTGCCGAAGATACCGGGGGTCGCCAGCGACAAGGATATGCCGGAGATGTCGTTCACCAATTACACGCAGTTAGGCACCAACCGCCCGGCCGACTCAGGCGCCGACTTGACCACACGCGGCACCTACGGCCTGACCGACGTCTTCACCTTCGTGCGTGGAAGGCACACATTCAAGGGCGGCTACGAATGGAAAAAGGCCGGCACCAGCATCCACAACGGCAGCAATCGTGGCGGCACCTTTACATTCAACCCGGACACCACCGGCACAACCGACAAGACGCTATGCCCGGCGGGTTGCCCCGGCGACGACATGGCCTCCTTCTATCTTGGCGCGGTGGGCCAGGCGCAGACGGTCTACTACAACGCGCCGGCAGAGTATCCGCGCCAGTACGGCTACGCTGCTCACTTTGGCGATGTGTGGCGCGTAACCCATAAGCTCACTGCCAACCTGAGTTTGCGCTGGGACTACATAACTCCGTTCGCGGATAAGGAGAACCGGCTGTCGTTCTTCGATCCGGTCGGCGAAAATCCCGGCACCTTCAATACGGCCACGGGCAAAGACCTGCCGGGCCGTTTGGCCTACGCTGGAACCGGTTGGGGCGATGCCAGCTACGGCAAGCCATATCCTGAAATACCGTTCAAGAAGGGAATCGCTCCGCGTGTCGGCTTTGCCTACGCGCTCGACGAAAAGACCGTCATTCGCGCCGGCTACGGCATCTACTATGCACAGGCCTTCTACCCTGGCTGGGATGGCGGCATGAGCCAGGACGGATTCAACAAGACAGTCACCGTCTCGGAATCGCCGAGCGGATCTTTCAAGACGCCGGCGATTTACCTCGCCAATGGCATCTCTGCAGCCCAGACAGGTTCCACAGCGCCCATAATTAGCTCGACCTTTGACAACGGTTCGACAACCATCAAGTATCGGCCACTGGATGGAAACAGGCGGCCCTATTCTCAGCAGTGGAATCTCACCGTCGAGCGTCAACTGCCGAGCAACTTCTTCCTTCAAGTCTCCTATGTGGGCACCAAGGGCACTCACCTGCCTTCCGATTTGAGTCCTTTGAACGTCCTTAACCCCAACGACCCGACGGTCCAATCGCTAGGCACACAGTTGAACGATGTTTTCGCGCCGGGGCAGACTACACTGGACGGCATCTCAATTCCTTACGACAACTTCGTGTCGGATCTGGGCTCGTCTTGCGCGACGGTTGCGCAGGCGTTGTTGCCGTATCCGATGCTTTGCAACCGGCTGCAGGGCCAGAACGAGCAGCATGCGACCTCGATTTACAACTCATTCCAAGCCAAGGTGGAGCACCATCTATCCCATGGCCTGTACCTGCTAGCCGACACGACTATACAGAAGATGTACACAGACGCTTCGGATACGGTGCAGTCGGGCAACACCGCGGGCACCGGCAACCAGGGCAACAACGGCCAGTTTTCGCCATTCAACGAAAAGCCGCGTGCATGGACAATTGTGCCGGACAACGTGCCAGTCACTGTGCAGGCCACATTGATTTACGATCTACCCTTCGGCAAAGGCCAGCGGTTCGCCGGTGGCGGCGGGGCGTCAAACATGATCGTAGGGGGCTGGCAGGTGATCCCACTGTTCCACTACGACTACGGCACGCCGTTCTCCTTTTACTCGTCCACGTGCGCTACCTCAAACCTTGCTCCAGCCCTGCGCGAAGGCTGCATTCCGGGAATTCTGCCTGGCCAGACGGTACAACTGGGTGGTCGCAATGGTTTCAACCCGAAGAGCGGAGGCCAGTATTTCAACGCGCTTGCATTCGAGCCGGCGTCCGCGTTCAACAACTTCGGATACACCGGAACGGGTAATGCCGTTACCTCGGTTTACGGCCCAAGCTACAAGAACTTCGACATCTCGTTGACCAAGAACACGAAGATCGCTGAGAGAGTGAATTTCAAATTCGCCGCCAACTTCTTCAACGCCTTCAACAACCACGCCTTGATCGCTTCGCAGGGCGGCAACTACGGCGGGCCGTCGGTTGCATTCGTAACCGACGTCTCCAAAGTTGGCGACCCCAAGAATCCCTTTGGCTCCTGGAACGGTGGCACCAGCGCACCGCGTACTATCCAGTTCTCAGGACGATTGGAATTCTGAGCTGTTTCCTCGATGGTCCACACCTCCGTGTCATCCGGCCCTCATCACAGGCCGGATGACACGGTAATTTTTTTTATTGCAGGCGAGGCCACAAAGCCGATTCTTCTGCGATTCGATCGGCAAGCCAAGACACGACTTCCGATTTGCAGACCACATCAGGGGGTTGAACTCGGATGGAGCCGCAGGTAGGTCTTAACCTCTTCGCGGGCGGAGGATTCCTGCCCCAGCTTGTGATAGAGCCGTGCCAGCGCCATGTGCGGCTCCGCGTAGGTGGGATCGATCCGTGCCGCCTCTTGCAGTTCTTCCAGGGCAGCCTTCGGTTCTTCCAGGCTTTCCAAAACGGTTCCCAGTTGAAAATGTGCCTTTGCAAAACCTGGATCGAGCCGGATTGCCTCACGCAGGTTTGCCTGAGCTTCGGCGAGCTGGTTCAAAAATTGGAGCGTGATAGCCAGGTTAAGATTGGGCCACGCGGAAGGGTGAGCAGACGCCTTCTGGAGCTCGATGGCTTTCCTATAATTCTCAACGGCTTGTTCATTCTGGTTCTGGTAGAAGTAGCAGAGCCCGAGGTTGTCGTAAGCCCGCGCCATGGTTGGGTCGAGTTCAATCGCACGCTCGAAATGCCGAATGGCTTTGTCATAGTCATGGCCGTCATAGTCAAGCCGGCCAAGCCAGTAGGGATACAAAGCCTCTTTTCCGTTCTTTGCAGCAAGAGATTCCAAAACGCTTCGCGCCCAGTCCGGATGAGCCATGCGAATATAGGCCATGGCCAGCGAGAATTGGAGTTGCGGGTCGAGCGCGGTGATCGCTTCGGACTTTTTCCACGCAATGGCCGCGCTCATGTAGTCCTGGTTGAGAAAATAGACCGTGCCCACAAACGCCAGTTGCCGTGCTGCGGTGGCCGAGCGAGGATCTCGCTCGATCTCAGCCAGCAAGAGCTTTTCCGCCGAGATATAATCGCGGGCGTCGATTGCCGTCTTCAACTGCGAGGCCTGCGTGGGCGTGAGCCCAAGAGAACTCACTGCGGATGAAGCTGGCGCGGGCTCGTCGGATGCGGCTTGCCCTCGCGCGGTCACAACGAGAGAATTGAAGAGCATCAGCGTTACCATCAACCTGCGACACATCTTGCCGTTCCTCAGCATGGTGGGACCTAGTCTATCGAATTGGAGCTTGAAAGTGAAAGCCGACCAGGAATCTCCGAGTTACGCGCGGCTAAGCTGGGGGCGGCACCTCACGCTCGCTCGCTGTTCCGTTCCGGTCTTCTTCGCTTTATTGATCTCTGCAGTGCCCGCGAGTTCGCAAACGGCCGCGGAAGCCTATCGCCAGACGATAGTTTCCATTCAGCGGCAAATTGAGGCCAACAACTTCGACAGCGCACGAACGATGATTGCCGCGGCGGCCAGAAAGTATCCATCCGACGGCGGTCTCGACAACCTGCTCGGCGTCGTCGAGATCCAACAGGGGCATGTCGACAAGGCGCGTCAGGCCTTCTCGGCGGCAATCAAGCATAATCCGCGTCTGGTCAGCGCCGCGATGAATCTGAGCCGCCTCGACATGCAATCCGCATCGGACGACCTTTCCCGCCGCGCCGAGGCCCGTCGCCTTAGCGAAACGGTTTTGCAAGTGGATCCTTCAAACGATGAAGCGAAATATCAGTTAGCTACCATCTTTGCCTGGGAACATAACTATCGGCGTTCTCTCGATTCTCTTGAAACACTCGGTCAGCAGGCGCGCGAACAAGTGGGCGCCGAGGCGCTTCGCTGTTCCGGTGAGGCTGCACTTGGGCATGCCGACGGCGCATCAAAGGCGGCGACTGCCATGGCAGCAAACCCCGACCTCACCGAGCAGGATGCAATGGTATGCCTGCCGGCGTTGCGCACGGCGCGGCGGGCGGACCTGATCGAAATGATCTTCGCTTCGGCAGCAGGCCATCAGGCTCTCTCCGCCGCGGGTCTTCGCATTCTTGGCCTCGCGATGGAGGCAGAAGGAAAGTCGCAGTTGGCCCGAACTACACTGGAGAGTGCCTTTGCCGCGAACAACAAATCGGCGAACGTGCTCATCGATCTCACGCGCGTCGCAGAGGCCGCGAACGACCACAAAGGAGCCCTCGGCTATCTGGCACATGCGCGCGAGTTACAGCCTGACGATAGCATCCTGGCCTACGAGTTCGGCGCAATCTGCCTCAAGATGGATCTCTACGGAGAGGGCCGCAAAGCGATCACGGAAGCCGTGAAGATGGCCCCCGGCAATCCGACTTACAACTACGAGTTGGGAATGATTGCATCCATGGGAAACGATCCCAGTGAAGCGCTTCCTTATCTGAACAAGTTTCACAGTCTTCGCCCCCAGGACGAGGCTGGGATTCTCGCGCTTGGCGTGACATACTTTCGCGCCAAGGACTACGACTCCGCAGCTAAGTGGCTGAAGCAAGCTTTACCAGACAAGGCCACCGCGGCCGATGCGCACTTCTATCTGGGCCGCATCGCCCGGCAAGAGGGCCATCTTGATGAAGCAAGCCGGGAGCTCAAAGAATCGCTATCGATGCGCGGGGATTCAGCGGATGTGCTGGCGGAGCTTGGACAGGTCTATCTAGTTAGTCACGACTATCCCGAGACCACTAAGTGCTTGGAGCGCGCCATCCAACTCGATCCCGATAACTATGCGGCTAACTTCGGATTGCTCGAGCTCTACGCGCGCACCGGTGACCAACGCCGCGATGGGCAATCCAAGCGCTTCGATGAAATCAAGGACAAAAAAGAGCAGCACGAGCGCGAGATGATGCGCGCCATCGAGATTCGACGCGATACCGGACCGGACAACCTTCAATGAGGCTCGGGCAACGAGCAAACCCAATCGAGAATGGAGAAGCAAGATGAACCACGAAATGAGATGCAGGAAGATCAGGGCAGCAATGTCGATGCATGGGCTTGCCGGGCTGTTACTTGGCTTTGCTTTGCTCGCAGCCCCCGCATACGGGCAGAATTTGGCTGGCCGCTGGGCAGCAACCGGCAGCGCACTGGCAAACGGAGAAGTGCAGAAGGGCATTCTCGATCTGAAGCAGGACGGTGATAAGCTGAGTGGCACGCTGCAATCGCTCGGCTTTATCAACGATGTGACCGGCAAGGCAACCGGCGCACACTTTGAGCTGTGGGGCGTGGGTTGGGACGATCCCAAGCCTTTCCTGGTCGGAGACCTGGTAAGCGGCGAATTGCAAGCGACACAGTGGGGAGACCGGATTGTGGCACATAAGGCTACAGCGGCCGACGAGATTCCCCGTCCGGCTTACATTGAGCCGCCGGCGCTGCACAAGGTGAAGTCCAACGGCCTGGCAAAAACACCACCCATGGGATGGAATAGCTGGAATTTGTTTGCCGAAAAAGTTGACGATCAGACGGTCCGCACCATGGCCGACGCGATGGTGTCGAGTGGCATGCGCGATGCAGGCTACATCTACGTGAATATTGACGACACATGGGAGGGCGTACGGGATGCACAAGGCAGCCTGCAGACGAACCATAAGTTTCCGGATATGAAGGCCCTTGCCGACTATGTCCACTCCAAGGGACTCAAGCTCGGGATCTACTCATCGCCTGGTCCACGCACCTGCGGCAGTTACCCGGCCAGTTACGGTCACGAAGTGCAGGATGCGAAGATGTGGGCTTCATGGGGCATCGATTACTTGAAGTACGACTGGTGCAGCGCAGGTGCGATCTACAAGAATGATGCACTGCAGCCTGTCTACCAGAAAATGGGAGACGCGCTCGCCGCGACCGGCCGCCCCATTGTCTATAGCCTGTGCGAATACGGCATGGGGAGCGTGGAAAAATGGGGCCCCGAGGTCGGTGGCAACCTGTGGCGCACCACCGGCGACATCCGCGACTCGTGGGACAGCATGATGGCCAACATCGAGAAGCAGGCGGCCACAGCTCCCTACGCCGGCCCCGGCCACTGGAACGATCCCGACATGCTGGAGATCGGCAATGGGCACATGAGCGACAATGAGTATCGGACCCACATGAGCCTGTGGGCCCTCACGGCTGCGCCTTTGCTGGCAGGCAACGACATCCGCACCATGTCGCCGGTGACAAAATCGATCCTAATGAACGGCGAAGTGATCGCCATCGATCAGGACCCGCTCGGCAAGCAGGCATCGCCCGTCAAGAATGGGGATCTCGAGACCTGGATCAAGCCGTTGGCCGACGGGGGCGTCGCTGTGGGCGTTGTCAATCTTGGCTCTGCAGCGGCACAGGCTACGGTCCATCTATCCGATCTGCATTTGGCGCGCCCGGTTGCGAAGGTGCGCGATTTGTGGAGCCATCAAGAACTGCAGTTGCTCAAGGATTCATATACAGCAACAGTTCCATCGCACGGAACGCTTTTGCTGCGTGTCTGGGCGCACTAGGAAGAACGTGCGGAGTTGCCCGTCAGGCTCATACTTGTTTTGCCGATTGGAGGAAGTTCAGGGCAGAATTCAGGAGCGAGAGCAAATGCAAGAACAATGCACTGGTGACCGATTGGACGAAGCCTATGAACACTTGGCCTGTCAACAGGGTTCTGCGCTTTAATGGTTCATCCGATCGGTGAAGCTTCGAACAGCGAGGTTTGCTCAATGAGTCTTGCGAATGAGTGCCGCGATCCGTCGCAAGAGGCAAGCTGTGGTTCAACGGCCGGCGAGCGATTTCTGAATGCGGGCGTGAGCGGTTCAAGCCGCTCAACCCGCGCGGCCCATGCGGCCATGGCCGCCGGTTTGATTCTTTGTGCTGCATGGTTGTCCTGGCCGGAAATGAAAGTGGTGGGTGCAACGAATTCACGCGCCAGTATTACCATCGACTATCCTCTCAACCATTCGGTGTTTCCGCCCGATATGGAAGCGCCTACATTTCAGTGGCGCGATCCGGCCGAGGGCGCTGTCCGCTGGCAGATTGATGTGACATTCGACGACGGTTCCCAGTCGCTTCATCTGAATTCGAAGGGTGAAAGCCTGAAGATTGGCGAAATCGACCCGCGTTGCATTTCGGCCAGCAATAAGTTGCCCACGCTTACGGCTGAGCAAGCAGCCGCACATACATGGAAGCCTGACGCGGCAACATGGGCGGCCATTCGCGAGCACGCTGTGGATCATCATGCCGCGATCAGCATTAGTGGCTATGCGGAAGCGGATGGTGGAGAAGCGCTTTCTCGCGGGGGCATGCAGCTTTCCGTTTCGCGCGACCCTGTGGGAGCGCCGGTTTTCTATCGGGATGTGCCGCTGATGCCATCGGCAACGGAGAAGGGCGTAATCAAGCCGCTGGATCCAAGCGCAATTCCATTGATCGAGTGGCGTATGCGCAATCTTGCGGAGCCATCAAGCCATGTAGTGATGACTGACCTTCATTCGTGTGCCAACTGTCACTCATTCAGCCGCGACGGCAAGACACTGGGACTGGACATGGACGGTCCGCAGAATAACAAGGGGCTGTACGCGCTGGTGCCCGTGGCGCAAAAGATGACGGTGCGCACACAGGACATGATCTCGTGGGCGAAGTTTACCGGCGAGATGGACTCGCAATCGCGCCTGGGATTCATGTCGCAGGTCTCGCCCGACGGCCGTTACGTGGCGACAACGATCAAGCCGCCCGGGTCCAAAGGCTGGCAATTTTATTACATCGCCAACTTCCTCGATTATCGGTTCCTGCAGGTTTTCTACCCTACGCGTGGGATCCTGGCATGGTATGACCGGGAGACCGGGAAAATGCAGCCTCTACCCGGGGCCGACGATCCGAAGTTCGTACAGTCAAGCGCAGTGTGGAGTCCAGATGGAAAGTACCTTGTGTTTGCGCGCGCCGCGGCGAAGGACCCGAATCCGGCGGACGGCAAACTGGCCGCCTACGCCAACGACCCGGCCGAGGTACAGATTCAATACGATCTCTATCGCATTCCATTTAACGGCGGCCGCGGCGGAAAGGCTGAGCCGATCGCCGGCGCGTCACAAAACGGGATGAGCAACAGCTTTGCCAAGATATCTCCAGACGGGAAGTGGATGGTCTTTGTGCAGGCGCACAATGGCCAGTTGATGCGGCCCGACGGCAAACTGTATATTGTTCCGGCTACCGGCGGAAAAGCGCGACTGATGAATTGCAACACCCCGCTGATGAATTCGTGGCACAGCTTCTCGCCGAACGGGCGGTGGATGGTCTTCTCGTCCAAGAGCCGCACGCCCTACACGCAGATGTTTCTGACGCATATTGACGAGAACGGCAATGACACGTCGGCAATTCTGATTGAGAATTCGACAGCCGCGAATCGCGCGGTCAACATTCCCGAGTTCGTCAATATGAATCGCGACGGAATCGAACACATCGATACGCCGGCGGTAGACTTCTACAAACAGTTTGACCTTGCGGCCGATCTTTCAAACAAGGGGGATTACGAAGCGGCGATACCGGAATGGCAGAAGGCTCTCACCATGGAGCCGGACGACGTGCGCTCCCACTTTGTTTATGGCGAAACCCTGCTACGGATGAACAGGCTCGACGACGGCATTGCGGAACTTCGCGTTGCGACACGGTTGAACCCGGAGTTTGCCGAAGCGCACAACAACCTGGGAGTGGCGCTTGGTCAAGCTGGGCGAAAAGATGAGTCGGTGAAGGAACTGAGGCTGGCCTTGCAGATTAATCCCGACTACGCAGGAGCACATAATAACCTGGGTCTGGCATTGCTGGTCAACGGACAGAACGCGGAAGCTGAAAGTGAATTTCGTTCTTCGTTGCGCAACGATCCAAGCCAAGCAAGTGTGTCGATCAATCTTGGACATGCATTGGGCGCAGGGGGCGAGGTGGATGCCGCGGTGGAGGAATTTAGAAAAGCGGTGGCACTCGAGCCTGCGAACGCGCAAGCAGAAAATGACTTGGGACATGCGCTCATGACGAAAGGCAGCGTTGATGAGGCAATTCCACACCTCAAGAAGGCACTGGACCTGGACCCGGAGAGTGCTGAATTCCACATCAACCTGGGCATTGCCCTGGCAAAGAAGAGGCAACTTGCCGATGCTGTTCTGCATTTTGAAACAGCGCTGGCGCTTTCGCCGGACTCGGTGGATGGCCGCTACTGCCTGGGTAAGGCACTGGTGATGACCGGCAAGGGCGAGGAGGGTCTCGCGCAGTGGAAGCAAGCCCTGAGCAACGACCCCGATAATCTGCAGGTATTGAACGACACAGCATGGGTACTTGCAACGTCAAGCGACGCCGCGCTTCGAGATGGCAATGCTGCTTTGCTCCTTGCTGAACACGCGGCTGAGCTAACTTCGCAACAGGAGCCGGCGATTCTTGGAACTCTGGCTGCGGCCTATGCGGAGACGGGACACTTCGACAAGGCAATTGAGTTGGAACAGCGCGCCGCCGGATTGGCGGTTCAACAAGGGAATGCCAGTCTGGCTCAGAGCCTGAATGAAAGGCTGGCGCTCTTTCAAAATAGGACTCCGATGCGGCAATAAGCCACGCAATTCCACACGTGGTAAGTGGGACTGCAATGGTGGGTCAATTGCGGCCTAAATCAATGCTGAAGATATTTGAGCGTCTCAATTCCACGCGAATGAGCGGCCGGTCGTCGGGTGAAATCCCCGACAAAATGCAGTTGTGATGTCCGCAGTCCGGACGGTAAATCTGCCGGACTTCGAGGTTTGGAATGCTGATTTGATAAATAGGACGGCTATCGCTGACGCTGGCGTAGAAATACAAAGACTTGCCATCTGGACCCCACAATGGGTCGGATGCGGAGATCTTTGCAGCAACTTTCCATGATCGCATCGCGACGTCATACAGCATCAACTTTTGCTGATCTAAGGTTAAGGCCGCAATGTATCGGCCATCCGGTGACCATCTTGGGCTGAACATGTTTGTGGAGTCGGGCAGGTCCTCAACGCGCTTGGTGCTTAGATCCAGGACTCTGATTGGCGGATGATTGCCGGTATCTCCGCCCATGAGAATGGGTAGTCCTCCGAATGCCAGGGACTTTCCATCGGGAGAGAAAGTCGGATCTCCGATCACCTGTTCATTCTGCGGCAATATAGATGCCGGCTTACCCCCACTCTGGCTGATCCAGAAAACCTGCCAGCCTCGATTTGGATACTTCGCCATGATGGCGAGTGTGCGGTCATCCGTCGACCATGATGCATTGAGGACGTGGATCGAATCGGAAGTCAATTGCAGTTTTTCACTACCGTCGACTCGCGCCCGCCAGAGATGGCCGCGGTCATCCGTCCAGGCCACCCACTGATGGTCTAGAGAGAAGACGATTCTAACCGCCTCCTGGAGGAAGTCTGTTCGAGGTAGAAACCTCTTTTGCGAGGGATGGAATTCTTGCTCTTCGACTGGAGCGATGGAGTCCACTCCCTGAAAGAAGATCTGTTCTTCGCGCCCGGCCGCTGGCGATGTGTAACTCAGCGGGCCATTCGTGATTTGCAAGGCTCCTTCAGTTGAATTCCCTTTCAACTCCCAAAGATCCGATTTGCCCTGATACGTGCTCTGCAAAACGAAGAACTTGCCATCTGAAGTCCAGACGCCGCAGCACACGTTTTCAAGAGCCTTGGGACCGAACGACAGACGGTGCGCAACATGCTCGTCCGCGCGCAACTCCCAAAGGGAGTAGATGTTTCCGTGAAGATCCACGATTGTGAAGCGAAGCAATTTGCCATCGGGAGACCACCGAAGCCAAAAGGGCCGCCCCGGAACGACAGCTAGAAGCTTGGAGGGTCCGCCTTCCTGCGGCACCGCTTCCAGGCGATTTTCGGTTGCATAGAGAAGTTTGGAGGGTCCGGCTTCCAGCGGCACTGTTTCCAAGCGATTCTCAGTCGCATAGAGAATTCTCTTTCCGTCGGGCAACCAGGTCGCATCATGGGCCAGAATGTCACTGATGCGGAAAGCCGATCCTCCGTTGGTGGATATGACCCAGAGAGGCTCCTCCGGTTCTTGCAACTCAACGCCGGAATGACTGCGAACCAATAAGTTGGTTCCGTCTGGCGAAATGTCATCGACTTCCGGCCCTTGGACCTCAGCGGGCAGGTTCATTTTCCGGGATCGGCCAGTGTCCACGTCGGTTTCGGAGATAACGATACTGCTCTGATTGATCGAAGACGAGAAGATTCGTCCGTAGTCGACAGCCAGAGGAGACAGAGTCTCCGCGGACCTAAAGCCCTGCGGATAGACTCCGCCATCGAGGGACACCTGCGAGATGCGAGGCAGGAAAGGCAGACGTCTATTCAGCAACTCCTTCAGGCCCAGGACTCCCAGTGCCGTGGCGCAGAGAGCACCGCCAAGAAACCAGGAAAGGCTGCGAACTCCAAGACCAGGGAAGGCCTTTTCCCGGTGGACCAATTGATCGTGGCTTGCGGCGGTCTGGGTAGTCTCTGTGCCGGCTGAGATCGCCTGGACGCTGGGCGGCGGGTCAATTAATTCCCCACGAGATGGCTCAGCCGATCCAGGAAGTGACGCGACAGGAGCAATGAATCGGTATCCACGCCTCGTTATTGTTTCGATGAAGCGTGGATTTTCCGCGGAATCTCCAATGGCATCGCGGATCTTTCTAATGGCATTTCCAAGTCCATGCTCAAAATCGACAACGACATCCGATCCCCACACCTTCAATTGAAGTTCTTGCCTGGAGACCAATTCTCCTGGCTTCTCCAGGAGCGCCTCCAAAACCCTGAAGGGTTGGCTCTGGAGGCGAATTCGGCGGCCAGACTTCTTCATCTCGCCAGTTGAGAGATCGGCCTCGAAGATTCCGAATGTAACTCGTCTCCGCTGCGTCACGGGAACAGGCCTCACGGTCACGACCGCAGATGTGGCCTCATTTTCCATAACACGAAATCACACCCCATACTGATTGTTCGACCTTGCCTATCGCCGAAATTCGATCCGTCCCAGATTCCATCTGCTATTGGGCAGAATGTCAACAAAAAAACGTTGACCTAGCCCCCATTGGCAGGGATGGACTTTCTATGATGGTCCTATTGTCATTTCAGAACTTCGTTATCTAATGGAATTTAGCCCATCGTCTTTCGACTTGCGGTGTTCTTGACGTCGCCTTCAGCCAACGAGATAGTAGCGCGCGAGCTGCGAGCCTGGCGCCAACATGAATGCGCACCGTTGAGATTCCGGATCGCGACTCACCTGGCTCAGTCTTACCGTAAAATCGTTACCAGCGCCCTCGCAGCAAGCAATTGTAACTCGTATTTTGAGTTATCGGCATGGAGTGTAGTGAAAAGATAAGTGCAACCGTTCTCGGGGCATTGATCCCGGTACACGACCAATGCGAGAGGAATTGCAAGCAGGAGATTCACTATGATTGGGCGGCGCAATGTTAGTTTCGGCGGTGGATTTCGCAGCCGTCCTTGGAGTAGATCTGCTCCGTTCATACTCCTATCGATCCTCGTTTTCGCCGGAATACGGGGCATGTATCCGCAACAGCCATCGGCCGGCGGGAACGCATCCTCGAAAGCTTCCGCGCGCCCACAAAGCGGGTCGCCTTCCTCCCGTGGAGGGATGGCTAACGCGGGACCTCAGGAGGCGCAATTCGACAGCCAACATCGCCCGATTACAGCTGGCGGCTTTGTAGCCAGCGGGCCGGTCATTTTCCAGGACGTAGCCGGAAAAGCGGGCCTCACTGGCTGGCGCCACAGGGCGGGTACACCGGAAAAGCATCTCATCCTCGAGGCCAAGGGCCCTGGCGTATGCCTGCTGGACTATGACAATGACGGCTGGCTAGACATTTATCTTGTCAACGGTTCAACCTACGATGCACTCGCCGGCCAGGCCACATCGCCGCACGCGGCTCTTTTTCACAATAACCACGATGGAACCTTCACTGAGGTGTCAAAAAGCGCCGGAGTAGAAAACGACCGGTGGGGTTACGGCTGCGCAGTTGGCGATTTCGATAACGACGGTTGGCCTGACATCTATGTGACTAACTACGGGAAGAATCGCCTCTACCATAACAACCACGACGGCACATTTACAGACGTTTCCGACAAGGCCGGCGTAACGATTGGCACCTGGTCAGCCGGTGCTACCTTTGGCGACTACGACGGCGACGGGCGCCTGGATCTCTTTGTGGATGGCTATGCAAAGATCGATTTGGCCGACCCTCCTCTTTCAGGATCGAAGGCCGTTGCCTACGGTGCCTGCCAGTTTCGCGGGGTCGAAGTCATGTGCGGCCCGCGCGGTTTGAAGGGCGAGCATGACCACCTCTTTCACAACAATGGAGATGGAACCTTTACCGACGTCAGCAAGAAACTGGGCGTCGACGATCCCAACGGATACTATGGGCTCGGCACTCTTTTCGTTGACGTGAATGGCGATGGCAAACCGGACCTGCTGGTAGCCAATGACTCGACGCCAAACTATCTGTATATGAACAAAGGCGACGGGACATTCGAAGACTTGAGTTACCTCAGCGGCTATGCGCTCAATCAGGATGGCAGGGAAGTCGCCAACATGGGCGTAGCTGCCGGAGACTACGAGAACAACGGACACCTGTCCGTGGTGAATACGACCTTTGCCGATGATTACGACATACTGTTTCAGAACGACGGCACGGGGGCATTTACGGATGTCAGTAATCAAGCTGGAATCGCCAGATCCTCCATACCCTTTGTCGGCTTCGGCGACGGGTTTCTCGATTATGACAACGACGGCTGGAAAGATCTGTTCATTGTGAACGGACACGTGTACCCGCAAGCTGACCAACATCCGGAGTGGGGACAAAGCTATGCCCAGCGGCCGCTGCTCTACCACAACCTGAAAAATGGCAAGTTCGAGTTGGTTCCGGCAGTGGAAGGGACCGGCTTAGCGGCAGTTACAGTGGGCCGCGGCGCCGCATTTGGTGATATCTTCAACGACGGCAAGATCGACGTGGTCATCAACAATATGGATGGTGTTCCGGTGCTGCTCCGCAACGTGAACCCCGACCGCCATCACTGGGTCGACCTGAAGCTGATCGGAGGTTCAAAGAGTCCCCGCGATGCGGTAGGAGCCACCGTGTATCTGGAAGCAAACGGAATCCGGCAACGCGAAGACGTACTTAGCGGCGGAAGCTATCTCTCCTCGAACGATTTGCGGGTTCACTTTGGGGTAGGTGACGCCGTTGACGCCGGTGCGGTTGAGATTCACTGGCCTTCCGGCGCCAGGGAAACCGTCAAGTTACCAGCCGTGGACCGCATTTACACCGTGACCGAGGGCAAAGGTATCACTGGAGCGTTGTGCGGGAGTAAGCTTTGAGGTTCACCGCCGCAGTTCAGGCTCACTTTGCAGCAGCGCCCTGCTGGCTCTCTACCACCGTTAATACCCGATCAGCCTTCACATTTGCCAGCAATTGCCTGACACCGGTGGGCCAGGAAAGTTCGATTTTGTCGATCACGGCAGCCTTGCCTAGCCCGAAATGAACCCGCTTATCACTCGACGAACCATAACCGACGGCTGTTGTGGCCTGGTTATACTGCACACCTTCCGAGGTCGTGATCTTGATCTTTGTACCCAACCCATCCCGGTTGTCTTTGGTTCCCACCAAGTTGAGCAAGATCCAGTGATTTGAATTCGATGTGCGATTCAGGAATAACTGCGGTCTGTCATTCAGCGTAGAAACAACGATATCTATCTTTCCGTCGTTATTCAGGTCTCCGAAGGCTGCTCCCCGGTGAGACCGCGGATCAATAAAAGCCGCTCCGGCCGTTGAACTGACGTCACTGAACTTGAAGTTGCCCATGTTTCGCAGCATTCCGTTGGGGATCTTCGTGGGCCGGTGCAGTACCTCCATCTCGTTGTCGAGGATCGCGCCACCGGCGGTAAACAAGTCCTTGAGACCATCGTTGTCGAAATCGAATACTCCTGTACCCCACGCTGTCATGCGTCGGCTGAACGCCGTGATTCCGGACACCTCTGTCATTTCCTCAAACTGGCCGCCGGTGTTTTTGTAGATTGGAAAGGTGTTCCCGAACATCGCCGCATGGAAAATGTCCGGAAGCCCGTCGTTGTCGAGGTCGCGAAAATCAGCACCCATCCCAGCCACCACACCACCGTTTGTTGTGTAAGCGACGCCGGCTTCCAGGGCAACGTCGGTAAACGTGCCGTCTCCATTGTTATGCAGAAGAAAGTTCGGAAAGGTGTCATTGGAGACGAATACGTCCGTAAAGCCGTCGTTGTCGTAATCGGCAAATGCCGGGGCCATGCCCTTGCCGATAAATTGCGAAATGTGTGATGACTTCGAAACGTCGGTGAACGTGCCGTCGCCGTTATTCCGGTAAAGTATGTTCGCAGTACCCTTGAAGTTTCCCGGAGCGCAATAGGTGTTGACACCGTCAATTGAGCAAAGCTTCGCTGATGGGATACTGTAGTCAAGGTAGTTAATCACTAGCAGATCGAGCAGCCCGTCATTGTTATAGTCGAACCAACCGGCCGCCACGGCCCACGGCTTGCCTGCTCCTGGAATCTCGCCGCTTACCCCGGCCTTCTCGGTAACATCGGTAAACGTACCGTCTCCGTTGTTGTGGAGGAGCTGGTTGCGATTCACGCCAGCTACATAGAGATCTACAAAACCATCGTTGTCATAGTCTCCCGCGGCCACCCCCATTGAATAACCTGCTCCCTTCACTCCCGCCTTCTCTGTAACATCGGTGAAGGTTCCATCACCATTATTGCGATAGAGCTGGTTGTAAAAACTGGGGTCCGACTTTTCGAGCGACGGAATTGCGGCGCCATTTGTGAAGAAGATATCTGGCAAACCGTCGTTGTTGTAATCGAAGACAGCAACGCCCCCCAACATTGTCTCGATGTAATACTTCTGCGGGCTCGCGCTGTTCTTCAACTGAAACTGGATTCCGGAGCGATCGATCGCATCTTCGAATCGGATGGGAGCCCGCTGTCGGTCTGGAGATGCATTAGCCACTGCGCGATCATCCAAGTGCGCCTGCTTGGCGGCATTCGCACCTTGAGCTTGCGCATTCCGTTGAGCCGATGCAAAGGACGGGAGTCCTACAAGGAATGCGGCGGCAAGTGCGACGACAGTGGGTATGCGAGCCGTTCGTGAAATAACAGCGAACCTCCTAAGAAACCTCGGGATTAAGCCGCTGCCGGTAAACTCGTCCATCGTGATCGCCACGTATCTGTCGCCATCAGTATAACTTCGCCACCTCTTGTTACAGTTGAGAACAATCACAAAAGCACTTCCCATGCAAATGCACGAGAATTGTGGCTGTCGGTATTGGCTCGTACAGAGCTGAATGCGCAGGAGGAGTAACCGCCCTACCCGGTAGTGAATGGTTGACACCGCGCACCTGCGCGGATGTAGAATCGCTTCATCTGATGTTCGGGAAGCGCGGTGCGAATCCGCCACTACCCCGTAACTGTAAGCGCTGAGAGCTGAACCTGGAGCAAATGCTTCTGCCACTGAGGGTTGCCTCGGGAAGGCGGTTCAGTTGAAATAAAGCGCGAGTCAGGAGACCGGTCAGATGCCAATCCGGGCTTGATCCAGCTTCGATGGGAGAGCTGGAGAGCGTTCCACTGCCGGTTTTTTGTATGCCGGCACCTAGAAGGCCGCCTATTGTATTGATCCCGCTGTTCCGGGTGGAATCGCACCCCCGGTCAGAGGAAGTGTATGCAGGAGAGAGACCGCAACGCGGTCACGCTCGTCCTCGGCGGCGCTCGCAGCGGCAAGAGCCGCTGGGCGCAGGATCTTGCCGGAACGCATGAACGCGTGGCTTATCTGGCAACGGCGCAGGCTCTCGATCGAGAGATGCAAGAGAAGATTCGTCGCCACCAGGAAGATCGGCCCAAGCACTGGCAGACATTCGAAGAGCCGCTGGAGCTGGCGAAGGTGATTGCCGGCGAAGCTGCCGCGTTCGACATCATCCTGGTAGATTGCATGACGCTCTACGTGGCTAATCTCATGGAGGCCGAAGAGGCCGAGCCGGGGAGCATGGAGGCACGCATCGAAAGCCTTCTTGATGTGTTGCGTGCGGCGCCAGTCTCAATCATTCTGGTCTCCAATGAGGTCGGCAGCGGAGTGGTTCCGGCCTATCCGGCAGGTCGAATTTATCGCGATGCGCTGGGCGAACTAAATCAACGCGTTGCGGCAGTAGCGGACAACGTGGTGCTGATGGTGGCTGGACTCCCGCTGGCGCTCAAAGGCAATGTGGGAGCGCAGAAATGATCGTCTTCACGATGGCCGGGTCAGAAAGCGGCGAGAGCGGGGATTCATTTGCCCAGACTGATTGTTTTCGATGCACTGGCGAAATTGGCCAGATAACTCAATGCGTGAGGTGCGGAAGCATCTCGAAGTACTAACTAACAACAACTGGATGATCGGAAAGTGCGGTGCGAATCCGCCACTACCCCGTAACTGTAAGCGAAGAGGCGCGGCCTGTTTACCACTGGAGAGAACTCCGGGAAGGTAGCCGCCAACCAATGACGCGCGAGTCAGGAGACCGGTCCAGATGCAACTTCCGAGGGGAAAATCATGTTCCTAATTTCGCGCAAGCTTCAATGGACGTCAAGTTTCGTCTTCGCCTTTGCGGCACTAACCGCAGCCGAGCCCCTCATCGTGGTTAGTGGCACCGTATCCGACCCATCGGGCGCGGTGGTACCCAATGCCAAAGTGGAACTTGTTGCGAATGGCGTGCCGGTCGCGTCTGTTACGAGCGATACAAAAGGCCAATACCACATCTCAAAACAGTTTGAAGCCGGCTTGCGGGTGCGCGTGTCGAATGCTGGATTCAGTTCGGCGGAGAGGCCGCTTAGTCCGGCAGGCGACGCCGGCGAAATCCACATCGACTTCGCCCTGCAATTGGCAACATTCTCCGAGCAGATCACCGTTACTTCAACCGGCGTACCCATCCCGCAAGGGCAGCTGGGCGCTTCTGTCACGGTACTCTCCCCCAACGATTACGCCGGCATGCGCGATCTGCAAGAAGGATTACGGTATGTGCCAGGATTGCAGGCCACACAGGTGGGTCAAGCGGGAGGCTCGACCGCTCTGGATGTCCGCGGCGGCGGCAGCGATGCGAGCAAGGTTCTGCTGGATGGAATTCCGGTAAACGATATTGGCGGAAATGTGGAGTTTGCCAACCTGTCCAGCGCGGCGATCGCGCAGGCGGAGGTCCTTCGCGGCCCCAACAGCGTTCTCTTTGGTTCGGATGCTTTGGCCGGCGTTGTCAGCTTGACAACATCCAGAGGAAGCACGCCGCTGCCGCTGCTTACCTACCAGGCCGATGGCGGTAACTTCGGCACTTACAGGCAGGAAGGCTCGCTGGGCGGCCAGCACAATCAATTTGATTACTTCTCCGACTTTACTCGCTACGACACCAGTAATTCGATTGCATATAGTAAGTTCCATAATGGCACTTTTGCAGGCAGTTTCGGCTGGGCCCTTTCTCCTGTATCGAGTGTGCGCGCCACGATTCACCATGACCAACTGGAGTCTGGACAGCCCAGTGCGGTTCAACTCTACGGCATCGCATCCGACTCTGGGCTGCGAAACGAAGATTCTTACTTCGGCATCACTTGGGAAGGTCGAACCAATCCTAACTGGAACAATCTGATTCGGTATGGAGGCGTGAGGCTTCGCTCTAACTTCATCGAGTTTGCACCGACTGGCATCCCGCAATACGACGAATCGGGTAACCTGCTCGACTATCTAGGGGCTCCAGTCACCATTACTGGAGCGAATGGTTATTCAGTAAGTGGACAGGCGTTCTATCAATACGCAGGAAGCGGCCCAAACGCGTCGACGATTTATCCAAACTATGCCCCGGGCTCGACCGACAAGGACTTTATTTACGCGCAATCGGATTACCGCTTCAATCCTCATGTCCTGGGGCTCGTTGCATTTCGCTATGAGGACGAGCGCGGGTACTCATACGGCAAAACAAATTCCGTTGAGCGAGGCAATTATAGTTACACGTTTGAACTTCAGGGCGATCTCAAAGGCCGCTTGTTCTATACCCTCGGAGGAGGAATTGAGGACAACGGGGAATTCGGCTTCGCTGCAACTCCGCGCGCCTCGCTGGCGTGGCAGGCGGCGAGCGGCACCAAGCTGCGCGCCAGCTTCGGCAAAGGCATTAAAGAGCCAGCAGTCTTTGATCAACTCGAGTCGCTCTATCAACTGTTAGTGAACAATTCTCTGGGGAGTGTCGCCACGCAAGACCATATCTCTCCAATCGGACCGGAGAACTCAAGATCCTACGATGGTGGAGTGGATCAATATCTCTTCGGTGGACGCACTCGCCTAAGCTTGTCGCTTTTTCAAAACGAGTTCTCGCATGGCATTGAGTACGTCCCGCCGGAAGCGTTGACGGCCCTTGGCATTCCCGCCGACATTGTGAATCTGGCTGCCAATGCATTTTACGGAGCGACGGTGAACACAAAGAGCTATCGTGCTCAGGGAGTTGAAGGCGAAGTCGAATCGAGACTTGCGCGAGACTTTTTCGTCCGTGCGGGCTACTCGTATTTGGACGCGCAGATTCAGCACTCATTCACCGGCGACGTCATCGGGCCGAGTCAGAATCCACTCTTCCCTGGAATCGATATCGGCGTGTTCTCTCCGCTGATCGGCGCCCGGCCCTTCCGTCAGGCTCCGCATTCCGGGTACTTTCAGGGCGGCTATCGCCACGCGAAGATGTCTGCCGCGTTGCGTGGGACCCTGGTAGGGCGCAGAGATGACAGCGACTTTCTGGAGTACGACGCAAATGGCGATCTGTCGATGCTGCTGCCCAATCGCAATCTCGATGCTGCCTATCGGCGGCTGGATTTGACCGCAAACTATCAGGCGTCGCGGCACGTTGCTGTCGAGGGCAGCTTCCAGAATCTATTCAGCGAGCATTACAGCGAGGCATTTGGATATCCTGCGCTGCCATTTACTTTTCGCATGGGATTCAAATTCGCTTTCGGAGGTGAATCGTGGCCAGGGAAGTAGCCAAATGGCGAGCTAGGGTTGCACTCGGATGCGCGCAAGAATGCACGGAGATGCTTCAGTGATTCCGCTCCTAGAGTTTAAGCACATTGAATTCGGATATGACCAGGGGTCTCTTTTCAACGATCTCAATGCTCGAGTTTTCGTTGACGATTGCATTGCCCTTGCCGGCAGAAACGGTGTCGGCAAGACAACACTTTTGCGAATGGCGGCGGGCACCCTGGCTCCGCAATCTGGAGAGGTGCGCTGGAAGCAGAGAACTCTTCACTCTCTTAAGCTGCGAGAAATTGCGAAATCGATTGCTTTTGTTCCGCAGAGTGTGGAAGTCACACTTCCCTTTACAGTTCAACAGTTTGTGGAGCAGGGCCGCACGCCGTTTCTCAACTTGTTCGGCGGCTTAGGTGCGGCCGACCGCGAAGCCGTCGATCGGGCAATGACGTTGACGGACACGTGGTCACTGCGCTCGCGAATCTTCAACCAACTCAGCGGAGGCGAGCGTCAGCGGGTAAAGGTGGCGCTTGGCCTGGCGCAAGAGCCGCATTTGTTGTTGCTGGACGAGCCGACGCAGAACCTGGATATCGGGCGCCAGTTCGAGATGATCGAACTGATCCAATCGCTGCGCAACCAAGGCATTGCAATTCTTGCATCGATGCACGATCTGGCGCTTATTGAGGGCGCGTTTTCTTCAGTGTGGCTATTGAGCCCGGGCGAGCGAATGCGGCAGGGTTCGCCGAGTGAGATTCTGCAGCCTGAGATATTGGAAGACGCCTTCAATTGCCCGCCGGGCGGCCGGCCCGTGCTTGTGGGACATACCCGGAACCGAATGGAGCTAGCCATATGAACTTAACAGCCTCTGCATCACTTTCAGACGTCATCAACGCGATCAAGCCGTGCGACGCGCGCTTTACGGTCGAAGCCAAGAAGCACCTCGACTGTTTGACCAAACCGATTGGCAGCCTGGGACAGCTTGAGGCAATAGCGGCCCAGATGTACACCGTCTTTTCGGGGAATCTTCCTTCGCCGCTGCAACGGGGCGCCTATGTTTTTGCCGCCGACCATGGTGTTACCGAGGAAGGCGTGAGCGCGTATCCGCGCGAGGTAACAACGCAGATGGTACGGAATTTTCTCGCAGGCGGAGCAGCCATCAATGTTCTTGCACACGTTCATCATGCGGAGCTTACGGTTGTGGACGTGGGCGTTGATGGCGACTTCGAGGATGCGCCTGGGCTCCATCGGGCGAAGGTCCGCCGTGGCAGCCGCAACATGCTTCGTGAGCCGGCAATGACACACGAAGAACTTGCGGCAGCCCTTGATGTGGGCATCCGACTCGCGCAGGGTGCCAGGGAAAAGGGTCAGCATCTGGTGGCTGTTGGGGAGATGGGGATTGGCAACACGACAGCCGCCAGCGCTATTGCGGCGGTTCTGACCAAAGAACCGATCGATAAGATAACTGGCCTCGGCACGGGGCTTGATGCCGCCGGGAGAAACCGCAAAGTTGAGGTCATTGCGCAGTCGTTGCATCGGCACTTCGGCGCGATCGCCGAACAGCCGGAGCCGTTGGAGGTATTGCGCTGCGTGGGTGGATTGGAGATCGCGGCAATGACCGGGTTCATTCTTGGGGCCGCGGCCAATGGCGTGGCTGTCATCTGCGATGGATTCATTTCGACAGCAGCTGCGGCGGTGGCTTATGCGATTGCGCCCGAAGTGGGCGGATATCTTTTTGCCGGACACTGCTCGGAAGAGCCTGGACACCGGCACCTGTTGCGATCCATCGGTCTTATCCCGATCTTCAATCTCAATCTGCGCTTAGGCGAAGGAACGGGAGCAGTTCTGGCGATGCCGGTGATCGAATCCTCGGTGCGGCTGTTCTCAGAGATGGCCACATTTTCATCGGCAGGAGTAAGCACGAAAAGCGAATGAGCGGAATTCTCCAGGATATCGCGGCGGCATTTCAGTTTCTGACTCGCCTACCATTTCCGCGGCTCCCCTACCGGCCGGATGCGCTGGCGCGCGCAACGAAGTTCTTTCCGCTTGTAGGTCTTGCGCTGGGAATTGCGGTGGCGGCAATCTACCGTCTGCTGACGCCGCATCTTCCCGCCTTCGTTGTTGCGCTTCTGGTCGTGCTCTTTTCAACGCTCGCCACCGGGGGATTGCATGAGGACGGTCTCGCCGACGTGGCCGATGCTTTTGGGGGCGGATGGAACAAGGACAAGGTTCTTGAAATTATGCGAGACAGCCGCGTTGGCAGTTTTGGCGCTTTGGCAATTGTATTCTCAATCGCTGGACGCGTGTTGCTGCTGGCAAATCTGCCGCCCGACGCTTTCATCCCATATGCGATTTCAGCCGAGGTGCTTAGCCGCTGGACTGTGCTTCCACTTGGCGCGACTCTGCCCAGTGCAAGGGAACAACCGGGTCAGGGGGCGCGCATCGCCCGCCAAGTCTCCGGTATTTCACTGGCCATTGGAACGATGCTTGCATTTTGCATTGTCGGGGGCCTGCTACGTTGCTACCTGTGGATTCCGATCGTTGCCGCGTCGGCCGTTGCACTAATAAGTGGACTCTATTACAGACAGCGCATTGGCGGTATCACTGGCGATTGTTTCGGCGCTACGATTCAACTCACATTGGCCGCGGTCTACCTATGCGGGGTCTGGCGCACATGAGCACTCTCGTTTTCATCCGCCATGGCGAGACCGAAATGGCCGGCAGATTCTGCGGCCACTGCAACCCGGATTTGAATTTGGCAGGCGAGCTTCAGGCAGCACGCGCCGCAGAGGAGGTTGCGCAGCTCGGTATTCAACGCATCTATTCGAGCGACCTGCTTCGAGCATCGCGAACGGCTGCGGCCATCGGCCGGCGTATCGGCGTCGACGTTGAGCTTCAAGACAATCTTCGAGAGATTTCTTTCGGGCTATGGGAAGGTCTGAGCTGGCAAGAGATTGAAAACAGATACCCAAATGAATCAGCCGATTGGCTGCGGGAGTTTCCCTTACAGAGTGCTCCTGCCGGAGAGCAGTACGCGGCTTTCACGGCAAGAGTCGAAGCCGCGGTTGCGCCGCTGCTCCTCGCAACACAGGCGCTGAATACAGCCGTCGTCACGCATCGCGGCGTCATGCGCTATGCACTTTCGAAGTTCTTCGGCTTTGCTGAAGACGAAGCATGGACAAAGACGGCGACCTACGGTGCGGTAGTCGTTGCGGTCGCCCGCCGTACGATTCTGCCGGTGCTAACGGAAAAGGGTAGGGAGTAAATCGGAATGAGTTGGCGATGGCGAGTGATCGTGATCCTTTGGCTGTTCACCTTGGCGTCGGCCGCGGTTGCTCAGAGTTCTACATCTTCCTTGCGCGGAGATGTGATTGACCCTTCTGGCGCGGCATTAACTGGCGCATTGGTGGTGCTGGAGAACAAGGCGACGGGGTTCTCAAACTCACACTATACCGATTCGACGGGTGAATTCCGATTTCACCAGATTCCTCCCGGTGTCTACCTGCTATCGGCATCATCCCAGGGATTTGCATCGCAGTCGAAGACTGTTGAGTTGCTGGTAAATCAGCCCGCAACGGAAAGATTCTCGCTAACGGTGCAGGCTCTGAATACGGCTGTGGAGGTGACGGCCGAAACACAAGGACTGAACTTCGTGGACGCCAGCATGGGAGAAGCGGTAGATAGCGTCACGATTCAGTCTCTTCCTATGGAAGGGCGCAACATTCCCGACTTACTCAGTCTGCAGCCCGGCGTTCTATATCTTGGCTCGGGCAACGACCAGAGTCATGACAGCCGCAGCGGTGCTTCAAACGGCGGGCGCTCAGACCAGGGAAACGAAACTCTCGATGGCGTTGACAACAACGACCAGGCGCGCGGTTACGCCTTTGCGGGAGTGCTCCGCTCGACTCTTGATTCTGTGCAGGAGTTTCGAGTATCGACGCTTGGCTTTGGCGCAGATAGCGGACGCTCGTCGGGCGCGCAAATCAGCCTGATCACCAAGAGCGGGACCAACAAGCTTCACGGCAGTCTTTATGAGTACAATCGAAGCTCGATCGGCGAGGCAAATGACTGGTTCAATAAGCAGGCGGAGTTATCGACCGGCCTGTCCAATGTAGCCGGGAAGCTCATACGTAACACTTTTGGAGCGTCGCTCGGCGGCCCCATCAAGACGGACAAGCTTTTCTACTTCGCGAATTACGAGGGCCAGAGAACAGCGGAAAACCAGCAGCAGAACCTTGTTGTTCCCACGGCGGGAATGCGGGCGGGGAACATCCAGTACACTGCTTCCTCGGGAAACAGTTCGGTTCTACTTTCCCCGGCGCAGATTGCCGGAATGGACCCCAACTGCGGAACCAATAAGACTTGTCCATGGGGTCCGGGGGACGATCCAAATGTACTGGCAGTTCTGAATCTCTATCCTGCTCCTAACGGAGAGTCAGCGGGCGATGGCTTGAACACCGCTTCCTACACCTGGTCGGCCCCTAATCCGGCGTCGTTGAATACATCGATTGCCCGCCTGGATTACATGCCGTCGCATCGCAACTGGCTATTTGTCAGAGGAAATCTTCAAGGCGACAGGGAATCCGGCGTTCCGCAGCTTCCGGGGCAGGCAGCCTCCGCGACCAATACAGACAACAGCAAGGGAATAAGTGTAGCTGATACATGGACTATCTCTTCGAGACTCATCAATACACTGCATTATGGATTCACGCGCCAGGGGCTCGCGAGCCGCGGCATCGGCCAGGGACAATACGCCAACTTCTATAACATCAGTCCACTTAACGCGGAAACTAGAACTACTCTGACCGACATTCCTGTGCATAACATCGTCGACGATCTGACATGGATTCATAAGTCTCACACCGTGCAGGCTGGTGCTAACTACAGGTTGATTTACAACCACAGCATTTCCGATGAGCTGTCCTATAGCTATGGCTACACCAATTCCTATGCCCTGGCGCAAGCCGGGATCGCCAACACCGGGCAGAGTTTCGATCCGGCGGCATTCGGATATCCCGCTGTTGCCGCCGGATTCGCAGACTCTTACAGCTTTGCGATGGCCAACCTCGCCGGGCTTATGGATCTGGTCACGACGCAATCCAACTACCAGATAGCCAAGGATGGCAACGGAGCAAGCCTGCTGCCGGAAGGCGCCCTTCTTGACCGTGAATTCAAGAGCAACGAGTTTGAGTCTTACTTGCAGGATTCGTGGCGGGTGCGTCCGCGATTCACGCTGACGCTCGGTGTGCGGCATACACTGCTGCAGACGCCATTCGAGGTGCACGGACAGCAAGCGCAACCCACAGTGGATACTGAGGCGTGGTTCAAGACGCGGAGCCAGCAGGCGGCGCTGGGCAAGAGCGTGCAGCCGGACCTATCATTTGCGCCATCCGGACAAGCGCGGGGATTGAAAGGCTATTGGCCCATGCAGAAGCGAAACTTCGCTCCGAGAATCGCCATCGCATTCTCTCCTTCCGCCACGGGAGGGTTTTGGCATTGGCTGCTTGGCGGAGCCGAGGATAGTTCCATCCGTGCCGGCTACGGAATCTACTATGATCACTTTGGTGAAGGGATCGTCAACTTATTTGATCGCTACGGCTCGTTCGGACTTAGCGAAAGCATCACCAATCCCACTAACTTACTTACGCCTGACACATCGCCGCGGTTCACGGGAATTCACGACCTTCCAGATATCACGGGCGTTCCTGCAAACACGATCGCGTATCCTGCTGTGGCGCCCACCGATCCGCTTTGGACGGGCTTTGAGATTGCCCACGGTCTCGACGACCACATGAAAACGCCGTATGCGCAGGTCGTTAACTTTTCGGTCCAACGCCAGCTACACCGCAACTTATCCTTGGAGATCGCATACATCGGCAGATTCGGACGCGACCAGTTGGAGCAGATAGATCTGGCGCAGCCGCTCGATCTGGTGGACCCCAAGTCGGGCCAAGACTACTTTTCTGCGGCTACGCAGCTTTCAAAACAGAAGTACGCCGGAGCCACAGATGTGAGTCCGATCGCCTATTTTGAGGATATGTTTCCTGACGCAGTTGTTGGTGGGCAGAGCGCGACCCAGAATATTTACAGCCAGGTCTGGTTTCCGGGCAATGAGACGGGATCGCTTTACATGCTCGATATTCTCTGTTTTCCTGGCTGCGGCGGGATGACCAATCGCTTTTGGCCGCGACAGTATGCGAGCATGTATGCTTGGTCGTCGATTGGAACGAGCAACTATAACGCGGCGCAAGTCACATTGGAAAGCAAGGCGCGCCGCGGAGTGCAAATGGAGGTGAGTTACACCTTTTCCAAGTCGCTTGATATGGGCTCCGATGCTGAGCGGACCATGTTTTCATCCAGCACTGGCACCAGCGCGGGCAGCAGCTTTGGCGCCATTCTCAACGCATGGAATCCACGATTGAACTACGCCATTTCCGACTTCGACGTTAGGCACCTGATAAGCGGCAACTGGGTGGTTGAGTTGCCCGCGGGAAGAGGGAAAACGTTTCTGAGCGGGACGAACCGCAAGGTCGATAACATAATCGGAGGCTGGCAGTTATCCGGAGTTACTCGATGGACAAGCGGCCTGCCTTTCAGCCTGATCAGCGGAGCGGGCTGGGGAACCAACTGGGATGAGAAAAGCAGCATGATCCAGACGGGGCCGATCAAAACTCGTACCCACGTTGATAACGGCGCAGCGCAGGTATTTGCGGATCCATCGCAGGTGCTGCCGAATCTGCGGAATCCTTATCCAGGTGAAGCTGGACAACGAAACAACTTCCGCGGCGATGGCTACTTTGGCGCCGACGCAGGTCTGTCAAAACTCTGGAAAACTGGTGAGGATAGCGGCCTCAGGTTTTCCTGGGAAGTCTTTAATGTCTCAAACTCGGTGCGCTTCGATGTGAACCCGCTTACGTCGTTGCAGAACATGACCACCAGCGGTGAACTCGGCGTATATGGCGCCAGCACAACAAAACCACGGATACAACAGTTTTCGCTGCGCTATTCGTTTTAGTTAGCACGGGTTCTAGTGTGGTCGCCTGTCGCACCTATCGCTGAATGCGAGCTGCACAAATCGACGCGGCGAGTGAAATACATGGCGGCCGCAACCGCAAGAGAATTCGCCGCGCCTCCAACGGGAGGGTGTGGTCTTCGAGGCACACCGGCATCTAGATGTCCGCATACATCGCTTCTACAATGGCGCCCGCGGGTCAGATTTCGTCTTTCATCGCGTGTTTCCCCGCTTTCTGCTGAATGCATGAACCTGGCGCTTACAAAAGAGTTCAATGGCTCACGAGATTAGATGGGTCATTGGACTTATGTAATTCCATGAAAGTACTCATTTCGCGCCGTGCGTCCTCGCGCTGATCCAGGGATCGGTAGGCCTGCGCCAGTTGGTAATGCGCGCTCGAATTCTCTGGATCAAGTTCAATGACCACAAGCAGGTGCTTTACTGCCTCTTTCGGCTGGCCCATCTCATTCAAGACCTTTCCGAGTGCTAGTTGAGCATCCACCAAGTCAGGTTGCAACTCGACCGCGCGCGAGTAGTGCTGGAGGGCGGCAGGTAAATTCGATCGCATGAAGGCTATCTGACCCAACTCAAACTCAGCGTGTGGGTCAGATGGGTTTTCGGCAAGGGCGATCACAAACTGCTCTTCCGCCTTTTGTTGCGATGCTTCGTCGACACCATTTCGCAGGATCGCTTCGCCTAATTCGAAATGCAGCCCGGGCAATTGTGGATCCAGAACCAGGGCTCTCTCGTATTCCGAGATAGCCCCGCTAAAGTCATTATCGGTGGCGTGGGACTCGGCGAGAATCTCATGTAAGCGTGCAGAATCCGGGCCAACCTTAGCCAAGGTGGCCAGAGCATTGGCCGCGAGTGTGGAATGCAAGCGATACATCATGTACAAAACATCGGGATTCTCGGGCGCCACTTTTATCAACTTATCCGTCACGCTGAGTGCTTCGTCCAGCTTTCCTGTTTCGTAATCAAGTTGCACAAGCGCAGTTCCAGCTTGTATGCGAAGACTTGTATCTTCCAAGTGCGGAAATGATTCTTCCAGTCGATTCTGCGCGTCTCTCGTTGCACCCAGATGCAATTCCGACAAACCGAGAAGCGTCTGGGCATTCCACAATTGCGGACGAAGTGTCAACGCTAATCGCAATTCGTCTGCAGCCTTTTGGTAGTTGGCTTGCGTAAACGCGATCAGGCCAAGATTGGCGTGGACGCCCGCGTTGTCAGGCTGCAGTTTGAGAATAGCCTGGAACTCATGTTTCGCGTCTTCTAGCCGGTTGGCTTTTAGATCGCTCTGCGCCTGCTCGTAATGAGAGCGAACTTGACTCGACGAAGAGGGTTGGGCAAGGATTGACCTGCAAGCCAGAAGACACAAAACGGCTGCAGCATAAAGGCCAAAAGCCTTTAGTCCTCTTCCCGCATCTTGCCAAGCTCGATCTGGACCCTTCAAAACCAAGTGATTCACCTTCTATGTCCTTCGGTTATCGATACCTGAGTTACGCTATAGTCAGGTTCGCGGCATCGACGCGTATCAGGTCACATAAGTCAAAAAGCAGCAGGAGGGTGCAACTCGAGGCTATCCGTAACTTACCGGATGCCCCGAATTGCGCTCTGACGATTCATACCGTCAATGTTAGATGCTCTCGGCGAAATACATCGTGAGCAAACATCGACCCTACCAATTCAAATGCAGGCCGAATTGGAGTTGCCGCATCGGAATTCCGGATTGCAACGAAGTAATCTGTCCGGCTGCTGGATCGTCGATGTTGTTATCCGGGATCCCTGCATTGAGATGGTTAAACGCGTTGAATGCCTCTGCCCGGAACTGAATTGAAATGGGTTCAAGATGAGGAGCTTCTATCTGCCAGCTCTTCCATAGCGACAGGTCAGGCTTAAACACATGAGGTCCGCGCAGCATGCCGTCCCCTGCATCGCCGTATTGGCAACATGGTGGGATCGCAAACGCTGCTACGTTAAACCAGTGGTCATAGCTCTTGTTCTGATAAAGGGGAACTCCAGCAACCCGGTCCGCCCGTTGTCCGAAATCGGCATTGAGCGTCGCACCGCTGGAGACAAATGGCGTAAAGGGCAGGCCCGAATCCGCCGACCATACGCCGCTCGTTTGCCATCCGCCGAGAATTATGTTTGCCGCAGGCGAAATGCCGGAACCGTATTTCATTCCGCGGCCGAATGGAAGCAGGACCGTGTACTGAGCTGTCCAAATGATCGCCCGATCGATTCCGGAATCACCTTCAAAATACGCGTTGGTGTTTCCTCCAGGGCCGTAATCGGATTTCAGGTCAACCGGGTTGTATTGGTAATACCCCAATGTTTTGGACCATGTGAAGTTTGAGGAAACTCCGACGTACTTGGAGAAGTGCCTATTGACCTTCGCAACGAGTCCGTTGTAGTTCTCGTTCACCTCGTTTCCCTGCAGGTTAACAGCTTCAGATATCCCAAACTTGGCGTAGAAGGGTCTCCGGTCATTCAGGTTGGTATCCGATGAAGGGCCTGCGGCGTTGATGTTTTGTCCGTAACTGAGATGCGTTCCTTTTGTCCCCACGTATCCGACTGACAAGGTGGTCCGCGCGTCAAGTTGACGCTCAATCGTCAAATTCCAGGAGTACATGTTCTCAGTCTTGAAATCGGGATCGCGGGTTTTCAAAAGCTCATCCGTGGGCGGTGTCAGCATTCCATTAGACGGAAGAGCTGGAGGAGAAGGCCCGACCGGAGTGTCTTCGACCGTACAGAGATTGGTGCAGGTGGGGAAAGAAACTGGGAAGTACTGGTTCGACGCAGTTATGGTCTGCTGCGCAATGATCGGATAGAAACTCGTCAAGTGATAGAAAGTAGCGTCGTACCCCGAGCTAAAGAAGCTTTGCCCGAATCCGGCCCTGACCACCGTCTTCTCCGTCAGCTTGTACGCCAAACCTACCCGCGGCGAGAAGTCATCTTTTGGTGTAACTACATTGGTGCTGTTTGAGACAGTTCCCAACCCGGCCAGGAGAATCTGGCCTGTGTCGACGTCGAAGTTCGCGAGGCCACCTGCATGAGCGGGCTTGACAGGTTCAAACCAGTCCCATCTTAGTCCTACGTTCACGGTTAGTTTGGGAGTTGCACGCCATACATCCTGGGCGTAAACGCCAATACGTGTCTGGCGTTCTCCGGGGAATTGGGCCAATACGGCCCGATCGAATTCCGAAGGCAGACCTAAGAGAAATGTGGCCATACCCATACCGGAGTTCGTGTCGGTTGGAATTCCAGTGATGGTTTGGGGAAACGTAAAGTTCCCTCTTGTGCTTGCGTTTACAGACAGGAAATTGAAATCCTGACGCTGAATATCGGCACCCCACAGAATCTGGTGTCCTCCCGATATCTTTGTCCAGTTGTTCACTAATTCACCGGTGGTCGAACCCTCAAACCGCGGCACGCCGACGCCGCTTGGAATTCCCATATAGAAGATTCCGACGGGTCCGCCGATGTTGATTCCTGCCAGCCCGCCCGTCTTCGGATCACCGGTATTGATGTTAGGAATTCCCACCGTGTTGTTGGTCTGGAGGGCACTGTCCGCTTGATAACCAGCGATGGCGAAACGATCAAACCCAAGCCGGAATTCTCCTAGCAAACTGGCGCCAAACGTATGCGTGAAGTTCAGAGCCGCCTGCTGGCTGAGCGAGTTTGCAACTTCGGGGCTGAGTCCACCGCCCGAAGGGCCGCCGGCAACGACTCCAAAAATGCCGGGGTTGTCCAAGTAACTGTGGAAATAACTGTACCTGCCAAATATCTTGTCTTTCGGGTTCACACTAAAGTCGCTCCGCAGGTCAAACTCATTCGTATTGAAGGCTTGCGGAGCATTAGCGGTGTAATTGTTATCGGTTTGGCCCGGAGAACCCAAATTTGGTTCCGGAAGGAGAGCCAGAAGCTTCTGTGCGACGGGATCGATGTTTGTAATCTTGTTTTCTGGAAATGGCGTACGCCCCAGGCCAGTAGTCGGATCTCCAGTGGTAGGGTCGTAGATTGTATGCGTTGCGGCCACCGAACTGAAGTCCCCATTGCGGAAGGCATCAATCGGAACCGTGGTGACGATTGCGCTCTTTGCGGAGAGCCGGGAGAATTGATAATCCCCGAAGGCGAACAGCCTGTCCTTCTTGACCGGGCCGCCCAGACTGAACCCTCCCTGGTTCCAGTTGTAGGGTGGGGTAGCAGCCCCGCCAGTGAATGGCGTGGATGCGAATGTGGCGGAATTCCTGTTGTACTCGAAAACCGATCCATGAATCTGGTTGGTGCCGGACTTGGTGACAAATTGAGCCACCATGCCTGCGGTGTTACCGAATTCGGGATCGTAGTCGGCAGTGATTACCTTCACTTCCTGCACGGAGTCAGGAGGTGGGTTGATGACCTGGATTCCACTGAATCCATAGTCGACGTCTGTGATTCCATCAAGAACATAAACCTGAGCTCCAGACCAAACACCATTCACATAGGTTCGATCAGTTCCCTGAGGATTCTCGCCGGAACCCATCTGGAATGTGTCCGGAATTACGCCCGGCACCAGGGCATAAAGTTGGGTAACGTTGTTCCCGACTAACGGGAGGCTATCGACGGATTGAGCTTCGAACCTATCGCTCACATCCGTCTGTTCTGTATTCAAAATCGGTGGAGCGGCAGTCACGGTCACTGTCTCTGTTGACGCACCAACTTTGAGCACGCAGTCGACGCGAACGGTTGCTGCCACAGCCAGAACCAGATGTTCCCGCTTAAATCCTTCAAACCCCGACATATGCACCGAAACTGAATACTGCCCGGGAGTCAGGTGGGTGGCGTTGTAAAATCCAGCTGCGTCTGCTTCGATTGTTGTTTCGATCCCTGTATCTTCGCTGGTTACGGTGATGATCGCTTTGGGTACACTTGCTCCCGACGAGTCGGTCACGTAACCGTTGATCCCTCCCCATACCGCTTGGCCGGGTGCCCCCACTGGGGCCAGGGAGAGGATGAATGTGGTGAGCAAAACGGCTGCGAGCGCAACCGAGCTCATCCGCGCCCCGCCGTTTATGGAATGTGGGTAAGTGGGTCTCCTGAGAGCGTCTTTCCTTGGCAAGGAGATACCATTCCCACTGTTGCCGCAACTGCATGGGAACATCTGCGAAGCCTCCTAAAGACTTGCATTTCGTGGACGTGTAACGAACATCGGCCGAGTGTTTGCTGTCGTCCTCACCTCCACGTTGCGGGAAGATTAACACCGTCGTTGCATCGATTGTCAAGAGGTGAAATGATCGAATTGCAGCAATTCAATCACGCATTTGGACATTATTCAAAGAGTGCCACAAAAATATGAGGGAAAAGGGAGACCTTTTCACTAAACTGGCTGCTTGCAGGCGGCCGGTGGTCGTGGGATCTGCTCTGTTTGGGAGAGAAAAGGTTTTCCGCAGCGCGCTGGACATTGACGGTATCGACGGCCTTACAATGGGTCGATTCCGCGGTCTGGATTGCTCGTCAGATCATCTGGTTTTGCGATTCGAAAACTGAAAGAACTTATCGATCGATGCGAAGATTGGTGTTGGCTCGCAGATGAACGACGTGAATGCTTGCTTCGCAATGGCACGCTGCGATAGGTATAAACCGGAAGCAGCGATGGTTACTCGGAGCCCCGAAGTTATGAAAGAAGAAATGCTTGTGCGTGTCAATGACCATCAAGTGGGAGCAGTGGAGAATTAAAGGCAGAGGAGCAGGAGACGTTACTCAAGGTAACAAAGTCGATAGCGCCATTTGAGATGATTGCAATGATGTTCCAGCGACATGAATCAACTTCTTAGAAGGGTATTGATGAAACGCCAGCTAGAGCCCCTTGTTTCCTAACGCGCGCATTCAAGATTATAATCACTGCGGTTCCGGCCCGGCTACTTGACTCGGGCTTTCCGAGGAGGGTGCAAAATGAACATGATATTCAATCTCTCTCATGTCTTAGCGCTTTTTGGCTCTTCAAAGAGGTTGGCCGCAAGACGTGAAGTGAAAGCGCAGCATGCCGTCGCGCGCCTTCTCATGAAGCGCAACACCCGTGCGAACGAGAGTCGCATCATCCATCGCGGATGGATGCTTCCTTGCATTGCGCTTTTGGTCGCGAATGTCGCTCTGGCCGAATGGCAGCCGATAGGCAGCATGAAGGCCGATAAGCCGCAGGGGAATCAGTTTACGTTCAGCAGTCCTCGCGCTACGGTGATTGTTACGGTCCTGACTTCCGATCTGGTTCGAGTGCGCATGTTCTCAGGAACATCACTGCCACCAGATCACTCTTACGCAGTGATCAAAACCGATTGGCCAGTGGTTAAAGTAGAGTTCTCAGACGAAAAAAACACTCGAATTATCCGAACATCCGATCTGCAGGTTCGCATCGGGTTATCCCCATTTCGAGTCGGTTTCTACGATCAAAAGGGGCAATTAATTTCGAAAGATGCAGATAACCTGGGGATGAGCTGGGACGCTGCGAGAGTTCGTTGCTGGAAGTCGATGCCAGAGGATGAGCATTATTACGGGTTCGGCGAGAAAAGTACGCCTCTCGATAAACGGGGGCGTTCCCATGTGATGTGGAACCAGGATCCTGCCGGCTTTGACGCGTCTTCCGAGCCACTTTATCAATCCGTTCCGATCTTTGTGGGACTTCGCGAGGGGCGGGCCTACGGGATCTTCCTCGACAATACCTTCCGCTCATCCTTCGACATGGGCGCAGAGTTCCCGGACACTTATTCCTTCGGCGCCGAGGGCGGTGAGCTGAACTATTACTTTTTCGCCGGCCCAGGCCCCAAGGACGTCGTTTCGCGCTTCACAGAATTAGTAGGCCGTTCCCCGCTGCCGCCGCGTTGGTCACTTGGCTACATACAGAGCCGCTACAGCTACTATCCCGAAAGTACGGTTCGATTCATCGCAGATAACTTCCGCCACCGGAAGATTCCTTGCGACGCGATCTTTTTGGATATCGATTACATGGACGGGTTCAGGGTCTTCACCTTTGATAAGTCGCGCTTCCCCGATCCCAAGCGGCTTTTCACCGATCTCCGTGCACAGGGATTTCACACCATCGCGATTGTCGACCCCTACGTAAAGGTCGATCCCAACTTTTCCATTTATAAGGAGGGCGCCGCGAATGGCTACTTCCTGAAAAAAACAGACGGAACAGAATTTACCGGCCGTGGTTGGCCTGGAGCCAGCGCCTTTCCCGATTTCGCCTCAAAGAAGGTGCGTGACTGGTGGGCCTCGCTCTACAAGGAACAGCTAGAGGAAGGTATCTCCGGCATCCTTACCGATATGAACGAGCCGACCGTTCTTCCCGACAAAGACGGTCCTGGAAAAACGCTCGATCTGAATATTATGCATGCCACCGACTTCGGCCCGCGTACTCATGCTGAGATTCACAACGTATATGGCATGTTGGAGACAATGGCCACGCGCGATGGGATGCTACAGGTGCATCCCAACGAACGGCCTCTGATCATAACCCGCGCCACCTACGCTGGCGGCCAACGGTACGCAGCTGAGTGGAGCGGCGATAACTGGGGTACCTGGGATCATTTACGGCTTAGCATGCCAATGTTAATGGGTATGGGGCTCTCGGGCTTGCAGTTTTCCGGGGCGGATATCGGCGGAATCTGGCCTATTCCAAGCCCTGAACTTTACAGCCGTTGGTTGCAGACGGGGGTTCTCACCCCGTTCACCTGGACGCATTCAGGAGGCCCGGGGAACCTGGAGCCTTGGGCATTTGGAAATCGTTTGGAAACAATTAATCGTGATTCCATCAACCTTCGATACCATCTGCTCCCGTATATCTATACTGCGTTCTGGGAGGCCTCTGAGACGGGCATTCCCATCATGCGCCCGCTTCTCCTTGAGTATCCCGACGACTGGACAGCTGTAGAAACAAATGACGAATACCTTTTCGGGGATGACTTGCTGGTCGCACCTATCACGAAAGATGCCGACACAGACCGCCCAGTTTATCTTCCCAAGGGCACTTGGTACGACTATTGGACAGATCGCCGTTATGTTGGCCCGGCAAAGGTTGACGTGGATGCCCCGGCGGAACGTGTGCCTCTGTTCGTGCGTGGCGGGGCGATTATTCCTAGCCAACAACCCATGCAATACACCGATCAACTGCCGATCGACCCGCTGACGCTCGATGTCTATCCAGATGGAACTTCTACTCGTCAGTACTACGATGATGATGGAATAAGCTTCGACTACAAAAAGGGAGCATACCTTCTCCAGCGAGTTACAGCCGCTGAAACCGTCGCCGGCGTGAGCATCAATGTCTCTGCCCGCGAAGGGTCCTTTGCACCACCTCGGCGTTCGTTTCTCGTCAGGGTTCACGCCCAGACCGTTCAACCCAGGCAAGTCTCCGCTGGAACGGTAACCCTTCCGGCTCAAACCTCTGTCAGTGCTCTACAGGCTTCCACACAGGGATGGGCTTATGATCAACGCGAGGGCGTAGTATGGGTCAAGGTTCCCGATTCGGGGTCTGCTTTGAAGTTAGAGCTTGCGCGATAACTACAGAAGACCGGGGAGGAGTTTGGATGTCTTGCTCCACATGGCAAGTTCGCACGGATGCGCTGTGGCAGGTGGACCTGTGTGCCGCAGTGTTCAGAACACTCGACGTTATCTCTTTTCCACTGACCTGAAGCGGTAGGACGACCTACTGAACTAGCAGCCAAGAATCGTCATGTTCAACTTCGAGCACATCTTGTTCGCAATGCCTGTTACTCTTGGGTTGTCGGCGTTGCTCTTTCTTCCCGTTCAGGACTCGGAACGCTCGTACCAGATCCCCAGGCCGATCAGCGGCTATCGCTTGAAACAGGAGCTTCATGCCCCAATCCAGTACCCGGCTTCGCATCTTTGTCGTTGACGACGAATTCATCATCGCGTCCAGCCTCGCACTCATTCTGTGTAATAAGGGTTACGACGCAGTATCCTTCAGTGGGCCTCTTGACGTCCTCAAGGCGGCTCGCTCGGCACCTCCGGACCTCCTGATTACCGATGTGCTCATGCCACAAATATCAGGGATCGAGTTGGCCATCCAAATTCAGGCGCAATGTCCTCACTGCAAGGTGCTGCTGTTCTCTGGTCAGGCCGCAACTGCCGGCTTGCTTGCCGACGCACGAGCCGCCGGGCACGATTTTGAGATCCTTTCGAAGCCGGTACATCCCACCGACCTCTTGAGGAAGATTAAGGAAGCCACAGAGGATCGCGCCTTGTCGTCATCGAGCCCGACTGAAGCAGACGCTCATCTTACAAAACGTCATCAGAATTGAATCGATACGGAGACCCCGTTTATATAAGGGGCCGGACTGAATCTCGCTTTGCGCGTTGCCGAACGCAGGGGCAGTTCGAGTTCCAGTTGGGTGAGCTCGGGGTGGGGCATCATTTTCAGTGCAGCAACACTGTCCTGACCATATATCGTCGCGATGACGATGTCTCCTCTTCGTCATCTCGTCACGAGCGTTTGTAAACTCCCTCCCGAATTACTTCTTGTTCAAACTAACTCATTTCGTGTCATCCGGAGATGGAAGCACCACCAGCCGCTCGCATTTGGCACATCGATTGCATTAATCAGGGCAACAGGGCGTGACGAGGAAGCAAGCGTTAAGGATCGCAAGTCAGTCGGGATGGTTCATAAGCTACTACCGGTTGTTCATCCTTTCGTAAATCCAATCCAACACGGCGGAGCTCGTTGGGCTGCCGTGTTGGATTTCATCCCTTTCAACCGTGGGGGCACCGTATTCGTGGCCCGGGAAAGCCAGGCAGCCAAGTGGAGGTCCAATGCAGAGTATGGACCGTCGGAGGACACAGAAACTCTGGTTGCGCTTTAAACCAGGGATTTCATTTCAATCCGCCGAAACCATATCTCCGCGAATTCGAGTTCGATGGCGATCTTGCCGCGCGTTAGCGGAATATACTGGCCCGAGTTCCGCGAATCGGGTTGTTGCAGGTTGGTTGCCACGTTGACCGTCCTCCCGTTCACGATGTGGGCGGCTTTGTCTCCCTGCCACAGCACTTCGACAGTATTCCACTGGTCTAAAAGCTCGAAGTTACCGTCCTTGATGAACCTGCCCCCGCTCGGTTCCGGCTGCGATTGCATCTGAGTGGGCGGCGGTCCTCCGGGGCTTAAAGGCTTCGGCCATCCGGTCAACGGGCTGATTCCTTCGCCAAACAGACCATTCCCATGGCTGCCCTGAATTCCTCGGGTGCCCACCATGAAGAAATCTCCCACATCGCCTTCCTCAATCTGGCATTCCACGCATGTGGGCCATACTTTGTCCTCGCCGACCAGCCCATAGAGAAGGCCGTTATCACGCTTCGGTGTAAAGCGCGGAGCATGGCGCTTCATGCCCCACTTGTATTCCACGCGGATGTGAACGTTTTCGAACTCCCGATTCGTCGCTAGATAACCAGCCTCTGCTGGAAGGACGCCCTCTTCATTGCCCATGATGTGGAGCATCTCCTCCTCCATCGTGACCATTCCATGCAATTCCGCGAAGCCTTTTCCTGACTTTTGCAACATGGTATACCAGCCGGTCAGGTCACGCCCATTCAGTAGCGAAACCCAGCCATCGGCTCCCGGCTCTGGGAGCGGAAGCGGAGAAGATGCCGCCTGGGCGAAACCTCGGTAAGGAAAAATGGCAGGCGCCAAAACAAGCGATGTGCCGGCTCTTAGAAAGTCACGACGTTTCATTGAGTCTCCTGAACCCGATGTAAGGCGCCTTCACGCCATCCCGACAATCTTACAATCTACGCTGAGAAAAGCAATGTGCCGATTGGATTTCCGGTCACCTAGGAGATTGGGCACTAAGCTCCGTCTCTCTGGAAAGTCCAGCGAGAGGCGGGTGAGACGGCGGCGGGTCGCGCTCGGCCCAATGGCTTGGTGTCTTGTCCATCGTCAGCACCAGCCGACCGCCTGCTGCGATCTCGCTATGGCGCAGCCATGCACGATTGATAGCGTTGCCGTTAAGAGTGGCTGCGGTTACATAAATGTTCTCGGGGGAAAGATTGCGGGTCTCGATAATGAAATCCTTCCCACCGGCCAAGTGAAGCGTGATGTGCGGGTATGCCGGGCTGCCGATGAGATAGACATCCTGGCCTGCGTTTGGGAAAATGCCCATTTGTCCAAATGCGAACCAGGAAGACATG
>Ga0181517_10000760_pt1 | contig 40778 bp, 34 predicted proteins | sample PEATcosm2014_Bin_31_FD_119748 | JGI IMG/M metagenome (GOLD analysis project Ga0181517, IMG submission 119748) | Peatland microbial communities from MTU Mesocosm Facility, Houghton, MI, USA - PEATcosm2014_Bin01_30_metaG | ecosystem: Environmental > Terrestrial > Soil > Wetlands > Peat | place... | reverse complement strand
TCTTTTCGACGGCGGAGGAGCAGCAGCGGGAGCCGCTTGAGATTGGCGGTAAGGTTCTCTTCTACCCGGACGTCGCGTTGCGTACCGCGGGCGGTGACGTGAGTGTGGTCGCTCCATGGGGGAGCTACGCCCTTCAAGATCGCGAGTTGATCTCAGGTCAGAACCCGTTCTCGGACCAAGCGCTTCTGAAACTTCTTCTGCCGGCACTCGACGCGAAGAGGAAGTTAGTCGCTCAATGAGCAGCGCACAAAGCGAGCAGAACAGCTATGAGATGCCCCCGGCCGATGGGCTGACCGTCACACATTTCATCACCGTCGCCGACATTGACCGATCGGCTGAATTTTATGAAAGGGTCTTCGGCGGGCGCATTCTGAGCAGGGGCGACAGCAAGGGTGCGTCTGGGCACATCCAGGTCGCGAATTCGTGGCTAATTGTCAACGTTGGCGGCGGGCCTACCCCGGACAAGCCAGAGGTGACGCTTAGCGTGCCCCCCGACCCGGATAAGGTCAGCAGCTTCTTGAATATCCGCGTTGCGGATATTCAAGCGTGTTATGAATTATGGAAGAGTCGAGGAGCGGAGTTCATCACGGAACCAATCCCCAAATACGGCGAGATTCGCTGCTACATGCGCGATCCTGACGGCTACATCATCGAGATCGGCCAGAGCACAGATCTCAAGTACGGTTGGCGCATTCTCTAGGTCGCGAGGAATCAGCCGTGAAAGCTGCCAGAATTCATAGTTTCGGGTCGCCCGATGTTGTAGTGGTCGAGGATGTGCCCATGCCTTCGCCGGGCCTCGGCGAAGTTCTGGTGCGCGTGATGGCCGCGGGCGTCGCTCCCTGGGACGCGATCATCCGTGAGGGCAAGAGCAAGGTCAGCCCGCAACCTCCGCTCACGCTCGGCTCGGACTTCTCCGGTGTCGTCGAGAGTGTCGGCCTCGGCGTTACGGGCTTCGCGCCGGGCGAGGAAGTCTATGGCGTCACCAACCCGCAGTTCTGTGGCGCCCAGGCCGAGTTCGCCGTGGCTAAGGCAGGGATGGTCGACCGAAAACCGCAATCGCTGAATTACATAGAAGCAGCGTCGGCGCCCGTCATTGCGGTGACCGCCTGGCAGATGCTCTTCCAATATGCGCAGGCGAAACAGGGGCAAACGGTAATGGTCGTCGGAGCCGCCGGGAACGTCGGGGCCTACGCCGTGCAGATGGCCGTAGATGCCGAGATCCATGTCGTCGCTGTTGCCCACCGCAACGACGAAGAGATGCTCCGTTCCTTGGGCGTGAAATCCATCATCGACCCGAGCAAGGCCGCCTTCGAGCAAGATCTACCGCAGGTGGATGCCATCCTCGACACGGTCGGGGGCAGTACCTTTCAGCGCTGCGTCACTGCGTTGAAACCCGGAGGCAAACTCGTCACCTCAGTCTCCACCCAGCCGCTGCCGGCGGGGGCAATCTTCTTCTACGCTGAGGTGACCACCGCGCGCCTGCATACGATCACAACGCTGTTTGACGCGGGTAGAATCACAGCGCGTGTGGGCTCAGTCCTGCCGCTTTCGGAGGCGCGCCAGGCGCAGGCCATGCTTGCGGGCGCAGCACACAAGCCCGGCAAGATCGTCCTCGAGATCGGGCACCCGTAGCAGTGCCGACCTACGCAACAAGGTTTGTAGTCGCCCCGAAATGGAATGTTAAGCAGGTTTATCCGGCAGCGACTTGGCAACGCGGCAAAGGCTCAAGCGGTCGGGGGAAAGGATGGTATCGAAGAGACTTCAGCTCCGTCGACGCCGGTAGTGCAGGTACAGATACGCGGCGTTTTGCTTGGTGCTCACCATTTGAAACCAAGGCGCAGAATCCGGCATAAACTCCAAGCCTTGCAGGATTGCCGGTCGAGTCGCATCCTGCTTGCGGCCCGCGATTTGGGGCGACAGCGTCAGAAAAAGTTCGTCTACGGCTTCTGCCGCCAGAAATTGTCCGAACAGCGTGGGGCCGCCCTCATGGAGAAGCGTCTTTACCCCGAACTGCGACTGCAGTAACTGCAGGATCGCCTGCGGCGCGATGCTGCCGCCACTCGAATCCAAAGCACGTATCTCAACGGAGCCCAGGGTCGCAGCGCCTCGACGCGTGAGCTCATCTCTACCAGCCGAGGTCGTGATAATCAGGGTGCGCACGGCCGGTGTTCGGAAAATCGCTCTCTCCAACTCCAGCATGCCGCTACCGCTAACAATGACGAGCAGGGGATACTCTGGCTTATGCTGCACGATGGCTCTGTATTCCGCATATGAATCCTTCGCATCGGGATAAACGCCTTCAGGAGTCCAAAGGCTTTTCGCGCTTACGTCGCGCAGGGTTCCAGCGCCGACCACAATAGCATCTGCAGATGCCCGTAACAGGCCCATGATGAACCGGTCCGCAGGATCGGAACCACTGATGGTTGAGCCGCCGGACTTACCCTTGATTGCGTAGCTGGCGACCCCGTCAAGAGTGGAAACAAAATTCGCAATGACAAAAGGGCGCGCAGCCGGTGAAGTGCGAAAGTGCAGATCCCCATCGTACAGCTCTCTCAATCTCTGCGGGAGCGCTGATTCAGCATAGTGGTCGTCACAATCAATCAGGGTCCGTACGAGCTTCATTTGCTGCCTTTCTGGAAGCCCCCACGAGTGGCGAGGCAAACGAATTCAACTGGCTGAGTTTAATCTGCACCCCGTCGTTGGCAATCGTTAACACGGTTGATTTGTCTAACTGCCCTGCGATGCTATATCTCCGCGAGGGCGCGATGGACAAGATAGATCGAGATTGCGCCTTCGCCAACGGCTGACGCAACGCGCTTCACGTTTCCTGAGCGGATGTCGCCAACTGCGAAGACGGCCGGCAAACTCGTCTCAAGCATCTGTGGGGGCCGGCTCAGAGGCCACTCTCGCGGTGCGCCTGCCAGAACCGGATCCAGGTCCCGTCCCGTAAGAACGAAGCCCTGCTGATCCAGGGCGACGCAGTCACGCAACCAGTCGCTATGCGGTGACGCGCCTGCCATTACGAAAATGTGCCGGATGTCGCGCGTCGATTTCTCTCCCGATGATCGGTCGAGCCAGGTGACGCGTTCGAGGTGTGAATCGCCCTCTAATGACACGAGCTCAGTTTCCAAGCGCAGCTCGATCCTGGGATGCATCGTAATCCTCTGGGTCAGATAGCGCGACATTGTGTCTGAAAGCGCCTTTCCGCGCACCAACATATAGACCTTCTGGGCAGTTTCCGCCAGGAAGATTGCTGCCTGGCCGGCCGAGTTTCCCCCGCCGATGACGACGACCTCATCACCGCCGCAGAGCTGCGATTCCATAAAGGTGGCCGCGTAATAAATTCCATTTCCTTCGAACTTCTTCAGGTTGGCCACATTCGGCGTATTGTATTGTGCTCCTGTGGCAATGATGATGCTGCGAGCCTGCAGAACATCGCCATTCTCCAGCGTGAGCTGGTATGGCCTTTGATCGCAGTTGATCTGGACCACTCGTTGCCCCACCAGCATCTGAGCGCCGAATTTTTCTGCCTGGACAACGGAGCGGCGCGTGAGCTCCAGGCCGGAGACGCCTGTGGGGAAACCAAGGTAGTTCTCAATCTTTGAGCTTGATCCCGCTTGGCCGCCGGGAAATTCGCCCTCGATGACGGCAGCGTCCAAACCTTCGGAAGCAGCGTAAACTGCCGCAGCAAGGCCGGCCGGTCCGGCGCCCACAATAGCCACATCAAGAATGTGTGTTTCATCGACATTCCCCGAGAGTCCCAGGCATTGAGCCAGCTGCTGCGTCGTGGGATTGCGCTGCACAGCCTGTCCGCTGCAAATCACCACAGGTATTTCGTCGATCCTCACATTAAAACGATCGAGCAGCTCTTGAGAGGCCGTATCGCTGTCAAGGTCGACATATGCGTACGGATGCCCGTTGCGGGTGAGAAACTCGCGCAACCGCAACGTATTGGCGGAGTGACGCGATCCCAGGATGATCACGTTACCTATGCCGCCCGCAATCAGAGCGAGGCGCCGCTGGATGTAGGCTCGCATGAAAATATCGCTGAGTTCGGCATCCTTTGCGATGAGCGAGCGCAAGGCATCCACGGCCACCACAAGGAACTCTCCCGACTCGGCAACCCGTCCGCGTGCCAGAGAGCCGGTTCCGGAGATCATGACCATGTCTCCGGAGAAGTTCCCGGGGCCGTGCGTTGCAAATACGTGCTCACCGGAGAGCCTCGTCATGAGAATATCGAGCTTTCCTGAAAGCACAACAAAACAAGGCATTGCCCGCTCGCCCGCCTCGAACAGGATCTCTCCCGCCTGAACGGCTCTCACAGTGCCGTACGGCCGGATGCGGTCAATCTGTTCGGGGCTCAGAACAGGGAAGGCCTCCGCTCGCTGCTGAGCTGTGATGTTCGGTGGCGGCTCTGATTCGGTCACTTATCCAATCCTTTCGCAAATGGCCGATCCCGTTTCCATTATCTGTATCACATGGTCTCCGTCACGATTTTGCTAATCACTGCCGCCCCTGCCTCGCTTACGACTTCGTCCCGGGAATCCGCGCCGCCCGAACAACCGATTCCGCCGATAATCTTACCCTAATCGATCAGTGGAATGCCGCCTTGGGACGCAATGACCCCGTCGAACGCGAGCAGATAGTCAAGATGCATAAGCTGTAAACTGTCTTCGAAGATCTTCGTTGGGCGCCTGAAGGTCACGGCCGCTCGCGCCTCATGTTCCGCAATCTCAGTCGACGTGAGCATCGCGCCGCTGCGGCCATGGGAGTAGCGGTTGCGGTAATTGAAGTCATCTAACATAACTCCTTATCGACTGCGACTGCTGCAATGAACCGAAAGAGATGCGACCCTCCCCTGCTAAGACCTCCGGCCCTTACCACGCACCGTTCCGATCCCGCATCATCTTTCGTATTAGGCCAGATATGAAACAGGAGCGTCAATTGGACGAAGGTGTTGACGAATACTTTCGAATCAGTCAAGCAAAGTCGCGCTGCTTGAGGCCTACAGCGTTCGCGGAACTGCCATGATGCCAATCATGTGAAGGCCGCGCTGACGATCCGGCGCAGCAACTTCTAGCCTGCGGCATACGGTGTCTCCCAATGCAGCCAGCATGACAATCGATGAAGGTGAAGGAAACTGAGTTCGACGCACTTGATACGAAAGTATCGTCGATACCTTTGTCCAATTGTTTCAGGCTCGTCACCTCTGGCCTAATGGCCGGTATTCGCCGTGTACGTCCGGTCGGCTTTGGAAGGCGTCTGTGTGAAGGAGAAGACAGCATGGGTAAATTTCTGACGAAGTCTCAGGCGCAGGATCCACGAGAAGAGAAACTTGAGTCACGCGCCATCGTGAGGCGTCTCACGGCGATCACGATCTTTGTGATAGCCGTAACGGTGCTTGCTGTTCTCGTGCTTATATCCGCTCATGCGCAGGTCGAGGACTCGCCGAGTGCGCAGGACAAGTACTCGCTGAAATCGCCGGACGGAATCGCGTTCTCCGACTTCAGGGGATACGAGGACTGGCCCGTCGTCTCTTCCGCGCGGCAAGACGAAATACTCAAAGTAATCGTCGCCAACCCGAAGATGATTTCGGCGTTCAAGACGGGCACTCCCGGCAACGGTGAGCCTTTTCCGGAAGGTTCCAAGATCGTGAAGCTCCAGTGGAAGCAAAAGAAGAGTACGGAGGCCCAGTTCGCCGTGGATGTGCCAGACTTCTTTACCCAGGCCTTCGTGATGGAAAAGGACAGCAAGAGATTTCCGAAAACCGGCGGGTGGGGATACGCGGTGCTGAACTACGATGCCGCAACGGTTAAGTTTACGGCCGATGCTGCAAGCCACGCAGACTGTGGGAACACGTGCCATACGGCGGTGAAGGCGAAGGACTACATCTTCCACCCATACGAGATGCGCTGAGGGCTGTCCCCGAGATTTAGCACCCGGCGGTGCGCCGTTGAATCGCGATCCACGTGGAGAAATGATGACCGCAGAGAGGGGTGCCGTAGCTGCATCACCTCCAACAGGACAGGTGCGGGTTCGCACCGCGCACGTTGTCAGTTCGCAGCAAAAGGCTGTGCTGCGGATCGTGCGAAATCTCGCCATTTTCAATGGTGGCGTCATCGCGCTTATTGGAATTTATGCCTGGTCTCATGCGATGTCGTGAGGCGAATCCATTCCTCTGCTGCTCACATCGGTACTGGCATCCATTCCGGTGTCCTTGCCGGTGACCTTCACGTTGGCGGCTGCGCCTGGCGCTCGCGCTCTCGCGAAAGTGGGCGTTCTGTCAACCCGACTCACGGCCCTCGACGAAGCTGCGAGTAGCCGCCTCGCCGCCCAGGCAGATCAATTCAAGACGCAGGGGATTGGTTTTCCATTTCATACCAAAGGATCAACCCATACCTTCGTCCAATAGATTCCTCGTCACACTTCTGGCGTAATGCCAGAAGTGCAGCGCATCCGATCGAATCGGACTCGAACGCTGCAATGTGGGCCAAGAGAATCTCTCGGATGGCGCACAGGGAGTGGCAGCATGGCGAGCGTAACCATTCGCGTTGCAGAGGTAAACAGCACTCAGAGGCGTCAAGAGGACTTCGCTCGAACGAATTCCGGAGTCATCCAGCATGAGCAAGGCTCAAGGAAAACTACCCTTGAAAGGCACGGGCATGAAGGATGGAAGCAACTGATCGAAGAAACCTGGCTAGGCCAGCTTGAGAGCTTGCAACAGTATGTGTGTGAGCTCCTTCAGAAGAATGAACAGCTGAGGATGGAGCTGATGGTGGCCAACGAGCGAGGAAGGCTTCACAGAGATGCCAGGAACTAATAGGACGGTAGAGGCAATTCTCATACTTTTGCAGCTCATACCGATCGTCGTGCTCTCTGTCGGGTCGTTTCGAAACTGGCCGAGTTTGCCGGCCGGGTCTCGGACTCGGACTCGGAACCGGGCGAGGGCCGCTGGACCATCCACGCCTCGGTGGACGAGGGTGTGCCCGTTCCTGTTCTCTCTGCAGCACTGTTCCAGCGATTCAGCTCACGCGGCAATGCGGACTATCAGGATAAATTGCTTTCAGCGATGCGTTTCCAGTTCGGCGGGCATATTGAGTTGCCAGGAAGCGAGCCAGCTGCCTGAGCAAGCCGCCGCGAGGTCGATGTGACAGTCTGAGTATTGCTTCAAGCCTTTTTTGCCTTTTGAGGAGCAGTCAGCGCCACTGCGGCCTCCCTCGTAAGCAGGAGAAAAGTGAATGTCTCCTGCAGGTACAAGCGGACAGCGCCGTCTGTATGGCCTAGGTAGCCGATTGAGACGTCCTGACCGATGTGCAGGTCGAAATCGCCGCCTCGTGTTGTGAGCACAAAAGCGCCCGAAATGGCGGGCGCCCAGATGATTTGATCGTTGACGAGGCGCTTGACGTGCTCCAACACCGGATAGCCCTGGTCGCTGGTCTCAGCCAGCGCGGTATAAGCATCGGCCCCGAGCAGCACCGAGTAAGGGCCGTTGACACCCACGAGGCGCAACCTGCTCAAGGCCTGGGAAATGGCGTCGGGGTACTGGCGCACGTCGGCGGGAAGGGCCATGACTGGGTTGCTGGTTCCTTTGTGGATCCCCTCAATGCCGGCGGCAGTGTAACCCTCGAATATTGCGCCGTCCTCGGCATAGGCAAGCTGCTGGGCGGCATCCTTCGCCGGTTGCCAGTCGGAGTCGTTTGCGCCGCGCTCGACATCGTCAATCGCCCGGCGCTCGAGCTCGAACGGGACCCGAAGCTCGACAAGCGCCTTCACCTCGCGTTGCTTCGCGACGATGCCTTTGGCGGGGGCAGTGATCTCCCGCTCGTGACCGGTGCCAACCGCGGAGAGGCCAGCGCCGGAGGGACCCTGCACGTCGACTACGCGCCGCCCGGCGAGGTACCGCTTCAGCGTGCGCGAGGTTTCGGCTTCAATCTGTGCCCACGCCGCATCGGAGATGGGCGCAAGCTCGCGATGGAGATTATTCATGTTGTGTTTCTCCTTTGAGAGATCCGATGTGAAGCGAACCGCCGCGCACCGATGGAACCGATGATGAGATTTCGCCCGCAATCACAGATGAGGATGATTCCACAACCGCCGGCCGATCTTCAGTAACGTTTTCCAGAAACGTCGCCGATGGCACGAAGAATAGGCTTCCAGTGACAGCGCGGCTGAAGTCAAGGATGCGGTCATAGCTGCCGGGAGGCCGGCCGATAAACATGTTTTCGAGCATCTGCTCGATGGTGCGGGGGGAACGGCTGTAGCCAATGAAGTAGGTTCCAAATTCGCCCTGCGAGGGGCGGCCAAAGGGCATGTTGTCCCGCAGAATCTTTATCTCTTTTCCATCCTCAACGATTGTTGTGAGGGCGTTGTGGGCCGACGTGGGCTTGATCGAGTCGTCCAGTTCAATGTCGGAAAGTTTGGTACGGCCGATGATCCGCTCTTGCGCTTCAGTAGGGAGAGCATTCCAGGCGTCAAGGTTGTGCAGGTACTTCTGCACGATGACATAGCTGCCGCCGGCAAAGCCGGCGTCTTCGTCACCGATAAGAACAGCGGCGTCCACTGCCGCTCCCCTGGGGTTCTCGGTGCCGTCGACGAAACCCATCAGATCGCGGTCATCAAAGAAACGAAAGCCCTGCACCTCATCGACAGGCGACACGGCATTTCCGATTCGAGACATAATCTGCGTGGCCATTTCGAAGCAAAGATCCATCCGCTTGGCTCGAATGTGAAAAATCAGATCGCCCGGCGTTGAAACCGCATGCCGTTCTGCGGCGCGAATCTCCTTGAAGACGTGCAATTCTGCCGGCCGCGGTGACCCGAAGAGGCGGTCCCACGCGTCAGGCCCAATCCCCATGACGCAGGAGAGCCCTCCTTCCAGGTCACGAAATTCTATGGCGCGGATCAACTTGGCGAGATCCCCGCAAAATGAGAGCAGGGTCGCGCGATGGTCAGGGCCATTGCTGAGCGCCGCCACCAGGAAGATGGCTGCGCGCGTCAGTGGCGCGGATACCGCCTGCGGGACCACGGGCAAACGATTTTCCGGTTCGAACGCGATTTTCGAATCAAGGCCCATCAAAGTCGTCCTGAAAACACAACTGTAACCGTACTCGCGGCAGGCCACAGCAGTTTTGCGATCTTACCAAAAAACAATCATGAAGCCCAACCGATTAATTCTTAGGAAACACCTGGATTCGTCAGAACAGGCCTTCAGTCGAAGCGTTGTGTTACTCCCTAACCTGTTGCAAAACGCCACCTTTGCCACTCTCGTCAACGATAGGCCCAGCCCGAAGGAGAACGCAATTATCCTTTGGTATTGCGCAGGAACGAGCCGCTGTCGGCAAGAATAGCGATCAAGTGTACGTCGCCGGTACGGCGCCTCGGCGCGATCAAGAGAGCATCGATCAACCTAGTCCGACTGTGACCGCGGTGCGGCCGCCTCTCATCTTTCCCATGACACGAGAGTGTTGATCGATACCTTTGTCTAATGGATTAGCATGGAAATCTCTGGCTTAATCAATGAGGGTCGGATGATACAGAGGGCCTTCCCCCAGAGGCTATGTTCAGTTCGACGAGCACAGCAGGTTCTTATTCGATTCGCGACCCGGGCAGACAAAAGGCGAAAGCAGAACTGGAGGCGGTTGTGACTATGCCATCAAATGAGTGGGATTCTCGTGCGCTAGCGCAGCTGCTTGTATGGAGATGGCGCGCATTTGTTCTTGAAATCATCTACGGGCTGGCACGCTTGATTTGGTTTATTTTTATGCTGGTTGAGAGCGTCTTGCTCAAGGGGATGACCGAGCTTGAGAGGCTAACCATCTCTCAATCCGACAATCGCGGCGCTTAGACGCGCCTTGAGCTTGGACTAATGAGACTGGGCGGTGCGCCCGGCTCCTTCTGATTGTAGATTGATGCAGGCTCGTCCCAACCGCTCCCCATAGTACGGAGGCCAAGGGCTATGGAACTCTTGAAGGATTCCCATTTAATTTCATCCGGGCAGTCGCTCACGCCTCGGGAGCTAGATGCAATCAATGCTTACTGGCGGGCTTGTAACTACCTGTGTGCGGGGATGCTTTACCTGAGGGACAATCCACTGTTGAAGGAACGGCTGCGCGCGGAGCACTGCAAGAACCGGCTGCTGGGGCATTGGGGCAGTGACCCCGGGCAGACATTTGTCTGGGTACATCTGAATCGCGTGATTCGGAAATTTGATTTGAATATGTTCTATATCTCAGGTCCCGGTCACGGGGCACCGGCCGTGATCTCAAACGCCTATCTGGAGGGGACGTACTCAGAAATCTACCCGGAGAAGGGTCTCGATGAAGCGGGAATGCTACGGCTTTTTCGAGCGTTCTCTTTTCCGGGCCAGCTGGGGAGTCATTGCACTCCGGAAGTCCCGGGGTCGATCCACGAGGGTGGCGATCTTGGCTACAGCGTCTCGCATGCATTCGGAGCCGCGTTCGACAATCCCGACTTGATTGTCAGCGTAGTGGTCGGCGATGGCGAGGCGGAGACGGGACCTTTGGCGACTTCGTGGCATTCGAACAAATTCCTGAACCCCATTCGGGATGGTGCGGTGCTGCCGATACTTCACCTAAATGGATACAAGATTGCCAATCCGACTGTGCTGGCGCGCATCGATCCAGAGGAACTCGACAGCTTATTCAAGGGATATGGCTGGACGCCCTATTACGTTGAGGGAAACGATCCGAAAGTGATGCATCAAAAAATGGCGGAGGTGGTCGAGCAATGCATAGGGCAGATTCGTTCGATTCAGCAGGAGGCTCGGCGCACGGGCAAAGCATGCCGGCCTCGTTGGCCCATGATCATTCTTCGATCGCCTAAAGGATGGACCGGCCCCAAGGAGGTCGATGGACACAAGGTGGAGGGTTTCTGGCGAGCGCACCAGATTCCCGTGCTGGATGTGAAAACGAATCCCGGCCATCTGGAAATCGTCGAGCGATGGATGCGCAGCTATGAGCCGCAGAATCTGTTCGACGATCGCGGTACGTTGATCGCGGAGTTACAAAGTCTTCCTCCAACAGGCGATCGCCGCATGAGCGCAAATCCGCATGCCAACGGAGGAAAACTCCGCAAGCCTCTTGATCTTCCAGACTTCAGGGACTACGCAATCGCCATTGATAGTCCCGGGACGGCATCTGTGTCGCCGACAGAAAACCTTGGGAAATTTTTGCGCGATGTGATGCGCCGTAATATGAGCAACTTCAGGGTATTCAGCCCCGACGAGAATGCTTCAAATCGGCTCCAGGATATCTATGAGGCAAGCCTGAAGACATGGCTCGCGGCTTATAAGCCTGAAGATGCGGACGGGACGGATATCGCGCCCGACGGCCGCGTGATGGAGATACTGAGCGAGCATACACTCGAAGGCTGGCTCGAGGGCTATCTACTTACCGGGCGCCATGGCCTGCTGAACACCTATGAAGCGTTCGCACATGTGATTGACTCGATGTTTAATCAGTACTCGAAATGGCTCGAAAAGGCGAAGCTCGAAATAGATTGGAGAGCTCCCATCTCCTCACTGAATCTGTTAATCACTTCGCTCGTCTGGCGCCAGGACCACAACGGATTCACGCATGAAGACCCGGGATTTCTGGATGTCGTGAGCAATAAGAGCGCAGCGATTACGCGGATCTATCTCCCTCCGGATGCGAATTGCTTATTGAGCGTAGCCGATCACTGCCTGCGCAGCGTGGACTATGTCAATGTGATCGTGGCGGATAAGCAGCGGCATCTTCTGTATCTGGGCATGGATGACGCAGTGGTACATTGCACCAAGGGCATCGGTATCTGGAACTGGGCCAGCACCGACGCGGGGTCTGATCCGGATGTGGTGCTCGCCTGCGCGGGCGATATCCCTACCCTGGAAGCGCTGGCGGCCACTGCCATCCTGCGCGACGCCATTCCCGATCTCAAGATGCGGTTTGTCAATGTTGTGGATTTGTATCGGCTCCAGCCGGATACCGAGCATCCCCACGGGCTTTCCGATCATGATTTCGACTCGCTGTTCACGGCCGATAAGCCGGTTATCTTCAACTTTCACGGATATCCTTCGCTGATTCATAAACTCACTTACCGGAGAGCGAATCACAGCAACATTCATATCCACGGATACAAGGAGAAAGGCAACATCAACACGCCTCTGGAACCGGCAATACGCAACCAGATCGATCGATTCGACCTGGCGATCGATGTAATAGATCGCGTCCCAAGGCTGCATGGACCTAACGCGCACCTGAAGGAGTGGTTAAAGAATCAGATCATTGAGAACGTCGATTACGCCCATGCGGAAGGCATTGACAAGAAGGAAGTGACCGAATGGAAATGGCCGTCGGCAGAGTATTGAAGGTTTGACCGACCGAGCGAGCACCGGAGCAGAATCGTTTATTGGCCAATTCGCGAGCGACCACTTTGGAAGGTTGAAAGAGCGAGCATGAACAATCGTGGCTATCAGAAGCCTCTCTACATTCTTCCCTTCGACCATCGCGGCTCATTCGAGACGGGGATGTTTGGCTGGAAGGGCGCGCTGACCGCTGAACAGACAGCACAGATCGCTGCGGCGAAACAGGTCATCTACGAGGGCTTTCAGCAAGCCATCGCCAACGGCGCCCCCAAAGACAAGAGCGGCATCCTGGTCGACGAGCAGTTCGGCGCGGCCATTCTTCGCGACGCTGCCCAAAAGGGGTTTACCTTCGCATGTCCCGCCGAGAAGAGCGGACAGGAAGAATTTGAGTTTGAATACGGCGAGGAGTTCGCTGAGCACATTGAGGCCTTCCATCCAACTTTTTGCAAGGTATTAGTCCGGTACAACCCGGAGGGAGATGCTGCAATGAATCGCCGCCAGGCGGCCCGGCTGAGGCGGCTCTCCGATTATCTCCAGACTGCGCGTCGCAGCTTGTTCATGTTTGAGCTTTTGGTACCGGCAGAGAAAGCGCAGCTCGAAAGGTTGAATGGGAACAAGGATGCCTATGACTTGGAAATCCGGCCTGGGCTGATGGTCGAAACCATAAGGCAGCTTCAGAGTGCAGGGGTTGAGCCGGATTTGTGGAAGGTCGAAGGACTGGATCGACGCGAAGACTGCGAGAAAATCGTAGAGATTGCGCGGACCGGCGGTCGTGACCGGGTCAGTTGCATCGTCCTCGGTCGCGGTGCGGACGAAAAGATAGTACGCAAGTGGTTGACGACAGCAGCCGGTGTTCCGGGGTTTATCGGATTCGCTATTGGGCGTACCGACTTCTGGCAGCCGCTTGTCGACTGGCGCGATGGCAAGATTGCGCGTGAAACTGCCGTTACGCAGATTGCGAACGAATACCGCGGGTTTATCGATGATTTTGAAAGTGCTGCGGCCGGCAGCCCTTAAGCGCAAGATAGGTTGACAGTGAAAAAGGGGAATTAAGGCGGGAAACTTACAGCGCATAGGCCGGGAAAACGCGCGCCACTTGCGCTCCGTTTATCGGATTACGGCTGCTTTGCATGGTCCAAGGTGTCATCCGCTGACCTGCATGTTGTCGAAAATACGTTAGGTTGACAATTCGATTTGTACTGTGCCCCTTCCGGAGCATGGCCCTGTGTATCGACAATAAAGCTGGACGGCCTGGGAAAACCGCAATAATGGGAGCGTGGTTAAGAAGCGGATGGAAGGCTGGAATCCGAGGGTGAGCTATCTCTGTTATGCGCGCGAGGGGAGACGGCCAGAAAACCGCCTGCGATCGGCGAGCGAAGCAATCGGTTCAGCCTGACCGTCGGCCCAAGATTCAGGATTAGTTGGGCTGCTCCGTGAATACACTATTCCTGTCGACAACCGCATCGGCAGTCCGCAGAAAGTCATTCCAGCGGCACGAATCCGCATCGGTTCCGCATCCGGTTAGCGTCACGACCTGATTGGCTGGAGGAGCGGCAAGAGTTAATTCATGCAACTCGCGCATCTGCGTGAGTGTCTGCATCGCGACTGTTACGCGCACAGTGTAGGCGCCCCTCTCGCTCTGCCAAAGCTGGAACGCAAGCTCGGTTCCCGGCGGCGTATCGTCCTTGCGTCCGTCGAGGGTCCAATGCAGGCCAAGCAGGCCCGCCACTCCTTCGATATTGGTGTCATGTCCGACAAGCAGCACCATCTTGCTATCGACCGGTCCTACCGCGTCCTCGACTGTGCGCTTTTCGACTCCCTGTTCCAGGGTGCGCGTTATATGGAAGAGCAGATTCGAGGCTTCGAGGCGAGCGCGCTCAGGCGTGCGATGAGCGAGGTCAGAATTGCGAGAGTGCAGCTCGAGGAACTTTATCAGTTGGTGTTCATCCACCTTGCCCCACCCGACCTGGTCATCCGGCATTCCCTCCACATACTCGAGCAGGAAGTCCTCTGCAAAACTTGCCGCCAGACCCATCGGATCGCGTGCATCGACAGTTGCAGGAGCGCCGAGCAGCGGAATCGCCGGGGAATGCTCCGGCCTGCAATCTGCTTCAGGCAAGCACCCCATCAGGACATGCTGCATCTCGGCAATAAGTTCGTCCCCCTGGCTGCCATTTTGCGACGCAGGCGCCGTCTCAAGGGAAATCTTCTTCGACGGTCCGTCCTCAGCCTGGGACCGGCCGGAGCCCGGATGAAAGAGCGGATCGCGCTCTCCTGCCGCAAGGCTATGCACCGCGGGCGGACAACCGGGAAACAATCCTTCTGCAAGGGCGCGTGCGCTCTCCATGGTGCGCTGATCTGTATCGGCCCAAACGCGAGTTCCATCCGTAGCCGGGCATCCCGACGCTGGGAAAAGTCCCGATGCACTGTAAAACTCCCGATCAAAACTGCCGAAGCGCTTCAAAAGTTCGGAGCCGTGTGGTGTCAGATATCCCGGCGGCACACTCCACATTGGCCACGGCATCGCCGAGTAGGCATTCAGCCGTTCCTGGGTCCAGGTTGGCGGACGGACGCCATGACGGCTGAGAATGACTACCAGCCGTAAATGGGCGCCGCTTTTATTTTGAGAGGCGAGTGAGTTCCTGGGAGGATTTTGTGCCTCAACAAGAGAGGCCGATGCCAGCATTGTGAGCAGGACTCCAACAAAAATATGAAGAGCTTGAATAGATTTCATCTGTCTCCAGATCCTTCGAAATTGAGTACTGAGCGGCTTGGCTGGTTTAGTTGCAAAGGGTTCAGTTCATGCCTCATTGACAAAACCTGAAATACAACACCATCCTCTTCGGGAACCCCAGGAGTTTCAGGACGCCCGCAGTGTTGACTCAATTGCGGAGAAATCTTCAGGTGCGGTGAGTTGGAATGAAATCTCCAGGCTGACAGCCGGAACATTGAGTGAGTCTGGGGCATGAATTCGCATGCATGCCCCCTCTTGATGACTGGCGCAAGACAATTCCGAAGCAGTCTACTTGTTCAGGCTCGAATTCCAGCGCAGGCTGATGCTATAGGTGGGCTTATAGTACTCGCGCTGCGTCATGTATTGCGGGCTGCCGTTATAGAAGCCGAAGACTTCATTATTCAGGTTGAGGCCTTCCAGCTGAAGCTCCAAGCCACGATAGAGACGTGCGGTCATCTGCGCGTCCACCTGGAAATGGGGGTAGAAGTAGTTGTCGCCGCAGGGTCCGTTGATGGGCCCGTTAAGCGGTGCGTCGGGGCCCGGATTCGGATTCGTGGTACCGCACACTCCCGGCTGATTGGAGTCGTTGGAGAAGTACTGGTAAGCGTCAATGTTGGCGTCGTTATAGGACATGCCCATGTGCACTTCGTAACGACCGAGCTCAAACCCAGGTTCGATGTTGAAGGCATGCCGCGCCGTTCCCATCAGCGACGGCGAGTCGTCGCGATCGGGAAGGCCGCTGATGTGCGAATCGTTGTAGGAGTAGTTGGCCATCAGGCCCAGGCCACGGAATGCGCCGGGCAGGTTGGTGAACTTTTGCTGCAAGCCGAACTCCAGCCCCCAAACGTTGGCGTTGGAGCCATTGATATCCTGCGTTTCCAGAGCAACATTCGTTGCGACCCCAGCGATGGAGGCAAACGCTGCGCAAGAGACGACGCAGGGCACGTTGGCCGAGACAATCGGATTGGTCAATTGTTTATAGAAGAACCCGGTTTGAATCAGGCCGAAGGGCTTCAACTGCTGCTCCAGCAGCAAGTCATAGTTGTTGGCGTGAGTGGGCAGTTCACTGGGGTTGCCGATAGTGGCCACGATGTTACCTGGACCCTCTACGGAGGCAGCATACGGCACCAGATCGTACTGGTTGGGCCGGGAGATGCCGCGCGCGTAGACTGCGCGAATCGCGGTCGCGGACGTAAATTCCCAACGGGCTTGAACGCTGGGCAGTGGATCGATGTAGTCCTCAGTTGTGGTAACCGGCGTAGTCCCAATCCAGTTTCCGTTGTCATCCATTCCGTCGCTATTGGGACCGGCGGCCGGGTTCACCAGATATCCCAGTCCATACTCGTGCGTTGCTTCCAGGCGCAATCCCGTCTGCAGGCGCAAACGATCAAGATTGAGGGTGTTCATGATGTAACCGGCGGAAACGCGCTCGATCAGATCGTAGTTGGCCGGATCCGATGAGCTCCTGGTGGCGGGCAGGTCGAGGGGAAGCAGCGCCGGATTGGCGGCAAGGAATTGGTCCACCTTGTAGTGGTCCGTCATTTCCCCCATGTGGTAGCTGCCGTCGTAATAATTCGGATCCTGGAAACCGCTGGCGAACATCTCGGAGTTGACAGGAGAGGGGTAAGTCGGCGCGCTGCACGGGTCGCTGGTCGGGTAGCCGGGATCCGCCTTCGAATTCGGGCAGTAATCGTAAGTGGGCGTTTCGGCATTCTGGTCCTTGTGCGCGTTGCGGAATTCGCCGCCGAACTCCAGCGTGGCAGAGTGCGTGCCGAGATGATAGTTGAAACCCATCGCGCCCCACTCCTGCAAGTTCAGTTGCACCGCCTGGCCGGTGGTGGTGTTGATATTGTCGAGCGTGTAATTGGATAGGCTGTAGATGTTGTCAGCCGGGCTGGCGGTGTTCGGCACCATGCAGTTCGAGGACCACTGCGGACGGTAGGGGTCGCCATTCAAGCCGCCAACGTAGTCGCAATTGCCCGATGGCCCGTTCTTCAACTCTGAGCTGGGATCGAAGGCGCCTCCCGGATTGCCTCCTGCGTTAAGCTCGCGCGAGCGCGCGACAGAGGAACCCCAGGTGAACCACTTGCTTCCGAAAGTGTGGTTTCCGCCGAGCGAGAGGCTGCCGATCATGAAGTCGGGACGCCGGATGGAGTACTTGAACTTCGGCTTGTCATCGGTCTGGACCGTATAGGTCCACTTGTCGCCCCAGTCCTTGAAGTCCGAGAGGAGCAAGTGAGCGGCCAAAGTGGAGTGATCGCTGACCTTGTAATCCGCGCCCATGGTTCCGCCCCAGCGCAAGCGAGAATGGCGATACTCGCGAATATCGATGGAGTCGTAATACGGAGTGGCGCTGCCGTCGGGGTTCAGGTCCGGAGTCGGTTCAATGTCGTTGTATCCGCGTCCGTTGTAATCGTAGCTTGCGCCCATGATGACGCCCCAGCGCTTGCTGGCGCCGAAGCGCTTGCCAAGTGTAAAGCCCGCCAAGCCCATGTAGCGATCATTCTCGATGGGTGACATGCCCAACGTGGAGATAGCATTGAAGGTCGGCGCGTCGCCGGCCATCTTCGTAACCATATTGACCGATCCGCCGATGCCGTCCGCGTCCTGATTGGCGGAGAGGGTCTTATTCAGCTCGATCGACTGGACCATGTCTGCGGGAATTGTGGCCAGGATGACCTGGCGCACATTCGATTCCGGCGACGGAATGGTCACGCCGTCGATGGTGGTGTTTGTCAGGCGCGGATCGAGGCCGCGCACCTGGACGTAGACCGCCTCACCCTCGTCGCGCTGCACGGTCACGCCCGGCATGCGGCCAATGGCATCGGCGACATTGGCGTTGGGCAGAGCGAGGATCTCGGTCTCAGGCATCACGTTGACAATGTTCGGCGAAGTGATTTCCTCGTTGACGGCCTGCACCATGTCTTCCCCGTTGCCGGCGGATACGACGACCTGCTCACTGCCTGAGGCAACCTCCAGGATCGCGTTCACAGGCGTGGGCTGCCCCGCCGTCACGGTAACCGCCTGCTCCAGTTTCATAAAGCCCACCGAAGTGACGGTTACGGTATAGCTGCCGGGAGCGAGGCCGGCGACCACAAAGTTGCCCAATGAATCCGAAGTGGTAACGATGTTGCCGGGAGCAACCACCACCGCTGCGCTTTGAATCACGGCCTGAGAAGCGTCGGTTACATGGCCGGCGAGCGATCCCTTGCTCGTCTGAGAAATGCAAACGGCGGAAATGAAGGACAGCATCATAAGCAGAAAAAAGGATTGCAGGCGTCTCATAGGGTCTCCTTGAGCAGCCGAAGATGGTGTCGGGTATCGAGAAGAGTGGTCTCCGGCGGCTATAGGGTGAACCTTACGACGTCCTTTCTTAGGACCCGTTAACATTGCGGTTAAATTCCCCTGAGGTTGGCCAGAAGTGTGCGCCGCGTCAAAATTATTAGGCTCCACTCGAATATGCACTCTCAACCTCAGGGATTTGTCATGTTCTATTAACCCTGTATTCGTATCTTCTTATCAGTGTGAGATTATGCGGATACTCGTAGTCGAAGACGATCTACGGATGTTGGAGTTGCTGCGCAAGGGACTCACTGAGGGCGGCTTTGAGGTGACGACTGCGGCCGACGGCGACTCCGGCCTTGCGCTCGCACTGGCACATCGAATTGACGCGATTGTGCTCGATATCGGGCTTCCAGGACGAAGCGGTTACTCGATCACGGCGCATCTTCGCCAACACTCCAAGCCCCCGGCGATTGTCATGCTCACCGCATTGAATCAGGAGGACCATATCGTCTGCGGTCTCGATGCCGGAGCGGATGACTACATTACGAAACCATTTTCACTCCCGGAACTCATTGCACGGATCCACTCCGCGGCGCGGCGCGCCCGAATCGCATCGTCAGATCACTTCTCTTTCGGCCCCTTTCGTCTTGATGCTTCGAGCCGGCGTCTGTTCCGCGAGCATGCCGAAGTTCACATTACCCGTAGCGAGTATCTCCTACTGCGTGCTCTTGCGCTTCATCGTGGAGAAGTTGTGTCCCGGCGGCAATTGATGCAAGCCGTCTGGGGGTCCACCATCGCTAGTTCCGGGGCGCTCGACACCCTGGTGAACACGGTGCGCGAGAAACTCAGTGCCGGTCCCTCGAATCTGATTTCGACCGTCAGAGGAAGCGGTTACACCCTGGTTGGGGAGGCGGAACCAACAAGGACAATCGCGCAATGATCCGCCGCCTTCCAATTCGGGTGCGGCTTACACTCTGGTACTCTCTGGTGTTTGCGACGGCGCTGTTCTCAATCGGGTCAGGATGCTTGTGGATGGTTCATCATGCCATCAGCGAGCTTGAGAACAACGAGTTGCAGCAGCGAGTCCGCAGCGTACGCCGCTTTCTTGAGGGCCGGCCACCTCATGAGCCCGCCGAACAATTGCACGAAGCCATCGCTGCTGCATATAACGTAAGTCACGGCAGCAAATGGCTCCAGGTGATCGACGAGCACGGTGAATGGCTCTACCGTTCGCCGCACGTTGCCGTCGTCTATCCCAGCCTTGTTCTCCCGCAACATGCACCCGCTGCAGGTGTTTTCTTCACCTATAACGCAGATTCAATCCCGGTCCATGCCCTCATTGAGCCAATTGAAGTCCGCGGTTTTCGCTACACGGTGCAGACCGGCCTCACGCTGAGCAAGACTCTTGACATTCTTTCCAACTTTCGCATTCAACTCTTCCTGTTGACCTCAATTGGCCTGGTTGTCTCCTCGCTGGCCGGGTATTTCATGAGCCGCAAAGCGCTCACTCCGATCGCCGCAATCGCGGCTGAGGCGCAGCGGATTAACGACAAGAACCTTAACAGTAGATTGCCCGCCCTTGAGACCCACGACGAGCTCGCGGCCCTTTCCAATACTTTGAACCAGATGCTCGAGCGCATTGAGGCGGGTTACAAGAGTGTCCGCTCGTTCACTGCAAATGCGGCGCACGAACTTCGCTCGCCGGTTGCCCTGCTCCGCGCTGAGACTGAAGTTGCGCTGGCGTTTCCACGAGACGCCTCCTACTACCGCGACACCTGCGAGAAGGTCCTGCAAAACTCTGTGGAGATGACTCGCCTGATCGATCAACTGCTGGCGCTGGCCCGAGCGGACGCAGGAGTCGAGATTCTCCACTTTGAGCCCATCAACCTTCCTGACCTCCTCCAGGAAGTTGCTGGGGAGTGGGTCGAGCGATTTGCAGACGCCCAAATTGATTTTATTTGCGATCTCGAGCTGCACGAGTTTTGGGCCGAAGTGGATTACGTTGCCCTCAAGCGCCTTCTAAACATTCTGCTCGAGAATGCCTGGCGTTATACGCCCCGCGGAAAATCTGTTTCCGTCGCGCTGGGCGAACAAGGGAAAGGTACTGAGTCCTGTGCTGCGGTGATCAGTGTTATAGACACAGGAATAGGAATTGCAACTGAAGATCAGAATCGAATCTTCGAGCGTTTTTGCCATATCGAACGGCCGATTCGCGGAGATTTCTCCGGTTCCGGCCTCGGCCTTGCCCTCGCAAAATGGATTGCCGAACGCCACAATACGGGGATCAAGTTGCAAAGCGCTCCCGGCAAAGGCAGCCGGTTTTCGTTGCACTTGCCCATGAGTCTTGCAGGCCTGAATCATGGACAACTGGAAACTGACCAAGTGATTGCGGATTCCTACCGGTAACGCCATAACGATCAAAGGCCAGCAAGTAACTCAGTTGCAATCACAGGCAGCAGAATGTGCCCATTCGAGGCGGCTTCTTGAAAGTTGCCTCCGGTCTCGAGTTCCGATTAGCTCCAGCGGCCGCCTTATGGTCAACGGCAAAGAACTTGGGTCCAACTTGGGTCCAATTGCTGCCGAAAACCATGCATTTAGGTCCAACTAGACGCACTACCAACCTAAACGAATCAAAAAGTCAGCAAATCGATTGCTGATTCGGGACCAGGGGTCGGGGGTTCAAATCCTCTCTCCCAGATCTCAATTCCCCCTTATGACATCTGCAGCTTCCAATCGGTGACTCAGAGGATTCTGTTTGTTGGAAGCCGAAGACAATTAAAATTGCCTACCACTTCTCCTCCGGTACATCAGCGCATTCCCACCCCTCATCCGTCTTTCCGACCCCTCATCCGGAACCTTGTGCCTGTTCGGTATTGCCAAGGTTATCTTGCAAAGGAACGATGACGTTGCGGAAAAGGACTGGCCAATGGACGAAATTGTGAGTGTCGAAGCAGTGACGCGAAGATTTCCCATGAATGACGATCAGACCCATAACCTGGTAAGTGCACTCAGCGATGCCAACCTGCGTGTTATGGCCGGAGAGTTCCTGGCCATCGCGGGTCCGAGCGGTAGCGGGAAAACCACTCTCCTGAATTTGATTGGCTGCATCGATGAGCCGACGACTGGCCGGATTCTGATTGAAGGCGTGGATACATCGAAGCTGAGTCCGGGCCGCACGAGCACGCTGCGCCGGGAGAAGATCGGCTTCGTATTTCAAACCTTCAACCTCATTCCCGTCTTCACCGCGTTGGAGAACGTGGAATACCCGTTGCTGGTGCAGGGCGTGGGCGCGCGTGAACGCGGCAAGCGTGCGGCCGCCGCACTTGAAAGCGTTGGGCTCGCATCCCGCGCCGGAGAGCGCCCCGACCTGCTTTCCGGTGGTGAGCGCCAGCGCGTCGCGGTGGCACGAGCCATTGTGCATCGTCCCGCGCTGGTGCTGGCTGACGAGCCCACTGCCAACCTTGACACGCACAACGCCACGCAACTGATCGATCTGATGCGCGATCTCAACCGCAGCCTCGGCCTGACGTTCATTTTTTCTACGCACGACCAGCGACTGCTGGAACACACGCCCCGCATCGTTCGTCTGTGTGACGGGCAAGTGGTTTCAGACAGCGGCGATGGAGGCAACAATGGGTAAGTTCCTGCTCCTGGCCTTTCGCAACGTATTCCGCAACCGCCGCCGCACGGTGATGACGCTGTTGATGGTGGGCTGCGGCGTGGCCGGCCTGCTGATGGTGGGCGGCTTCTTCGCGTTCATGTTTCAGGGACTGCGGGAAAGCACGATCCACAATGGCCTCGGCCACATCCAGATTTTTACCGCCGAACATTTCAACCGCGATGAAGTGCATGTGCTTGACACCGGAATCGACGACTGGCGCAAAGTCGCGGCAACAGTGCAAACCGTGAACCATGTGCGCGGCGTTGCGCCGCGGATCGAGTTCTACGGAATGCTCTCGAACGGGGTCAAGTCGTCGGTGTTCATGGGCAGCGCCGTCGATCCTGATGCGGAGCGGAACATGGGCTTCTCGCCGTTGCTGGCGGCAGGCCGCGACCTCAATCGGCACTCCAGCGGCGACGCGGAGGCTCTCATTGGAACCGGCGTGGCGCGATCAATGAGCGTGAAAGTGGGCGATGGACTCACCATTCTGGCCGTCACAGCCGATGGCGCACTGAATGGCATCGACGTGCAGATTGTTGGCATTGTCAACAGCGGCTTCAAAGACATGGATGACCGCTACCTGCGAATCGCGCTGCCTGCGGCGCAGCGCCTTTTGCAAAGTAGCCGCGTGACCAACCTGGTGGTGGGTCTGGATGCAACGGAAAATACCGACAAGGTTGCTGCATCAATTGTGCCGCGCATGAGCGATCTCTCCCAACCGATGGTTGTGAGGAAGTGGATCGACCTGGCCGCGTATTACAAGCAGGTGCGTACATTATTCGGCGGAATCTTTGTGTTTCTCGGCGTGATTGTTTTTGTGATGGTGCTGATGGCCAGCGTGAACACTTTGCTGATGACGATGTTCGAGCGCACGCGCGAGATAGGCACGATGCTGGCCATGGGCACGCCCCGTGCGTGGATCGTGGCGCTGTTCATGGTGGAGGCCACGGTTACGGGCATGCTGGCGGCAGTTGCAGGGGTCGTGGGCGGCAATCTGCTTGGCGTTTTGCTGAACGCTTCCGGTCTGCATTTGCCTCCGCCACCGGGGACGACGGTTGAAATGCATTTCCGCGTTCTGCACGTGGCCAGCCTTATGATCGGCTCTTCACTACTGGTAATTGTGTCCCTGGCGCTGGCATCCATCGTTCCCGCGATCCGCGCTTCGCGGCTGCAAATTGCGGAGGCTCTTGCCCATGTATAGGATCAATTGCATATTGCGAGTCTTCCTGCTGATCTTCCTGATCGGTTTCCTGCTTACTTGCGTGCTGGTGAGCCACGCCGCGCCTGCAACACCCGATGCCGAGGCCCTGCTGAAGCGCTCCGACGGATTCCGCAACGGCTGGCCTTCGTATGTGGTGCGCGTCAAGATCACCGACTTCGCGTCGGGCAAGCCGGATGAAGAACATCTCTACGAGGTTTCGCAGAAGGGCATCGACAAGACCTACGTGAATTTTATGAGTTCGCGCGAAAAGGGCGAGCACCTTTTGATGCTGGGCGACGACATGTGGATCTATCTGCCCGATACCAGCCGCCCGGTACGCATCACGCCGCTCGAACGGCTCTCCGGTGACGCTTCGAACGGCGACGTGGCGCGTACCAACTATGCGGCCGATTACACGCCCGTCTACTTGCGCACCGAGAAAGTGGGCGCGGTGGAGTGTCATGTTCTTGAGCTTAGCGCCAAACGAAAGGGCGCGACTTATCAGCGCATCCTCTACTGGTTGCGTGTGCAGGATGCTCGTCCGGTGCGCGCCGAGTTTTATCTAACATCGGGCAAGCAGATCAAGTCGGCAACCTTCGACGAGTTCGCTCCGTATGGGGGAAAGGAGCTGCTGCACCGTCTAACGCTCTACGACGAAATCCGGCATAACTCCCATAGCGTTCTCGAATACTCCGGCGCCACGCCCAAGTCACTACCTGACAAGCTGTTCTATCAGGGCCGTTCGGAGATGTTTTAGCTATGAACAGGGGTCTTCTCATTGCGATTCTTCTGGTGATGGGCGCGCGGACCTGCGCCCGTGCCCAGGATTCCTCGCAACCAGAGGAAAGCCGCATTGATACGCACTATTCGGTCTCGGTGATTGATGACGCTACATTCTACGGCAATCGAAGTGAGCCCGTGCCCGAAGTGTTGAACCAGGTGCTGGTGGAACCTTCGTTCAGTCTTCGTTACCGCAACCGGTTGACCTTTGCAAGCAGCGTGATCGGCCTGACGGGCACCTACTCCGATAACTACACGCAACTGCGCGTGAAAGAAACCTACTTTGACCTTTCAGCCGGGGACTTCGATTTGACCCTGGGGCGGAAGATGGTGCGCTGGGGGACGGGTTACGCCTTTACAGCGGCCGGCGCGCTCGACCCGCCGCGGATCGCTACCAACCCCAGCGACCGGCTGAATGTGAATGAAGGCCGTGACATGATCAAGGCCGACTGGGTGCGCGGCGGGCACGCACTTTCGCTGGCGTGGTCCACCGCCACCCTGGCATCCGCCCAACCGAACATGCACGATACGACCGCCGCCCGGTATAACGTTCTGGTGCATGGGTTCGACACATCGCTGATTGCCGGCGACGATCGCGGCGGCGACGCCTTCGGCGCGCTCACCTTCACGCGCGTCTTCGGCCAGGCCTGGGAGGTGCATGGCGAGGCCGCATGGAGGGAGCAGGCGGCGGTGTTGCTGGGCGCCAAATGCACCACCGCTTCTGGAATAACTTTCATCGGCGAGTTCTATTCACCGCCCAACATCCCTTACTATCGCGACATGGGAATCTCACCGTTCGCGGGCCGCCAGCACTATGCCTTTCTGTACACAGGCAAGGCGCGGTTGCGCGAGCTACCGGGTTGGAAAGAGTGGGGCGTGTCCGGATCAGTGGTCGCGAATGTCAGCGACCGCAGCTACACGGGCGTCTTTGATGCCAGCAGGTGGTTCGGCAACCACTTCTCCTACTACCTTCATCTGGAAGTGCCGCGGGGCAGCAAAACATCGGAATACGGCTCGGCACCGTATTCTATAGCCACGTCGGTGGGGGTTCGCATCCAGCTATGACTCGCGAGACAGAAAGTCGACAGTCGTGCCAGATGAATGAAGAACGGCACTCATCCAACTTGAGTTCGCTCGTCTTCAAGGCGTTCTGGATTGTCTTTGGCGCCACGCTCCTGATCTTCCTGATGTTTGTCTCGCAGGGATTTGTCAGGCTCTCGGGAAGCGGACAGCATCTGCTTTCAATATTTGTCTATGCCGCTTCCATCGCATTGCCTTCCATGTGGCTCGTTACCCAGGTGTCGGTTCGCTATTCGAGCAGGCTACCCCGCCTGATTGTTGCGATTCAGGCGCTGTGCCTGATCATTACGGCGTCCGCGGGCTGTCTTATCGGCGCGCTCATTTTGCAATTCGCCGGAATCGTGCAACCCGGCGGGTATTGGATTGAGTACAAGGCGAGCCTGCCGTTCAGTATCGTAATCACGCTGGCGATTGGCATGAGCATGTCGACCTACGAGACGCTGCGCTACAAGCTGCAGGCTGCCACTTTGGAAGCGCGAACGCGGCAGGTGGAACAAGAGCGCGCCTACAAGCTGCTGGCTGAAGCGCGGCTCTCGTCGCTTGAATCGCGCATTCATCCACACTTTCTCTTCAACACGCTGAACTCCATTGCCGCGCTGATCCCGACAGATCCGCAGCGCGCCGAAGATACTGTGGGGAAGCTGGCGTCGCTGTTGCGCTTTTCGCTGAACGCGCCTCACAGCAGCCTTGTGCCGCTGGCACAGGAACTGAAGATTGTGCGCGACTATCTTGAGATCGAGTCCACGCGTTTCGGCTCGCGCCTGCGTTATGAAATCTCCATTTCCGGAGCGCTCGATTCGGTCCCGGTTCCTCCGCTTGCGCTGCAAACGCTGGTAGAGAATTCAGTAAAACATGTGGCGGCGAAGCGTACGGAAGGGGCGTCGATACAGGTTACGGGCGCAATGGAACCGGGCGGCGTTCACTTCAAAGTCATTGATGATGGAGCGGGCTTCTCACTTGGCGCAATCTCGCCCGAGCACGGCCTTGGCAACCTTGTCGCGCGCCTCGACCTTCTCTTCGGCAGCGCGGGCAGGCTGGACGTGACGCGCGAAAATGAGAAGACGGTCGTCAGCATGTCGTTCTCAGCGGAAGTGTGAGAGACCATGGAAGCCAACGCTCTGAATGCCTTTCTCGTAGATGACGAACCGCTGGCCATCGAACGCCTCGGGCGGCTGCTGTCCAACTATGATGGACTGCGCATCGTCGGCAGTACTACCGACGCCGCGCAGGCGCTCGAGTTTCTGAACAGCACGGTACACGGTGCGGCGAGTATTGACGTGCTCTTCCTCGACATCCAGATGCCGGGAATGAACGGCTTTGAGTTGCTCTCGCGTCTCGCCATTCAACCATTCGTCATATTCACCACAGCCTACGACCAATACGCGCTGCGGGCGTTCGAAGTGAACTCGATTGACTATTTACTGAAGCCGATCGAGACCGAGCAGTTGGAACGCGCACTCGGAAAGCTCGGGCGACTAAGGCCCGTCGCCAAGCCTGAGTGGCAGCGGAACCCAGATCTTCCCGCCATGTTGAATGAACTGGCTTCATCGCTTCTCGGCCAGCGAGTTGATTACCCACGGCGCATTGCCTCGCGTATTGGAGAACGCATCTCCTTCATCGACCTCGATACCGTGACGCACTTTGTGGCTCGCGACAAACTGACCTATGCCTCTGCCAACGGCCCGGAGCACTGCGTCGATCTGACCATCACCGATCTCGAACTGAAGCTGGACCCCGCCCGGTTCCTGCGCATTCATCGTGCAGTTCTTCTGAATCTGGATTGGGTCCACGAGGTGAACACTTCGTTTCCGGGAAAAGTGGTTGTCTCCTTGAAAGATTCCCGGCACTCACAGTTGCCTGTGGCGCGCGACCGCGTGCGCATGCTCAGATCACGCATGGATTTCTGATCGTTCGTCTATTGCGGGGCGAAGAGCCGGCAATCCGGAGCCGTCCCTGCACCAGAAAGCAGAGGATCTGTGCAAGAGCCTCGAGAAAGACCCCAATATTCCCAATTGCACAGATCCTCAAGTCCGGATCAACACCGCGGCTGCCAGCTTCACGCCAACCGGAGCCCTTTCCGCTCTCAGCAGCGACGGGGACGTAAGAGTTCGGATCCAAGTTGCCAAGCACCGGAACAGTGATCCGTGGATCTTAGAGCAGGTTTCCAAGGATTCAGATCCCGCGGTTCGGGCCACGGTCGCAAGGAACCCAAACACAAGCCCGCAAGCGCTATCTGAATTATTGAAAGACGAGATCGGCTATAGCTGCCGAACTTATCGCCTGTGCACGCCCATCAACTCAGCATGAGACAACATGTGCCGCCTCACGGCGGGTTCCAGTTCGCTCCTGCTTGCGCCCGCCTTGACGTCGAGCCTTGAATCGAGAGCGTACAGCTTGAAAAAGTAGCGATGAGGTTTGCCCGGAGGCGGACACGGACCACCATAGCCAATGCGCCCGAGGTCGTTTCTGCCCTGACGCGCGCCATTGTCGAGTACCTCGACATGCGGCAGACCCTCCGGCAAGACTGTAGCTTTGGCAGAGATATTCCAAATGATCCAATGTGTAAAAGTACCGACGGGTGCATCAGGATCATCGGCGATGAGCGCAAGCGATTGCGTTCCGAATGGGACGTGTTCCCAGCTCAATGGAGGTGAGAGGTTAGTGCCATCGCACGTGTACTTGCTGGCAATCTCGCCGCCGTTCGCAAATGCCGTTGATTTCAGCGCGAAGGACATCGCACGGTCTCCCGTTAATTCGTAGTGTCCGGAACTCGCCGAAACGGCAGTGGCGATTTGGCCGAGAGGGCCCGCCTCTGAACCGTGGAACGGAATTAGCAGCACTGCGGTCGTGAGAATCAGCGACGTACACCGGTGATTGCGCATTGCGCGACTCCCGCCGGGAGAATCTTACCACCGCATCTTCGTATAGGATGGCGAAATTATCTGCCCAAGACATGGCATCGCAAGTGGAACAGGGCAAAGCGACTGCCGAGTTCTTTATCCCTCCAATGTCCTATCCGTTGGCGGAGACCAGCGTCATTGTTCCCGGAATGACCCTGGCATACGCAAACTCCCTTTGCGATGCCTAACACCGATCTCCGACCGAGGGCAAATTATGAGATTCCAGTTGGAATGCCGACTTCCAGCTAAAAGTTCTGCTCCTCGACGAACGCAGTGGCGATTGACCGACGGTTGATGATCATTCGCGGGACCTGCGTTGGTGGTGGAGCGGCGCGCCTCAATCGAGGAGTGCTGCCACTTTTGGCATCCAATCGGAAATTGAGATGTGCTGCGGGCACAGGTCTTCGCAGATACCGCAATCGATGCATGCGCCTGCGCGCTGATTCTCTTTAAGTACGAACTTGTAGCGGAAACGGGCTGCGCCCAGATCGTCGTAGGTGTGGGCGTAGTTGAAGAGATGGAAGTTACCGGGGATGTCCACGTCGTTGGGGCAGGGCATGCAGTAGGCGCATTGCGTGCAGGGGATGGTAATTCGAGCGTTGTATTGATCGCGGATGCGGGCGAAGAGCGCCTGATCGGCAGGGCCGAGTTTGCCGGGATGCGAGGACTCGACAATCTGGAGGTCTTCGACAAGCTGGCTCATAGCGCTCATGCCGCTCAGCACCACGGAGACTTCAGGGCGATCGCATACCCAATCGAAGGCGAGTTGCACAGGACTGCGGTGGGCGGGATCGGTGGCAATGGTTTCGCGAATGTCTTGCGGCGGGTCGGCGAGGCGACCGCCCATGAGCGGCTCCATGACAACGACGCCAAGGCCCTTGCCGGCGGCGAGTTTGAGCCCGCGGGTGCCAGCTTGGCTGTCGATATCCATGTAGTTGTACTGGATCTGGCAGAAGCTAAACAGGTCGCTGCCGTCCACGATCTCTGCAAAGGCTTCGTAGTTGTCGTGGAAGGAGAAGCCAAGGTGGCTGATGCGGCCGTCGGCGAGTGCGCGTACTGCGTGATCAAGCAGGTTGTGTTTCAGGACGATGTTGGTCCACGAGGAGTGGTTGAGAGAGTGCAGCAGGTAAAAGTCGACGTGGTCGGTCTGGAGTTTGACGAGCTGTTCGTTGAGAAAGCGGTCGAAGTCGGATGGCGCCTGCACGAGCCAGGTGGGGAGCTTGGTGGCGAGTCTGACTTTGTCGCGGTAACCGTCTTTGAGGGCTCTGCCAACGATGAGTTCGCTCTTGCCATCGTGGTAGGGGTAGGCTGTGTCGATGTAATTCACGCCGTGATCGATGGCGTAGCGCAGCATGCGAATCGCTTCAGCTTCATCGACATTTGAACTGCCACGCTGGCCGTCGGAGGCGGGCAATCGCATGCAGCCGAAGCCGAGGGTCGAGGCTTTCCAATCGAGTTTTCCAAACGAACGATATTGCATGACGGTTCTCCTCTGCGGGAGTTGATTTGAAATCGGATTTTACACCTGAAGTTGTACATGGAGTCTGTGATGGAAGACGCAGACGTGATGTGTTCAGGCATTTGCAGCGCGGAGATGCGGTACACTACGACGTTCCGGACCGGGGGAGTTTCATGGCCAACTTAATGACTGATTTGAAGCTGAGCGATCAGTTCACGCGTGCTGTGGACTATGCACGGGAGCTGCACACGGAGTTTCGCAAAGGGACGCGCGTTCCCTATATGGCGCATCTGCTGGGGGTTGCTGCTCTGGTGATGGGGGAGGCGGACGGGCGGATTCCGGTGACTGAGGATATGGTGATTGCGGCCTTGCTTCACGACACTGTAGAGGACAAAGGCGGGTTGCCACGGTTAAGAGACGTTGAAGCTCAGTTTGGCGCGGAAGTTGCGAGGATGGTGGCCGGCCTTTCTGACACGTTTGCAGAGGATCACGACAAAAAGGAGGGTTGGGAAGAACGCAAGAAGGCTTATATCGATCGGCTGGAACACGAAGGCGAGGATGTTCTGCTCATCTCGATCGCGGACAAGCTCTATAACGCCAGGGCGATTCTGGACGACTACAGGGTGGTTGGTATGGAGGTCTTCAAGCGTTTCAAGCGGGGCGCGGCGCAACAGTTATGGTACTTCGGCGAGTTGATGAAGGCGTTTGAACCTCGGATGAGGGATGAGAGGATCTTCAAGGAATTCGGCCGGGTTGTGAGGGAGCTTTCTGCCGAGACCGGCATTCCGTGCCCCAGTTGCGGACAAAGCTGAGGTCGTCCACAACCGAGATTGGTTATGGTAGTGGGCAGCCCTGGTGACGTTGCGTAGGCAGGTGCGAGCTTTTATTCACCTGGTGGAAAGCCACCATCCGTTGCCAGCGCACCAGCAGCTTTCGTCCGGATGGTCGTTGCGGAACAGGCTTCTTACCTGGTTCCAGTTTCCCCGGCGAAATGCTGCATCCAACACCCGTTCCGCCTGTGCATTCTGGGCACCTACGCAGGCAACGAACCTCACGCTGCACAGGAACCGGGCGGCATAGGAGTTATCCGCCTTCCTGGTTGCAAGGAGCATTTGACCAGCCTGGCCTTCCGGGTGAAGGGCATCCAGCCAGATCGCGAGGGGCTCCGCTGCTGCGGCGTTCACATAGAGGAGATCGCAATCTGGCAGCGGGCCTTCGGCACCCGATCGGCTATGCACGGCGACCTGCGGAAACTCGGCAAGATTCGCGGTCGCCTGTCGTGCCAGCTCCGGCTCTATCTCATAGGCGTCTACCCGGCCGGTTTCGCCCACCAGCATGGCCAGCACCGCGGTATAGTATCCGGTCCCCGCACCAACGTGGACGGCGCGCTCGCCCTTTCCCGGCGCCAGCGCGTTGAGGCAAGTTGCGTGCAGGCTGGGCTGCCCATTATTCAGTCCGAAGCCCGCGCCCAGCGGCACCAGCACGTTCTGGTACAGAACCGCCAGATCGCATGAAACGGTGAGCGTGTCTCCACGGGGCGAAACAATCCGCCATGGTGGAGGGCTCACAAACCTCTCCCGGGGAATCGATGCCAGGGCATCAGCAATCTCTCGTCCCATACCGATGGATGGAGTCAGGCCTGCAAGAGCCGTAATGTGTTCCGCGTAGGACCTTCGATGCGCCTGAAGCCTTTGTGGCTGGCTTTCCTCAGTCCCTATTGGATCGGTCTGGATTGGAGGAGCCTTGTCGCACTCCATCTCGATCCTCCGCCGTCGGCCTTGGCCGGTGCTCGCCTGGAGGGCAGCTCGCTTTCATCATTATCGGAGGCTCCAGACAGCCAAGCAAGCCAGCGCCGTTCACGCATCTGCACGAGTTGCGGCGCATTCGCCAATCAGCCCAGCTCCGTTGGAGTCAGGAAGACCGGATGCGGTCCTGTGGATGGTCTTTCAAGATGCCTTCGCCCTTGGTAAGCCAGGCGACGCCGAAGGCTACGAGCGCCAGCGATTCGCAGCAGAGGAGCGGGTCGATGGGCCGAAGCAATCGTGCCATGGGCTTGAGAGTGAGGCTTACCATGACGAGGATGCAGAGGACGATGATCATGCCGCAGACTCCATAAATTCGGTTCCTGTGCAGCTTGCGGCGTGTGAACTTCTTTTCCGGGGAGGACTTGCGAAAGAGAAACAGACAGAAGAAGGCCAGAGTGAGAAGCATCAGCGCGGCAAAGCCCGTGTGAACGAAGCCAATGTTGACTTGAAGCTGGGTGTACTGAACGCTACGAGGGTTCGGAGAAGGAAAGAGAGCCACGCCGAGGGTAAAGGCGCCGGCGAGATAGCCAGTGATCTCGTCGTTCAGATCATATCCACGGGAGCAGATGAGAAAGGCCGCGATGGTGCAGAGGCAGCCAACAAGGTAGTTGCCCATGGGCGTGTAGTAGTAGTCGCTGATGGAACGCTGCAGGATCGGCCGAGGCAGCGCATGGCCGGACCCGATGAGCGCGAGCACAATAGTGCCGCTCGTAAGAACGAAAGGAAGCGACAACGCGATGAGGCCGACGGCCCTGCGCAACGCATAGTAGGAGAGGACAGCGGGATTCCTGGGCGTCATGCGGGTTGGCATCGGCACTCCCATGAAGGGATTTGTTGAGACGAAACAGAATAACGCAGTCGCTGGGACTGCGATACAGAGGAGCCGGGAGTATTGACTCGTCTCATCTTTACAGAAGATTGCATTTGGACATTGGGCCGCAAGGAGTCGGTGAGGAAGCCGCTATTTTGTCGAGAAGTAGCGGTGGGCCCCGCCAACACCCGCGAAGGCATTGACCACCCAGTCATCTATAGGATGTTGTTTTCCGCAGTCAAGACATCCGATCGCGGCAACCTGGGCTGTGCAGTATGGACAAATAGCCCGGTTCTGGAATGTGTCGAACGGCTGCCCGCACTGCCTGCATTTCCAGTAGGCGCCCAGCGGTGGTGCAGATCTGCAACTCGGGCAGGCAAACCCTTCCCGGCGGGGCAGCCTTGCAATCCGTATGAGTTGACGGGCCTGCCGCAGCCCACTCCAGCAGTTGAGCAGCATGAAAACCGAAATCGCACCGAGCCAAACCGAACGCAACCACAAGGCCAGGCCAAAGAACCCGAGTATGCCCAGCAAGCCCAGAACCGTGGTAATGAGCAGGCTGCGCGCACGTCCTAGCACAAACCACAGCAGAGAGCGAAGAATCTGGCCTCCATCCAGGGGATAGATGGGCAGTATGTTGAAAGCCAGCAGAGACAAGTTAATCCACAGGACCGCCCGCAAGAAATGATAGGCATCGGGCATCGCATGCGCCCATCCCAAGGAGCGGCTGATAAAAAACGCTGCGACAAAGAACGGCAACAGCGCCACGTTTACCAGCGGCCCCGCAGCAATGCTCCAGAGGGTAGCGCCCGGCCGTTGCGGCGGATTTACATACGCTACGCCGCCAAGGGGCCAAAGAACAATTTGGTTTGCTGTTCCCCCCACCGACCGGCAAGCCAGCGCATGACCAAATTCATGCAAGAGCACAATCAAGAACAGCGCCAGATACTCCAGAGCGTTCCAGATGACAGAGGTGTACGTTCCATTTCGGGTCTCGATTTCATAGGCTGCCACGAGGAACCAGGACCAATGCAGAAAAAGATCGACTCCGGCGATGCGAAAAAGATGGATAGACCCCTGGCGAACACTCTGCATTTGGCTAGCTTACTCCCTTCGGATCGTTGGGGGCGGTGCGCAGATTCAAGCTGTTATCAGGAAAGTGGATGCCCCGGTGTTTACGCCATAGAACAGGCAAATCGAGCTCAATCACACTTTGTACTGCGAAGCGACCTCATCACAGGTGCGGCTATCACGTCTCGATTGACATGGATTGGGTTGATCCTGAGGAGGCGCCAGGCGTCGGCAGGCCTGTACCCCCCCCGGAGCAACTTATCGCGAAGCCCATCTTGCGATGGAGATCCTCGCCGATCACGGCGGCATGCTGAGTCTGGAGTTAGTTGAAGTGAACCCTATTCTCGATGAACACAACCGTACGGCAGAACTCGCTGTGCGGCTCATATGCTCTGCGTTCGGCAAGAAGATCTTCTAAACCCACTCGTGAATTGCAGTCAGCGCCGTCGGTGGGGCAACTTGTGTGTAACGGTCGTCAGCTTGCCTGTGACGGAGAATTTGCGCCGTTCGAGGGGCGTGGATAGAACCAGACTGGTGACCGGGTTGCCGTAGGGCAGCAGGGCTTCGATCAGGGCTTCCAGGTCTGCCAATGAGGTGGTAGTGACCTTAAGCAGCAAGTCATCGCCGCCGGTCAGGTGGTGGCACTCGCGGACCTCTTCGAGGGTCTGCACGTAATCGAGCAGGCGATGATAGTTCTGACCGCTGCAGCTCATGCGGATAAAGGCCATCACCTCCAGACCCAGCGCTTCGCGGTCGATCTCGACTGTATATCCGTGCAGGATGCCGACCTCCTCCATCTGCTTGAGGCGCTCAGCAGTAGCGGTGGGCGAGAGGCCAATTCGGCGGCCGAGTTCAGCCAGGCTGAGGCGGGCATTAGCCTGCAGTTCGTCGAGAAGCTTTCGTCCATAATGATCGAGAAGCGTAGTGGAATCCATCGCCATAGTTCAACAGCATAGACGATTCAGATGCCGCGGCCAAGCATCGCAGAGCAAACCCTCTGTACCGGAAATGTCATCCAGCCTACGATACGCCTTATGAAGGGTCTAATCCTTGACGGTCAGCCGCTGAGCATGGCCGAGATCGAGGCTGTTTCGTTGGCTGCCTGTCCGGTGGCTGTTGCTCCTGGCGCTCTCTGCCGCGTCGCCGCCAGCCGGAAGCTGATTGAAGAAATTGTGGCGAAAGGACAGAGGGTCTATGGAGTCAATACCGGCTTCGGCAAACTGTCGAATGTGACCATTCCTCCCGAGAGTCTGGCGCAGTTGCAGTGCAATCTGGTGCGCAGCCACGCCGGCGGAGTGGGCCAGCCGCTCTCAGAGGGTGAGGCGCGGGCCATGCTGCTCTTGCGGGCCAATGTGCTGGCCAAAGGCTTCAGTGGATGCCGGCCAGTACTGGTCGAGCTGCTGGTGGCGCTGCTCAAAGCCGGCGTGTCTCCGGTAATTCCCGAGAAGGGGTCAGTGGGCGCGAGCGGGGATCTGGCTCCGCTGGCTCATCTGGCGCTCGTGGTCATCGGCGAGGGCGAGGCATTCTACAAAGGCGAACGCATGACCGGAGGAGAAGCCCTGCGCAGGGCAGGCCTGCAACCGCTAACTCTGGCGGCCAAGGAGGGGCTGGCGCTGCTGAATGGCACCCAGGCAATGACTGCGGTTGGCGGATTGGCGGTGGCGCGGGCACTGCGCGCGGCTCGGATTGCCAACCTGGCCGGTGCCATGACTCTGGAGGCCCTGATGGGCACGCCCGCCGCCTTCGATCCGCGCATTCATCTGGCCAGGCCGCACCCTGGACAAATTGCCGTCGCCGAGCATCTGATGCAATTGCTGGCGGGCTCGGAGATTCGCGAGGCCCACCGCGAGCACGATACAAGAGTCCAGGACGCCTATTGCCTGCGCTGCATGCCGCAGGTGCATGGCGCGGTGCAGGGTGTGCTGGAGCATGTGCGGAACGTGCTGGAAATCGAGACGGGTTCGGCTACGGACAATCCGCTGGTGTTCCCAGAGAACTCTCTGGGCACGCACATGAGCGACGAAGTGATCTCCGGCGGGAACTTTCATGGAGCGCCATTAGCGTATTCCTTCGACTACGCGGCCCTTGCCTTGACTGATCTGGCAAGCATCACTGAGAGGCGCATCGACCGGCTACTGAATCCAGACATCAATGAGGGGTTGCCGGCTTTTTTGTCGCCCAATCCGGGGCTTTCGTCGGGGTTCATGATCGTGCAGATCGTTGCGGCGGCGCTAATCAACGAGTGCCAGGTACTCTCGCATCCAGCTTCCACGGGCAGCATTCCTACCGATGGAGGTAAGGAGGATCATGTCTCGATGGGAATGACCGGAGCCCTCAAACTGCGCAGGATCGTCGAACAGGTTGAATGCGTCGTAGCCATCGAGCTGATGTGCGCCGCGCAGGCGCTGGAGTTCCGCCGGCCACTCAAGTCCAGTCGAGAGATCGAGCGTGCCCACACCGTCGTTCGCTCGGTGGTTCCGCGATTGGAGGAGGACCGGGTACTGGCCGGAGACATCGAGGCACTGGCCGCAGCGGTGCGGACAGAAGTTTTCAACGAGTGGTGCCAATAGGCCGGCGCTGCAGGTTGCGCTTCGCCACTCCGCCTGTCAAAAGACCCACTCCGTCTGTCAAGAGACTAGGAACTGCGACACAAGCCAGTTGCGCCCATGATCCGAGCTGTATTCGCGCGCCAGATCCTGAGGCGGTCTACGCAGTTTTTGTACGGGCTTTGAGACCATCCGGTGTTGCCCGCCAGGATTCCTGAAAACCGTTTAAGCCTGCCCTTTCAGCACCGCCACCCGTTTCTGTATCTGATCCACGAAGACCTGATCCTCGGGCGAGCAGGGCTTGGTCGAATCCGGATTGATTGATCTGAGATTGATCGTAACGTTTGCGAGCGCTCCTTCAAGACCGGCACCTGCGAGGGCCACGGCCGTAGTCAGATCGGAGTTCATGTTGGGGTTGGTAATCGGCTTCAACTGGTTGGCGATCCGGGTGACTTCAGCGGCTTTTTCGGCCACTGCAAGAGGCACACTGGTCGCTTGTCGGAGAGCGGCATTGATCGCCCGGCTGCCTTCGCCAGGGTCCTTTGTCTCCTTTGCCGCCTTGTAAGCTTTCATCACTTCCTTATAGGACTCGGCGTCAGCGTCGATCGCGGACGTCAGTTCCTCGCGCAGCGGAATCAGCCTGGCAATGGCTTCGCCGAGTTGGCTTTCGTACTGCAAATAGGCTTTCTTGCCGCGCGACATCGACGCCACCATGCCCGCAAGTCCGGCGGCCATGGCTGCGGCTGCGGCTGCGGCGCTGCCACCTCCGGGAGTCGCGGCCGGAGCGGCCAATTGCTCGATAAACGGGGCAATGCCGGCGCTCAGGCGTCCGACGGCGACTTTGCCGGTCATCACCGCGGCCAGCCGGTTTTCAAGAATGAGCGAAGAATCGAAGTTCTCCACTTGCAGAAACCACTCGGCAGCCTGCTCCAAAGCTAGTTTTGGAATCAAGCCAACGATCTCGCTGGAGCCTGTTGCGACGCCGTAGCGCTGGGCCTCGCGCTTTACAAACTCGAAGACACGGTGAATCGGTGTCTGCTCGAAGTCGGTCAGGTTCATTGAAACCTGGGCCATGCCGCGCACCAGGAATCCCGCTCCTTTGACGTAACGCAGGCCGCCAGATGAAGCGCGCACCGCCTTGGCGATCTTCTTGGCGACGGTGACGTCAGGCGTATTCAGAAACACGTTGTAGGCAATCAGTGGCTTGCGCGCCCCAACGGCGGTGACTCCGGCGGTCGGATGCACGCGCGGTTCGCCGAAATCGGGCTTGCGCGCCGGATTGATCGCAATCTGATCGCGAATCCCCTCGAACTGGCCACGTCTAACATCCTCAAGATTCTGCCTTTCGGGCGCCGTCGCCGCAGCCTCGTAAAGGTAGACCGGGACCTGAAAGCGCTTCCAGATTTCGGCGCCCACGTGCCTGGCCATGACAACGCAATCTTCCAGAGTCACGCCATCAATCGGGATGAAAGGAATGACATCGGCCGCCCCCATGCGCGGGTGCGCCCCCTGATGCCGGGTGAGGTCGATCAACTCGATGGCCTTACCTGCGCCGCGAATAGCCGCTTCCTGAATGGCTTCCCGCTCGCCGGCCAGCGTGATGACACAGCGGTTGTGATCGGAATCCATCTCCCGGTCCAGGAGATAAACGCCGGGAACCATCATGGCTTCGACGATGGAGTCGACCTTTGAGGAGTCGCGGCCTTCAGAGAAATTGGGAACGCATTCAACCAAAGTGTTGGGCACGGAAGAAGGATAATGAGAGCGACCCGATCCAGCAATATGCGATGCACGGCGAATTCCGGCGCATACCGTTGAATCATGGGAACTTTCTTCATTTGAGCAATGATCCCAGCCCATTTAACAGCAATCGCCTTCTCTTGCGGCTCTGAAAGAAATATCTTTGGGGCTATGATCCTCACTGAATGAATTTCGGCACCGCGCTGACGGGGATTCAGAGTGGGGAGGGATTATGGCGACTTCAACTCCGGTAATTTGCGCGCCTCGCGGCAGGCAGTTGCGCTGCAAGGGATGGCAGCAGGAGGCGGCGTTGCGCTGCTTGATGAACAACCTGGATCCCGAGGTGGCGGAAAGACCTTCAGACCTGGTGGTCTATGGCGGCATTGGCAAGGCGGCTCGTAACTGGGAGTGCTATCACGCCATCGTACGCGAGCTAGAGCAGTTGGGTGATGAGGAGACGCTGCTCGTGCAGTCGGGCAAGCCGGTGGCGGTCTTCCCTACCCATGATCTGGCCCCGCGTGTGCTGATCGCCAACTCGAATCTGGTGGGCCACTGGGCGAACTGGGAGCACTTCAACGAACTCGACCGCAAGGGCTTGATGATGTACGGCCAGATGACCGCCGGAAGCTGGATCTACATCGGGACGCAGGGGATTCTGCAAGGCACATTCCAGACATTTGCCGCGCTTGCGGAGCGGCACTTCGGCGGGGCAAAAGGATCACTCAAGGGACGGCTGGTGGTCACCGGCGGCATGGGCGGTATGGGTGGGGCCCAGCCATTGTCGGTCACGCTGAACGGTGGCGTAGTGCTGGCCGTCGACGTGGACCGCAGCCGCATCCAGCGCCGCGTGGAGAAGCGCTATTGCGACAGGATCAGCGAAGACCTCGACGAGGCCCTGGCGCTCTGCGAGGGGGCGCGGTGCGAGGGCCGTGCACTTTCAGTGGGACTGGTCGGCAACTGCGGCGACATTTTGCCGGAGATTGTGCACCGCGGCGTGGAGGTGGACGTGGTGACCGACCAGACCAGCGCTCACGATCCGCTGAATGGCTATATTCCGCAAGGACTCACGCTGAGCGAAGCAGAGCAGTTGCGCCAGCGCGATCCTGCGGAATACGTGCGCCGCTCCGCGGCCACGATGGTGGTGCACGTGGACGCGATGTTGGCGTTGCAGCGCGCTGGAGCGGTAACTTTCGACTACGGGAACAACATTCGCCGGTTTGCCTTCGATGCCGGATGTGCAGACGCCTTCCTGATTCCCGGCTTTGTGCCCGAGTACATCCGCCCGCTCTTCTGCACCGGGCAGGGACCGTTTCGCTGGGTAGCGCTGTCGGGTGACCCAAAGGATATCGACCGCACCGACGAACTGGCGCTGGAGCTCTTCCCGGAGAACGAGATTCTTACCCGCTGGTTGCGGCTGGCGCGCGGCCGCTTCGACTTTCAGGGGCTGCCGGCGCGGATCTGCTGGTTGGGCTACGGTGAACGCGCCCGCATGGGCCTGGCCATCAACGAACTGGTGCGCAAGGGCGAGCTCTCGGCACCGGTGGCAATCGGCCGGGACCACCTGGACACTGGCTCAGTGGCCAGCCCTTACCGTGAGACGGAGAAGATGCGCGACGGATCGGATGCGGTTGCCGATTGGCCGATTCTTAACGCGCTGCTCAACACCGCATCGGGGGCTACATGGGTGAGCTTTCACCACGGCGGCGGCGTGGGCATGGGTTACTCGCTCCACGCAGGCCAGGTTACGGTTGCCGACGGCACAGAGAAGGCAGCGCGCAAAATCGAGCGCGTCCTCAACAATGATCCTGGCCTGGGCGTGGCGCGCCACGCTGACGCGGGCTACGAGTTGGCACAACGAACGGCGCGGGAGCGCGGTGTCCACATCCCCATGGCGGAATAGCTGCAAATTGTGTCGGATGCCGTTCCCCTTGCTAAGCTTCAACCCATGGTTCTTGCCATTGTCAATATCGGTCAGCTGGTAACCCTCGCGGGTGAGCAGCACCCGCGCGCAGGTTCGGAACTGCGCGATCTGGGATTGATTCCTGATGCCGCACTGCTGGTCGAAGAGGGCCGCATCGCAGCCGCTGGACCGTCTTCGGCAATCCGCACCCACATCTCGGCGGAGTGCACTATGATCGACGCCGAGGGGCGCTGCGTGACGCCCGGCTTTGTTGACGCGCACACCCACCTGGTCTTCGCCGGCAATCGCGCCGCGGAGTTCGAACAGCGCATCGCCGGCGCCACCTATCAGCAGATTGCTGCTGCCGGCGGCGGCATTCTGCGGACTGTCGAACTTACCCGTGCGGCCACTGAGGATGAGTTGCTGGCCGCCGCGCGGCGGCATCGCGACTGGATGCTGCGCTCAGGTACGACAACGATTGAAGCCAAATCCGGCTACGGACTGGATGGCGAAACCGAACTGCGCATGTTGCGCGTGCTGGCCCGCCTCGACGCTGAGGGACCGACGCGCATTGTGCCCACGCTGCTGGCCGCGCACACGGTTCCGCCGGAGTTCGCTGGCCGTCGCGAAGAATACGTGCGCTGGATCGCCGAGAAGTTGATTCCTGAGGTTGCAGAGACTGGTCTGGCACGGTATTGCGACGCCTTTTGTGACGACCATGCCTTCACCGTTGAGGAAACCCGCACGGTGCTGGCGGCTGCGCGCAGCCATGGGTTACGCTTGCGGGTGCACGCCGAGCAGTTCCGCCCCGGCACGGGCGCGGCGCTGGCCGCGGAGTTGGGCGCCGCAACCGCCGATCATCTCGAAACCGTCACCGAAGCGACGTTGCGCTTATTGCAGGCAGCCGGCGTGCAGCCTGTGCTGCTGCCGGGGTCAGTGTTTGCGCTGGGGCGCACCGGCTACCCTCCAGCACGCACCATGATCGGCCTGGGCTTGGCGATTGTGCTGGCTACCGACTTCAACCCCGGCTCCTCGCCCATTGCCTCGATGCCGTTCCTGATTTCATTGGCCTGTCTACAGATGGGCCTGTCTCCGGCGGAAGCGCTGATCGCCGCCACACTAAACGCGGCCTGGAGCTTGGAGCTCGGCGGTCGCGTGGGGTCACTTGAGGTGGGCAAACAAGCCGATTTCCTCATCCATGAATTCGCGGATTACCGCGAACTGGCCTACTATATCGCCGCTCCGGCGAGGCCGCGGGTCTTTATTGGCGGAAGAGAAGTGATGCGCTGAAAGGAGAGTAGCGCCTGTAAAGATTGATAATGGGAAACGTTAGAACCCTATCGGGACCGCCCCGGTAGACGAGGCAGGATTGGGCCGGGCATCTTCGGTCGGGGCGGTTTCGATAGGGCCGTTTGGAGTAAGTCTCTGGCGGGACGGACGCGGT
>Ga0181517_10000757_pt1 | contig 40905 bp, 34 predicted proteins | sample PEATcosm2014_Bin_31_FD_119748 | JGI IMG/M metagenome (GOLD analysis project Ga0181517, IMG submission 119748) | Peatland microbial communities from MTU Mesocosm Facility, Houghton, MI, USA - PEATcosm2014_Bin01_30_metaG | ecosystem: Environmental > Terrestrial > Soil > Wetlands > Peat | place... | reverse complement strand
GTAGGTGGGCAGGTGATTCCAGATCAGCACGCGGTTGTGGTAGGTGTCCGCTACCGCCAGGTGGATGCCATCGGAGGCGACCGCCGAGGGCAGGCGCAGGTTATTCTGGCTAGCATCGGTATTGATCGTATTGGTGATGAAATCCGGCTGGCCCAGCACCAGCGTCGCAGTCCCCACGCAGACCGGACAAGTGGCCAGGTAGGGCAGTTCCGCGGTGGGCTCGGGCAGTTGACTGGACAAATTCTGGAACATCAGCACGCGGTTGTTGACCGGCGCCGCGCCGGAAATATTCGAGTCCGCCACGAAAAGCGTGTTGGCCGCGTAAGCGACGCCGTTAGCCGCGCCGAGCACCGTGTTGCTGGAATTTGGATCGGCGGTGGTGAACGTTACCTGGCCGATCACGGCGCGGGCGGCCTGGCCATTCACGAAATCGGCGGCGTATAAGGCCGCCGAGCAGAAGATAATTACTGGAATACACTTCATGGGCAATCGAAGGACGCGTCTTGCTGACACTGGTAAATCCCGATTATAGCAAGCGTTAGCTCGGGGCGTGGGCGCCGTGAGTGTCGACCGGCGGTCACACGCATGTGCGGATTTCGCACAACCGGAGGCCGGGCGAGCTTCGCGGTTCGAATCACTTAAGAGCGCCGCAGGAGGCACGGAGTCGGCGCAGTGCACGTGGTCCGCCGAAGCTGGGCGTACGCCCATCCCGGCCGGCAGTCGTAGTTGGCGCCGCTCCAAAGCCGCGAATCGCCCTAAAGGTCCGGCTGGATGTGCCGATATGCTCACTATGTTTGAGTGGAACGAACAATTCAGTACTGGCATTGCCAGCATCGACGCCCAGCATCAAGGGCTTTTTTCCATCGGGGCGGAGCTTAATGCGGCCATGAAGGCCGGCCAAGGTAAGGAGCGGATGGGCCGAATCCTGACCCGCCTGGTACAGTACACGGCGGCCCATTTTGCGTACGAAGAAAGGCTGATGCAGCTTCACCGCTATCCCGATTACGCGGCTCACAAAGCCGAACACGACGCCCTAACGCAGCAGGTCTCGCAATTCTACCAGGAGTTTCAGAGCGGGCAGATCGCGATCAGCGTCAGGCTCTTGACCTTCGTGGAGAACTGGCTACAGCATCATATCGGCAAGAGCGACCAGGGATACGCCCCATTTCTGCTCGCCAAGGCCGTGGCATAGGCGGCAGCGACAGTTCAGCCACAATTGGTTGCGCGCAAGCACCCAAGCGGTTCGTAGCCGGAAGGGCGGGGCAGTGGTCTACCCGCCCTCGCTCGGCGTTCATCGGCGTCGATCAGCGGTGCGAAATGAGTCTTTTCACGCCCTTTGACGAGCGGGACTTCGCAGCGTATCCATGGGTTGGTTCGCTTATGCTCGCTTCGCAGGAGGACTTGCCCTCGTACTGTGCTCCACTCCGTCAGCAACTTACACCAACCTGCTTTCAGTGGCTCGAAAGGGCCAATTCCGGACCCCGTCAGGAGTTATGCGGGAGGCATATAATCAGTTATCAGGATGTTATTGCCTGGGCTGTTTCTGATGCCTAACTCGGTGACGAGGAAGTGGGCGGTTGCCGCCGCCGCAATGCTTCTCTGTGTATTTGCATCCAACGCGGGCTCCGAAGAAACACCACCCGGCAAACTGAACAGATTAAACGTTGTGGCGCTTGATGGGCAGGGCCAGCCAGTGACGGGACTGAGCAGTGCCGACTTCCGGCTATTCGAGGAAGGAAAGCCTCAGAGCATCGCCTTTTTTCGCTTCACGGGAGACCTGCCGCTCCTGGCCAAACCAGGTCCGGGGGAGTATTCGAACCGCGCTGTCGCTTCACCGCACGTTACGGTGATGCTTGTCGACCTGCTCAACGAGCCTCTCATTAGCGAAACGATCATTGGCCGCGAGGTCGCCGATTCGCTGAAGAATCTCGACTCGAGCGATGGTCTGTACTTGTACATTCTGACTGCTCGCGGCGAGCTGCACCCGATCTATCCGTTACCGAAGCCTGACACCGGCGTGACGCCGGCTACCGCACCGTGGACACGGAGTATTATTACCACGCTCCAGGCGGCGTCAAAAGACCTGGCCGGTTTAAGACCAGTCGCCGACCTCGACATCCAATCCCGTTTCGACTTGACCATGGATGCGATGCGGGATCTTGGCTCGCAAATGGCGCAGGCCTCGGGACGCAAGAATCTCGTTTGGGTGACGGGCGGCATTCCGCTGATCGGGTTTTCCAGCGCGGCGCAATCGGGCATGGATTTTACGAATCGGACGCAGTGGTTTTGCCAGAGGTTGGAGCAGGCGCGGATGGTGGTGTACACCGTGCAGACGACGGAAGGGGCGGCGGCGGCCGAAACCCTCGACGAGTTTACGGCCATTACGGGCGGGCGGGAGTATTCAAGCAGCCGCGCCGTCGAGGCGATGCAGCAGGCAATCACGGATTCCCGCGCGAATTACGAGATTGGCTATTACCCGGCGTCGGCAAATCCCAATCCGCAACGTCGGAAAATCCGGGTAGTTTGCGGGCGCAAGGACGTGCGCCTGCAAACGGCCCATGGATTTTATGCGGTGCCGCCTCGGATCTTGCCGAATGGCTTCACGGCTGGCGAACTCCACTCGAGCGAATTGCCGAGGGAGCTTGACACCGCCGTTCATAGTCCGTTCGACGCCACCGAGATCGGGGTCCGGGCACGTGTTTTGCCCGATTCTGCCGACTCGCAGGACATGAGTTCCGGTCTTACTCGCCGCACTGAATTTGCCATCCACATCGACGCGGCGGATCTGCTGCCGCGCCCCGCGCGGGAGCGCGGAAACGGGAAAGTCTTCGTCGCGTTCGCGGCCTACGACGAAGGGTTGAGACAGCCCGCGCCTCCGATTCTTTACAGCCTGACCCCGGAGCAGATCGGGACGGCTACGCACGGCGAGATCGAGCTCCACTATGCGATCCCCGTCGGCCAGGCCATCCGCAAGGTCCGCGCCATCGTCTTCGATGAAGCGCTGGGCGCGGTGGGGTCAGTAACGGTCCCCATTCAGCGCTGAAGCGCCAGCCTCGACGCGGCCTCCCTTTACGGATACGGCAGAATCTGCGGCGGTTTAGCGTCGGGTCGAACAAGCCAGGCGCGGCGGGTGGGGTAATACTCGATCAGCTTTTGATTTTCGGCGTAGCCGAGGTCGGCAGCCCAAACCACGTCTGCCCCGTCGATATCGGCCGCGTTGTGGATCCACTCGTGGAACATGTGCTGCGGACCGTAGCGCACGAAGACCAGGTGCGGGCCGGCGAGCGAGGCCAGTTGGTCGTTGATGGCGATGCGGCCCTCGGGATCGCCGTAGTTGATGAAGTCGGCGGTGTCGAAACGGCCGGCGGCGAGCAGGGTGGTTTGATTCCCGCACAACATTCCGTACCAGAAGAGGAAATGGGCCAGCGCCAGGAATACGATGAACCGCGCCGCCGCGCGCCCAGCCTGCCAGCGGCTTAGAAACTCGAGCGCGGTCACGCTTGCCAGCACGAAGACGCAGGTCAGGGCGGCGATGTAATGCGGGTAAAAGTAGGGATAGAAATTATCCGCCAGCGCGAATAGCAGAATGGTCCCCAAAGCCCAGAGCAGCCGCCAGCGACGCTGCGCGATCGCTGCCAGAAAGGCCGGCAGCGCCACAATCAACGGCGGGTAAAAGAAGAAACGGTAGAAGTGCAATCGCTCTTTCAGCCGCGCGATGTAGTTCGCCGGCGTATCGGGGCCCTCGCCGTGAACGATCGACTGGGCGCGATAATCCAGATCCTGTTCCTGCGTCAGCGCGATATGCGGCACCGGGTTCGGCTGAAAAGTGAACGCGGCCGGCACGCCGTACTGGTAGCGGCTGAGCGCATACGGCAGCGTGGTCCAGCTTCCGGTGACCGCTTTGTTCTGCGCCAGGGTGAGCGAAACCGCGGGCAGCAGCGTGACGCCGATAATCGGCAGCGCTTCGAGAAAGCGGCGCCAGCCGGGCAGCAGAAACACGGCGGCGGCGATCGCGAGCAGCGCGAATTCGAAAGGCCGTGTGAGCAGTTGAAGCCCCAGGCCCGCGCCGAGCAACGCGGCGTTGCGCGTGGTGGGCGCGCGCCGCAGGCGGGGCAGCGCGCCGCACACCAGACAGCCGGCTACACCCGAAGCGGCGCCACCCCAATACAGGTTCATCCACTGGCTGAGCGGACCGAACTCGAGTGCAGCCAGCACGCCGCCCACCAGCGCCCAACCGGCGCTTGTCCAGCCCCGTAGCATCCAATAGCAGCCCGCGCACAGCGCACCCACCGAGAGCGCGATGCCGATCCAGGGATTACCGAAGAGCTGGCCGAGCGCCAGGACGAAGCCTTGCCCCAGCGGAAAGATGGAGCTGTAGTTCGGCTGCTGCAGAATGAAGACGGCTTCGAAGAACTGGTGCAGGGGATGCGCCGGATTGGCCAGCCGGAGGTGCGCCAGCGTGTCGCCCAGCAGCAGGTAGCTGAAATCGTCGGCGCCGCTCGGCGTGGGCACAGGGAAGCGCGCCAACAGCGCCATCCGCAACGCGATCGGCAGCAGCGCCAGAAACACCATCGACCACGCGCCCCTCTCCGCCAGGCGGCGCGCGACGGGCTCGACGCAGCCGCGCAGTGCGGCCATCAGCACCAGCATCGCTGCCAAGGCGAATTCGATGAAGTCGGCGGCCCCGAAGCCGATCGGATTGTGCAGGGGCAGAAAGGAGCGGAAAAGATCGAGAAGAAACATCGGTCAGCGCCTCATCCTACCGTGCGGCATGTCACGGTTATAGCACGGGGGCGCGACCGGTCAACCGCCTCAACTTCGATGGAGCAGCACGGTGGAATATATGGCGACCAGGTTCCACACCACCACCAACGCCACCCAGTAGTTCAGCAGCACGACGACGCGCGGCTTGCGCCAGCGTAGCGCGACTCCAACCAGAACGACCGCGAACAGCTTGGAGATCAGCAGCGCCGCCATGGGATCCATCTTCATGAGGCGTCCAATGAACAAACTGCCCTCGTGCGCGCCCACCCGCAGGCCGAGCAGTGTAGTCAGGATATCCAACAGTTGCAGCAACACAAAAACGGCCAGCGAGTGGGCGGGAAAATCTTTGCGCAGACGAGAGATCATGGCGAGGCCGGCGACGACGTATGCTCCGATTCTGGCTGGCGACCGCACGCCCCAGGCCACGTCAGCCCTGGATAGTGCCAGAGACTACTGATAGCATGAGGGCATGATGCAGTCAATTTGCTCTGTCGCTCTGGTGGCCGCGCTACCGCTTGCCGGGTTGTGGGCCGCCGACAATCAGTTGACGCCGCGGGAAACAAACGCCGGGTGGACGCTGCTATTCGACGGCCGCGATTTCAGCCATTGGGAAGACCCGGGCCGGAAATCGCCGGTGGGCGATTCCTTCGTGATCGAGGATGGCTGCCTGAAAGCGGTGACGCACCCGCGGATTGTGGAGGACCTGTTCAGCGAGGAGAACTACGGCGACTTCGAGCTGGAGTGGGACTGGAAGATCTCGCCCAGCGGCAACAGCGGGCTCAAGTACCGCATTCAGGATCGCGTGTTCCTGAATGGGCAACACGCCGCGCGGTTCGAGGATATGGTCAACCAGGCACTGGCCAACCGGCCCGACGGACGCCCCAACCGCGGCCAGGAGTACGTGGTCGGCTTCGAATACCAGATGACCGACGACATCCGCAACTCCGACGCGGTGCGTGGCGGTCCCCGACACCGGACGGCGGCGCTGTACGACGTTCTTCCTCCGCTGGCCGACCGCACGCGGCCGGTGGGCGAGTTCAATCACTCGCGGCTGGTCGTACGGGGGAAGCACGTCGAACACTGGCTCAATGGCGAAAAGGTGGTGGACGGGGACCTGGATGCGCCCGAGGTGGCAAGCAGCATGGCGAAACGCTGGGGTGAAGGCTCGCGAGTTTGGGAACTGCTGGTGAAACAGCCGCGCGCGCGCTGCCCCATCTCGCTGCAGAATCACGGCGATGAAGCCTGGTTCAAGAACATCAAGATCCACCCGCTCCATTAGCCCAGACGAGCGCGGACCCGGACCGGCAAGATCCGCCCTTGCTTACCAACCGGCGCGGTGGGCGATGTAGGTCTTGATGGCGAGACCGGCCATCAAAATCCAAATCGCATTGCGCAACAGCCCGCCATCGAGTGTGAAGCCAGCCAGGATGGCGAGCACGGCGTACGTAGCCATGGCGGCAGTGAAACGATTCTTCATCGGCGTGGCATGTTATAGGCGAAATTGAGCTGGACCACAACGCGCTCGCCTTTGAATTCCGTCGGCAGCGGAGGAAACGGGTTGGATGCGCTGATGCCGGCCACGGCGGCTTCATCGAGCGGGCGCGAACCGGATTGCTCCGCGTACACCAGCTTGAGCACGGCGCCGGCGCGGCCGATGGCAAACTGAATCGAAACGTGGCCGCGCAAACCCATCTTGACGCTTTCCGGCATCACGGCGGTCCAGTTGCGGCGCACGGCGGCCAGCACCTGCATCAAGTAGGGCCGGAAATCGACGCCCATGGGATCGCTCTTCAGCTCGACGTTGGCGCCGGGCACTCCGGGCGTGGGCGACTGGCGAATGCCGCCGAAGACGAACGGGTCCGATGCGCCGGGATCTCCCACCACCATCCGGCCGCCAAAACCCCCGCCACGGGCGGCATCCTGGACCGCGTCCGCCACCGAACTGCGCGGCAACGGAATGCGCCCCGTGACCTGGCCGGGCGGCGCCGCGCGACCGGCGTCTTCGAGCGTGATCTTGGGCTGTTCCGGCAACTGGATCTGCGGCTGCACCTGGGCGAACTGCGGCAGGTCTGGTTTGGGCAGCGCTTTGGTAGTGTCGATTTTGGGCGCTTCGGGCAGCGACAGCGGAGCGGCGGGCTTGGCGGCGGGCGCCGAGGGCATGACCAACGGGCGCGGCTTCTCGTGCGGCGCGGCCGGCGGCGCCTGCGGCATCTCGACGCGCGGCCGTTCGGGAGAGGAGCGCACCTCGAATTCCGCCGTGACCTTGCTGCGATTGGGGGCTGTCTGGGTGAGCTCGGTGGGCGGCTCGATGAGCGGCGTGAAGGTGCGTTCGATCGCCTGCCGCGGGCCTTCGAACCCCGGCAGAGTGAACAGCGCCACCACCACCGCTACGTGAATCGCGATAGTGAGGATGGCCGCTTTGCGGTGACGCGCGCCCGCGCCCGGATCGCTCCAGTCGGTCAGCAGGTGCAGTTCGGCGTCAATCGGCTGATTTGCTACGGTTTCCATCCCGCGGTCAGGGCGTGCGACACCACTTGCGAGTGCTCTTTGATTTTATCAAGAATCGCCAGTGCCACACCCAATGTTTGACGCGCCGCGGCCCCGGAGCATTTCGTCAAGATACGGCTTTCCACTGCGTCCAGAAAGGCTTCCAGTTGCAGCTTGAGGGGCTCGCTCTTTTCGACAGGCGCTTGCAGAAAACCGATCTGCCGCGCGGCATCCACCGAAAAAATGGTCAGATCCTGGCGGGCGTAATCGAGTGACAAGTATTGGCTGGGCTGGAAGAGCCGCAGTTTGCGGACCCGCTCGGTGGAAACCCGGCTGGCGGTCAGATTGGCCACGCAGCCGTTGGGGAATTGCAGCCGCACGTTGGCGATATCCACTTTGGGCGAGAGAATGCAGATGCCGGCGGCGCGAATTTCGGCAGGCTCGGCGCCGGCCAGGGCCAGCACGATATCCACGTCGTGGATCATCAAGTCCAGCACCACGTCCACGTCCAGGCTGCGCGGGCTGAACAGGTTCAAGCGGTGGATCTCGAAAAACAGCGGCAGGGTAGCGCGGCGCTCCAGTTCCAACACGGCCGGATTGAAGCGCTCCAGGTGACCCACTTGCAGGATGCGGCCGTGGCGGGCGGCGCTATCGATCATGCGGCCGGCGGCGACAGTGTCCACCGCAATCGGCTTCTCTACCAGGACGTCGATGCCGGCATCCAGCAGCGCGCAGGCCACCGCCTCATGCGCGCTGGTCGGCACGGCGACGATGGCGGCATCCACCCTCCCCGCCAGCTCGCGTGCATCGGTGAGGGCCACGGTGCCGTGCGCCGCGGCAGCTTCTTCGGCGCGCGCCCGATCGATATCCACGATGGCGGCGAGCTCGGTGCGCTCGGCTTGCCGCGCCACGCGACAATGGTTGCGGCCGAACTGCCCCGCACCGACTACCGCCAGCCTGATTTTCGACATAAGTAAATTCGGTCGGAAGTCAGAAGCCAGAAGACAGGAGTCAGAAGACAGAATCCTGACTTGCGACTTCTGTCTACTGACTCCTGGACTCCGTCTTCCAGCTCCTGACTTCTGTCTCCTGACTTCTGTCTTCTGTCTCCTGTCTTACTTCGCTTGCAGCACGCCGGCCTTCTTGAAATCGCCGGCCTTGACGTAGCTGAATGCGGTCGGAACCACGTGTTTGCGGAAGGCCATGTTCACTTCATCCACGGTGAGCTTGTCGATTTTGGCTTCCAGCGCCTCGTCGAACTTGATGGTGCGGCCGAAACGCTCGCGGTTCAGCAACAGACTGGCCAGCGACGGATCTTCGGACCGCTGCAAGGTCAGCTCATCCTTCCACGCCTTTTTCTCCGCCGCCACTTCGGTCTCTGTGAAGCCGTCCTTGAGTGCGCGGGCCAGCTCCTCGCGAAAGTCGGCTTCCACCTTGGGAGCATTCTTGGGAGCGCAAATGGCCCAGACCGTAACCGAGGCGCCGTCGTCCTTGCCGGGCACGCTGATCGAGGAACCGACGCCATAGCTGAGCCCGTCCGCTTCGCGGATGCGGTGCTCCAGCCGCGAGGAGAAGGTGCCGCCGAAGAGCCGGTTGGCCATCATTGCAGCCGCGTAGTCGGGATCGTCCATCTCGAGCGGCGTGTTCATGCCGGCGTTGAATACCGCGTTCTCTTTATCGGGCGTTTCGATTTTGCGATCGACCGCGCCGACCTCTTGGTATGGTTGTGGCACGCGCTCGAAGTGGCCGGCACTCTTCCAGTCGCCGAACAGCCCGGTAGCCAGCTTCTCCGTCGCCGCCTCATCGAACTGGCCCACGATGACCAGCTCGGCGTTGACGCCGCCATAGAACTGTGCGTAGAACTTCCTGGCATCGTCCAGCGTGACCTTCTTCAAGTCTTCAATCTGCTCATCGAACGTACTCACGTGGCGCGTATCGCCGCGCGGGTAGGGCTTCAAATGGCGCTGCAACTCGAGCGGACCAAGCGCCTGGGGCTCGGTCTTGGATGCTTCGAGGCCGGCTAGTTCGGTTTGCCGCGCCGGCTCGAATTCGCTTTCGGGGAAAGACGGCTGGCGCAGCACTTCGGCTGCCAGCCGCAAAGCTCCGGGCAGGTTGGCCGCTACCGTTTCGATGCTGGCGTTGGCGCTGGTCACACCGCCGCTCACGTTCAATTGAGCCTTCAGGCGATCCATTTCGTCCTGGATCTGCTGACGCGACTTGGATTTTGTGCCGCGCATCAGCAGGCTGCCCGCCATGTCCGCCGCCCGTTCCTTGCCCAGCAGCGATTTTTCGTCGCCGAAGCGGATGCCCAGTTGTACATGCACGGTGCCGCCGCGCGTTTTCTTGGGCAGCAGCAGCAACGTCATCCCGTTCGGCAGCTTGATTCTCTTCAGGCGGGCTTCAATGTTGGCCGGCGACGGATCGAATACTTCGCCTTGGGAAACCGCCTCCCCGCCTTTGTAATCCTTAAACACCACTGACAAATCGGGAGTGGCAGGGATCTCCGCGCGATCCGCCGTCTTCAAGGGGATAAACTCGCCCAACGTGCGGTTGGATTCCCTAAGATAGGCCTTCGCCACGCGCGTCACGTCTTCGGGCGTGATGTTCTTGATTTCGTCGCGCTCCAAGAACAGCAGGCGCCAGTCGCCGGCCGAGATCACTTCACTCAGCGCCAGCGCTATCGACTGCGTGTCCGCCATAGCGAGATCGAACTCCTTCAGCAGCCGCGTTTTCACCCGCTCCACTTCTTCTTGGGTGGGAGCCTCGTTGACGAGGTCCTCGACGTTCTTCAAAAGGATGGCGCGCGCGTCGTCCAGGGACTGCTCCGGGCTCAGTATGGCGTAAGCGAATAGGACGCCCGGGTCGTGCAACTCGTAGTGCACTACGCCGGCGGCAGCGGACTTCTTGGTGTCGACGAGAGCCTTGTACAGGCGGCCGGAGGGCCGGTTGCCCAACATGTCGGTCAGCACTTCGAGTGCAGCCGAATCCGGGTGCCCGCCGGCCGGCACGTGGTACATCGCCGCCACCGCCTGCTGGCTTCCCACGCGGCGTAGCATGACCGATCGCTCACCGTCCTGCGCCGGTTCCACCGTGTAGGTGGGCTCCAGCGTGCGGACCGGACGCGGGAGACGGCCAAGCGTGTCGGCGACCCAGGCGAGCGTCGTAGTCTCGTCAAACTTCCCTGCAACGGTCAGCACCGCATCGTCGGGTTGGTAGTACTTCTTATAAAAAGCCGCCAGGCTCGTGATGGACACGTGCTCGATATCGGAGCGGCTGCCGATGGTAGGGTGGCCGTAGGCGTGCCACAGGTACGCCGTCTCAAGCAGCCTCTCCACCATGACTCTGATGGGGTTGTTCTCGCCCATTTCGAACTCGCTTCGCACCACCGTCATTTCTTTGTCGAGGATCTCCTTTTCGACGCGGGTGTTCACCATGCGGTCGGCTTCGAACTCCAGCGCCCAGCGGAGGTTTTCGTTGGTCGCGTTCAGCGTTTCGAAGTAGTTCGTGCGGTCGTAAAAGGTCGTGCCGTTGAAATCCGGGGTGTGGTCGGTCAGCTCCTTCTTGATGTTGGTGCGCGTCTTGGTCTCGCGGAACATCAGGTGCTCCAGCAGGTGCGCCATCCCCGTTTCGCCGTAGCCTTCCTGGCGCGAACCCACCAGGTAGGTGATGTTTACCGTGACCTTGGGTTTGGACGTGTCCGGAAACAGCAGCACATGCAGGCCGTTCGGATAGGCGTATTCGGTGATGCCTTCGACCGACGTAACTTTCTGCACGCCAGGCGGCAAGGTCTGGCAATAGGTAGCCGCGCCCAGCAGAAGGGCGGCGGCGACGATCGAGAACCGCGGAACATGTTGCATTGGTGCCTCTTTTTGCTTGCGGGTTCGCAGGTGAAAGCGCCTGCGCCACCTGCCTCGAAGGGCAGGCTTCTTGCCTACCAACGCCCGCTTAGGGGCGCACAGTGTTACTAACAGGCTTCCAGGCCGGATTATAGCAAGCACCGGGGATGCGGACGCGTCAGGCTTGGATGCCGACGATGGCGATATCGGCCTCGTCGGCGGCTTCGATCATTTCCGCGCGGTCGAGCAGGAGTGTGCGGCCGGCCTCGACGGCGAGCACGGTGGCGCCACACTCGCGCATCACCGGTATGGTTGCGCGACCCACGGTCGGCACGTCGAACAGCAGGTGCTCGCGGCGGCGCGCTACTTTGACCAGTGCCAGGCGCCGGCCGTTGACAAGGCCGGCGGCGCGGCGCAGCATAGCGTCGGTGCCTTCCATGGCTTCGAGGGCCACGCAGGCGCGCTCGGAGATCGCCACCGCCTGTCCCACATCGAAACCCGCCAGCGCGTTGGCGACGCGGCAGCCGTATTCCACGTCCGCCATTTCCTCTTTGTTCGGCTTGCGCCGCGTCATGGCGCCCGTGGTGGCCAGCAGCGGTTTGAGCAGCCAGGTGGAATCGCGCAGGTGAATGCCCTCGCCTTCGAGCACCTTCACTACGCCGCCGATCAAGCCGTCGGTATTGCGCGCGGGCAGGGAAGCCAGCAGTTTCACTAGACGCCAGTCGGGCACAATCGACGAGAAGATCTTGGCGTGCTTCACCTGCCCGCACATCACGACTTCAGTGATGTCTTCGCTCTTGAGAATCTCGATCAGCTTGCTCAACTGCCCGAGCGAGATCCAGTAGCAGCGCGGGGCCAGGCTGGCGACTTCCTGCGGAGCTTCCTCTTCGATCGCGATCACCGTAACATCCAGGCCCAGCCGCGCCGCGCTCTCAAGCGCCAGCAGCGGAAATCGCCCGTTCCCGGCAATCAGACCGTAGCGCATCTATTTGATGATGCCGCGCTCGGAAGCGCGGATGAAAGCGATTAATTCCTCGACCTCGGGCAACGCCGGCACCTCGGCGCGGATTCGGTCGATGGCTTGCGAGGTATTGAGACCCGCGCGCGTCAGCAATCGGAACGCGGTTTGCAGCGCTTCGACCGTGGCCTTGTCGAAGCCGCGCCGCTCCAGGCCGATCGAATTGGCGCCGAACACAGCCGATTCCGGCTTGTGGCTGGTCAGCGAATACGGCATCACGTCCTGCTTGATGACGCTGTACGGTCCTATGAACGCGTGACGGCCGATGTGGCAGAACTGATGGATGCCGCTGAACGGGCTGATGTCCACCCAATCTTCGATGATGACGTGGCCGGCGACGCCCACGCTGTTGCCCAGAATCACGTGATCGCCGATGCGTACGTCGTGCGCCACGTGGGCCTGCACCATGATGAGGTTATCGCTGCCGATGGAAGTGACCAGGCCGCCGCCCTGGGTTCCGCGATGGATGGTGACGAACTCGCGGATGCGGTTGCGGTGGCCGATGCGCGTTTCAGAGCGCTCGCCTTTGTACTTGAGGTCCTGCGAGGCCACGCCCACCGTGCTGTAAGGGAAGAAGACGTTGTCCTCGCCGATCCAGGTGGGGCCTTCCAGGTAGAGGTTGGCCATCAGCCGCGTGCGGGCGCCGATCTCCACTTCCGGCCCGACCACGCAGTACGGGCCGATCTCAGCGCTTTCCGCCACGCGCGCCCGCGCGTCGACGATCGCGGTCGGATGAATCGGCATCGGCTATGTCTGGGCGGGGGCGCTTTCTTCCTTGTCCGCCAGCTTGCACATCACTTCCACTTCGGCCACCACTGCGCCATCCACTGTGGCCACACCCGCCATCTTCGCGACGGTAGCCTTGCGCTTCAGCACCTTCATTTCCATGCGAAGCACGTCGCCCGGCACCACCGGCTTGCGGAAGCGCGCGTTCTCCACCGCGACCAGCAGCACCAGCTTGCTATGCCGGTCGGAAATGGACTTCAGCACCAGCACGCCCGCGGTCTGCGCCATGGCTTCGATAATCAACACGCCGGGCATGACGGGGAAATCCGGAAAGTGACCCGTGAAAAACGGTTCATTGTGGGTGACATTCTTGATGCCGACCACGCGCTCGGCTTCGAGCTCAATAATGCGGTCCACCAGCAGAAACGGGTACCGGTGCGGGAGGATGTCCCGGATCTCGTTGATATCCAAAATGGCCATGGAGTGAGTATTATAACAGCCGTGGATTCAATTCTACGGCAAGTGAAGGGTTACCAGGCGGAGATGATGGACCTGATCGGGCAATTCGTGGAATGCGAATCGCCCAGCGATGATCGCGCGGCGGTGGACCGGTTCGTCGACTTGGTCTGCGATACGCTAGCGCCGGTGGCGCGGCTGAAGACCGTTCCTGGCGGGCGCTTCGGCCGTCACCTGCTCGCCGAAATGAAGCTGCCCGGGCGCAAGAAGAGCGGGCAAGTCTTGGCGCTGGGCCACTCCGACACTGTCTGGCCTGTCGGCGCGCTGCGCGACATGCCGTTCCGCAATCATCGCGGACGGCTCTGGGGACCGGGCGTGCTGGATATGAAAGCGGGGATAGCGTTTTTCATTTTCGCCGCGCGTGCGCTGCGCGAATTAAGCTTGCCGGCGCCCTCGCGGGTGCTGCTGCAGCTCAATTCCGATGAGGAAGTGGGCAGCGGAAGCTCGCGCGCGCTGACGGAAGAAAACGCACGGCGCAGTCACACGGTGCTGGTGCTTGAACCCGGCACCGGCCTCGAGGGCAAGCTCAAAACCGCGCGCAAAGGCGTTGGTGCGTTCACCGTCACCGTGCGCGGCAAGGCTTCCCACGCCGGCGTGGATTTCCAGGCCGGGGCAAGCGCCGTGCTGGAGTTGGCGCGGCAGATTGGTTTGATCGCGAATTTCACCAAACTTGACCGCGGGATCACCGTGAACCCAGGCGTTACCGCTGGCGGCACGCGCTCCAACGTGGTGGCGGCCGAAGCGCGCGCAGAAGTGGATATCCGCGTGGCCCGCTTGCGCGACGCCGCGCCGCTCGAACGCAAATTCCGCGCGCTGAAACCGTTCGACCCGCGCTGCACCATCTCGGTCAGCGGCGGCTTAAATCGCCCGCCGCTCGAACCGAGCGCCGCAGGGAAGCGGCTGTTTCGCAAGGCGCGCAAACTGGCACTCGAGTTGGGAATCGAGCTGGAGGAATCGTCGACCGGTGGCGGCTCGGACGGCAACTTCACCGCGGCTTTGGGCATCCCCACGCTCGACGGTCTGGGTGCGGTGGGCGAAGGCGCTCACGCTGCGCACGAAAGCATCCTCATCAACCGGATCGCCGATCGCACGGCGCTAATTGCTAAGCTGCTGCTGGCATAGCGCTGCCGTGGCGCACGCACTCATGCGTGCCGCGTCGAGACTCTTCTCCACGCGCAGGTGTCGGCAAGAGTGCCGACACGGCAGGCTAAAGCCCGCGCACCTTACTCCTTCGCCACCGCAACCGTCTTATCTAACTTCACGTCCGCCGACGAACTACCCACCATCAAACTTACCTGGTCGGCTTCCACTTCCCAGCGCTGCCTGGCCATGTCCCAGTAAGCCAGCGTTTCCGCCTTCAGCGGCAGCGAGACTGTGCGCGTCTGGCCCGGCGCCAGCGTGACGCGGCGGAAGCCCTTCAGCTCTTTGTTTGGCCGCTCCACGCCGGAGTTGAGGTGCTTCACATACAGTTGCACCACCTCATCGCCCTGGCGCTTACTCGTGTTCGTAACATCCACGCTGACGGTAATCTCGCCTCCCGCGCGCAATGTCGCGGCGCTGGTCTTCAAATTGGAGTACCGGAACGTCGAGTAACTCAAGCCGTAGCCGAAAGGATAAAGCGGCTCGCCCTGGAAGTACATGTAGGTTCTGCCGTGGCGTATGTCATAGTCCATTTTGGCGGGAACCTGGTCGAGCGACCGCGGGAAGGTCTGCACCAGCCGGCCGCCAGGATTATAGTCGCCGAACAGAACCTCGGCGATGGCGGAGCCTTCCTCCTGGGCATTGTGCGTGATGTGCAGAATGGCGGGCACGTTTGCCTGCGTCCAATTGATAGCGATTGGAAAACTGGAAACCAGCACCACCACCGTTTTGGGATTGGCCGCGTGCACCTTCTTCACCAGCGCTTCCTGCTCCAGGTCGATCCACTTGCGGTCCATGGCTTCCTTGCCATCGCTGGGCGTCGGGCACTTCGCCCACGGCGCGCCGCAGGTGGGATGATTGCCGACGAACACAATCGCCACGTCGGATTGCCTGGCCGCGTTCACCGCGGCATCGTCGTCATTGTTGGCTGCCTCGTTGACCTTCACCGCGCCGGCGGCTGCCTTGATTCCGTCCAGGGGGGTAATCGTGTACGGAGGCGTGCCGCTGTACCAGTCCAGCGCCACGTCGTTCGCGTGCGGGCCAATCACCGCGACGGATTTCACCGCGTTCCGGTCGAGCGGCAGCAGACCGCCCGCGTTCTTGAGCAACACCACCGATTCCAGCGCCACCTGCTTCGCCACCGCCTTGTGGTCGCCCAGCTTCCAGGCGTCCTCATCGCCCTGGATCTTGGTGTAAGCAACCCGCTCGGGAGGGTCGAGCATGCCGAGCTTGATCATCACGCGGAACTCGTTCTTTAGCACTGCGTCGATCTCGGGTACGGTCAGCAGGCCCTGCTGCAACGCTTCGCGCACCGCCTTGCCGAAAATGCCGTCCAGAAACTGGTTGATGCCCGCCTTGACGGCGCCCGCCGCGGCGTGAGGCATGTCGGCGTAATACTTATGGGCGAAGACCATGCCCCCCAGCGCGCCAGCATCGGTGCAGATGATGCCGTCCTGCCCCCACTCCTTGACGGTGATGTCTCTCAGAATGGGACTTGCCGTCGCGGGAATTCCGTTGATGGCGTCGTAGGCCGCCATGTAGGCGCGCGATCCGCCTTCCTTCACGCCCATGCGGAAGGGCACCGAATAATACTCGCGCAGCAGCCGCTCATCGAAATTGGAAGAAGTTTCCCCGCGGCCGTCCTCGTTGCTGTTGGCGAGAAAATGCTTCATCAGCGAAGCCGTCAGCCAGTACTTCGGGTCGTCGCCTTGCAGGCCCTTGACCATCGCGACCACCATGGTTCCGTTGAAGAAGGCGTCCTCGCCGAAGCATTCCTCGGTGCGCCCCCAGCGCGGGTCGCGGCCCAGGTCGGCATTCGGCGCGCGCACCACCAGCCCGCCGCGGTGCGTTTTTTCGCTTTGGAAAATGTAGCGCGTCTCGTAGCCTTCCACGCCGCCGGCTTTGCGCACCAGCTCCGGGTCCCACGTCTCGCCCATGCCGATCGCTTGGGCGAATTGCGTTGTCGGGATCGGCTTCGGCCGGCCCCATCCGCCGGGTCCGCCCAGCGCCAGGCCGTGCAAGCCCTCCACGTGGCGCGTGCCATGAATGCCCAGGCGCGGCACGCTGGGGTCGGTGCCCAGACAGAAGATCTTCTCGTCGACCGTCATCAGCGAGACGATGTTGCGTACCCGCTCCTCAGCCGGCAGATCCGGGTTTTGAAATGGATATTGATACTGCGCGGAGGCGGTTCTCCCGCCCCACGCCGCAAGCAGGCAGAACCCCGCAACCAGGCGCATCGTGTTTTTCATGAAGATGGTCCTCGCAATTCCCTCATCAAGATAGTAACCCCGCGACGGCGCGGCTGCTGCAACTTGCCCGGAGATATAATCCAGGAATGCTCAATCATCGGATCGGCGCCATGCCGCGCCTCGCCACTCGTTCACTGCTCACCTTCACCGCCGTCTTGCTGCTTGCGGCCCCGGCCGGCGCGCAATGGATTCCGCAAAACCCGGTGACGAGTTTTGAGAAGCAGGCCGACGCCGTCGTGTTCACGATGCAAACGGGCGCCCTGCGGGTGGCCGTCTCGACCGACTCCATCTTTCACATCACCTATTCACCCATCGCGGCTTTCCCGAATCGCGCCGACGACGCGATCGTGAAGACTTCCTGGCCGGCCGTGCCGTTCACCGTGGCCGAAACGCCGCGCGCCATTTTGATTTCGACCGCCCGCATGCGCGTAGCCGTGGACCGCGCCGATGGTACGCTCGCCTACGCCGATGGCTCCGGCCAGCCACTGGTTCAGCAAGGCCCCAACACGCTGACGCCGGTCACCGTGAATGGCGAGAAGACTTACCACGCCGAGGCTTTCATCGGCCTGTGGGGATCCACCGAGGCGTTCTATGGGCTGGGCCAGCACCAGGCCGGCGTCTGGAACTATCACGGCGAATCGGTGGATATCGCCCAGGACAACACCAACATCTCAGTGCCGATGCTGCTATCGAGCAAAGGCTATGGAATCTTCTGGAATAACTCCTCGCGCAGCCGCTTCAACAACCGCTTCGTGCATGCGCTGTACATCACCTCAGAAGTTGCCGACTCGATCGACTATTACTTCTTCTACGGACCGGATTTCGATAAGATCGTCGCCGGTTATCGCGAGCTGACCGGCCAGGCGCCGCTGTTCGGCCGTTGGGCCTACGGCTTCTGGCAATGCAAGAACAAGTACAAGACCCAGAAGGAGCTGCTATCCGTCGCGCATAAGTACCGCGACCTGCACATCCCCGCCGATGACATCGTACAGGACTGGTTTTGGTGGACCACCATGGGTTCCTTCAAGTTCAGCGACCAGTATCCCGACCCGAAGGGAATGATGGACGACTTACACGCCATTCATTTCCACCTGATGATCTCCGTGTGGCCCTATTTCTATCCCGGCTCGGATGTCTATACCGACATGGACCGCAGAGGCTTCTTCATCGACCGGACCAAGGTGAAGGCTTATCATCCACAGGGTTCGGCATTGTACGATGCAACGAATCCGGAAGCGCGCAAGTATTACTGGAATCTGATTGACGACTCGCTTTTCAAAATCGGCGCCGACGCCTGGTGGATGGACACCACCGAGCCAGAGACCGAGGCCCGCGAGGATAGCGTAATGGTGACCAACCACGTCGCCGCCGGCAACGGCGCGCGCTACGCCAACATTTTCCCGCTGCTCACCACCAAGGCTGTCTACGAAGGCCAGCGCGCCGCCTCGGACCAGAAGCGCGTATTCATCCTCTCCCGCTCCGCGTTTGCCGGCTCGCAGCGCAATGCGGTCACTGCGTGGTCGGGCGACGTCAATTCGGATTGGGAGACGCTGCACCGGCAAATCCCCGCCGGATTGAATTACTCACTCTCCGGGTTGCCTTATTGGACCACCGATATTGGCGGCTTCACTTCCGGCAATCCCAACGATCCGGCCTATCGCGAGCTCTTCATCCGCTGGTTCCAGTTCGGCACGTTCTGCCCCATCTTCCGCGTCCACGGCACTCGCACCAACGACCAGAACGAGCTGTGGTCATACGGTCCGGATGCGCAGAAGATACTTACCGCCTACGACACTCTGCGTTATGAATTGATGCCGTACATCTATTCGGTGGCGTGGAAGACGACGAGCGATGCATACACGCCCATGCGGCCGCTGGTGATGGATTTCCGCACCGATGTGCGCGCCGAGAACATCGGCGACCAGTTCCTGTTCGGGCCGTCGATCCTGGTAAACCCGGTCACCGAGCCGGCCGCCACCACGCGCCACCTTTATTTGCCGAAGGCGCAGTGGTACGACTTCTGGACCGGCAAAGTCACGGAAGGCGGCAAAGCCGTCGATGCGCCGGTGACGCTCGACCGCATTCCGCTCTATGTGCGCGCCGGTTCCATCATTCCGATGGGCCCGGACGTGGAGTATGCGGCCGAGAAGCCGGACGCCCCGATCGAGCTGCGCATCTACCGCGGCGCCGACGCCCGCTTCACCTTATACGAAGACGAGAACGACACTTATAACTACGAGAAAGGCGCCTATGCCACGATTCCGATCGAGTGGAACGAGGCCGCGCAGAACCTGACCATCGGCGACCGCCATGGCACTTACCCCGGCATGCCCACCAGCCGCCAGTTCAAGGTAGTCTTCGTCGCCGAGTCCCACGGCGCCGGCATCGGGGCAACATTAAAGGCGGACGGCGAACTGACATACGCGGGTAAGGCTATATCTGTCCGTAACGGACCGATGGGGCGGTGATTGCGGAATGCGTGCGCCTGTTCTCTCGTCCGACGACCCACTTACCCGCCGTACGGCATAACAGGCACTTTGCCTAACTCGCGGGAGTAGACGGTCAGGGCGCCGCGATGATGGGCGGTGTGCTCGACCATCGCCCATACGATGTCGGTGATGGGTTGGCCGCCCATAACCGGGCCGGGCGGGAGTGGCTTCGCGAGAGCTTCCGGGCTGCGCGAGCGGAGAAAGTGAATCGCGTTCGCGTACGCGGTTTCGAGCATCTGGCGGGCGGCTGCCAGCGAAGTCACACGCTCGAGGGCGGCGGCGTGGCTGGCGAAATCGAGGTCGAAACCTTCGGGCCGGGATGCGCCCTCGACGAACCAATCGAGAGTCTGGGCTGCGTGCGCGACCTGCTGCGCGACGGTCATCATGCCTTCCTTCGGACGGAATCCGGAGTCGGTCTCATCGAGGACCCTGGTTGAGCGGTCGAAGAAATCCTTGCTGGCGAGCAATTGATTGGCAAAGTCGTAAGTCTGCGGTTTTGGGCTCATGGGCCACACTATACCAGAAGGCGAATAAAAAGAGAAGAGCGATTTATCACAATTCTGAGCATTTTCTGAGTTTCTTCTCCGACGGCCCGGTGTTTCCTCGATAGGCTCGCGGGCCGTGCATGCCTGGCGCCCAAAAGGTAGGCAGAAGTGTAAATGCAGCGGGCGAAAGCGGCGAGCGCACCCTGTTACACTCCGGCAGAGGTGCGGTTTGACCGGCGACAGCCGCAAGGCAATCCCGAATAGGGATCAGGTTGGCAAAGGAGTTCTCGCATGAAGCTGTGGTTTGCGTTGGTTGCAGTGGGTGTTGCAATGGCCGGGCCAGGACATCGATTTGCCTGCACCGACTACACCCGAGGCAAGGTCTTCGTGGTGGACGCAGCGGGAAAAGTGGAATGGAGCTACGATGCTCCGCACGCCAACGACATCTGGGTGCTTCCCAACGGCAACTTACTGTTCAATACGGGACACGGTGTCAAGGAAGTAACTCGCGATGGGACGGTCGAGTTCTCTTACGAATCCTCGAGCGAGGTCTACGCCTGCCAGCGGCTTCCCAATGGCAACACATTCGTCGGCGAATCGAATGCCGGCCGTCTGCTGGAGGTGAATCCCGCGGGGCGGATCGTCCACCAGGTCCGGCTGCTGGCGGAGGGTACCGACGGCGGCTCGGCGTACATGCGCAATGCGCGCCGGCTGGCCAATGGACACTACCTGGTGGCGCACTACGGGCTCCAGGTGGTGCGCGAGTACGATGCGGATGGCAAAGCGGTGTGGCAGGTGGCGGCGCCGGGTGGGCCGCACAGCGTGGTGCGCCTGCCGGACGGCAACACGCTGATCGCGAGCGCGGACCGGGACGGCGCTCCGGCGCGGGTATTCGAAGTCACGCCGGATGGGCGAACCGTTTGGGACGTGCGGGGCGACGAGTTACCCGGGATCAGCCTGAAGTTCATGGCGGGGCTGCACCGGCTGCCGAACGGCAACACAGTGATGAGTAACTGGCTGGGACACGGGCAATTCGGCAAGGCCCCTCACCTGATCGAGGTAACGCGGGACAAGCGGGTGGTATGGACCTTTGCCGATCACCAGACTATGAAGACCATCTCTAGTGTCCAGCTTCTGGACGTGGCTGGCGATGCGATCGCCGGTACGGTTTTACATTGAAGAAGGAGTTGCACGATGAACCGCCGGAGTTTTCTGTATAGCAGCGCTGCGCTGGGCGCGGTCCGGCCGAGCACGGCCACCACGGCCGAAGACGGGCTACTCGAGAGAGTCGCGCAGGCCGCGCTGACCATGCAGCGCCATTCCTGGGAGCAGGGAATTCTGGCCCAAGCATTTCTCGATATGGGCGACCGGGATCGCGTCATCCTGATGGCCAAGAGCGCGATTGTCGAGAAGGCTGCGGACGGGCGGCTGGCGGCTATAGGCGGTGGTGCGACCGATCCCGCGATGGGAGGGACGGCATACTGGTGGGCCGGGGAGTTAACCGGCGATCCGCAAATGCGGGAGGCCGCGCGCGGACTGCTGGAGTTCGTCCTGAAGAAAACGCCGCGGGCCGCGGATGGAACCTGTTACCACGTGTTCCGCTCTCCCGAGATGTGGTCCGACAGTTTCTACACCACGCCTCCATTTCTGGCGACGACCGCTCACTATGACGAAGCGATGTTGCAAATCGAAGGCTTGCGGAAGCGGCTCTGGAGTTCGGAGAACAAGCTGCTTTCGCACATCTGGGATGATGGCCGCCAGCAGTTTCGGGACAAGGCATTCTGGGGAGTCGGGAACGGTTGGGCGGCGGCGGGGCTCACGCGGGTGATCGCGGCCCTGCCGGGGGAGCGGCGGGCCGAGCGGCAGGTGCTGAGAGCGTTTCTGAAGGAACTGTTGGATGGATGCCTGGCTCATCAGCGTCCGGACGGGTTGTTCCACAACGTGCTGGACCGGCCGGACAGCTTTGTCGAAACCAACCTGGCGCAGATGCTGGCGTTCAGTATCTATACCGGCGTGCCTGGCGGCTGGTTGCCGGCCAGTTACGGCGCAGCCGCGGACCGGATGCGCGCCGCCGCGCGCGCCAAGGTGGACCGATACGGGTTCGTGCAGGGCGTCTGCGGAGCTCCCGGCTTCGATCATGCGGGAGTAGCGGCGGAAGGTCAGGCGTTCTTTCTGATGATGGAAGCGGCAGGGGCGAGCTTCCGCCGGTTCCACGGCCGGTAGGGTAGAGACCGAATCGGCAGGAACAACCGGGTTTCGGAAATTCAGATCAGTATTTCTAAAGAATCAATTTAGTGAAACTGTGGTACCGGTTCGGATGGGGCGTCGTTATACTCTTTTTTCGCGGATTCAGGGAGAAAAGTCTATGCCGACCGAAGACAGATTGCGCCGAGAGTTCTTGAAGCGTGCCGGGACGGGATTCGCCGGTACCGCGCTCGCCATTCAGGCGGGCCAGAGCACTGCCAAGGCAGCCGTGCCCGAACCGAAGACAGGAAGCTTCAACGTGCGGACGTTTGGGGCTGTGGGCGATGGCAAGTCGCTCGACACCGAGGCGGTCGACAACGCCATCGGCGCGGCTGCCGCTGCGGGAGGCGGAACCGTGCTGTTCCCCGCCGGCAGTTACTTGTGCGGCTCCATTCATCTCGCCAGCAACGTCGACCTGTATCTCGACCAGGGTTCCACCGTTGTGGCGGCCGACCCCACGGCGCCGGGACAGAGCGGCGGTTACGACGCGGCGGAGCCGAATAGCTGGGATGCATATCAGGACTACGGCCACAGCCACTGGCACAACAGCCTGTTCTGGGGCGAGGGCATCAGTAACATCGCCATTCTCGGTCCAGGACTCATCTGGGGAAAGGGCCTCAGCAAGGGGTACGGGCCGGGACCGGTTGCGGAACATCCCGGAGTGGGCAACAAAGCCATCAGTCTCAAGAACTGCCACAACGTGCTTCTGCGCGACTTCGCCATTCTCCATGGTGGACACTTCGGCATTCTGGCCACCGGAGTGGACAACCTTACCATCGACAATCTGCGCATCGATACCAACCGCGACGGCATGGATGTGGATTGCTGCCGCAACGTGCGCATCTCTAATTGCTACGTCAACTCTCCCTGGGATGACGGTATCTGCCTGAAGAGTTGCTACGGGCTGGGTTCGGCCAAGCCCACCGAGTTTGTCACCATCACTAACTGCTATGTAAGCGGTTGCTTCGATGAGGGCACGCTGCTCGACGGGACCTATAAACGATTTGGTCCGGGTGTGCGGGTTCCCCATACCGGGCGAATCAAATTCGGCACCGAATCCAACGGCGGCTTCCGTAACATCACCGTCTCGAACTGCGTTTTCGAAGGGTGCCAGGGACTGGCTCTGGAATCCGTCGATGGCGCGCTGCTGGAAGACGTAACCATTACCAACATCTCGATGCGGGACATCATGAGCGCGCCTATCTTTTTGCGCCTGGGCAGCCGCATGCGCGGGCCGGCGGGCGCGCCCGTGGGCACCATCAAACGAGTAATCATCAGCAACCTGGTCTGCTCCAATTCCGTCTCCCGGCTCGGCTCCATCATCAGCGGGCTTCCCGGCCACGCCATCGAGGACGTGACGATCAGCCACGTGCAGGTGTACCACCAGGGAGGCGGCACGAAGGAGCAGGCGTCAATTCAGCCACCCGAAAAGGAGAAAGGCTATCCGGAGCCGGATATGTTCGGCACCATGCCGTCGCATGGCTTCTATGTCCGCCATGCCAACGGCATCCGGTTCGACGACGTAGAGATCGTGGCCGCGAAGGGGGACCGGACCTGGACGGACCTGCGTCCGGCGTTTGTGCTGGACGACGTTCGCGACGCCGATTTCTTCCGCATCCGCACATCGCACGAGGCAGACACGCCCGTCTTTGCCTTGCACAATGTCGAGGATCTTGCGATCCACATGTGCCGGTTGGTTCCGGATACGCAACTGCCGAAGGCGGAGCAGAGCGTTCTGTAAGGGCGAGATCGCGCGGCAGCCGAAGCGGTTTTGGGAGCTGGCCGAAATCTTCTCATTCGATTCAGAGTGGATTGACCGCTAGATTCGGTTTTACCGTGACAGCGCCTACTGACGCTCCCGGCGTCGAAAAGAGCCACTCGCCGTAAGGGAGTGGCTCACTGCAAGAAGCACGAGGTCACATGTTTTTCCGCCATGGCTTCAGGTCTTGGTTTCGCAGCAGCACCCGGATGGTCTCTCGACCCATGCGTGGAACGAGTTTGCGCTTGACAGCCTCTTCAGCCACCAGTCGCACCGTCCAACGCGCCCGTCCTTCCGGTGGTTTGCCGCAGACCATGGCGACTACGCGCTGCTTCTGCGACTCGTCCAGTAGCGGCTTGGCGCCAGGCCGCTGGCGGTCATAGAGTGCACGGTCCAGGCCACCGCTGTCGTAGCGGTGAGCGATCTGGCGGATGGCCTTCGCGGTGAGGGGAAGCGCCCGTGCTACTTGGGGCGCGGCGAATCCCTGGGCCAGTTGCCGGATTGCCAGGGCGCGTAAGACAACGCGAACCTGCTCAACGCCAGATCGCAAGATCTCCTCGATGCGAACGAGATCGCTCGACTTGATTTTGATGGATATCGGACGGCGCGCCATGTCCAATGATGGGCCAAACCAGTCTCCGGTGCAATTATCTCAGCATACCTATTTAGACGGCCAAATACCTGAGCCTGCTAAACGTGTTGCATCTCTAAGGACCGCGCTCGAGCGAGTTGCGAAGACTGAATCGGGTTTGCACTGCGGGGCAGAGGGCGGCGCCGCCGGCGGCGACTCGGCGCGCAGGAGTGCGCGCGCCACATTTGGCCGTCCGACAACGTTGGATTGTCCTTGCGCCGGTCCTAAGCTAAGGACCGTGGTCGAACTGGGTGCGCTGACTGGGTTGTGAGCGGCGCCGACGCGGTGCCAGAACCGGCACCGGAGTGGCTGCCGGTTGGGGTCGAGCATTCTCTGCCTGGAGGCGACCATCCAAGTCGATGGGAAGAGTAGCGCCGCACGCAGCCCCCAGCGATCGGCGCAAACGCTCCAGCGATTCCTGCCAAAGCCGGGCTTGGACTTCGGATTCCGCCGTCGATGCGCCACCATTCCCGATTGTAGGCGGAGTCGAGCCGCCCGGGGCGGTTCGTCCGGCGTTGTGTTCCGCTGAGTTTCGGACCTGGGTCGCAAGCGCCTTGGACCCCGATCCCGATTTCGCCGTGTGGGCGGCTTCGACGGCTGCATTCAACGTCAGAATCGCAGTCTGGAACTCGATCGCATCGAGAACCCGTTCGACACTGTCGCCGGCCCCTCCGGAGTCTTCCAGGTGTCTTCCCAATCCGCTCATAACATCTCCATCCGCCATCCATCGCCCGCGCGCATGGCCTTGCGCGACAGCCCTTAAGTCATGACTGGCTGTAGGGACATGTGCTCCTCCTGATCCGCTCAGATGCCCATTTGGTTTGCCTGCCCGAACGCGTGCGGCTGCAAGGAGACCGGGTGTTCGCTGGGTGCCAGGCAGATCCTGACCTCAAACGTGTCGAGGTCCCAGTGGAAGCGCCGCACGATCCATTCCGCATGGCCCGCGCTCTTGGTTCGGAAATTTTTGCCGAAAACGACCGTAGGGATGCTCAATCCGAGCGGGCCGAGTTCCTGCTCCAGGTCATTCTTCACAGAGCCGATGATCATGTTTGTCACCTCGGCGACCGCGTCCAGCACTTCTTCGTTGACCGCTGTGGTTTCGGTCATGAGCATCTGCGAACAAACACGGCAAGCCAGAACCGGCGAACAGGACACGCACCCAGTGCCCGCCCAACTGCCTGCCAATCCGATAAAAGAGAGCACGCCATCATGTGCGTCCGGCGCTCCGTTCTCAAACGTCACCTCGCCCGGAACAATGCTGGCGCCAACCATCGTAGAGAACACATCCTCAACCGCTTTCGAAAGCGACTCCACAAGATGATCTTTCAGGTTCATAATGAAATCGCTGCGGGCAAGACACCCACCAACTTCTCCTTGATCTGGTCCGCCGTGAATGGTTTACGGACGTAGCCTGCAGCTCCCAGACGAACCGCCTCGCCGACTTTGGCCTCGCCGCCTTCCGTGGTGACCATGACCACCGGGATGCCGCGCCATTCGGGGGCGCCCTTGATGGCGGCCAGCAGCTGAATGCCGTCCATCTTTGGCATGTTGATGTCCGTCATCACCAGGTTGATCTTCTGGCTGTTCAGAACCTGTAAGGCTTCCTGCCCGTCGCCCGCTTCGTAGATGTTTCGGATTGCCATGCCGGTCTGACGCAGCACGCGCTGCAAGATCTTGCGGATCGCGGCTGAATCATCTACTACCAAGACGTCGGATTCCATTCGGCTGCCTACAATCCATTTATCGGAGGAACGGGGGTTTTCATTAGAGCAAAGCGCAAAGATTCTCATTCGGAGCGAGTTCTCTAAAGTCCGGAACGCAATTGCCGATCTTCTGTCCGGGAGCCAAACTTGGGACGGCAACTCTCACAACAGGAAATCGACGCGGTATTTCAGAACGCGCAAGACCGGAAGCGGGAGGTGCCGGCGGTCCGCTTCGACTTCCGGCGGCCGGATCGCATCCCGAAGTCGCAGGTTCGGGCGATTCATCTTCTCCACGATACATTCGTCCGCAATCTGGTCTCCAGCCTGTCGGCGTATCTGCGTTCCTACCTGGCCGTCAACCTGGTGAGCGTGGAGCAACTTTCTTACGCGGAGTTTCTCGATGGCTTGCCCTCTCCGACCTGCATGGTTTCGCTGGGGTTGAAACCCTACGACGGTCAGGGAGTGTTGGAATTGAACCCCTCCCTGGTTTTTCCCATCCTGGAGATGCTGCTCGGCGGCTCGGGCAAGACCACCATCAACATTCAGCGTGACATCACCGAAATCGAACAGAAACTGCTGGACGGCCTGTTGCGCATTATCCTCCAGGATTTGCGGGAAGCATGGAGAGTGGTCACCGCCATCGAGTTCACCGTGGCCGCGATGGAAACCGAGCCGCAGTTGCTGCACATACTGGCGCCAAATGAAGCGGTGGTGGCGATCGCCGTCGAGGTGCGCATCGGCGAGACGGTAGGCATGATGAACATCGCGATGCCGTCGATCGTGATCAAAATGATGCGCCAGAAGTTCGATCAGCAATGGTCGCTGCGCAAAACGCACGCCAGCCTAGCGGAACAGGAGCGGGTCATGCGCTTCTTGCGCGACGCCTCCCTGGCGATGGAAGCACGCTTGACCGGGCCCACATTAACCGTGCAGAACCTGCTCAGGCTCGAAGAAGGCCAGCTGCTCACTTTCGATCATCCTGTTGGCAGGCCGGTCGATCTGGAAGTCAACGGCGGCAGAAAATTCTCCGGCCACGTGGTGACCACCGGAAAGAAACGGGCGTTTCAGGTCGAGGAGATGCACCGGCCGCCCTATCCCGGCAACACCAGCGGCGAGGAATCCGATGCGCCATCCGTCGATTCTGGCTGAAGCCCGCGGAGCAGATCGAGGAAGGCGCGTCCGCGCGGGCGGCCGTTGTTCCGGTCCAGCTCCAGTCGCTGGAGAAACACGAGCAGGCCCAGCAGATCCGCGTCGCGGGTCTTGGCCATCCCGAGCCGATTGGTTTCCTGCCGGCGGAACTCGCCGACCGCGTCCTCAACGGCGCGGAAGATCTTCGCCGCCAGCGCGTTCTCGGGGAGCGTCTCATAGTAAATCCCGGTTTGCAGGGTACGGTAGGTGCGAATCAGCGCGGCCAGCGCGTCCCGCAGGTCGCGGTCTACAGCACCCGGCGTTTCGAGCGCCGCCGCAGCCAGCGTGAGACCCAGGAATTCCAGCAGTTCCTGGTTATCTTCGAGCAACTCCTCGGAAACCCGGATGTCGCGGTTGGGCAACTGTTCGGCATCGACGGTGGCGGCCTTCTCATGTTTGCGCGCGTCCCGCAGGTATTCACAGTCGAGCGGGCAAGATACCGTGACCTCTCGCTCGGTGCCGCAACAGATGGTACAGATGTCGCCGTGAACGCCTGGGCAGTGGCGACGCACCCGCCGCGCCTGGCAGATAGCACAAACCATCCCTTTAGTATATGCAGCCGGAGGTACTGGCATGCGCGAACGAGCCGCAAAGCGACGCCAGGCAGCGGATGATGTTCGCGCGGACAACGTGAAGCTATTCTTGCGTTGGCCCACAGCTCCCGGAACTGGCTCCGCGAGCTAATGTTCTCCCCACAGTCCGCCGATCCATTACATGCAATGGCGGTGGACGATCTGATTCAACTCGAGATCATGCTGAACCGTTTTCGCAAACTGGTGGGCGAGCTGATGCGCGGATCGGTTACGCGCAACTCTTTTCAGGCCTGGGAAGTGGAGATCCTGATGGACTACCACAATTGTGCGTTGGCCTCGCGGCACCGGCTCGAAACGCTGCGCCAGTATCAGCGGGCGGTGGAAAAGCAGATGGAGACGGGTCCCGGGCCGCCCATGAAGTTCTCCGAGTTCCTTCAGCAGAAGATGATGCGCCGGCCCTCGACGCGATAGTCGCCGGCCAGCACCAGCCGGATGGCTTCCGAATAGATCCGGTGTTCCTCGCGCAGAATGCGTGCCGACAGGGCCTCGACAGTGTCGTTATTGAGGACGGGCACGGCGGCCTGAATAAGGATAGGGCCGGCATCCAGATCCTCGTCGACAAAGTGTACGGTACAGCCGGTGATTTTGACGCCGTGTGCCAGTGCCTGGTGCTGGGCGTCCAGACCCGGGAACGCCGGCAGCAGGGAGGGGTGAATATTGAGAATCCGGTTGGGGAACTCGCGAATGAATGACGCGCTGAGCAGACGCATGAATCCGGCTAGGCACACCAGATCCACCGCGTTCCGGTGCAGTTCCTCCACCAGCATGCGGTCGTAGATTTCGCGGTCCAGACCCTTGGAGGGGATCGACACCGCGTTCAGCCCGCGCTGGCGCGCCACTTCCAGGCCTCGCGCTTGCACACGGTTGCCGATCACGACGGCGATCTGGGCGTCAATCGAACCCGCCGCGACGTTGTCCGCGATGGCCTCGAAGTTCGAGCCGCGGCCAGAAAGCAGAATGCCCAGGCGTTTCATCGGTACTCCACGCGGGGACGTCCCCGCTTTTCGACCGTGACCGTACCGATACGGAACGGGGTCTCGCCCAGGCGGCTGAGCAACGCTTCCGCGCGAGCGGCGGCCCGCGCGGGAACCGCCAGAATCATGCCGGCGCCCAGGTTGAAGGTCCGCCGGAAATCGTCTTCCGGAATGTTGCCGATCCGGCGCAGCAACTCGAACAACGGCGGAATCCGCCAGGCCTGGGTGTCGATGGCGATGGCCAGCCCGTCCGGCAGCATGCGCGGCGTGTTGTCGGTGATGCCGCCGCCCGTGATGTGGGCCGCGCCGCGTAGCAGGCCCGCCTCCATCAGCGCGCGTATGGGCTTCAAATAGCTGCGATGCACGGCCAGCAGCGCGTCCGCCACCGTGGCACCGGTTTCCGCAAGCACCGTGCCGGGGCTCAGACGGGCGGTTTCAAACAGCAGCTTGCGGGCCAGCGAATAGCCGTTGGTGTGCAGACCGTTCGAGGGCAACGCCAGCAGGGCGTCTCCGGCGCGGATTCGCTTGCCGGTCAGCAGTTGGGACCTCTCGGCCGCGCCCACAATGAAGCCGGCCAAGTCATATTCCGATGGCGCATACATACCCGGCATCTCGGCCGTCTCGCCGCCGATCAGCGCACAACCATTATTGCGGCAACCGCGCGCCAGGCCCGAGACCACCGCAGCCGCGACGTCCGCGTCCAACTTGCCGACCGCGAAGTAGTCGAGAAAAAACAGCGGCGTCGCGCCCTGTACCGCGATGTCGTTGACGCAGTGGTTGACCAGATCCTCGCCGACCGTATCATGTCGGCCGGTGAGGAAGGCCACCTTCAGCTTGGTCCCCACGCCGTCGGCCGAACTGACCAGGACCGGCTTACGGAATCCGCTCACCTCGTAGCAGGCGCCGAAGCCGCCGATATCCGTGAGCACCCCGCGGGTGAACGTCCCGTGAGCCAGCTTCTTGATAGCAGCCACCGCGCGGCTGCCCTCGTCGATATTGACACCGGCATCGCGGTATCGAACCTGTTTTTTGGGCGGCAAGTAATCAGTATATCGAGCCGAGCCGCCCCGGGGGCGAAGCTCTGTGTCCTGTCGGCTGCTACCAGATCTCGAACTCCGCAGAGGCGAGGAGTATGATCAGATCATGAAGAGGCTGGTGGTTGTCGCTATCACCGCTACCCTCGCGCTCGCCTGCTCATGGGACTATCCGATCTGGATACCTCGCAGCAAGTCGGCGGATCCGCTGTACCGATTCGTCAAGAATGGGAAGGCGGGCTACATTGACGGCAGCGGGCGCATTGTCATTCCACCCAAGCTGAAACCGTGGGGTAACTATGGATCCGAGTTTCACGACGGCCTGCTTGAGATCGCGGTCGGTGATGGCCGCTACGTCGACCGAACCGGCGAGGTCGTCATCGACAAAGGATTCTACCGGGGATGGGACTTTTCCGAAGGGCTTGCAGTCGCAATGAGGGAGGGCGAGGATCTCTGGGGCTACATCGACACGTCGGGGGAGTTCGCGATCAGCCCGCGCTTTGCCTCATCGCTAGACGATTATGTCTATCCGTTCTCGGATGGCCTAGCAATGATCGAAGTGAAGGGCAAATTCGGTTACATCGATCATTCGGGCGACTTCGTCATCAAGCCACGTTTCTTTGGCGGTTTCAGCTTCAGCGACGGGATGGCCCGGGTAGTTGCCGAAGGCCCCTGCGCCTACTGGACCGACGGCCCGTGCACATCTCCGATCTCCGCTGGGGGACGAGAAGGAGCCACTCACCCGCCGTGCAAGTTCACGTACATAGACAAGACTGGCCGCGTGATCACTCAGGCTCGCTTTGACTATGCCCGCGACTTTTCGGAAGGGCTCGCACCCATTCGGATCGGGAGCCAGTGGGGCTTCATCGACAAAACTGGGGCGTCGGTGGTTGATCCTCGGTTTGAAGACGCTGGGCCGTTCGATTCGGGGTTGTCGCGGATTCGGGAGCATGGCCTGCACAGCTACGCCGACAAGTCCGGATCGATCCAGATCGCGCCCCAGTATAAGTACGCCGAGGACTTCAGCGAGGGCTTCGCCGTCGTGGGCGACGGCGCTGGGCGATATTGGTACATCGATCAGCATGACAGCCGGACGATCGCCGACGAGTTTGCCGCGGCAAGCCCCTTTTTCAAAGGCTTGGCAAACGTCAAGTTGCTCCCAAGCGATGCCACCGAGGCGCGAGCGGCGTTTGCTTACATCGACACGAAGGGCCATCGCGTTTTCGCCTACTGAAGCCTAACCCAGCGGCGTAGCCAAGCCTGGCCTCACGGGTGCCTGCCCAAACGCAACCTTTCGCCGCGGCCCGGGTTGGAGTATGCTGAGAGTCACGGGCAGCCCGCGTCCCCCGAGCTCCGTTCCAATAAGGAGTCCGTATGAAACATCACTCGATGGGGACCAGCGTGCTGTTGGCCCTTCTCATTTCCGCCGGCTTGGCTACGGCGCAAACCACCACCACTCCAATTCTTGAAACAGCCGTTACCACGGGCATCGTCGGCTGGGCGCCCACTTCGCAGACGGCGCAATTGAACGTGCTCAACACGGGCGGCCTGGTTGCCGTCGCGACCACCACTACGAGCACCACGACCACCGTGGTCGCCGCATGCCCGGTCGAACTCGAGTTCCACGACGCTCAGAACAATGTGCTGAAGACGCTGCAGGTGGGCAACCTGGCAGCCGGCACGGCGGTATCGCTGACGTTGAAGCTGGCTGATTTGACGGCTGCTCCCACCGCCCTGCGCATCGATATCCGCGGCGTGGTGAAAAGCAACCCGGTCGCGAGCGGGCCTATCCCCGCTGGGACAATGATTCCAGCCTTCCCATTCCCGACCTGCACCATCGTGCCGACGCTGGAATTGTTTGACACTTCGACCGGCGTGACGCAGGTGTTTACCAGCGACACGCGTCCCTTCGGAACCCCGGTGGCTGTGCCGCTGACGACAACGAAATGAGAGCCTGGCGGCCTTCACCGAAAGTGACGCCGGCGGGCAACAAGACCGCCGGCGCTACCTAGTAATTTACCGTCCGATCTCGAGGGTCTTCCGCAGCCTGACGTCCGCCGAGGATGCGCCGGCCAGGATCTCCACCGATTCCGGTTCCGCGACGAACTGGTTCTGACTTTCGTCCCAAAAGGACAGCGACACAGCCTTCAAAGGCACCGAGACGGTTCGCGTCTGCCCGCGTGGAATGTGAATCCGGGCGAAGCCCTTCAGCTCGCGCGCCGGGCGCTCCACCTTGGAGCCAAGGTGCCGCACGTAGAACTCCACAACCTCGTCGCCATCGCGCGCGCCTGAGTTGGTGACGTCCACGCTGACGGTGATTTCGCCGCCGGCCTTCACGGCGTCTGCGCTCGCGCGCAGATTCGCGTATTGAAACGTCGTGTAGCTCAAGCCGAATCCGAACGGGTAGAGGGGCTCCTCTTTGGCGTACATGTACGTGCGGCCGTGCCGGATATTGTAGTCCATCATAGGCGGCAACTGGTCGGTCGATTTCGGCCAGGTGTGCACCAGCCGGCCGGCGGGATTGTAATCGCCGAACAGCACATCGGCGATGGCAGTGCCTTCCTCCTGGCTGTTGTGGCTCATGTGAATGATCGCCGGCACATTCTGCTGCGTCCAGGTGATGGCGTAGGGCGCGCTGGAAACCAGCACAACCACGGTCTTCGGATTGGCCTGGTAAACATCCTTGACCAGGTCCTCCTGTTCCAGCGTGAGCGTCTGGCGGTCACTGCCTTCCATGCCCTCGCTCGGAACCACGCAACCGCTGGTCGTCATCAGGCCTTGCAACAGTTGCTGCGCAGTCCGGCCGCAGGTGGGATGATTGCCCACCACCACGATCGCCAGGTCGGCCGATTGCGCCGCCTTCACCGCTGCGCCGTCGGTGTTGTCCACCACATGGCGAACCTCCACGCCCGGTCCGACCTTGGCCCGGATGGCTGCCAGCGGCGTCACCGCGTACGGTGGCACTCCGCCGTAGAAGTCAGGAAGCACTTCGTTGGCGCGGGGGCCGATCACGGCCAGGGTCTTGATGGCGCGCCGGTCCAGCGGCAACAGGTTCTGTGCGTTCTTCAACAGCACCACCGATTCGCGCGCCACCTGCAGCGCAACGGCATTGTGTTGGGGCGAATTCACCGGGTCGGGCGCGCCCTTCAGCTGCGAGTAGGGCACCATCGACGGTGGATCGAGCAGGCCCAGCCGCAACTCGGTACGTACGCTGCCGCGCAGCACTGCGTCGATATCCGCTTCGGCAATCAAGTGGTCCGCAAGCGCGTCCTTGATCGCAGTTTTGGGGTCTTCGAAGATGGTCAGGAACATGTTGATCCCGGCCTTGATGGAAGCCGCCGCGGCTTGCTTGAGATTCGGATAGGCCTTGTGCTGGCTCACCAGGTTGCCCAGCGATCCGGCGTCGGTGCAGATGATGCCATCGACGCCCCACTCCTTCACGGTGATGTTCTCGAGGATCGGATTCACCGTCATCGGCACGTGATTCCAGGCGTTGTAGGAGGCCATGTACGCGCGCGCGCCGCCATCCACAAATCCCATGCGGAAAGGCACCGAATAATACTCGCGCAGCAGCCGCACATCGAAATCCGACGACGAGCCGTAGCGGCCATGTTCGTTGCTGTTGGCCAGGAAGTGCTTGAGCAGGCTGGCGGCCTGCCAGTACTTGGGGTCGTTGCCCTGTATGCCGCGGATCAGCGCGGCCGCCATCGTCCCATTGAAGAACGGATCTTCGCCGTAGGATTCCTGCGTGCGGCCCCAGCGCGGATCGCGCGCCAGGTCCGCGTTCGGCGTCAGCAGCACCAGAAACGCTTTCGCGTTCTTGCCGTTTTCGAAAATGTAGCGCGCCTCCGAGCCGATCACCGCGCCCGCCTGGCGGACGAGGTCCGGATCCCAGGTACGGCCCAGGCCGACTCCTTGCGGGAACTGCGTGGTGGGGGTAGGCAGCGTTTTCGCGCTTTCCGGAACATTGGGAAACGCCTCGATAATCTTCTGCATCGGCCCGCCCAGGACTACGCCGCTGAGCGCTTCGCCGATCGCGGTTCCGCGAATGCCGAGCCGTGGCACGGCCACGCCGGACATGCCCAGGCCGGCAATCTTTTCGTCCAGCGTCATCAGCGAGAGCACGTTGTCGATGCGTTTCTCCGTGTCAAACGCCGGGTCTTGAAACGGGTACTGATATTGCGCCAGCGCGGGTATGGACAACGCTAGCAACGTCGCGCTCAGAATCGTCAAGGTTTTCATCGAGGAACTCCTTTTCCCATTCACTCCGCCGCCATGGTCACTACCGCTACGCTGAGACCGCGCAGCATCAGCCTGTTGGCGCTCACCGCTTGCCGGCCGATAGCGCCGCCGTTCGTGGTTTGGTCGACGTATTGCACTTCGCGGGTGCGGCCGTTGAGCGTCAAGTCGATATCGCGGTCGCGCTTATTCACCAGTAGCAGCTTGCGTTCCGCTTTGGGTGAGATCATCCCCAGCGCGTACACGGCTGAACTCCCGCTGGATGTCGTCACGATTCGGTCGCCTGGGCCGAAGTTGTTCTTCAGCAACTCCAGCACGCGAAACCGCGCGTTGGGAGCGCCGGACGACCAATCGACCATCGACACGCTGGGGAACTGGGTGGGATAGCCGACCAACTGCGATTCGCCAGCGATGTCGATGCCCATCGTGGCCAGATACGCATAGCAGGCGCCTGACAAATTCCAGTACGAATCCGGGATGGCGGTCTTCAGATTCGGATCGCCCGCCAGGATGCTGCCGATCTCGTTGACCGTGGTTTGCGTGGCCGGAGACAGCCGCTGCCGGATGGCTTCGATGTAGCGCACCGTGGCGATGAAGCGGTCAGCCTGGTCGAAGAACGTGAACTGTTGCACCGCCGGGCTCTCATCCGCCGACGGAGTCGCGTAGAAGTGGTACGAGATCATATCGAGCGGTATGCCCGGCCGGTGATTCCGCGGGTCGAGGAAATACTCGAACATACGCGGATTGTTGGACGGAGCAGCCGCCGAGATCCCGACGAACCTTATCTCAGGCGCGACCTCGCGGATGGCGGCGACAATCGCGTCATACCGCGCCGTGTATTGCTCCGGAGTCGTCTCATGCTCGAAATCGGGCTCATTCAAGACTTCCCAGTAGGTGATTTTGAAGTGATGTCCGGATTCGTGCCGTTGCCCGAGCTCGTCGGTGAAACCGCCGTTCGCGTACCAATTCACCAGGCGCGCGTAGTAATCGCCCAGCTCCTTGCCGGAAGGATCGCGCAGCTCGGTGCCTTGCGTGTAGTTCCAGGCGACTTCGTCCGGGTCGGCGGGATATTTTACCGGTTCGACGGTCTTGAACATCCATTGCGGAATGGTGCTGAAGTTCAGGATTACCGGGTGCCCCTTGGTCGAATTCAGAAAATCCAGCGTCATGGGATCGATCAGAGAGAAATCCCAGGAAGTCTTCCCGTTTGCCGGCGGCTCCAGCTCGGCCACCGCCAGCTTCGGATAAGGCAGCCAGGGGACGTAGCGCACGTAGTTGGCGCCGAGCCGTTCCAGTTCGCTGAAGACGCGATCGTGAATCGGCGACCCGCGCCGCAGCGGCGGATTCACAACCACCTGCAAAGTCGCCGTAGTCTTCGAAACCCGCTCCACCTTGTCCCACTGCGCGTCGATCTTTTGCGCGAATGCGAATGATGCCATCAAAACTGCCAGCACGGTAGGTTTCATACAGTTCCTTGAGGAGATTTGTGGGGCAGGTTGGTAACCTGCGCGCCGAGTGTCAATCGGCGCAGCCGGGCGTCAGCCCGGCCCGGGCCGCAGCCAAACTTGTGCCTCAACAACGTCGCCTTCCCTAGCACACCCGCACCACTTCGATTCCCAGCAGCGCGCCGAGTTTCTGAATTCGCGACGCGATATGCCCCACGCCAACCGCGCAATGATGAGCCGGCCCTTGCGAGTTCCACTCCGAGAGGAACCGCCGCGCGCCGATCGCAAAGCGGTAGCGGCTGTTGGTGTTGCCGATCTCGAGGATCGGGCCGGCCACCGATTCCGCCTCCGCCACCACCAGCTTCAAGCGGCCCTCCGCGCTTTCCGCCACCGAGAGCAGCGTCACCGGACCGTGCTTCACCGACATCTCCACCGATAGCCCGTGGCCCACTTTGCCGTGGTACACGCCGAGCGGCCGAACCTTGGTCTTGCCCTCGGCTAGGCCCAAGTGCCCCGGACCGTCGTGCCCCATCAGGACACAATCTTCTTTGAAGTCGGTGGCGTAATATTCGGTGAACGATCCGCCGGCGCCAAAGGCATCCATGATCTTCATCGCCTGCGCGTTCTTGACTTCATACTCGCCGGCCACCGGAATGCCGCGCGCCGTGAGCAGACTGGTACCGAGAATGATGGAACTGACGGCGTCTTCATTTTCCGGTACCCCGGTACCCTGGTAATAATAGGCCAGCGATCCGAGCGCATGATTCTCGACCAGCCGGTCGAGCGCCAGCGATGTGCGCGCGGCGCGGCGAAGTTCGTCGTCCGAGCAGTCCGGCTGCACGTCGAAAACCTCGTGGAAGTGTTGCGCGCGCGCCTCGACCTCGGCATCGGAAACGGGGCGGCGCAGCGCGGCCAACTCGTCGACTTCCAGCAGCTCGATGTGGCCGCCGAAAGTGGCGCCCTGCAACGTTAGATCGGAGTAAATATCCAGCATCCCGCCGTAGTAATGGCCCATCAGGCCCAGCCGGTTGTGTTCCATCACCGAGGCCACGCGCGCCGCGTCGAGCCAGCCGGCAATTTCGTCCCAGGCGGCGGGATCGCCTTCCAGCATCCCGGTCACCTGGAAGAACGGCACCCGGCAGCGGCGGAGGACATTGGCAATCTCGGGAACCGGGCACGCCTGGCACCAGCTCAGCCATTCGCCGGTCATCCTGCCGCGGTCGCCCATCCTGTTAAACGCGGAATAATCGATTTGCTCACCAGGTGCGAGACTCAATATGATGACCGGGACCTTCGCCCGGCGCACCACCGGTAGCACCGTCGAGGACAGAGCGTATGTCGAGACGTGCAGGAAGATGAGATCGACGTCGGCGCGCCGGAACTCGTGCCCCGCCCACGCCGCTTTTTCCGGGTTGTCGATCATCCCCAGGTTCACCACCGTGACGCCGTGGCGTTCCAGCCTTTCGGCGACGCGCCGGTTGTAGCCGGTCAGCTTATCCAGCAGCCCGTCGAATTGTGGCCAGTAAGCGTCCAGCCCGATACTGAACAGACCCACACGAAGCTGACAGGGCGATGCTTCAATCCTCATAGAGCAGCGGCAGCAGCCGCTATTCTAACTCCGCGGCAAACGGCAATGCTGCCGCGCGAGTTGGGTGTCGGTGGGCAGCGTCCGAATCCGCTTTCTCGCCCTGGAAACGGCGCTGCGATTGCCAGCTAACCTGGAGGTGTAAATCCGCCAGCCATGAGAATCAGGCGTTTGGCATTACTCCGGCATGCCGTGCTGCGTCACAATGCCTCGGCCCGCGTAGCGCTTGTCGCCGTTGCGTTATTCCTCACAGCCGGAACGGTCGCCGCCAACGCTCAATCTTCCTTCTCGACGTCTTTGGGATTCAATTCGCTGCAGGGGGTGGGCCACGATGCAGTCGGGAACATCTACGTAGTGGGGACGGTCAATAACAGCCCGATTCCAAATCACGGGATGGATTTTGTCGCCGCCCGCTTCGACCCCAACGCTACCACGCTGGCCTACCTCGTCTATCTGGGCGGCAGCGGCAACGACGAAGCCCAGGCTATGACCGTCGACCCGCAAGGGAACGTATACATCACGGGCTATACCCAATCGAGCGATTTTCCGGTTACTTCCGGTTTCAGCGGTCCTGTGCCGTCCGGCGCTACCTACCCGTTCGTGGTCAAGCTGGACCCGAACGGAGCAATCCTGTACGCAACCTTATTCGCCGGCGCCCTTTCCGCGTACCCCGGGGCGATCGCGGTCGACAGTGACGGCAGCGTCATCATCACCGGAACCGCCCCGACGCCGCAGGGCTATGCCGCCACTCCGGGCGCGTTCTCATGGGACGGCGACAGCGATCATCCATTCGTGACCAAACTCGACCCTTCCGGGACGAAGATCGTATTCTCCGCCACCGGGGTGGGCGGAAGCCTCAGAGTCGGCGGGGGTGCAGTCCAAATCGTGCTTGGCCCACAGGGCGACATCTTCCTCGCGGGCAGTACGAATTCTGGTGCGTATCCCACGACGCCAGGCGCATTCCAAACCACGTACAACCCATACCAATGCGCCGGGTTCGCCTGCTCCGGGGTAATGTGGGCGCAATACCTGACGCGCCTCAGCGGCGATGGCACGCATCTGATCTACTCCACCTTTCTTGCGGGCGGCAGCAACGCCACACTCAACACGGGCATGGTGGTGGACAGCGCCGGCAACGCCTATGTTACGGGAGCAACCGGTGCGGCCGACTATCCCATTACGACGGCTCCAAGCGCCAGCGACCGCACCGGTCTGTTTCTGACGAAACTGGATCCCACCGGCACGAACGTGATTTGGTCGGTCCGGCAGGGTGGCGCGTCTTTGGCGTTCGATACCAGTGGCAGTCTGGTGGTGGGCGGCTATTCGTGCGCCCCCTTGAACAGCTCCGCGTTCGGCGCCCAGTGCCCGCCCCCACCGCCCGCCGGCAATACTCCTACCGCATGTCTCCCGGACGGAACAAATGTGCAATCCATCGCCGTGGTTCAGAGTTTCAGCGCCCAGGATGGAAGCATCATCGCGACCCGGATCTTGAGCGACCCGGCGTGGGCCGCGGAGCCCGACAGCGTAATAGCGGTCGAGCCGGACGGCCGCGTCCTGGTAGGCGGCCAATCCAACAATCCTCTGGCCATCCCGCTTACTCCCGGCGTCGCGTTCAGTGGCACTACGGCGCTTGGAGTGTACCTCGCGGCAGTCGATCTCTCGCACCCGGCCGTTGGCCTACAGCTCGCTTGCGTCACCGATGGCGCTACATTTGAGCTGCTCGGTACGGTCGCGCCCGGCCAGCTCGTGTCGCTGTTCGGTAATGAGCTTGGCCCGCAGACGGGTGTATCGGGATTCACCTCCAACCAGACTTCATTTCCCACGTCTCTGGCTAATGTGCAGGTGACATTCGACGGAGTGCCGGCGCCGCTGCTGTATGTCTCATCGGGCCAGATCAACGTGCAGGTCCCGTTCGAAGTGGCGCCGCAAGCCTCTACCGTGATGACCGTTTCGACCGCGCCGGATTCGTCGAGCCCGTACGCCACCGCAGCCACCCAGATGTTCGCCATCGCGCCGAGCCTTCCGTCGCTCTTCCTCGACATGAGCGTTTCGCCCGCGGCCTGCGACCCGACGCTGGCCGGCGACTATGAATTCGCAGTGGTCGCGCTGAACGAGGACGGCTCCCGAAACGCGTGCGCCAATCCTGCCCAGCCTGGAAGCACGATAACCGTTTTTCTCAACGGCGTGGCTGCAATGCTGGGCGGCTCTTTTCCCGCCACGGGGAGCGTCACCGCCTCCAACACCGGCCCATTGAGCAGTCAGGTGCAGGTAGCTGGAAACATCCTGTCGGCCAGCAACGTATCGCTGGCTGCTGGCCCGCTGTTCCCCATGCCCGGATCGATTGCCGGAATCGACCAGCTCGCCATCCAGCTTCCTGGAATAGCCCCGTCCGGCCTGCAGGAGGTCTTTTTCACAGTGGCAATCAACGGTATCGCTGCCGGCCCCGCGGGAGTGATCGTTTGGGTAAAGCAGTAGGCCGCGCAAACGGTCCCAGCCCGAGCCGCGGCTTAGAACCCGGGGGGATGTGACCTGGTCCGGAGCCGCACCTCCGCTTCACGCTAAACTAAGAGTTCTCCGCGAACATCATGCCTGGGATTTACGCCCGCTGGATCGACAATTGGGAACGCAAACTCGCGACGCGCGACACCAACCGCGTGGTGCGGCCGTTTGAATGGGGTTTGGACTGGCTCGGCAGGCTGGATTTCCCCATGCTCCCCGATCATGTGAACGGCCATGCACGCGAAGCGCTGGACCGCTTCGTCGGCGAGGCGCTGGGCGATTCCGATCGTTTCTTCAGCTACCGCGCACCGGCGGATTATCGACTGCGCGAGGGCCATCTCACCTTCACCAGCCCGGTCGAGACGCCGTACCCGGAGAACAACACCGTGCATGCGCTGTGGTTTCCGGCCGAACGTGCGCCGCGCAGGGCCGTGCTGGTGCTGCCGCAATGGAACGCCGGCGTGGATGGCCACGTCGGGTTGGCCAAGCTGTTGAACCGCTTCGGCGTCAGCGCGCTGCGCATGAGCATGGCGTATCACGCCGAGCGCATGCCAGCCGAGTTGCAGCGCGCCGATTACCATGTTTCGAGCAACGTAGGCCGCACAATCCACGCTTCACGCCAATCGGTGATCGACGCGCGCGCCTGCGTGGACTGGCTTGTTCGCCAGGGCTTCCAGCGGCTGGCCATCCTGGGCACCAGCCTGGGGTCGTGCGTGGCGTTCATCGTGGCGGCTCATGACAGCCGCATCAAGCTGGGCATTTTCAATCACGTCTCCATGTACTTTTCCGACGTGGTCTGGACCGGCCTTTCCACCCAGCACGTGCGCAAAGGGTTCGGCACCGATGTCTCGCAGGACGACTTGCGCCGCTATTGGTCCGTGATCAGCCCGGCGGCCTACCTGGGACGCATGGAGAACCGCAAGATGCCCAGCCTGCTGATCTGGGCCAAGCACGATACCAGCTTTCTGCCGGTCTACTCGAAGCAGGTGTTGCGTGCCTTCCGCGAGATGGATCTGCCGCACCAGGTTTACACGCTTCCTTGCGGCCATTACACCACCGGCCGGCTGCCTTTCAAGCTGATGGATGGGCTCGCCATGTGCCGGTTCGCGGCGCGAAACCTGTAACCGCAATACTACATATCGCGGCCATACCCGGATTCGGCACAGCATATGGAAAACAGTATTGACTTTGCAACGCCTCCGTGGCAAAATTTTTTTATCACTGGGAAAGGAGGTGGTCCAGAGAAGATGGAAAGTAACAAGCGACCGCAGGAGGTGGCCGACTGTTAAAGTCGAGCCTCT
>Ga0181517_10000754_pt1 | contig 40958 bp, 28 predicted proteins | sample PEATcosm2014_Bin_31_FD_119748 | JGI IMG/M metagenome (GOLD analysis project Ga0181517, IMG submission 119748) | Peatland microbial communities from MTU Mesocosm Facility, Houghton, MI, USA - PEATcosm2014_Bin01_30_metaG | ecosystem: Environmental > Terrestrial > Soil > Wetlands > Peat | place... | reverse complement strand
TGTTTCCGACCCGCGATGGATGAAACACGCCAACGATGTTCTGCCTTTGCGGAGGGAGCAGGGGCCTTTAGGCCCCTGAAATCGAGGCCCGGTTGGGGTGGCCTTCAGGCCCGGACCTCTTTTTCCTCAAGCCGTGTTTTGTTGAACTTGCATTCTTGTTTCTTATTAGGGCATGGCTTTAGCCGTGCCGATAAGGCCAATCAAATGAGCTGGGCTTTAGCCCCTGCTAAAGCTCATTCCTGCTCTTCACTCGCATTCGGGCCTTTTTCCGCAGCCTGTTCAGCCGTGCCGATAATACCAATAGAATGAACAAGGCTTTAGCCCCCGAGGGATGTCTTTGGGTGATTTCAAACCGATCATCGATAGCTGATGGTCTGCCCTCTCAAATCCTCGTTTGTTGTTGGTTTCACGGGCGCGGAATAAGATACGAACCGTATGTCAGATCAACGAAGTCAGCCTTCTGAAGCCACGTTGCACGGTTCAGTACTGGTTTTGCTTCAATACGATGTCTGCGAGGCGATCAAGCTTGACCGCTTGCAGGAACTGATTGCCGCCCGGCCCATGGGCCATCCCACGCTGAAGCATCCAGCCCCCGGATACGTGCGCTATCAGCGTCCTCCTGTTGTGGTGCCTTTGGAGACCCTGGTCCTGGAGAGCGGCGAGCGCCTGGCCGGCGAAATCAAGTATTACGACTACGGCGTCGTCAGCGTGGTCTTCCAGCTCGCTTTTGCCGACGGCTGGAACAAATTGATCGGCCTCGCCAGCCGCTGGGTATGGGATGTCGATTTTGCCGCCCAGGCCACCGAGTTGGTCCGCGCCAGCCTCAAGCGCGCCGCCCCGGCGCTGGTAAAGCCCTACGATGAATGGCTCAGCGAAGACTACCTCATCTTTCACGTCCGCGAGATCTCCGGCTCGCCGACCGTAGCCGAGCTGATTCAGCAATCCGGATTCCGCATCGCCCAGGTTGTGCGTGGCGACACCGGGCAACTGGCCGAAAGCGAGTGCAACGAAGTCCTACAATCTCGCATCTCTTACTACGCAAATGACTTGGCAGTGATTGGCTGGAACGCGGCCTTTCTTTACGACACCGCAACCGGCGCTGAGACCGCGATTCAGCTCCTTGAGTACGCCAATTCGCAGTTGCTCGAGTTCCGCCACTACGACGACCTGCTCACCAAAGAACTGGACCGCGTCTATCAGCTTGTCGACAAGGGAACCGGACTGCTTGCCCGGTGGCGCTTGGCCAGGTCTGCAACTGAGCTGCACACCGTACTACTCGATGTAGCGGAGTTAACCGAGCACGCCGACAACGCCATCAAGTTTCTCAGCGACATGTTCTCGGCCCGTCTTTATCGGCTCGCCGCGGCCAAGGTTGGCGTTCCCGATTACAAGGAACTCGTCACTCGCAAAGTTCATACGGCCGAGGAACTCTACCGCTTCATGGTGGACCAGTTCAACCAGAGCCGGGCCTTCATGATGGAACTTACCGTCGTGATTATTCTTGTCATCGAGTTGGTGTACATGTTCCAGGGAAAGCTTTTCTAGTTCTATGGTTGGAGATAGCCGCTACGGAGGGAACAGGGGGCTTTAGCCCCCTGACAGTGTGTCGAATAGCCGCGGCCTTCAGGCCCGCACCAACGCATCCAAAGCCGATTAGAACTGCAGTATCGCCCCTTCAATGTCTCGTTGGACTTGTCTGTTCCGCTCCTGAATTCAGGTGCCCTGTTTGACATCCTTGCCGCGTTCTTCGCGGTAAGGATGCCAAAACAACCACACTATCTATAGCGAAATCAGAGTTTGTGTGTCTCGAATGCACTGCACCAAATTGCCGCGGCCACCAGGAAGCGGCGACCTTGCACGAAACTGACCGGAACGCAGGGACTCTGGTTTCTCTCTTGTTTTCAGCCCTCGATTACCCGATCATTTCGTCGGGCTGGCCGCGGTCGGTGCAGTTTCCGGAGCTGGAGCCGCATCCGGTGCCGGAGCGGCAGCAGGGGCCGGAGCAGCGGCAGGCTTCTCGCCTGTGGCCATGCTGCGAATGTAGTGGATAAAGGCCCACACTTCGTCGTCCTTCGCACGCGAATCACCCTCGGGGGGCATCTTGCCTTTTCCGTTGCGAATGATGGAGAACAGTGCTGCGTCTGTCATGCCCATCAGGGACTTCGTATCGGTCCAGTCCGCGAGCTTCAGATCCATGTCCTTGGCCAGGTCGGTCTTGCCGTCCCCGTTGGAGTTGTGGCAGACGGAGCAATCCACCTCAAAGAGTTTCTTCGCCTTGGACAGCATCTCGGGAGTCACTCTGCCCGGAGTTTTCGCCGCAGCGGCTGAGGGGGCCGAAGCGGGAGCTTGTGCCAGTAATCCATTGGCGGACGCAAACGTGAAAACGAATAACGTCGCAGATGTAAGAAAGATCAAGGGCTTGATCATGCCAGGCTCCTCGGTTGCAGAGGTCCGTTTGGGAACAGAGCAGCCAGTGAATTCGAGTTCGCACGAATTATAGCCCTAACTCTCGTCCCTCGTCGGTGGTGCGACCGTTGCCAAGGAAGGCACTCCCTTAGCGGCTCGCCAGCTGATCCAGCAATGCATCGAAATCTTCCAGGCGGGAGTATTCGATGATCACCTTGCCGCGCCCATTGTGGTCCTCTATATGGACCTTGAGCCCGAGCGCGCGTTGCAGCGTGTCCTGAACCTCGCGCACGTTCGGATCGACGACCGGCTCCGGCTTGGGTTCCTTCTTGGGGGCGCGCTCCGGATGCAGAAGATTCTGCACGAGGCTCTCGGTTTGGCGAACAGAAAGCGAAAGTGAAACAACCTTTTGCGCCGCCTTCTCCATCTCCTCCGCATGTTCAAAGGCCAGCAGGGCCTTCGCATGACCGAAACTCAAGTCTCCCGTCTCCACACGCGTCTGCACGGTCGCCGGAAGACGCAGCAGGCGCAAGAAATTGGCCACCGAGGTGCGGTCCTTGCCGGTACGCACCGCCATCTGCTCCTGCGTCATATGAAACTCGCGGGAAAGCCGCTCGAAAGCCCGCGCCTGCTCCATCGGATTCAGGTCGGCGCGTTGCAGGTTCTCGACGATGGTGATTTCCATCGCCTGCTCGTCCGAAACCTGGCGAAGAATGGCCGGGATCGTCTCCTTGCCGGCCATCTTCGAAGCGCGCCAGCGCCGCTCGCCCGCAATCAGCTGATAGCGGCCATTGGCCTGCGGCCGCACCAGGATCGGCTGCACCACTCCGTTTGCCGTGATCGAGGCCGCCAGTTCGGCCAGCTGATCCTCGTTCATCACATGCCGCGTCTGAAAAGGATTGCGGTCGATCTTTTCGACGGAAATCTCGAGCGGCTTTCCGCTCTCCGCATCGGCAGAAGGGGTGGCGGGAGCTTGTACGCGCGGCAACAGAGAGTCAAGCCCCTTGCCAAGGGCGCGTCGTTTCGGATCTTGTGCAGTAATGGTCATCTTGAAGTCTTCCTTGGTTCCAGCTACCAAGCCGGATAATGCTGAAAAATGTTCCCTTGTTGCCTGATTCCTGATGGACTGGTCTCTTTCGAGCGAAGCAACAGCCAGCTCCGACGCAACCGTCAGGGCTTTTGCTGGAACTGAGCCTTATGTCCTGGAGCCTGCTCGGAAGCAGAATCCGTTTGCCTGCGCTCAATTTCGCGGGGCGATTCAATGCGATTGCGCGCCATGAACTCGCCCGCCAGCTCGAAGTAAGCCTCGGTTCCCCGGGAGCGCGCATCGTAAAGAGCGACCGGCTTGCCGTGGCTCGGTGCTTCCGCCAGGCGCACATTGCGCGGAATTACGGTGCGGAAAAGCCGCTCGCGGAAATACTCGCGCAACGTCTCGGTCACCTGCTGAGCAAGGTTGGTGCGGTCGTCGTACATGGTCAGCAGTACGCCTTCGATGGTCAACTCTGGGTTGAAGGCGGCGCGCACGCGCTCCAGCGTGGAGATCAGCTCCGACACGCCCTCCAGTGCAAAGTACTCCGCCTGCATGGGAACGATCAGCGTGTCCGCCGCGGCCAGTGCATTCAGCGTCAAAAGATCCAACGCCGGCGGGCAATCGAGAACGATGCGGTCATATTGCCCGCGTAACGGGTCCAATGCCTTGCGAAGACGGATCGCCCGGTCTTCGACAGAGGCCAGTTCGATGTTTGCGCCGGTCAGGTTCTTCGATCCCGGCAGCAGGTGCAGCGTCTCGATCTCCGTCGGCAGGATCACCTGCTCGGCCGGAGCCTCTCCCATCAGCACGTCGTAGATGGAATGACGGTTGTCGTCGCGCTGAAAACCCAGACCGGAAGACGCGTTTGCCTGGGGGTCGCAGTCAACAATGAGTATCTTCAGCCCTTCGAGGGCCAGGCATGCGGAAAGGTTGATGGCAGTGGTGGTCTTGCCAACTCCGCCCTTCTGATTGACTACGCCGAGAATCTTGCTCATGGATATCCAGACTATAAGGCGAGAGCCCGTCAGGGGTAGCGACATGCATTGTGGAGAACCCCGGCTCGCTGTGGAAAGCAGTTTTAAGGATTCTCTCGCGGCCTCCCGCAACCGGTTGAAGGGAAAGAATCTTTTCTTCAATTGACATGCGCGTTCCGGAGGACCGCGAAGGGATGCAAAACGGTGCAAAAGCTCCCTGATTTAAGCCGTTGGATTCGAGCCCATTCTTGGATTTGGGCCTTTTAGACGGTAGCTTTTTTCCCCATCAAGCACTCCACCGCTGTCACCGGCCCAAAGGAAACAAAACCTCATCCAGCAAAGCGGCCGCTGGCTCTCCAACTCGCGATCCCCGCGCCAGCGGGGGCTAACTCGCCTGATCGAAACCAAATCACAACATTCGTTTGGCCTCATCGGCTGAAGCAAAAATAGAAGAGCTGTCATCCTGAGCGTAGTTTGGCGCGTGACCGGGGTCCCCAGCGACATGTTTTTGTCGCTGGGGTGGTTGGGCGCCAAACGAAGTCGAAGGACCTGCGGTTGCATTTTCCCTAACAACCATCAGACTTGGTTCACTTTGTTCCATCTTGACGTGATCGGCATTTTGATGGTCAGGGATTGTTCCACGTGGAACAATCCCCCTCCTCGCCACACGAAAAAAACTCAACACACCGCTGGAAACACGCTTAGACTGCTTGCGATGAACTTGACCCAACCCCATGACTCCGCTTTCCACCTATTCCCTCGCACCTATAACCAGCTCGCAAACACTCCTGGCTTATCTCCAAAAAGGACGCCCCAATGGAATACCAGAACGCCTTCCTCGGAAAGACCAACCAACCAGAACCAGAAGAGATTGACTCCGTCCTCGCGGGCACCGCGCCCCTTTGGCATGAATACATACGCTGGCTCGCGAAGCAACATGCAGTCCGCGAAATCGAATGGAAATCAAGCGGGGCAAAATACGGATGGAGTGTGCGGCTGAAATTGAAAAAGAGGACCATTGTCTACATCAGCCCAGCCAACGGCTGCTTCCAGGTCTCCTTTGTTCTTGGCGACCGCGCCGTCGCTGCAACCCAAACAATCGATCTCCCCGCCGCCGTCCGGAAGGTAATCGCGGAAGCACCGAAATACGGGGAGGGAACCGGCCTCCGCCTCCTCATCCGCTCCAGACAAGACATACCGGTAATCCAGCGACTCGCGGAAATCAAGCTGGCAAACTGAGCCACAAAAAAACGAAAACCCTCCCCAAGGTGGGGAAGGCCTCGGTAATTCCTTAAACCTGCGATCGAGAATTGTTCCACGTGGAACACCGGCTGACGCCATACCTCTTCAAAACTGCAGCCCTCAAGCAGCACCGCCAACGAAAGTCCGCGCAATCAACCCTCGACGGCAGCCCGACGCCCGAACGCAACCACCCGGCTTACCCCGCCTGGAAGCGCAACCGCTTCCGACCACTCGAACCCAGGCCCGGCAATCTCCCGAAGAGCAGTAACCTCGCCGCCTGTAGTCATCGGCGCCAGCCATCCCCCAGCCCGAACCAGTGTCGCCGCGACCCTGACCGCATCCCCCATCCGGTCAACAGCGCGCATTGTTACGCAATCAAACCGCGTGTTCAATAACTCGGCGCGGCCTCCATGCACCCTGACGCGTGCTCCAACCCCTAGCACGCGGACCGCCTCGCTCAAAAATGCCGCCTTCTTCCCCTGCGATTCCGCCAATGTCACCTCGACCTCAGGCCTGCAAATCGCGATACCCAGCCCCGGAAACCCCGCTCCTGACCCCAAATCCAGCAATGTACCAATCCCCGCCGGCAGCAGCCTCGCGCACGCAATCGACTCCACAAAATGCCGCTGCAGAATCCCATCTACATCCCGGATCGCCGTCAGGTTCACCTTCGCATTCCAGCGCAACAGTAAAGCAAGATACACGGCAAAGCTCTGCCCCTCATCTACCGTCAGTTCCGCTTGCCCGCCGCTCGCAAGTAACGAATTCAGCTTCTCGATTGCTCCCGCTTCGGAATCGCTCATGCTCCCGCCACCGACTCTTCAATCCTTCGTGGCGTCCATTCGCTCGCGGCCCGCACAAACCCAGCAAAAATCGACCGGGAGAACGCGCTCACGGTATAGGTGCGCTCTGGGTGCCACTGCACGCCCAAAACAAAATGATCCTTCGAATCCAGCTCCACCGACTCCACCACATCGTCCCCAACGGCTCTCGCGGCCACCAGCAGCTTGTCCCCTACCACCTTCACCGCCTGGTGGTGGCTCGAATTCACCATTGGATTCCCAGCACCCGCCTCGTCCCGCAACGCCAGTAACTCGCCCAGCCTTGAACCTGCCGCTATCGAGACGCCATGCGCATTGATCACCTCGCGTCCGGGCCGGTGATCCACGCTGGTCTGCAAATCCTGAACCAGCGATCCGTTGCACCACACGTTCAATGACTGCATCCCATGGCAGATCGCCAGAATCGGCTTCCGCAGGCTGAAGCCGTCCTGCAACAGCAATTCGTCCACGGCGGTACGCGCCGGGTCCGCATCTCCGCACGCGGCAATCGCAGCTTCCCCATATCGTTGCGGGTCAATATCAAACCGGCTGCCCGGCAAAAGAATGCCCTGCACGCCGGCAAGCAGCTTCGCCACGCGGTCCTGGCGCTCATGAAGGGGAACAAGAATCGGCGTCGCTCCCGCGGAGTGCAGCGCAGCCAGGTAAGAAGGAAGAGAGCGCTGATTATAAGCGGAATCGTTGCTCGTGGGCTCAGGGATGGCAATATGCACAGTCATGGAGCCAATAGTTTACTTACACTCGCCGACCGCTGGAAAGCGGCAATTCGCAAAGAGACTACCCGCTTTATTATCTGCAAATTACATATCGTTCGCGACGCTCGCGCCGGCTTCGACAATTGAATCCTCGCCACGACGCACCGGAACGCGCAGCCCGTCGATCGCCTCACGCAACCGATCGTTCAGCTCGTCTACTTGGCGAAGCGTCATCCCTTCCGTGCAGATCGGCTCGCCCACTCTCAAAGTCAGCGGAGACGGATAGAAATGGTGCGTGTGCATCGGCAGCAGCTCAAATACCCCGCTCACCGCCATCGGAACCAGCGGAACCTGCGCCCGAATCGCCAAATAGGCGGCTCCGGAAAGAAACGGGCCAAGTCTTCCATCCGGCGTTCTCGCCCCTTCTGGAAACACAAACAGCGGCATTCCAGCGCGTAAAGCCTTCACCGCCGCTCCCAGACTGGCAAGCGAACTCCTCGGATTGGCCGTGTCGATCGGCAATTGCCCGGACCGGTTCAAATACCACCCGATAAACGGAATCGGCCAAAGCTCCTTCTTCGCAAGAATCCGGAACTGCACCGGCAACGACGCGAAAACCACCGGCGTGTCCATATATGACGTGTGGTTACACGCAAACACCGCCACCGGATGCTTTCCCAGCCTCTCGGCCCCAAAAACCGTCAGCGAACTCCCCGTAAGCCACACCGACACCCGCGCCCAGATCCGCGCGATGTCGTGTTGCATGCGCCCACTCTTGTCCACCACCGAAACCAGCAGCGAGAGCGAACCGAAAAAGATCGTCACCACCGCAAACGCTGGCGTCTGCAGCAGGTTGGTTCGCCAGCGGTAAAACCAGGGCGCCGGATTCGGCCGGGCAGTCAATCCATTACGGCTCAATGCTGGGCCCCTTTTCGGCAATCAAAATCGATCGAGCTTCTCCCACCAGGTAAACAGATCCGGAAATCACAGCAATCCCCCCGTGGCATTCCGCTTTGGCGCGGCGCAAGGCCTCACCCACCGTATCCGTCGCTACAGCCACGCTGCCAACCGCCTCTGCCGCCTTCAACAGGTCTGTTATCGATGACGCACGCGGACTGTCAATGGGCGCAACAATTACCAGATCGAACTCCGGAAACAGGATCTGCGCCATCTCTTCCAGCGGCTTGTCATGAAGGCAACTGAAAACCAGAACCCTGGGATGCACACTTGCAAAGCGCGCCGTAACCGCTGCCCGCAGCGCCCACGCTCCGGCCGCGTTGTGCGCCACATCCAGCACCCAGATCGCTCCGTTGCATTCCAAACGCTCCAGCCGTCCCGGCCAACTCGTCTCCCGCACACCCGTGCGAATCGCATTTGCAGTCACAGGGAACCCGAACTTCTCCCGCAGTTCCACTGCGGCTGCCAACGCCAATGCGATATTCCGATGCTGATGAACGCCGCCAAGCGGAGAGTCGATCTCAATCGCTTCCCCAGCAACCTCCACCACGTACGAACCTGCAACACCAACCGCTCCCATGGGCATATATGCGCCGGCATTCACGCCCCGAACTTCCAGCTCTGTCGCCACTTCACCCAGAACCTGGTTCGCTTCCGGATGCTGCGCCAAAGTGATCAGCGTTCCGTTCCTGCGCAGAATCCCGGCTTTCTCGCGGGCAATCGCGGCAATGGTCGAGCCAAGCCACTCCGTGTGATCCAGCGAAATATCCGTAATCACCGAAACCAGCGGATCAACCACGTTCGTAGCGTCCAGTCTTCCGCCCATCCCCACTTCCAGCACCGCCGCCTCAACCCCGGATTCCGCAAAATGCAGAAAACCAATGGCCGTGATGAACTCGAAAAAGCTCGGAGTCTGCGGAAGCGCCCTGCTCCTCACGAGTTCTTTCGCGGTAGCCTCAACCCGGAAATAAAGCCGCCCGAACGCTTCATCGCCAACCTCGACCCCGTTCACTCTGATCCGCTCGTTGATTCGAGAAAGGTGCGGCGACGTATACAACCCGGTCCGAACCCCAGACGCCACAAGAATCGAAGCCAGAGTCGCCGCAGTCGATCCCTTCCCGTTGGTCCCCGCAATCAGCACGGAACGGAAGCCCGCCTCCGGATTGCCGAGCGCCTTTAGCAGCACTCGCATCTCGTCCAGCGAGAATTTTCGTCGCGTTTGGCCTGGCTTGGTGTGGAGTTCCGGCGACAGTGCGCCGAGTTGCTCGATAGCGGAAACATAAGACATAGAAATATCAGTATAAAAGCAGCACCTTCTGCAACCGTTGCCTGCATCTTCCCCAGCAGGGCAATCGCAATTGGATTTGTTGGGAACAGAGCGTACAAGCCGCTGAAAGCATGGACTTCAAAGCGCCTTGTAACAGGACATGACTTTAGTCGTGCCGATCGAAGCAAACATAAGGCATCGGCTTTAGCCACTGCTAACCTTAACTCATAGAAAACAGGAGCAGCGGACGCCAAAGCCCTTAACAACGGTGCGGTATTTTCGGCACGACCGGCGTCGTGATCTATTACAAGACCCCAAAACCGAGACTCTTTCCGGGCAATTTCCCGCTCTATCCCAGCAGTAATTGCAGTGCTTCCCGCGCGTTCTGCAGGCAACTGCGCGCTTCATCCTCTGACAGCAGCCCCTGGTGTACGGCCTTCTTGCCCACGTCGTTGACCTTGTTCGCTACTGCAGGGAAGTCCGCGTCGAAACCAGTCATCAGAAGGTTGTTGTTTACCTCGTGCAGCAAGTTCCCAAGCGTAGCCGCATTTCGATACCGCGTAGTCACGAGCCGCGTAAGCGAAGCCGGCAGCTTCTGCTTGATTGCCTCTTCCAGAACCGACCGGCACATCACCGCGCAAGCAGTAAACAATCCGAAAAAGTAGCACCGCGTCGCCTCGTCCAGATAACGGTCTGCCTCTTCGGAGCTTGGAGCCGCAACCACGCATTCACGCAGGTATGTAGCTCTAAGTACAGCAGGCTCAACAAGTTCCAGCATCTCCATGGCAAAAGCGGCGCGCAGCAGATCATTCTGCTGCCCATCCAGCGCTCGCTGGATGTTTTGCCACGATGGAGCCAGATTCCCGGCCTGAAGAAGCCGGGTCAGCGACGTAAGCCGTTGCCGCGCATGCTGAATGAACCCCTGCTGCATCTCCTTGGCCATCATGCGCCACTCGGCCACAAATGCTTCCGGATTCACCTGATACCGTTGCCAGAGCTCCTTGTACACAATAGCTGGAAGAACATCCTGCAGTTGGGCAAACCGGCCGGTTCGCGCCAACTCCGCAATCGCCTCGCAGAACTCTTTCCCTGGAGCGCCTTCCACCGACATCTGAATTAATTGGCCTTCCAGGCGGCCTATGTCGATGGTCATAGATCGTTCACTCCTATTGCGGGGATGCTCTGCCGAGTACCTCCCGGCAGCAGTTCCAGCTTAACAGCCCTCTTGTATAGGAATCGCAATTCGTACCACATGTGGAGGAAAGGGTCTTTCCATCTACGTGCCCTGTCTGCATGGAACCACGCTATCCACACAAAAGCTTGCCTTTGCACATACCTAAATCATCCGACTGTGGGAAGCGTGGGAAAGAGCATACCCATCTACCCTCCCTCGGACAGGTTATCCAATTGTCCTGAAACCCACAGCCAGGATTTGGAAAACTGCGCACCATCGCAACTCCATCAAAAAACGAACCTTGTCCAGCTTATCCACTTTTCCCTCCTCAACTACGGGTACTACTGGCTTTGAATTAGTTATTTCCCTACTCCGTCCCTACCCGTCGCACCGCCAGCCTTTGCTCCTCTCCCCAGACTTTCCATCTCACTGCCAACCGTTCCATCCTCCCGCACGGTCCCCGGCCAGGGAATCCAGACAAAGGCCTCGTTTTCCACCTGCGCTGTCAGGGTGCGGGTGAATACAATCAAGAAGAAGAAAAGACAGCTATTTTCGCGGGGCCGCCCGGTGTTGTAGAGTGTGGCCAGCGCGAATCATGGCTGGATCTGGTTTTCTTAGCAGTCGGAGAGCGAGGATAGGTCAATGTCGAGCGTTGAAATAGAAGTAGAAAAGCCGGCCGCACAGGGGGCAGTGATGGAAATTACGGTAAGCCGCCAGGACCTGGTAAAAGAGCTCATGGCCACGCAAAGCGTGGTTGAGCGCAAGACCACCATCCCGATTCTGTCGAACTTTCTCATCGAGGCGGAAGGCGACCGTCTGAATATCACCGCCACCGACCTCGACCAGGCAATCCGCACCAGCGCTCCTGTGAAGGTCAAAAAGCCCGGATCCTGCACCATCCCGGCGCGCAAGCTATACGACTACATCAAGCTGCTCCCCGATGGCGAAATCTCCATCAAGCTCCTTGAGAACCACTGGGTTCAGATCCGCAGCGGCCGCTCCAACACCAAGATGGTCGGAATGGCCCGTGCAAACTATCCCCAGGTTCCCGATTTTCCCTCCATCGCCGCCACCAGCATTCCTGTAGTCGCGCTCAAAACGCTCATCGCCCGCACGGTTTTCGCCATCTCCAACGAGGAATCCCGTTACACCCTGAACGGCGCTCTTCTCCTCCTCAAGGCCGAATCGCTTGCCATGGTCGCTACCGACGGACACCGTCTCTCGTTTGTCGAAAAATCCAACGAGAATCTTGTCGGCATCAGCGGCGAAAAGCGCGTTCTTATTCCCCGCAAGGCCCTGCAGGAACTTCAGCAGCTGCTCTCTTCCTCCGAAGCAGACGAAGTTGATTTCGCTGACGACGAGCACAATCTCTTTTTCCGCGTTGGCCACCGCACCCTGAGTTCCCGCAAGCTAACTGGCCAGTTCCCTAACTTCGAAGCCGTCATGCCTCGCGACAACACCAAGTTCGCCGTTGTCCGCTCCGCCGAACTTGGAGCGGCCATCCAGCGTGTTGCGCAATTCGCCGACGAACGCTCCGGCGCAATTCGGCTCCGCCTCGAAGGCAACGAGCTCAAAATCAGCTCCAGCTCCACCGAATCCGGCGAGAGCGAAGACACCATCGATACCCCTTACTCCAGCGACCCCATCATGGTCGGCTTCAACTCCAGCTATATCCTTGAGTTCCTCAAGGCCCTCAACAACGAGGGTGAGGTTCGCCTCGAATTCAAGGACAGCCAGTCAGCCGGCCAGATGCGCCCCGAGGACCCCGACGCCGAGTACAAGTACCGCTATGTCCTCATGCCGATGCGCATCTGAACCCAACCAAATTCCAAAAACAAGGCCCGGCGATTATGTCGGGCCTTGTCTTTTGCCCTTGGCCCGCCGAAAGCCTTTCCCAACCGCCCCGCATCCCTCCCCACCCGCCGCGCTACCGTGAAATTACTTTGAATTCCACCGCTCCAGCCCAACACCCAATCAATCATTCCGTCTCGTAATCGTTTATTCATACGGGTTTCATCTTCTCGGTATATCCATGGTCTGTCCGGCAAAAGACACTTCGACCCGCGGCTCCGGATAGCCCACACTCTCACCCTTGGAGATTCCCTATGTCCGATTTGGCGACTACAGTCGAAGCTCTCCCTGCAAACGCGTCACTCCTTGATCGCAAGATGAATAAAACATCCGCCTTGATCAGTGGAGCGGTGGTCGCGGTCGCCCTCGTGGGCGGACTCGCCTATATCGGTTTCCATGTGGCTCAGGATCTCGGCGATATTGCGATAGCCAGTGTCTGGCCATATCTCCTGCTTGGCCTTGCGCTCCTCATCGCGCTCGGCTTTGAGTTCGTCAATGGCTTCCACGATACGGCCAACGCAGTCGCCACCGTTATTTACACCCACTCGCTTGATCCCAATATTGCGGTCGTCTGGTCCGGGCTCTGCAATCTTGCCGGGGTCCTGGTCTCTTCCGGAGCGGTCGCCTTTTCCATCATCACGCTGCTGCCCGTCGAGCTCATTCTGCAGGTTAGTTCCGGGGCCGGATTTGCCATGGTCTTTGCCCTCTTGCTGGCGGCCATCATCTGGAACCTCAGCACCTGGTGGTTCGGACTTCCCGCCTCCAGCTCCCACACCATGGTCGGCTCCATCATTGGCGTGGGCGTTGCCAATCAGCTTATGGCCGTGCACAACGGCACCAGCGGCGTCGACTGGGATCAAGCGACCAAGGTCTTCAGAGTCCTCTTGATCTCTCCGCTCATCGGGTTCGGGTGCGCCGCCCTCTTGATGCTGCTGGCAAAGTTCACTATCAAGTATCCCGCCCTCTTCGAGGCCCCCAAAGACAACACCCCTCCACCGTGGCCTATCCGCGCCCTGCTGGTGCTCACCTGCAGCGGTGTCAGCTTCTCCCATGGCTCCAACGACGGACAGAAGGGAATGGGCCTGATCATGCTCATCCTGATCGGAACTGTGCCTACCGCTTATGCCCTCAACCACGCCGTCACGCCGCACGATATCCAGGACTTCATCGCGGCTTCCGAGCAAACCGGGCGCATCCTCGACAAGCATGTAGACAAGAATGGAATCCTTGGCCCCGACGCCCGCGCTGAGGTCACCGATTACATCCGCACCAAGGAAATCCAGCCCGCAACCATCATTGCCCTGCGTGAACTGGTCGATGACCTGAACCACGAGGTCGCCCTCTACAAGGAGCTCAAGGCCGTCCCGCCGGCCCGTCAAACCAACGTCCGCAACGACATGTACGTCGCCAGCGAAGCCATTCGCCTCATGCTGAAGAACGGCGATCCGGCGTTCACCCCGGCAGAGGGAGCCGCGCTGAAGAACTACAAAAGCAAGATCGACAAGGCCACCAAGTTCATTCCCAGCTGGGTAAAGGTCGCCGTCGCACTCGCTCTCGGATTGGGCACCATGGTCGGCTGGAAGCGTATCGTCGTCACCGTGGGTGAAAAGATCGGCAAGCAGCACCTCACCTACGCCCAGGGTGCATGCGCGGAATTGGTAGCCATGGCCACCATCAGTGCCGCCGACACTTTCGGACTCCCGGTCAGTACAACCCACGTCCTCAGCTCGGGCGTCGCCGGGACCATGGCGGCAAATCGCAGCGGTCTCCAATGGGCAACCCTGCGGAACATCGCGGCGGCATGGGTATTCACCCTTCCTGTCGCGGCGCTTCTCTCCGGAACCCTCTTCTGGATCTTCCGCCAATTCGCGGTATAGCCCGCACCCTGACGGGTCGAGTTTTTGATCGCAGTTGACCCAATCCAGGGGCATCCGACGCTCTTCGGATGCCCACTTTGGATCGTCCAATCCGGGCGGAAAACAGGATAAGTCAACAGGAAATCTCGACTTCCGGTACGATACATAAGGTACCTGTCGCCGAATGAGCCTGAAAGCCAAGCTGGAAGCCGTAATTTATGCAGCGGAAGAGCCGGTTACTATCAACCAGCTCGCTGTTCTGTTTGCCGCCGATGCCCTCGAGTGGAAAGCGGAGCAGGAAGCCGTGTCTGCCGAACAAGCCGCCGAAGCCGAAGCTGAAGCACGCGAACCCATGCTGGGTCAGGTTATCGAGGAAGCGGAGCAAGGCGAACCTTCTCGGGAGCAAAGCCTTGTCGCTGTGAAGGAACAGTCCACGTCCCCTGCCCAGGAGCAACTCTCCGGCATTGAAACGCCTGGTCCGGAGCAAGGCGAAGACACATCGGATCTCAACCTTGCGCCCGCCGAGTCTGGCGCAGAGGAATCGGAACTCAAGCGGCAGGCCCGCCAGCGCGACCGTGAAGTGCGCTCCATCCTGCGTGTCCTGCTCGACGAAATCATCGCCGCCTGTGCCTCGGATGACCGTGGCGTCGAAATTCGCGAGATCGCCGGCGGCTTCCGCATGGCCACCAAACCGGAGTGCCACGACGCGGTCCGTATGTTCGTCAAGAGTCTCAAACCGCCGATGAAGCTATCGCTGGCTGCTCTCGAAACTCTTGCCGTGATTGCCTACAAGCAGCCGGTCACAGCTCCCGAGGTCAGCGAAATCAGGGGAGTTGAATCGGCCGGTGTACTCGGTTCGCTTCTGGCGCGCAAGCTGATTGCCACCGCCGGACGCAAGCAGGTGATCGGGCGTCCGATCCTCTACAAAACCACCAAGGAGTTCCTGCTCCGCTTCGGCCTGAAAGACATCGCCGAACTCCCCTCCATGGAAGAGTTCGAAAAGATGGCGGCCATTGAGCTGGAAGAGCCCGAACCCGACGATGCCAACGAATTGACCCCAGAAGGCGCAAGTCAATTGAACCCCGCCCGGATTCTCGATCAGGATTCGGACGAAAATGGCGAATCTGAGTCGAACGACCTTTTAGACACTGGCGCTGTGCCAGAGTCCGCCGATACTCCCGCGGAGCAGGAGAGTCCGGTAGCCGAGTTGCCCGCACCAACGCCAGCCGTGATGGCTGCCCAGAACCATGCGGAAGCGCCAGCCGGGACGGCTGCCGTGTACCCCGCTGCACCCGATGAACCCGCACCAGCCAATGCGCCTGCGGTTGATCCAGACACCGGCCTGAAAATCGAGAGACTGAGCTACGCGGAAGTCTCCGCCAATCTCCAGCCGGAAAACGAAGCGGACTGAACTCCGCGGAGGCCACGCCCGCTGCGCCTCCCTCCAAAAAATGAGCAGGCAGAAACCGAGAAGTATCCATATGGCTAAGAAAAAAAAGGCCGAGTCTTCGGAGCCCGTACAGGCTCTTGCGCCCGAAATCGTTAACCCCGAGACCGAAAACACTGAAACCGCTTCACCCGAGCTCGCAGCCGCCGAGATCGTAGAAATCGCCGCCGCTCCCGCGGAGGCCGCTTCCTCTCTCGCCAGCGACATTGCCCAGGCCGAAGAAATCGAAGAAGAGCCTGAAGTCGCCGTCGTAGATGAGGACGATGAGGAAGACGAAGACCTGGACGAAGACGAGGAAGACAACGAAGACGAGGAAGACGAAGACGGAGAGGACGACGAGGAAGACGGCGAAGAAGACGAAGAGGACGACGACGAAGACGAAGACGCAGAAGACGAAGAGGGCTCCGTCTCTGGCGAGGACGAAGAGGAGGAGAACGATGAACCCTCCAAACCCCGTCCTCCCGCCAAGCTCGAGCGGCTGCAGAAAATTCTTGCCGCTGCCGGAATCGCAAGCCGCCGCCGCGCCGAGGAACTGATCGAGCAGGGACGCGTCCACGTCAACGGCCAGATCGTCACCACGCTGGGCACCAAGGCCGACGCCGGTCGCGACCACATTCGCGTCGACGGAAAGCTCCTCCACGGCGCCGAGCGCCTGCGCTACTTCGTCCTCAACAAGCCAAAGGGGTTTGTCACCACCGTCAAGGACCCTGAAGGCCGCCCCACCGTGATGCAGTTCTTCGAGAAGATGAAGGAGCGTCTCTACCCGGTAGGCCGCCTCGACTACATGAGCGAGGGCCTGCTCTTGGTCACCAACGACGGTGAACTGGCCAATCGTCTCACCCGCGCCGCCAACGGAGTGGAAAAGACCTACCTCGTCAAGGTGGCCGGTCAGCCCACCGAAGACGAGCTCGACCAGCTGCGCGCCGGCGTTTCCATCCTGCGCGGCAAGATCGGCTCCGAGCGCGTTAAAACCTCGCCCGCCCGCATCCGTCAGGTCCGCCTCGGAGACAATCCTTGGTTCGAAGTGATCCTCATCGAAGGCCGCAACCGCGAACTCCGCAAGATGTTCGAAGAGATCGGCCACTTCGTTGAGAAGATTCGCCGCATCGGCTACGGTCCTCTGGTTCTGGATCAGGAGCCCGGCAACCTGCGCGAACTCGACGAGCAGGAGCTGGCCAAGTTGCGCCTTGCCGCCGAAGGCAAGCTGCGCACATCCAAATCAAAGGACCTCCGCCGCCGCAATCGGGCCGACGCACAGGGCTTGCCCACCGTCGCCCCACAGAGCAACGCGCCGCGTGCTGCACGGCCATACAGCGACAATCGCTCCGCACGTCCCGCCGGCAAGGGCTACCGTTCAGATTCTGCCCCGGCCTACGATCGCAACAGCCGTCCCGCCGCTCGCCCCGCATGGCAGAAAGACAGTCGCCCAGCACCCCGGTTCAACCAGGGAGAAGAGGGCCGTCCACAGGCTGCCCGCCCCTACGGCGATCGTCCCGCGGCTCCGCGCCCCTACGGCGACAAGCCAGCCTACAATCGCCCCACTGGCGACCGGCCCTCGGCTCCACGCCCCTATGGCGACAGGCCCGCTTACAATCGTCCCACTGGAGACCGGCCCTCGGCTCCACGCCCCTATGGCGACAGGCCCGCTTACAATCGTCCCACTGGAGACCGGCCCTCGGCTCCACGCCCCTATGGTGACAAGCCGGCCTATAATCGCCCCACTGGCGACCGTCCGTCGGCTCCACGTACATACGGAGACAAGCCAGCCTACAATCGCCCCTCCGGCGACCGGCCCTCAGCTCCGCGCACCTATGGCGACAAGCCTGCGTATAATCGCCCCACTGGAGACCGTCCTTCGGCCCCTCGTACGTTCGGCGACAGACCGGCATTCAATCGCCCCTCGGGTGACCGTCCCTCGGCGCCTCGTACGTTCGGTGACAAGCCCGGTGGATTCGCCGGCAAGCCCGCTGGCCGCGGCTTTGGCGACAAGCCGGAGCGCAAGGGCTGGAGCAAGCCCGGTTCGGATGACCGCAACGAGCGTCGCCGCAACGCCGTCCCTCAGCGTGCGGACGACAATTACGACGATCTGGAGCCCCGCAAGCCCGTCAAGATCTTCATCGAACCGGTGGCGCACGATGACCGCCCCAGCAGTTCTGCTGGCTCGCGATCTTCCGTGCCGCGCCCTTACTCCGACCGTCCCCGCGCGCCGCGCCCGGACTTCAACCGTCCTGCTTCCGGTGGGCCTCGCCGGGAAGGTGGCTTTGCTGCCAAGCCCGGTTTTGCCGCCAAGCGTCCCTTCCGTCGCGATGAAGGTGAAGGTTCCGGTTCGTCGCCGCGCCCGTTCACTCCCCGCCCCGCTGGCCGTTCTGGTGCCGGATCCTCGGAACCCAGACAGTGGAAGCCGAAACCCTCCTTCGGAGCGGGCAAGCCTGCGGGTGCAGGTCGTCCCAAGCCCGGTGGCGCCTTCAAATCCGGCCCCCGTCCGGGTGGCTTCTCCAAGCCTGGCGGCTTCAAGGGCGGCTCTCGTCCCGGCGGCGCGCCCGGTGGCAAAAAGCGCTACTAGCGCATTTCGCTTCATGGCGTAGAGCGATTCTCTGCCGACCTGGAACATACCGGGTTCAGCAAGAAAAGGTAGCGCTGGCCTACTGGCCGGCTATAGCGTGGACCTCCCGGTCCACGCTCACTCTACCCCCTCAAGAGAATCGCTCTAGCTATTAATCGGGCTCGCAATTCCAGCCAAATGGGTGCCCCACCCTCGCCGCGCCTTTGTTGTTGCCGCTACAGCGGTTCCAGGAATGGTGTACCTCGAAGCCCATACCCTCAAGTCGACGCGAGCCCCAGCGAGTGGCGACCCTGAATGAAGTCGGCTTGGGTATAGCTTTCCTGGAACCGCTCTAGGGTGGGGGGTAGCAACCCCTTTAGAGCCCGATCAATAAACACTCAACCGGCGGCTCCCCCTATCCAGGCGGAGCCGTCGCTGCATCCGCTTCATTCGAAAACCCCCCGAAATATTTGCAGAGTTCCGCAAGTTTTCGGAGTATACTCGACCCGTTTCGTGGAAATTCGGCGGGGATCAACGCCGCACGAGACCCCCTTTAGGCACGGCTTCTTCCCTGCACCTGAATGTCATTGAATCTTCAGCAAGGAGTCGTCAGGATCTTCTCCTTGCTGCGCTGATGTCGATCCACTGCGAAGCCGCGGTTTGGTACGACGCAACGGCAGAGCGAAAAACCACAGATCGCGGCAAAGCGAACTGGCCTGTAAGAAATACGGTGAAGGCATTGACCCCGCGCCTGCTGCGCATCGGGTCAAGCTAGGCTACGCAATTCTTGCGCTGCCCATTTGCCGAAAGGCCCAATCTTTACAGGCTTCCAACCCCCCGGACTACAGCGGTTCCAGGAATGGTGTACCCCGAAGCCCATACCCTCAAGTCGACGCGAGCCCCAGCGAGTGGCGACCTTGAATGAAGTCGGCTTGGGTATAGCTTTCCTGGAACCGCTCTAAGCAAAAGATCCCTTTGCTGGCATTGCCAGCCGAGCCGCAATCCGCCTTGGCGTCTTCTGACGGCGCCGAACCCGCACTGCGTGGTGCGCACTGCCACGCCCGGTGGCCGCCCGGAGCAAAGATTCGCATTCGGAATTCGATTCCCCGCACGGTTGCAGAAACGCTCGGTAGCGCTTCTTAACCGACCCAACCCTGATCCTCAAAGGAGTAGAAAATGGCCAATTCCGCGAAGGTTCCAGTTAAGGGCAGCGAACGTGTTCTTCTTGCAGGATCCCGCGCGATCGGTCCCACCGATCCGCATCAGCTCATCGAAATCTCGGTCATTCTCAAGCACAAGCAAAACCTGTCGACGGCCAGGCCGAACGGGAAATTCATGACCCACAACGAATTTGCGGCACAGTGCGGAGCAGACCCCGCCCACGTGGACAAATTGCGGCAATTCGCCCAGGAAAACAACCTCCAGATGCTCGAGCGTGGCGACGAAGTCCTCCGCCGCACCGTCACCCTGGCGGGAACTGTCGCGGCCATGGAAAAAGCCTTCGGCATCGAACTGATCGACTACGATCATCCCGACGGAAGCTACCGGGGACGCATCGGCGCCATTTACATTCCTGCCGAGTGCGCCTCCATTATCCAGGGTGTCTTCGGACTCGACGACCGCACCGTGGCCAAGCCGCACTTTCGCTACCGCACCACCAGCCGCGCATTCGGAACGCGCGCATCCAGTACCTCCTGCTACCCGCGGGAAATCGCCCAACTCTACAACTTCCCCCAGGACGTCAATGGCGCCGGCCAGGTGATCGGCCTCATTGAACTGGGTGGCGGATACCGCCCGGCCGACATCCAGCAGTACTTCACCAGCCAGGGGCTGCCGGTGCCCAACGTCAGAACCGCCTCTGTCGATCAGGGCAAGAACCGCCCCACCACGGCCAACAGTGCCGATGCCGAAGTCATGCTCGACATCGAGGTCGCCGGTTCGGTCGCCCCAGGGGCCACCATCGTTACCTATTTCGCCCCCAACACCACGCGCGGATTCCATGATGCACTCAGCATGGCAGTGCACGATCAGCTCCGCCATCCCCAGGTCATCTCCATCAGCTGGGGCGGCCCTGAAGCAAGCTGGACCACCCAGTCCATGCAGAACCTCGATGAAGTGGCGCAAGAGGCCGCGCTGCTCGGAATCACGGTCATTGCGGCTTCCGGCGACAACGGCTCCTCCGATGGCCTGATGGACGGGCAAAACCATGTGGACTTCCCGGCATCCAGCCCGCACATCTTCGCGGTGGGAGGCACCCGCCTGGTCTCTGCGCAGGGCGCAATCGTCTCTGAAACCGTCTGGAACGACGGCCCTAACGGAGGAGCCACCGGTGGCGGATACAGCGCCGTCTTCTCGCGGCCCAACTGGCAGGCCAACGACGTCTCGCTCCCCGGCCGCGGGGTTCCGGATGCGGCCGGAAACGCCGATCCCGAGACCGGCTACAACGTCCTGGTTGACGGCCAGGCCGAGGTCGTCGGTGGAACCAGCGCGGTGGCGCCGCTCTGGGCTGGCCTGATCTGCCTCTGCAACCAGAAGCTCCAGTCCCGCGTCGGTTTCATCAACACAACCCTTTACAATCTCAACCAGACCTCCAGTTTCCACGAAATCACACAAGGCAACAACGGCGCCTACAATGCCTCCCCGGGATGGAATGCGTGTACCGGTCTTGGCTCGCCCATGGGCGTACAGTTGTTGCAAAACGCCTTCAGTGCGGCCACAACCCAGGCTCAAACCCAAACCCAGGCCAATCAGGCCATCGCTGCCCGCAATCCGGCCATGCAGACTGAAACCGGCCAAACGGTTTCCAATCAGGCTGCGCGCACACAAACCTCAAGCAACCGCTGAAGGCAATGCGCCGTCAAAAATCCGTGGCTTCAAGCGGTGACTCCCGGCTCTCACTCGGCCTGCTCGGGGGAGAGAAGAAGTCCCGGAGTAATCAGGCCCCATCCTCCCCCAGGTGGGGCCTGCACAAATTCAGGCGTCGCATCTTATTTCGTGGTCCCGGCGGGAATTCATGATTCGACCCGTGCCGCTGACGCATCCAAACGCCCATGAGTATTGAAAAAGCGACATTCGGAGCGGGATGTTTCTGGGGAGTCGAAGCGGCATTCGCCGAGATCCCTGGGGTTCTAGCAACCGCGGTGGGCTACGAGGGTGGAACCCTCCAGCAGCCAGCCTACAAGGACGTATGCACCGACACCACCGGCCACGCCGAAGTGGTCGAGCTGGATTTTGATCCGGCCAGGGTCAGTTACCGGCAGTTGCTCGATGCGTTCTTCGCCCTTCACGATCCCACCACGCTCAACCGTCAGGGTCCGGACTGGGGAACGCAGTATCGTTCGGCGATCTTCTTTCACACCCCGGAGCAGCAGGCCGACGCCATCGCCACGATCGAGCGTCTCACTGCCGAAGGGCGCTACCAGCCCAAGCGCATCGTCACCCAGGTCGAGCCCGCGCAGACCTTCTGGAAGGCCGAAGACTACCACCAGAAGTACCTGGAAAAGCGTGGCATGCGCAGTTGCCACATCTAGTGAAGCGCCGATATCCAGGCTGCGGAAAAACTAGGCTTAGCCTCTGTTTTGAAAGGGCGCGGCTTCAGCCGTGCCGATAAGGCCAATAAAATGAATAGGGCTTTAGCCCCCGAGGGATGTTTTTTGGGGAATTGAGCGAACTACAGGCCTTTTTCCGCAGTCTGTTTAGCCGCTGCCACTGATCCAGCAACAAAATACTCTTTGGGTGCCCCATCCTTTCCCGCGTATTTTGCGGGAAAGGGTGGGAAGCAATGACACTCATTTCTTGCCGGGACTATAAGGCGCGTCCCGCCGCTTCGTTCGAATCTGAGCCTCTTTTCCAACCAACTAAGCCCAGCCCAGCAACCACCTCACCCACGAGTCAGGCCTGCTCACCCTCATCCCGTGACGGCCACTCGGTCAGCAACGCCTGCCCTTCGGCGGCAGATTCCTCGACGGGCGTTTCGCTGCCGGTCTCCGCAGCCTTTGGCTCGTCGAACCACAGCCAGAGAATCCACCACACCAAAACCGCTATGTAGACCACCTTGTTCGCATTGACCAGCTTGTTCCCCAGATTGATCACGCGATCATAGTCGTCCCGCGTCAGCGGATGCGCCGTCCGCGCAATAACCTGCCAGATTCCCTGCACCGACAGCCACGCCACCGCAACCGTCGACAGCCCGATGGCGATCGCCTGTGTGTGGCTTCTCCATCCGGCCTGGTATTTGCGCCCGATAGCAAGCACCAGCAATCCCAGTTCGATGGCCAGCACATCCACCAGCATGTCCATCTTCTGAGCCACAAACTGCATCAGGCGCAAAAACGCCAGCGGCGAGTCAACCGCCAGTTCTGCGCGGGCCGGCCACGGGCTCCAGAAGGCGAGCACTCCTCCCGCCAGAACCACGGCCGCCAGCGACCAAACAGCCCACGCGCCCCGCGTCGCACCCGCGAACGCGCGTCGCGCAATCTCCGCCACCACGGCCAGCGAAAGCAAAGCCGCCAGATTGGCGAGGCTGATGAAAACAACCCGCAAAGTCATCTGTGGCAGCCGCCCCGACAGCAGCACTTCTGTCAGCAGCCGCAAGGCAAACAGAACGATGCTGGCGGAAAACAACGGGTAACGGCTCATCCGGTCCCGCCCCAGCAGAACCACCAGCAGCACCAGCTGCGCGGCAAAAGTGAGCGTCCAAAGAATCTGCGTCGCGGTGAAAGCAAAATTGGGATGCATTTGACCTTATCCGGTCCGCGGAAGTTTGCACGAACGGACCACCTATCAGTCTAAATCGGTCTTCGGCGTTCGATCCTGCCAATCCGCCGGCTCTCCATCGGCAAGTCCCTCACGCCACGCCAAACGCCCCCTGCCGAACTTCCGGTTCCAGCCGTATTATCTCTGTATGAAAAACATCAGAGCTTTAGGCTCGCTTATCTTTGCTGCCCTGCTTTTCTTGAGTATTTCCGCAATCGCGCAGAATCAGCCGTCCATGCAAAAAGCCAAATCCGAACCCGCAGCCCAGCTTGTCAATGGCTACGAGCCGGCCTGGTGGAAGGAGGCCGTGGTCTATCAGGTTTACCCGCGCTCCTTCAGCGATTCCAACGGCGACGGCATCGGCGATCTCAACGGAATTACCAAAAAGCTCGACTACATCCAGAAACTCGGCGTCAACGTCATCTGGCTTAGCCCCCACTATGACTCGCCCAACGCCGACAACGGCTACGACATCCGCGACTACCGCAAGGTGATGGCCGAGTTCGGCACCATGGCCGACTTCGACCGCATGCTCGCCGCCATCAAAAAGCGTCACATGCGCCTCATCGTCGACCTGGTCGTCAATCACTCCTCCGACGAGCACCACTGGTTTGTCGAATCCCGCAAATCGAAGGACAATCCTTACCGCGACTACTACATCTGGCGTCCCGGCAAGCCCAACCCCGCCGCACCCAACGGCTTCGACCCGCCCAATAACTACCCCTCCTACTTCGAGGGCTCCGCATGGCAGTTCGACCCCCAGACCAAGGAGTTCTATCTTCACCTTTTCGCGGTCAAGCAGCCCGACCTTAACTGGGATAACCCCAAGGTCCGCGATGAAGTGTACGGCCTCATGCGCTTCTGGCTCGACAAGGGCGTCGACGGCTTCCGCATGGACGTGATTCCGCTCATCTCCAAGCGTCCCGGCCTGCCCGACCTTACTGCCGAAGAGCTCAAGGATCCCTCCGCCGTGCTCGCCAACGGGCCCCACATGCACGAGTACCTGCAGGAGATGCACAGCAAGGCCCTGGCTCCTTACGACACCATGACCGTCGGCGAAGCCATCGGGACCACTCTTGCGCAGACTCCAGCTATCGTGGACGACCGCCGCCACGAGCTCAACATGATTTTCAACTTCGACGCCGTGGAGACCGACGGGGCCGGCAAGATGTACCACACGCCGAACCTGCCCGATCTCAAGGCCATCTATACCCGCCACGCCCAGCAGCTCGACAAGCACTCCTGGGACACCGTCTTCCTCTCCAACCACGACAACCCGCGCCTCGTCTCCAGCTTTGGCGACGATTCGCCCGAGTTCCGCGTCCCCTCCGCCAAGCTGCTTGAGACCATGCTTCTCACCCTTCGCGGAACCCCGTTCATTTACCAGGGCGACGAACTGGGCATGACCAACTATCCCTTCGCCAAACTCAGCGACTACGACGATATCGCTATCAAGAACGCCTACAAGACCTATGTCACCTCGGGCAAACTCACCGAACCGGTCTTTCTCGGCATCGTCAGCCGCATCTCCCGCGACAACGCCCGCACCCCGATGCAGTGGAATGCCACCTCAAACGGCGGTTTCACCACTGCCGCCAAGCCGTGGCTGGCCGTCAATCCCAACTACACCACCATCAATGCTGCTTCTGAGTTGGCCGACCCCGATTCCATCTACCACTACACCCAGCGCATGATCGCCCTTCGCCACGCCCACAAGGCTCTGGTTTACGGCGATTATCTGGACCTCGATCCCGCCAACCCTCAAGTCTTCGCCTACACGCGAAACCTTGGGGACGAGCGCTTTCTGGTCGTCCTGAACTTCAGTAAAGCGGCCATCGCCTACACCCTGCCCGCGGGAATCCAGGCTGGCGACCTGGTCCTCTCCAACCTCGCCGGCACTGCGTCTACCGAGTCCCACACCGCGGCCCTCAACCTGAAACCCTGGGAAGCCCGCGTCTACCGCTACTAACCCACACCCTCACCGCGCCGGCAGAGTTTTCTCTGCCGGCCGCAACCCTCCAGCCCCGCCAATTTCAACCAACCAAAACGGTTGCCCTGCGTGCGGATTCCCGGACATGGGTTGACACAACAGTTGCAGATCGCAAAACCCGGAGCGACCTGTGGGGGATTGATCCGGCAACAAAACACTGTGTGGGTGCCCCATTCCTTCCCGCCTATTTTGCGGGAAAAAGTGGGAGCCAATGATACTCAATTCTTGCCGGATCAATACCCCCTGAATACAGGCCAAAAAATGCAGGCCTTCAGGCCCGGAGCAAGGCCTGCCGGGGCAAGTACAGCCGTAGCATTACCTGCACCTAGGGCCATCTCAATTGGAATGGGAAAAGAAAATCTATCGTTAAGCTAAAAATATGGTGCGCCCGGAGAGATTCGAACTCCCGACCTAACGCTCCGGAGGCGTTCGCTCTATCCAGCTGAGCTACGGGCGCGCATTACCAGCATATCGCACTTTCCATTACAGCGTTGCGCTTCTCTTCGCCGCTCACTCCGCTCGCGCCGCATCCCTTTGTGCCCGCAGCTCTTCCATCACCGACTGGATCAGCGCCTTGGCCCCTTCGATTCCCCCCAGAACCGCTTGCAGATCCAGCGCCGGCTTGGCCGGGTTGCGGCTCGATGCGCAGTACACTCCATGCTGGCCCACCATGATCAGGGAATCCGTCAGCAGGTCGAGCGCCACCGCCAGCCTCCCGCGCTCCACACCCATCATGAACTCGTGCTTCTCCAGCTCCGTCCGTTTCTCGTCAAAGATGCTCATGCTCTCAGCCTACCCTGAAAGCATCTCACTCCGCTCTGGTGTCCCGAGTCTGAAATACGCAAAACAAAATTGGCTGCCATTCCGCGCGAACGGGGCCCTGAACGTCTTTCAGTTCGGGGGGCGAAGAATCTGCGGTTGTTCTTCGATGAACTTCAGACTTGCCGCTCTAGCTTCGGATCGCCTTCGCCGCCTCATCCCAGTTCGCAACGCTGTGGTGGAAGTACGAATGATTGGCCATATGGCAGGCAATCGCCGCGTGGTTGCCGAAGATTTCGTTCTCCGCTACCGGCTCCCGCGAGTTCACGGCTTTGAAAAACGTCAGCAAATGGTCGGCGGTGTCGTTATAACCCTGCGGAGTCGTATAGCTCTCCGTTTCGGCCAGCTTCGCCGGCGCCTCCGGGTGCGCAGCCTTCCATTCATCCAGATACTGCTTGCGCAGCTCCGCAGGCCAGCCCTGAATCGAATATCCTTCCGGCCTCGGATTCGTATCCTGAGGGGTCACCGTCAGCGTGTTGCCATTCACCACCATAGTCGCTTTCGACCCGTAGAAGATGATTGGTTCGCCCGCCTCGTTGTTCTGGTTGCAGTGCAGGTTCACTGTAACGCCCGGATAGTCGTAAATCGTCGCCAGCAGGTCCGGAAAGTCGCGTCCGTCCGTGTAGTGCGTCAGGCTGCCCGTCGAATAGGCTCGGCTCGGCGCGGTATTCAGCCCGGTGATCGCCAGGATCCCCGAAATCAGGTGGACAAAAAGATCCCCCGCCACGCCTTCGCCGTACTCGGCAAAACAACGCCAGCGGAAAAACCTCGCCGCATCGAAGGGCCGCGGACTCGCGTCGCGCAAAAATCTCTCCCAGTCGATGGTCTTCGGGCTGGCGTCGGGCGGAATCGGATAAACCCACGCTCCGCTTGGTGAGTTGCGGTCGGAGTGGCCTTCGATATATCGCACCTCGCCCAGCTGTCCCGACGCAAAGATCTCAGCCGCCCTCTGGTACAAAACCGAGCTCACCCGCTGGCTGCCGACCTCAAAGATGCGCTTGTTGGCCTGCACCGCATCCACCATCGCCAACCCGTCGGCAACGTTATGCGACATCGGCTTCTCGCAATAGACGTCCTTTCCCGCGGCCAGGCAATCCAGCACAACTCTCCGGTGCTGGTGATCCGGAACGGCTACCACCACGGCTTTCACATCCTTGCGGTCAAGCAGCGCGCGATAATCCCGCGCTGTCACAATCTTTGCGCCCCAGGCCTCTTGCGCAGCCTGGTGGCGGCTGTCGTAAAGGTCCGCGGCGCCCACGCAAGCGCCGAGCTTGGCAATCCGCGCGGCATGAAGCAGATCGCAGCCACGCACTCCGGTTCCGATGCTCACGAACGGCACTACTTCGCCGCTTGTGGCGGCGTTGTCGAGTGCTGCTTGCCGCAGGACCTTCGGTGAACTGCCCTGGGCCGCAGCCGTGGCCGCTGCCCCCGCTACAACCGCACCCGTTCCCAGGCGCATAAATGCTCGCCGTGACATTGCAGGCATCTCCATGAGGGACTCCTTCGCGCGAGCGCAATTCTCGCTCCCAGCCCGCCATGCTGTCCACTCCATGATCCGCAACCGCCAACAATCAATCGTTTGTTTCTTTCTGCCTCTTACCGTCAAACCGGGCCTCGAAAGATTATGCTTGGGTGGGGTTCTTGCCAGCGGAGCCTCAGTGGGTTCCTCAGCACGCGGCATGTGGTTCCAGAAAGGCAGAAAGGTGAACATCTTGAATTTTGGCAATGCACTTCGTTTGCGTCTTGGTCTGATCACCTGCTTCACCCTTGTCGTAGCGGCGTCTTCTTCCCTTGCCTCTGCGCAGAAGCCGGACTTCGGCCCGAATGTCCTTATCTTCGATCCCGCGATGCCTTCGGCCTCCATCCAGCAGAGCATCGACAAGATCTATGCCGTCGAGCAGCACGCCGAGTTCGGCCCTGCGCGCTACGCCATTCTTTTCAAGCCGGGCGACTACAAGGTGGACGTTCCCGTGGGCTTCTATACGCAGGTCGCCGGTCTCGGCGCAACGCCTGACGCCGTAAACATCTCCGGCAATGTACACGCCGATGCCAGCCTGCCCCACAACAATGCCACCTGCACCTTCTGGCGCAGCGCCGAGGGCTTCTCCGTCTCTCCCGCCGGCGGCTCCATGCAGTGGGCTGTCTCCCAGGCCGTTCCCTTCCGCCGCATGCATGTCCGCGGCAATCTCGTTCTCCACCAGAGTCACGGATGGGCCAGCGGCGGATGGATCTCCGACAGCCTCATCGACGCCAATGTAGATGCCGGAACGCAGCAGCAGTGGATCTCCCGCAACACCGAATGGGCTTCCTGGACCGGCTCCAACTGGAACATGGTCTTTGTCGGCGTCAACAACCCCCCGGCCGGAGATTGGCCCAAGCCGCCTTACACCAAGGTGGCCCTCGCCCCCATCGTTCGCGAAAAGCCATTCCTGCAAGTCGATGCCGCCGGCCAATACAGCGTGCGTGTTCCCTCCCTCGCCTCTAACTCGACCGGTATTACCTGGCACTCGGGCGTCACTCCCGGCAGGTCGATTCCCATCTCGCACTTCTACATTGCCCACCCCGGCGTGGATACGGCGGCTACCATGAACGCCGCCCTGGCAAAAGGCAAGCACCTGCTCTTCACTCCCGGTAACTATGACCTCACCGAGCCATTGCGCGTCACCCGGCCCGACACGGTAGTTCTCGGCCTCGGCTTCGCCACCCTCCGCCCCGTGAATGGAACCGCGGCCATGATTACCGCCGATGCCGACGGGATCATCCTTGCCGGATTGCTCTTTGACGCCGGCGAGAAGGAGTCGCCCGTCCTTCTTCAAATCGGCTCGGCAGGCAGTCACGCATCCCACGCAGAGAATCCCATCTCGCTGCACGACATCTTCTTCCGCGTCGGCGGAGCAGGACCCGGCCGCGCCGGCACCAACCTTGAAATCAACAGCAACGACACCATCGTCGACCACACCTGGATCTGGCGGGCCGACCACGGCAAGGGCGCGGGATGGGAAAGCAACCCCAGCCGCAACGGTCTGGTTGTCAACGGCAACAACGTCACCGCATACGGACTTTTCGTCGAGCACCACCAACAGTTCCAGGTTCTCTGGAACGGCGACGCCGGCCGCACCTACTTCTACCAGTCAGAGATTCCCTACGACCCGCCCACTCAGGCCAGTTACACCAGCGCTCCCGGCGTCAACGGCTGGGCGTCCTACAAGGTGGCTGACTCCGTAACCAACCATCAGGCCTTCGGACTTGGCGTCTACAGCGTTTTCCGTCACCCCGATGTGGTTCTCAGCCGCGCCTTCGAGGTCCCCGTCAAACCCGGCGTGCGCTTCGAGCACATGATCACCGTTGCTCTCGACGACAAGGGTGAAATCACCAACGTCATCAACGACAAGGGAGGTCCCGCCCAGCCGCGCCAGCCCGGCAAGCCCATGACCACCCCCAAGGTGACCGTCTTCCCTGAGTAATTCGCAACATCCCGGGTGCCCCACCCTCGCCGCGTACTTGTATTTGCGGCTAGGGTGGGCAGCTAACTCTCTTCATGATCGGGTGCCGGGTGCCCCATCCTTTCCCGCGTATTTTGCGGGAAAGGATGGGAAACAAATACCCCTTATGATCGACCGGCCCAAAGAGCATCCGAAGCTCGCCAAGCCGAGCCGTCCATCCACCCCGCAAGTCCCTTCACCCTCCACTGTTTCCCCGAATTCCGGCATAACACGGCGCGCGCAGGCCGAATCATGGGAGAATGGTACGGAAGATTCCCATGACAAACACCGACCTCCCTGAAAATCTGCCCACCCTCGAAAACTCGCCTGAACCCGCCGCCGAAGCAATAGCCGCGCCTTCCGTCGAGCCCCCCGCTCCGGTCAGCGCCGCAGCAGAGCCCGAGCCCGAGCCCGAAGCCTCCTTCGCCGATCTGCTCAGCGCCTTTGAGCGCAGCCACTCGCACAAAGCCGATGACGGCCAGAAGCAGTTGCAGGGCACTGTCGTCTCCATCTCCGCCGATCAGGTCTTCCTCGACATCGGATACAAAACCGAGGGTGTTCTCGCCCGCTCTTCCTTCGAGAAGAATGCCGACGACGTCAAGGTCGGCGACACTTTCCCCGTCTCCGTCAAGGGCCGCAACGTCGAGCGTTACTACGAACTGACCCGCCACAAGGTCGCCCAGCCCAAAGACTGGTCGTCGCTCGAAGCCGCATTCGCCGACAAGACCGCCGTGGTTGCCACCGTCACCGGTGTCGTCAAGGGCGGCCTCACCGTCGACGTAGGCGTCCGCGGCTTCATGCCCGCCAGCCGCAGCGGCACCCGCGATGCCGCCGAGATGGAAAAGCTGGTTGGCACCGAAATCACCTGCCGCATCACCAAGCTCGATGTCACCGACGAAGACGTCGTCGTTGATCGCCGCGTGGTCCTCGAAGAACAGGCGCGCGAAGCCGCACAGGGCCGCTTCACTGCCATGAAGGAAGGCGATGTGCTTCCCGCCACCGTCCGCACCCTCATGCCCTACGGCGCGTTCGTCGATCTGGGCGGAGTTGATGGCCTCCTCCACGTCAGCGACATCTCCTGGAACCGCATCTCCAAGCCCGAAGATGTTCTCAGCGTCGGCCAGGAACTGCAGGTCCGCATCCTCAAGATCGATCCCGACACCAAAAAAATCTCGCTTGGCCTCAAGCAGTTGCAGCCCGAGCCGTGGGAAACCGCGCCGGAGCGATATCTTGCCGGCCAGCGCGTCAGCGGCACCGTCACCCGCCTCACCGACTTCGGCGCATTCGTCGAACTCGAAGCCGGAGTCGAGGGCCTCATCCACATCTCTGAAATGGCCTGGGGCAAAAAGGTCCGTCACCCGAGCGACCTGCTCAAGCAGGGCGATCAGGTAGACGCCGTCATTCTCGGCATCAAGCCTGAAGAGCGCCGCATCTCCCTCGGCCTCAAGCAGACCCTCGCCGATCCCTGGACCGAACTACCGCGCAACTTTCCTGTCGGTTCGCAGATCGAGGGGCCGGTCACCAAGATCATGGCCTTTGGAGCATTCGTGCAGATCGCCGAAGGCATCGAGGGCTTGGTCCACATCTCCGAGATCAGCGCCGACAAGCGCCTCAACCACCCCTCCGACGAGCTCCGTGTCGGTCAGGTAGTCAAGGCCCAGATTCTCGCCATCGATCCGGAAAAACGCCAGATCAAGCTCAGCATGAAGCAGCTTGTGCCCACCAGCATCGACGAGTACATCGCCGAGCACAAGGTCGGCGACCGGATCTCGGCCCGCGTCGTCGAAGCCTCTGCAAATTTCGTCCAGGTCGAACTGGGCGAAGGCATCCGCGCTGTTTGCCGTCTGCCCAAAGCACCGGCCCCAGCCGCTCCCGCCGCTGCAGCTACGGCCAAGGTCGATCTCGGCTCGCTTACTTCCATGCTCCAGAGCCGCTGGAAGGGCAACGCTCCATCCGCCTCTGCCGCTCCAGAACCGCTCGCCGCCGGACAGATCCGCAGCTTCAAGATCGTCAAACTCGACCCCGAAACCAAAAAGATCGAAGTCGAGCTGGCTTGATTCACCGTTGATCGCGCAGCGGAAATCGTGACGTAGCGTCGGCCTCCCGGCCGGCTGTAGCGTGGGTCTCCCGACCCACGCTACGGAAGCCCGCAGCGGATGAACGCCAACCGGAGCAAACGGATCCCCGCTGCACGCGCGATTGGATTGAAACATCGGCTTACTGCGGCAGCACTTCGATTCCCGTCACCGTCGCGTAGCCCTCCACCGGAACAAAGCTGAGCAGCAGCTTCCCCTGCGCATTCGGCTCCAGGCCCATCGCCTTGCGCACCACCACGTCCGACTGCCTCGCCTCTTTCGGCAGATTGAAGTTCTGCAGCAGAACCTTGCCGTTGCAGAAGACGTTGAAGACGTGGGCGATCTGCGCCCCTGAACCGCCGGAATCGGTCGTATTCCAGGCCCCGTGCCGCACCGCGAAATGCAGCAGAATGGTGTACTTGCCCGGCGGAGCCGGAATCGCATACGAAAAGTTTCCCCAGCGCTCCGACTCGTAAAGCTCCGGATCGTCGGTCCCGCTCACCGCCTGCGTATAACTGGCCATCTGGCCGCCTTCAAAGTAGTCGTCCGGGCTCCACCATTCGCTGTCGTTGCTGTAATAGGGTGTTTGCCGCGCCAGCACCCGCACCGGCCGCATGCGCCCGCTTACCCCGGGCAGGATCTCGATTGCCGACAGCATGGCTTGATTCCCGTTCACCCCGGCAAAGCTCAGGTGCACCTGCCCGTCCGCGCCGGGCGATATATCCGGAAAGTCCTTCACATCTGCGGCCGAGCCCGCTCCCGCGTCGGCAACCACATCCAGATGGCTCAACAGCGTCTTCCCATTCACGCTTACGCTCATGATGCGGCTGCCTTCGCCGCCTCCGCCGCCTGTTCCCGGCCCGTAAACCGTCTCCGCAAAGTGCAGTCGCAGCTCATAGATCCCCTTCTGCAAGGGAATGTCATAGCGGAACTCCCCTTGCCGGCTGGTGCGGTAAAGATCCGGATCCTGTGTGCGCGCAATTCGCCAGGCGCTGCTCTTTACAGCCGTACCGCCTGAATACCATCTATCCGCGCTCCACAGCTTGCCAGCGTGGTCCACAAAGCCTCGGCTCTCCCCGGCCAGTATGCGAATTTCATCCCCGGCCGGAGGACCCAAAAGCGGCGCGGGCGTCGCGGCTCCCTTTGCCACCGCCGCTGCCGTTGAAGACTCCGCCGCAGGTCGCTTCGGAGCCAGGCGCCAATATCCCAGGCCGCCCAACAAGGCCAAAATCAGAATCGTCCCCGCTATCCAGCGCCGGTCTTTCGCGATCCGGCGCAACGCATTCGCAGCGGAAAGCTCAACCGCAGCCCCCGGCAGAGCGGCAACCGGATTCGCCGCGCTCGCAGAAACAAACTCGGGCACATATTGCCCAATCGGGATCACAATCCGCAGCGTGTGTGCAGCGCCTTCGCTCGCGTAATACTGGGCCAGCCTCTTGCGCAGCCGGTTCGCCTCCACGCGCACAATCGAGTTCGAATCCTGATCGAACGACGAGCCGCGGTGAAAGACCTCCACCCCGATCGAATACTCTTTGATTTGCCCGGCTTCTCCGGCAAAGAGCTTCTCGCACAAATACGACAGCAGGTGCGCGAGCGTGGGCGCGCGCGAAAAACTCCCCGACTGCAGCACAGCGTTCAGTTCAGCGCGCTGCTCTTCGCACTTCGCGCTTGCCGGGAGTTTCGAAATGGGGCCAGCTGCTGCCATTCTGCGGTTCCCCAACCGATTGTAATTCTAGCGTTCTGTCTCTTGCGCTGCGCGTTTTAACCGTGTCGCTGGTGCCTGCCGCGCCCATGTAACGCCGTGTAACCCCTCTGCCGGCGCCACGCGAAAGTCTTTCAGTCGCCCGAGATCCCCATCGCAAGTATCTGATAAGAATCCAGCCACTCTCAACAAGGACCGCATGTAACCCCTGCTCACTGAAACGGTAACAGGAATAGCGTTGCGGCGCGGCGCTGGGCATTCTCTACTGAATGCGAAACAGAGATCCGATCGATGGTGCGCCAGCGCAAAAGAAGCAGTTCTAAAATGCAGCGCACGCAATTACGAAAACAGATCGGGTCTCGCCGGGGGGTGGAAAGATGAAAAAGCTGAACAAGATTGGAATCATTCTCGTGGGAACATTGCTGGGCCTCTTTGCCACGGCCTATGCGAGTGCGGAGCCTGAAGGTGCCGGCTCCCCGACAGACAAACTGAGTGCCGCCAAAACGGCTGAAATGAAGGGCGACCTTGCGCGCCTTCACAAGAACTTCGACGCCGCCATCTACGACTATCAGACCGCGTTGCGCGCTGACTCCACCAACGTGGGCATCTACAACAAGCTCGGCATCACCGAGTTGCAACTCCACGAGCACGGCCTGGCGCGCAAATACTTCAAGCAGGCTTTGAAGTACGATCCGCGAAATGCCTCAGCCCTCAACAACCTGGGCGCGGTCTCATACCTCGACCGCAAGTACAATCCGGCCATCCGCTATTACAAGCAGGCGCTTGCCCTCGACGAAACCAACGCCGCTTACCACCTCAACATCGCGGAAGCCTGGATCAGCCTCAACCAGATCGATCGCGGCATGACGGAGTATGCTCGCGCGCTGGAACTGAACGCCGACATCCTGACCGAAAGCGAAGATGGTTTGGTGGCGCAGGTCAAGACGCCCGAGCAGCGCGCCCGCATCGACTATTTCATCGCCAAGGCATACGCCAAGCGCGGCAACATCGAAGGAGCCTTCGAATACCTGCAGCGCTCCAAGGAAGGCCACTTCCCAGACCTCGCCCGCGTTTACACCGATCAGGAGTTTGCTCCGCTCTGGCCGGACCCGCGCCTGGCCAAGATCGTCAAAAGACCGTCCTAGTTGCACAGCTGCATCACCTACGCCCCGCCGTGCCCGCCACGGTGGGGCGTTTTTTCCCGTGCCGAGAGCGCAATAAAAAAGCCCCGGGGCGGCAACGCCCTGGGGCTTTCTGTCCAACCGTCCTTCCTGCGATAAAGGTGGCCAAGCAATCGTACCAATGAAGATCCGGATCAATAAGCCGCAGTGCTCGGGATCGTCTCAGCCAATCGCGCGCGGTGTCGCCGCATCCCAGATCAGCGCATCCACGTAATACTGGTTCAGCTTCTGCTGGTTCAGCCCATACTTGTTCCCCAGCGCGATGCATTCCTTTACCATATTGCGCTCGTGCATCTCCACCCAGGTCAAAAGGCTGCGTTCCGTATTCTCCGTGCCCAGAAGCGCCTGGCGGATCTCTGAACGCAGCGGCAGTTCGGAGGCAAGTGCATCCATCGGGTAGCGCAGCATCGCGGGAAGCAGGCTCAGCATCCCCAGCAGGTATTGCTCACCCGGATCCAGATTGTTTGGCAGCGCCGCCAGTTCGCAGAAACGCCCTCTCACCAGCGCCATGTGCAGAACTTCGTTCGGCTGATCCGCGTTGAACTCCCGCAGAATCGCCAGATTCGCAATCCGCCGGAAGGTCGTCTCGCCCAGAATCAAAATCGCCGATTCAATCGACGTCACTTCCTGCCGGATTGCGCAGATGGGCGAATTCACCAGCCGCAGCAGTCGCAGCACCAGCGAAGCGTCGCGCATCACCAGTGGGGCAATCTTCCGGATGTTCAGCGGTTCGCTCTGTAGCTGGCGCAGAATCTCGAAGTGAAACAGCCGGTTCGCTGGAACCCTCGCGGTCAGAATCAACTCCGGATAGCAGAAGTAGAAGCCTTGAAAGAAGGTGAACCCTTCCGCCTTAGCCTTGCTGTGCAACTCCTGTGTATCCACTTTCGTGGCCACCAGCGCCACTTCTTTGCCCGCGACGCACTCGCGGAGATGCTTGAATCCCGCCTCGTTGAAGCGTGAAATGTCGATCTTGATATACGACACCAGGTCCAGCAAAGGGTGCGGCTCCGCGTCGCAGATGCAATCCGCCAGCGCCAGTTGGAATCCAGCCGCCTTCAAAGCATGGCACGCCTCCAACAGGTGGGTCGAAATCTTCAGATTCTCCGATATCTCAAGTACCGTCGTCTCCGGTGGCAGCACCGCCACCAGTTGTTCGCTCAGTACCTCTGAGGTGCATCGCATGAATGCTCGAACGCCACCGGTCAGGCGATCCAGCCCCAGCAAAACCATGTCGTCCAGAATCGTCCGGGCGGCGTCCCGGCCTTTGGGCCCGACGATGCCGTCGGCCGCCGTATCGAAGAGGAGCGCATATCCGTGCACCTGGTTGGCTACGTCGAGGATCGGCTGCCGCGCAATGAAGCGCGTATCGTTCGATGACTCGTGCAGGTTGGCTTCAGTGCTCATTCCAGGTGCGTCTCTCTCTCTACGCGGCTATCCATTAACACTCTAACCGGTGCAAGGGCCTTTTGACTGCACCAATTTGTCGCCTTTGCGCAGGCATTCAACGGCACTGAGCGCATTTTTCACCGACGCTCCTGCGGCCACCCACATCCTTCGCCTCGCGACCAAGCGAATGGGGGCATCGTTCGGCCTCTGCAACCTTCCAGCTGCTTGTCGTTGGCGCTCCAGCTTCGGCCTTGGCCTCTTGCCGGAGCTGCCTTCGACGCCCTTCGATTGTTGCTATTCCACCTCGCCTACAAACACTCCAAACGGGCCAAGCTCAATCTCGCTCAGCGAAGCGGGATCCTTGCTTCCCGGAGTCTTCAGCAGGGTTTTCACTTTGCCGGCCGCTCCAAGGTTCACGGTCTGTGGTTCAGCCGTAAAATTCACGCTGACCACCACCGCTGGCGAACCGGCAGCCTTCCGCTCCCAGCTCAGAACCTTCGTGTTCGCGGTATCGAGCATCTCATTATCGCCATTCGCAAAAGCCGGAACGGCCTTCTTGAGATGAATCAGGTTCCGGTACCAGGCCAGCAGCGATGTCGGATCGGTTTCTTCCGCCTTCACATTGGCCGTGCTGGCCGACGCAGGCACCGGCAGCCAGGGCGTCGCCGAGGTCGGGGTAAAGCCGGCGTTTGCCGAACTGTCCCACTGCATCGGAGTGCGCTCGCCGTCGCGGCCCTTTTCTTTCGGCCAGCCCGTGACGCCAACCGGATCCTTCACATCTTCTTTCCGTGTCGGAGGAGTTGTCTTCATCCCGATCTCGTCGCCGTAGTAAAACAGCGACGTTCCCCGGCTCGTAAACAAAATCGTCGAAAGCACGCGCTGAATGTCGGTGTCGTGAACCCCGTCGCCATAGCGGGCGTCGATCCGCGGGTTGTCGTGGTTGTCAAACAGCAGCAGCGGAACATGCCCGTTCAGCCCGGTCTCGGCATCCACCAGCTTGGCCCGGAAGGTCGCCACGTCCAGCTTGTTGATGAACGCCACCTGCGTGTCCATCGGCAAATGAAACTCGGGATGCTCCGCCGGTCCATATTGCTTGGCAAGCTCGGCGATATTCGGCAGATACGTCTCCCCGATCAGTACCCGCGTCCCCGGAAAAGCCGCCGCGCCGAATTTATCGGAATACGCGCGCATCTCCTGCATCACCGGATGCGTTCCCGGCAGATTGTCCGTCTTTGAGCCGTCGGTCTCCTGCTCGCCGAACGCGTTAATCACCGGCTTGCCATCCTTGTCCTTCACAATCGGCTCGTCGGCCAGCGTCGGGTCTTCAAACAGCGTAGTGATCGCGTCGAACCGGAAGCCGGCAACTCCGCGTTTGAACCAGAAGCCCATCACATCTTTGAAAGCTTCATGGATCTTCGGATTGTCCCAGTTCACGTCCGGCTGTTGGACATAAAACTTGTGATAGTAGTACTGGCGCGTCTTTTCGTCCCACTGCCAGGCCGAATGGCCAAAGCCCGACTGCCAGTTATTCGGTGGCTGTCCTTTGTCCGTTGCGGTCTCGCCCTTGCCGTCCCGCCACATATACCAGTCGCGATACGGATTGGTCCGCGAAGAACGCGATTCCAAAAACCACTTGTGCTGGTCCGAGGTATGGTTCATCACCATATCCATCATGATCCGGATATGCCGCTTCGCCGCTTCCGCCACCAGCCGGTCGAAATCCGCCAGCGTCCCATATTGCGGATCGATCGCCTCGTAGTCGCTGATGTCATATCCGAAGTCCGCCTGCGGAGACGGATAACAAGGCGTCAGCCAGATCGCGTCCACACCCAGTTCCTTCAGGTAATCCAGCCGCTGCGTAATGCCATTCAGGTCGCCGATGCCGTCCCCATTCGAATCCTGAAAGCTGCGCGGATAGATCTCGTAAATCACGGCGTTCTTCCACCAGTCCTGCGCGGATGCCGTGACCGCCGGCGTCGCCGTCGCGGTTGGCGTTTGCCCTCCCGCAGACAGCAATGCGGCCCCTAGAAACAGGGCGGCAGATGCAGCCGCGAAGGTGCTCTTCTTGTGATTGGTCCAGTGCATTGCGGTTCTCCTCGTCTGCATCCGCTACTCGTGGAATTTGGCAACGGTGTGACCCGGAAAACTTAACATATTTAGCCGGTCTTCGCAGTGCTTTTCTCTACAACACATTCATCGCCTCAAGCCACGTCCACGCTCAATTCTTCTTCCCCAGATGTTTGGAAACGTCTACTTCCATGCCGCCCAGCTCCACGCCGAAATCCGGCTTCTCTCGCGTGCCGCGAATATGAATCGCAATCGCCGTCCCCGCTCCCTGTTTGCGGAATAGCCGGTCCACCGGCTTCAGCAGCAATCCCTTCCAGCCGCCCACCATCTGCGACACTGTCGCCTGCATCTTCGCTGTCCCAGCAAAGCCGAGTGTGCCTCCGTCGAATCCATAAGTTCCGTGGAGCTGGATCTCCGCTCCCGGTACGGAGTAATCAAGACCCGGCAGCCTCAGCGAAGCATTCGCCACGTGGAAGTCCCCCTGCATCTGCGACCGCACCGCCAGCGGGTCCTCATTCTTCACGCTACTCGGCCGTCCCTGGGCTCGCAGGCTCAATTGCTCAATTCCCTTCTGGATCTGCTCGCTGCTGAAGCGCGCCTGTTCCAGCGTGAAATTCCCATCCAGCCGCAACCGCTGGTGAACCGGCACAGGCCCCGGCGGAATATGCAGCGCGGCCTTGAACGTCACTGCCCCCGTCAGCAGCGGAGTCCCGGAGTGGCTGGTCAACTTTAGGAACTCCTCCACCGGCGCACCCTTCGCGTCCACGTCCAGTGCGATGTCGTGTCCGCCCGCGTGCGTCGCATCCGCGGCCACGCGCACAATCTCCCCATGTGTCCTGAACCGCGCTCGCCCCAACTGCGCGTCTACCGCATCCAGCCGGGTGTCTCCGTTGGTCACATCCACGCGGGCGTTGAAGCTGGTCCGCAGCTCCAGCGCCGTTCCGAAGTGCGTCAGTCTGAAATCGGGCGTCGCAGTCACGCCGGTCACTGAAAGGTCCCGCAGCGTGCCCTGGTAGTGGCCGCTCGCGTCCATCTTTCCCGCAATCCCTTTGAACACCCCCAGGTCTCCATGCGCGAGCGTGAAATCTCCGCTCACCACCGATTCCCCTGGATCCTCCACCTTCCAGGGCCCAAAGCTCCCTTGCGTATGCACGGCCCCCTGCGGCCTCGGAATCGTCAAGTCTCCATCGAACCGCACCGCCGAACCAGAGGAATAACCGTCCAGTCTCAAACGCGTAATCGCATACACCTGCGGCAACTTGCCTGGCTTGCTAGTCTCCAGCGTCAGATTCACCCGCTTGCACTCGATCCGGTCCACTGAAAACCCCTGCGCCCGCGCCCCCGCCGCGCTCCCGGCCCCGGGCTTTGCTTCCATATGCGAAAAGTGCGATTGCGGCGGCAGATCGACGTTCAGTCCGTTCACTTCGATCAGCGCAATGTGCACCGTCCTTCCTGCCTGGTAACGCAGAGGAACATGAAAGCGAAACTCGTCCAGTTGAATCAATGGGCGAACGGGAACGGCGGTTGCCGTTTCTTCCGTGGCAGGAGCGCCAGTCCCATCCATCCCCGTCCGCTCAGTCCCAACCGGAACCCCTGCGCGTGGTTTGGCGTTGCCCTGCGCGGTCGCGGGAACCGCAATGCCCTGCACTTCGGCAGGCGGCCAGATGCGCAGTCCTTTTCCCACTGCCCACACGCCCCACTCGCCGCGCAGGCTGTTTCCCAGCGAAAGATGAAAGCTGTCCAGTTCCACGCGCGCATGGAAACGCTCTCCAAGGCCCTCCACAATCCGCGCGCGAAGATACGGCTCGGCCCGGTGCGCCAGCCAGGCAGCGACGCCGCCTGTAGCCGCAACAACGAGCAGCAACGCCCCGCCTGCCGCCAGCGCCCAGCGTCGCCGCCTGCTCAAACGTATGCGGTGTCGCCTTTGATCCGCGCCTTCGTTTCTTGCCGATTGCATTCCCAACCTCATGATCTTGCTCGCACCTGCACCACGCTCTTGATCGGGCAAGCAAAACCGGGTGCCCCACCCTCGCCGCGTTCTTGTCTTTGCGGCTAGGGTGGGAAAGACCAAATCCTGAACTGCCGATCAATAGCTTCTCAGACCGCTGCCATCTACGTAGCGTCGCGTCACCGCTCCAGTTTTCTCAATACAAGGTAAATGACGTAGACTTCTCTCCACAGATGCAACCTCACATCGAAAACCTCGTAAAGCTGCAAGCGGTAGAGATTGAACGCACCCGGCTCACTCAGGTGCTCAACGCGCTTCCCGCCGAGATCTCCCAGGCCGAGGCAGCTTTGGCCGCTGCTCAGCGCCAGGTAACGGATGCCACCAACTCCCTCGCTGGTGAAGAGACTCTGCGCGCCAGGCTTGATCGCGAAATTTCCACGCATCGCCAAAAGGCCGTCAAACTCCGCGGACAGTTGGATTCCGTAACCACCCAGGCCCAGGCCACTGCTATCGATCACGAGATCACCTTCGCCCAAGGGGAGGCCGAGCGCCTGGAGAACGACGAGTTCGCCAGCCTCGAGCGCACCGAGACGCAGGAAGCCGCGCTCACCGCGGCCCGCAGCCAGGTTGAGCGCCGCACCGTCGCTCTCGACCAGACCCGTGCCGGCGTCGCCAGCCGCAAGCAGGAGTACACCCGCAATCTGGCCGACCTCGCCCTCCAGCGCGAAACCCTCCGCAAAGCGCTTCCCGACGATCTCCTCGCCCGCTTCGACCGTCTCTGTGCAACGCGTGGCACCGGCCTTGCCGAAGCCCATGAACAGCGCTGCAGTGGTTGCCGCATGGGCGTCCGCCCGCAGACCTGGAACCAGCTTCGCGAAGGCGAACTGCTCACCTGCGACAGTTGCGGCAGGCTGCTTTACTGGGATCCCTCGCTGGCCCCTCGTTCGGAAAAATAGCCGCTCGCTCCCCGCTCCCTGCTAACCTTTTTCCAGCGAACTTCTAGAGCATTTTGGCTTTTGCTATAGACCACCGTGCCCCATCCTTTCCGCGTTTTTCTGCGGAAGGGGTGGGAAGCCAATCACAATTCCGGTCTACACCATTCCAAGAATGCTCTAACCAAGTCGAAGATTTGAAACGGCACGGCTTTACAGGCGGCGGAAAAACTCGATTCAGGGTGGCTTTGTAACAGGGCATGGCTTTAGCCGTGCCGATAAAGCCAATCAAATGAGCCGGGCTTTAGCCCCTGCTAAAGCTCATTCCAGCTCTTAACTCG
>Ga0181517_10000749_pt1 | contig 41016 bp, 35 predicted proteins | sample PEATcosm2014_Bin_31_FD_119748 | JGI IMG/M metagenome (GOLD analysis project Ga0181517, IMG submission 119748) | Peatland microbial communities from MTU Mesocosm Facility, Houghton, MI, USA - PEATcosm2014_Bin01_30_metaG | ecosystem: Environmental > Terrestrial > Soil > Wetlands > Peat | place... | reverse complement strand
CAGCGCAGCGTTCACGATCTCGTACTCGTGCTGACCCGTGCGGGCTGCGAACACCCTCGAGGCGCGCAAGACGTCCTCATCGAGATAAACGGTGGTCTTGCGTCGAGCCATCGCCATGAGCCCATTCTGACGGCTTCACGGCTATACGTCAATACGGCTGGGCCCCGTCGAGCGAGCAAAGGCCGCGGTCAGGACGGCGGGGAGGGGGGCGAGAGGCGGGGACTCAGCGCTTTCCAGCTGCGGCCCCCGTCGTCTGTCTCCACAAGGTAGCTGGCGCCTTCGCCGAACTGGTTGGGAGCGGTGGAAGCCCACCCCGTCCCAACGGTGAGGAAGTCGAGGTCCACCCCGACGTAGGGGAAGGCGGACAGCATCGACCAGGTGCTTCCCCCGTCGCCGGTGACATAGAGGTCGGGAGCGGCGGCGGTGGTGCCGTGGGAAGAGAACATGGACAGCCAGCCGTGGTGCGAGTCCACGAAGTCGCAGCTGAACGCCGGCCCGAACCGGAGTAGCGGAGCGACCACGTCTGCCCGCCGTCGGTGGTGGCGAAAAGTCCCACGCTGACGGGCGACTCCCCCGGATCCTCGGTGAGCAAGGTGCCGTCCTCCGCCGAGGTGAAGGTGGGAGGGGAGGACTTCTCCCCCCAGGGGCTTCCCGGGATGGGCGCGAGCGGCTGGTACGTCCAGCTGAGCCCTCCGTCGTGGCTGACGTAAAGGGGTGGCGGGCCGCTCGAGCAGGTCCCGGTCAGCCAGCCGGTGGTGGCGCTGATGAAGGCTGCGGTGAGCTGGACGCAGCCGACCGGGGGCGGTCCCTTCTGCCGAGCGTCCGCCGGGCCCGTCGTGCCGACGACGGCGATCTGGCTCCAGCGGGCGCCGCCATCCACGGTGTCGTAGAGCGCGGTGCCGGTGACCCCGGGGTCGTCCTGGAGCTGGGAGAACCAGCCATGGAGAGGATCCACGAAGTCGAGCGCCCCGACGAGCCCGGGGGAGAAGCCGAGCACCGCGAAGCTTCCCGCGGCGCTCCAGGTGGCGCCCCCGTCGCTGGTCGACCACGACTGGATCGTGGTCTGCCCGTTGGCGTTGACAGGGACGGTCAGCGCCTGCGCCGTCTCGGCGTCGACGTACGAAACGGCGATGACCGTCTCCGGCGTGAGCGGTGAGGCAACGCTCCAGCGCAGCACCCCCTGGGTGGTATGGAGGACCGCCGCGTCGTCGATGCGCTGAGCCCACCCGGTGGTGCGGCTGAACATGCGCAGATTTCCGATGGCGTCGGCGGGGGTTTGGGCCGGGATGGGGGCGGATGCCCTCGTCACGGGTGTGGGTGCAGCCGGCGGCTGCCCGTGGAGGGCGAGGGCACTCCAGGCTCCGGACACCGCCAGCACGAGTGCCAGACCGATGGCCAGGGGCAGCCGCGATCTGCGTTTGACCGGGGTTTCGACGCCCGAGGAGACGGCTGCCGACGGTGCCGCGCCGGGCGGGCTCCAGCCCCCGCTCGGGAAGCCCGTCCGGCCGCTCCGCTCTCGCCTCAGCCGCCGGACCGGATGCAGCGCGTCATCAGGGCGAGGCGCCTGATCACTCTCCATCTCACCAGACTAGCTGATGGGTTCTCATCCCGCTGCGGGAGTTCACGCTGATGAGCGCCGCTCCGGCATTGCAGCCGCAGTACTCGCGGATCGCAAACCGCGTGGGCACCAGGTGGAGGCCGGTCGCGGGCCCATGCCCCGCGATGATGTCGAGGAGTGTCGTGCCAGCAATGCGCCCCGCCCCTTCACAACGGCGAAGGTGATCGTCGGTGACAATCCCGCGAGAGAGTCCGAAGCCTTCAGCTGGGCGAAGGTCGAGGAGCTTGTTCGGCGGTGGGCCGACGAAGTCAAGCGCGACGTCGACACGCCCGACCTCTGGGCCGACCTTGAACGTGACGGGGAGATCCTCACCGGGGCTCGCTTCGTTGATGTCGACAACACGCCATTCACATTGGATGAGCAAGCTGAGATAGCCGTGCGGCTCCGAGAGATTATCGAGTTCGCGAAGACACCTGCGCGCTGTCCAGTGCGCAGGTGGTGGAGTTTGAGGCGAAGTTCGACGCCGCCAAAACAGCCGCTGGTCGCATCGGCCGGAAAGATTGGTTGCTTCTGTTCTTCGGCGTCATGTTTACCGTGATCGTCGGGAGTCTTCTGCCCCCAGAGGCGGTAGCGGACGAAGCTGGGTCGCCAGTGCTCCTCGAGGATGGTCCGCTGGATTCGCTCCGCGCAGCCGTTGGTCTGGGGCCGACCGGCGCGGATAAAGCGCTGCTGCGCGCTGGTGGCCTGGACTGCCCGGCGGAACTCCTGGGAGCGAAACTCTGAGCCAGTTTCATGAACGTTCACACCAGGGCCTTACGGCGAAGGAGGCTCTGACAGCTCTGCCCACCCATCGAGCGGCAGAGCCGGCGCTGATTCATATGCAGGCGCGGAGCCGACCCGCCCGCCCAGTAACGCGAGCGACAGGTTGGCGGCGGACGATACACCACGCGTCCTCGGACGCTGGACAGAGCAGGGTCGCGGAGGCGGCCGCCAGGACGGAGGACGGCAGTGGCGGCGGCTCCGAAGGGACGATGTCGCGCGGCGGCGAGCCGTCTCCCCCCCTTCCCGCTCCGCGGCCGTGTCTGGCTGATCGGGCCCCTCGCCCTGTACTCCGTTCTCCGCATCCCCTCGTTCCTCGAGCCCCACTGGTACACGGACGAGGCCGGCTACGTCACGACGGCTCGTGCGCTCCTCGAGGGCAAGGTCCTCTACTCCCAGATCTGGACCAACAAGCCGCCCCTTCAGATCTGGACGGTCGCCGCCGTCATCCGCTTCCTCGGAACCAGCGAAGCGGCCCTCCACACCCTCACCTTCCTGACCGGCGTGCTCACCCTGCTGGCCATCGCCTACGCCGGGGACCGCCTCCTCGGCCGCCGGCGCGCCGTGGTCGCCCTGGTCCTCGCCGCGGTCATGCTCGGCACCCCCCTGCTCGACGCCGAGCTGATCCTCCCCGAGAGCCTGCTCATCGCCCCCATGGCTTGGGCGGGGGCGCTCTTACTCACCCGGGTCGCCGCCCCGGACACCCGCCGATGGCCGCTCTGGCCGGTCGCGGTCGGCGCGCTGGCGGCGGTGGGGATTGCCTACCAGCAGACGGCGCTTGCCGATGCCTGCGCCTTCGGCCTGATCCTGGCGACTGCGGGTCGGGCCAGCTGGCGCCGGGTCGCGTTGTACGTCGCCACCGTTGCCTGCCTCACCGTGGCCTGGCTGATCCTCGCCATCGTCAGCGCGGGAGGGGGGAAGGTCGCCTACGCCCTGGTCGGATACTGGGTCCCGTGCATCCAGGCGCAGGTACTGGGTGCCGGTCATTGGAGCCTGCCGATCCCGATCCCGATCAGCGCCGTCTTTGCGCTCGTCGTGCTGGCCGTGGTCGTGTCCGGGGCCTGGCTGCGCCGCCGGGACCGCGAGATCTGCTGGGCTCTCTGGGTCTGGGCCGCAGTGGCCCTCCTCGTGCCGGCAGTGGCCGGGGAGCCCTATCCCCATTACCTGCTGCCCTCGCTGGTCCCGACCGCACTGGCCGTCAGCAGCCTTGGCGTGAGCCTGCGGCTGCCGGCCGGAGCCCCGAGCTCGCGGCGCCTCGCCGACGCCGGTCTCATCGCCGCCGCCGGCCTCGCCCTGGTGGGAGCCGCCCCGACCGGCCTGGACTGGTCCCCGGTCTTGGCGGTTGGCAATCACAACCTCGCCACCTACTACGCCGGTGCCTTCGCGACGCTGACCCGCGGGCAGTCACTCACGTCCTATCAGGATCAGTTCGACTACCGGGTCTCCGAGGACCGTGCGGTGGCGGTGTGGGTCAAGGCTCACGGGCTGGACGGCAGCTCGGCGGTGGTCTGGTCGGCGGACGCCTGGCTCTATGAGCTAAACGATCTCCAGCTGCTCCTACCGACGCCACCCATCTACAACGACGAGGTCCTCCTCGGCAACGACGGGCCGGTGGCTCAGAAGGTCGCCGACCTCGATCCGGAGATTGTCATCACCGAGGGCTCGGCCAGGCGGGCCGACCCGGAGATCAACTCGGTTCTGAACGACGCCTATCAGGAGGTCGGCGAGTCGGGCTCGGAGATCGTCTGGCTGCGCGATGACATGGTCGCCTCTGTGATGGACCCCTCCGGAATCGGCTGACTGTCTTGCGCGAGCCTCGCGCCCCGAGGCCGACCCCGAAGCGCTATCCGGACTGGTGGCTATCCAGGATGAGATCCCAACCCGACCGGTGGCCGAGCCAGCCGTGTCCATAAGTCCCTCGGTGATCGCTCAAAGATCATCTGCCATCAGGGCGGTGGCGGCTCGCCTTCCGGCTCCACGCGGCCACCACGGAGCACGCACCGATGATGCGCCGAGCACCGCCAGTTCCCGTGCTCGTTGAGCAATGAAAGCTTCATGAACGTTAACACCAGGACCTGACGACGAAGGAGGCTCTGACCACTCTGCCCGTCCATCGAGCGGGCCCGCGCCGGCGCGATTCATATGCAGGCCGGGAGCCGACCCGCCCGCCCGGTAACGTGGGCGAAAGGTTGGCGGCGGACGATATCGCGATCCGACAGCAGACTGGACGACAGGAGCACAGGCTTGTACTTTCGTTATCTCGGACGCGAACTCCGGCGCCGCGCGCGCTCCGCCGCCCTGGTGGCCATCGGCCTCGCCCTCGGGGTGGGCCTCGTCGTCACCGTCACGTCGTACGCCTCTGGCATCAAGGACGCCCAGGGCCAGGTGCTCTCCTCTCTCTATGGAGTGGGCACCGACCTCACCGTCACCAAGCCGGCGACCGCCGGAACTGGGGGCGGGTTCCGCTTCAGCGGCACTCCGCCGAGCAGCGCCCAGGCGGGACAGAGCTTCGCCCAGGACAACCTGACCTCTGCTGGTGGCCTGACCACCATCGCCGCCAGCGACGTGAGCTCGATCTCGAACCTCAAGGGCGTCGCCGGCGCGACCGGCGCGCTGGCGCTCAACTCCGTCCACATCACCGGGACCTTCAGCGGCTTCGGCCCGGGAGCCAGCGCCACCCCGACGCCCACGCCCACGCCCACGGCGACAGCCTCGGCCAGCCCCAGCTCCTCCGGCAGCGGGTTCGGAATCTCCACCTTCAGCGTGGATGGGATCGACCCCAGCGAGCCGGGCCTGGGCCTGCTCAGCGGGCCCAACATCTCCTCGGGGGCGTCGGTGGTCAGCCAATGGTTCACCGACGTCCAGTCGGGGGGTAGCTCGGACCAGACCCTCGCCCTGGTGAGCAGCGCGTACGCCAAGCAGAACTCGCTCAAGGCCGGTTCCACCATCAGCATCTCCAGCACCACCTTCACGGTGCTCGGGGTGATCTCGGTCACCGAAACCGACGGGGCGGACATCTACATTCCCCTGAGCGAGGCCCAGTCGCTGACCGGCGACAGCAATGACGTCAACACCATCTACGTCACCGCCGACACAGCCAACGACATCTCGGCGGTGCAGACCGAGATCCAGAAGGCGCTTCCGTCGGTCACTGTGACGAGCGCCTCGAATGAGGCCAGCAACATCTCGGGCTCGCTCAGCACCGCCTCCAACCTGGCCAACTCGTTGGGGCTCGGGCTCTCCATCGCCGTGCTGCTGGCCGCCTTCGTCCTGGCGGTGCTGCTCACCATCGCCTCAGTCACCCGCCGGGTGCGGGAGTTCGGGACCCTCAAGGCGATCGGCTGGCACAGCCGCCGGATCGTCGGCCAGGTGATGGGTGAGACGCTGGTCCAGGGCATCGTGGGCGGGGCGGTCGGCATCGGGCTCGGCGTGCTCGGGGCCTTCGTGGTCACCAAGATCTCGGGGCCACTGACGGCCACGGTCGGGGCGACCGGGCTGGGCAGCTCGGCTCCCTCGGGCGTCAGCGGCGGGGGCGGTTTCCCAGGCGGTGGCGGCGGCGGCTTCTTCGGAGGCTCCTCTCCCGGGGCATTCTCGAGCGCTCCTGCCGGATTCGCGCGCACCTTCGCCACGGGCAACCACACCGTGACCCTGCATCCGACCGCTCCGCTCAGCCTCGAGGTGATCGTCGTGGCGGTTGGTCTGGCCATCGTGGGGGCGATCATCGCCGGAGCCATCGGCGGCTGGCGAGCCGCCCGCCTGCAGCCCGCCGTCGCCCTCCGGCGCACCGAATAGGGTGGGCGGCGACGTGCCGAGTAGTCCGCTGACCCTGATCACACCCGTGACACCTTCGGCCCTGGCCGCAGCGCCGGCCCCCGCCATGCCTCCGGCTCCAACCGGAGCCCAGGATGCCCCCTACGTGGAGACCCGTCATGTATGAACTCAAGAAGCTCTCTCGGGTTTACCCCAAGGGAAGAGGCAAGGTCGCCGCCCTGAACGGTGTGGACCTCGACATCCCGGACGGCGAGTTCATGACCGTCCAGGGGCTGACTGGGCATGGCAAGACCACCTTCCTGCTCATGCTCGGCGCCCTGGACAAGCCGACCTCCGGGAAGATCATCTTCGACGGCAAGGACCTGGGGGCGATGCCCGAGTCCCAGCTCGTCGATGTGCGCGCCCAGAACTTCGGATTCATCTTCCAGAACTACAACCTGCTGCCCACCCTCACCGCCGAGGAGAACGTCGAGGCGGCCCTGGTACCGCTCGGCATCCCGACCGCGGAGCGGCGCTCCCGCTCGGTGGCCGCCCTCACCGAGGTGGGGCTGGGCGACCGCGTCGGCCACTTCCCGTCGGAGATGTCGGGTGGCGAGCAGCAGCGGGTCGCCATCGCCCGAGCGCTCGTCAAGGAACCAAAGGTGATCCTCGCCGACGAGCCGACCGGCAATCTCGACGAGGTGACCAGCCTGGAGATCGTCGGGCTGATGGAGAAACTCTGGAAGCAGCGCGGCATGACCCTCGTCTTGGTCACCCACGACACCAAGGTGGCGCGCCGGGCTCCGCGCACCGCGGTCATCACCAAGGGCAAGCTCACCATGCGGGATAACCGAGCCCCCAACGTCACCGGCGCGGGCCCGACCATGGCGGCCAGGCCGAGCGTCTGACCCCGCCGCGCTGAGCCACCACCGACCCGATACTGCAGGCCAGGGCTGGCCCGGAACAACGCTGGATCAGCGAGGTCAGTCACCTTTCCGGCCGCTCGCCAACGATCCTCGGCTGGTCATCACTGCCTTTGGTCGGCGCCGAGAGCCTGGCTATCCTGAGTGCCTCGGCGGCGTGACGATCCGCCCGTAGCGACGCCCGCGCGACCAGCTCGCTCGCGAAGACACGTAGAGGTTGTTCCGTACCGACAGCGACACGCGAGCACCTCATCGGTCCTACTACCCGCCCTATTGCTTCCGGAGCTGCTACTGATCCTTGAAGCAAGTGCTGACCTGAAGCACGGGTGGCGAAGCAAGTGGACCAAGCGAGTTCAAGAAGGCCCATGCGAACGTTGTCCAGCCAGCTCGATGAGCTGTTGCGGATAATGGAGCGCGCTTCACGAACATTCAGCGTTCGAGTGCCTCCTCACACTGGTTGGCTTCCGTGGCGGAGGATAACAGTGCGGAAAGCTGACGGAGCTGCTCCCCTTTGAGCCCACTGCGCTGCAGGGCCATCGACAGCCCATCGGCAAGGGTGCTTCGGGCTTTCATACCCGCTGCCGTCAGGGTGAGCGCTCGAACACGGCGATCATGGGCGTCCGTTCTTGAGGCAACGAATCCCCGTTCTCGCAGTCGGTCAGCGAGGAACGTGACGTTTGAAGGGTCGCAGTGGAGTCGGTCTGCTAGCTCCCGACGAGAGACAGAGTGATCCGGCTCGAGCTTCCGAAGCGTATCGGCGAGCGCAGGCGAGAGCCCGAGGTCAGCGAGCAGGGAGGAAACCTCGGCGAGCAACTGCTGATGAAGCGAGAAGATCGCTTCGACCACCGCGAACGCAGCCTCATTTCCATCTGACTGAGGAGCTCGAGGGGCCATGGTCGAATGATATACGCTTGAACTCTTCACGCGTTCCTGTACAATGTGTGAAGTGTTCACAGATATGCAGGCCCATGAGCTGAACTTGGATGTCGGAGGTCAGCCGCGGAAGGCCCTCGTAGTCGAGCCCAGCAACATCCGTGATGGGGCCGCCGTGGTCCTCGCCTTCCACGGCTCCAACCAGACCGCGGCCGGGTTCCACAAGGCCATCGGCGGTTCGCTCGATGGACTTGTGGCTGGCGGCGATGCGGTCGTCGTCTATCTCGACGGCTATCGGGGGAACTGGAACGATGCCCGCCGCGACTCCGACTTTCCGTCGCGGCGAGATGGCATTGACGACGTCTCATTTTCCCGCGCCGTCGTCGACCAACTCGTCGGACCGAGCAAGGTCGACCGCAATCGAGTGATCGGTCTCGGGTACTCCGCCGGAGGCCAAATGGTGATTCGCCTGATACATCATGCACCGGAACTGCTCGCCGGAGCCGTTATCGTCTCGGCAACTCAGCCGGTCTCGGACAATTTCGTCGCGTCCGAGGAGGTGCCTGTCCCGATCCCGGTGGTTCTGATTCATGGCACCCGCGATCGCCTGGTTCCGTTCGGCGGAGGAATGGCGAGCCTGTGGGGCTTCCGTCCTCGTGGCCTCGGCCTGTCTGCTCCCGAGACGGCAGCCTATTTCTCGAACCGGAACGGCATCACCGCTCAGCCCGTGACGACGACTCTTCACCACGTCCCGAAGTCGCACAAGACGTCGGTTCACCGCACTGACTTTCGCCAAGACGGGCACCCACCTGTCGTCCTCTTCTCGGTGGAGGGAGGCGGCCATGTCGTCCCCAACCCGCGGCCCTACCCCAAGATCATGGGGCGGACTACACACGACATCGACATCGCAACTGTCGTCGGAGAGACATCCGGCTTGGAACGGACGAACTCTGGCGCCTTCCGAAGAGTACAGACCCGAAGTGCGCGTAGGAGTCCAGCCAGGTGATGGAGCAGGGTGGGTCGCACCACCGACGGACGTTGGTTGGGCCATCACCGCAAACGCTCCTCTTTCTCAGTACCAACGACCTCTGCTTGCCTCTCGCCAAATGGTTGCCGCGCTGGTAGCAGCCCCTCAGCACCGATATCCGATCCCAAGGAGCCGTCCATGAACCTCTTCCGCCTCGATGCCAGCATCCGCACGCACGGATCCCACAGCCGCCAGCTCGCCGATCTCGTCGAGTACGAGTGGACCGACGTGCATCCTGAGAGTCGAATTGTCCGCCGCTCTATCGGCACCGAGCCGTTGCCCTCTGATGCCTGGGCCTCTGCCGCCTATGCCGGCTTTACCCCAGAGGACAAACGCGCGCAGGCCCAGATCGATGCCATTGGGATGGCCGCCGCCCTGGTGGACGAACTGGTGGAGGCGGACGCGCTGTTGTTCGCTGTGCCGCTCTACAACTTCGGCGTCTCGCAGCACTTCAAGACCTACGTGGATCTGGTTACCACCGACCCCCGGATGGCCGCGGGTGGGGCCCCGGCCCTCATCGGCAAGCCGGCAGTACTTGTGACTGTCCGAGGTGGCGCCTACAGGGCCGGAACACCTCGTGAGGGGTGGGACCACGCCACCCCATGGATGAGGCGCATCCTCGAGGACGTGTGGCAACTCGATGTTCGCACCGTCGAGGCGGAGTTCACCCTGGTGGGGGTCAACCCAGCTCTGGACGAGTTCCGGGATCTGGCCGCGCAGATGCGGGGGGAGGCGGAGGCGACCGCCCGATCGCATGGGCGCGCGCTCGCCTCTCACCGATCGTTTAGCGCGGAAGACCTAGATCAGGGGACCCGGTAATGGCGCTGGCCTTCTACATTTTGACCGGGTTGCTTGTGGTCGTGCTGGTCGCTGCGGGCGCCGCCAAGCTCGCCGGCATGGAACGAATGCGTCAAGGGGCCGAACGATTCGGAATTCCGTGGCCCCGGTATCGACTCATCGGCCTCCTCGAGACGGCCGCAGCAGCAGGCATCCTGGTCGGACTCGGCTGGAGACCGCTCGGCCTGGCCGCCGGCATCGGAGCCGGCCTATTGATGATCGGTGCCCTGATCTACCATCGACGTGCCGGCGATCCGCCGCCCGAGATGGTGGGGGCAATCGTCACGTTCGCGCTTGCGGTCGGTTACCTCGTGACGGCATTCAGCCTGTCCACCAGCGGCCTGCCCTAAAGCACCCACAACTGCTTGTCGTCAGCTCCTTTCGAAGCAGGTGCCTCCTGACCCAGGCATGGTGAAGGGGGAAGTGATTCGCCAGAGTGCTGCCGCAGCCTCACCCGTTCCGATCCTCCTTCCAGTTGCGGACAACCCGAGCGGTTGACTGGACCGAGACGCTCGGACGGCGCTGCTAAAGCTGGACGAAGCTAAGGAGCCATAAGTGATGCAGTTTCGCTTGCGTCTGTTTAGCTCCTAGTGACAACATCCGCTTCCCAGCCCTGAAGGCTCAACAGACCACCTAGGGGCTCCCCGTCGCGGTCACGGTCCTTACGCATTTCGATCTCTGTCAATTTGGCCAGGGTGAGGGTGACGTCCTCTCGTCCCGAGTTCCCCAGGGCACGGGCCAGTACTGGTCAGGGTGACGTTGAGGGTGACGTGGATCCGGAACATGGGTGACGGCGAGGACGCACGGTCCCGCACAAAGCCCATGGAGGTCCAATGATCCCTCAGTCCTTTGTCCCGAACCTGGCCTCGATCGAAGCCGTGTTGGGCGTGAGCCTGGAGCAAGCTCGACAGGCCCTTGAGTCACTCGATCACGAGGCCCTGGTCGCCCTGGGTCTGGGGTCCGGCGCCGACGCTCCTCCACTGCCGATGCGCGCGGTGCCGAAGAAGCCGAGGATCAGAGACATCGCGCAAAGAGATCGCCTCCGCATGGCGCCCGCGGCGAAGAAAGTGCTTGAGGAAGCGTCTAATCGCAACCGTCGGAGGCTCCCGGTCACGGCCCAGCAGGTGCTGGCCCAGATCCTCACCCTCCAACCACCAGATCCTGCGGCGGTGCTGCTGGGCGCTCTCGGCGTGAACACGTCGGAGGTTCGGCGCCGATTGGATGCGGTCACGCCCGGCAGCTGAGTCCCCAGCGACATTCACGACTTCGAGCGAAGGTGTCCGGATCGGGCGGGTTGGGGCGGGCTATCCGGCAGCTGACGCCTGCTCGGCCAGAGGCTCATCAGTGCGGCTCCGGACGGCTGGCGGCAGTGCACCGCGCGGTAGCGGAGGTAGAACCCTTGAGGAGACTCGTTCGCTCCCGCGACCGCGTGGGGCCCATATTGCCCTGCAAGAGTCACTCCTGGCTGTCCAGCCGAGGGGACTTGGCCACCCCTCCACGCGAGGGTGTGCTCAGGGTTCCCTGGGCGGCGCGCTCCGCGATCGCGCCTCCCCCTCTGCCCCGCAGCGCGCGGGCTGCCCCCACGGCCAGCAGAGCGCCCAGCATGGGTCCGACTACGTATAGCCAGAAGTGAGAGAAGTCCTCCATCACGAGATCGGGACCGAAGGACCGCCCGGGGTTCATTGATGCTCCGCTGATGGGGCTGGACCAGAGGCCGCCCAGCGCGACATAGCCCCCCACTGCCAAGGCTGAGAGCGGTCCAACATTCTGGGCCCCAGAGGCTGTCCCCAGGATCACGGTCACCAGGCCAAAGGTCAGGACCGCCTCCATCACCATCGCCTGGAGATCGCCTACCCCGCGTCCCGGCTCGGTTGCTCCCAGCAGGCCGACCTTCCCGACAAGGACCCACAGCAGTAGGCAGGCCAGCACCGATCCCACGACCTGGGCCATCAAATAGCCGGGAACGCGTTTCCACGGAAACTCATGGCGGAGCGCGAACGCAAGGGTGACAGCCGCGTTCAGGTGGGCGCCTGAGATCAGGCCTATGGAGAGAATGACCGCCATCACCATCAGGCCGGGCGCGGATACGTACGCGACGCGGCTGATGGCGCCGTGACTAAAGGCCGCCACCGCCGGCCCCCCTGCTGCTGCCAGCACCAGGAGGAATGTCCCCAAGACCTCCGCGAAGAGGCGGCGCCATTCATTCGAGAGGTCGTCGAAGTCCCGACCCCACCTGGGCTGAACCCCGAGCAGGGCCCGCGTCCACATGGTTTGCATCTCGGATCTGGTATCGGTCACCGGGTCGACCATCCAAGAACTCCTCCGTTCGGGCGGCCCCAAGCCAGGACGCGACCCTGCGGCTACCCCACCATCGGGTGCCCGTTCTGCCCGGGCCCGGGAGGTGGACGAACCTAGACGCCCCGTGACCAAGGTGAACGAGGCGTATCAGCCTCATGGTGCGCATCATCGCCCCACGTTCGACCGAGTACAGCACCCTTGGTGCCATGTCCACGCCGACACCAACTAAGACTGGGTGTGATTGTGGGTGGTCCCGAGCGACTTGGCGCCTATGCGTCAAGACTGCTAACGCTTCAAGCGATCGGTGCCTGACCGGATGCGGGTGCTCGTGCTGGACTGGGCTCCGCCCGATCGGCCGTCTCGCTCATCGCCTCCCGGATGGCGGCGATCTGCGCGGTCATGTCCATGAGATACGCGTTCTCGGTGCTGGAGCCGGCGGCCTGCTCAGCTCGGATCACTGCGCTTCCTAAAGAGTCGCTGAGCGCACGCCAACCGCTGTCGATGTCACGCGCCCATGCCCGCGCCGCTGTGTCGACAGCCTGGACCGACGCGTAGCGCAGCCGCCCGGCGAGCCGATCAGCATCCTCCCCAGCGCGCTTCTTCCGGTCGCGCTCTCGCCAGCGGTGCCCGAGGGCGCCAGGCAGGTGTTGCCGCAGCTGGCGGATCCCCATCGCAACCGCCCCCGGCTCATCCACGGTCTCGATCCGGATGGGCGGGATGCTCAGATCCTGGCGGAAGTCGGGCGGAGGCGGCAGGTCGACCCCGAAGGCCGCTCCCGCGCTCTGAACGAAGCGCTCCACTCGCTCCTGAAGCCGGTCGGCGTGACGAGTGAGGGGATCGGCCAGAGAGGCGGAGAGCTCAGTCTCGACCGCTCGGGCCCATCTCGGAGCTGCCCGGTCCAGGGCTGGCAGCCACGCCTCGTCCGATGCCGCGAGTAGCGCGGGTGCCAGGCTGTCCCGGAGCTCTTGGGCGCGGGGCTCGATGACCTCGGTCTCGGTGCGGCGGCAGGCGGCGAGGAGAAGGGTCACCGCCTCACCGGCGTCGGTCGTCAGCGCCGCCTGGGCTCTGGCAAAAGCGGCGCGCGCGGCTTTCGCCTCTCCCGCCGGCCGGGACGACGCAGCGCGCTCGAGCCGGATGGCCGCGTCTGCCAGATTGATGAGGCCGTCGGCGACCTTCCGGGCTCGGGCGTTGACGACCTGCTCGCGCTCGCCGATGACGACATCGGAGAGGAATCTGCGCAGGGCGCCGAGGCCACCGTCGTCGCCTCGGGCGGCCTCTCGCGCCGAGACGGGGAAGACCGGCATCCTGAGGCCGCCGGTCAGGGCTTCGATCTGAGCGGCGACGAAGTCGAGCGACTCGGTCAGCTCCTCCGCGCTCAGGAGGTCGACCTTGTTGAGACAGATGGCGGCGCGGGCGGCGGTCTCCCCGACCGCGGTGAGCAGACGACCCTCCGCTTCGGAGAGTGGCGCGGAGACGCTCAGCACCAGCAGGGCGACATCCACCCGGGGCAGGAAGGCCACTGTGGATTGGGTGTTGTGTGCATGGAGGCTGCCGGTCCCCGGGGTGTCCGCCAGCACGATCCCGGGCCCGAGCAGCGGTGAGGGATGCTCGACCACCACCTCGCGGACACCGCGGCTGTTGCGCGGGTTGCCCGCCTCGGTGATGTAGTCGGGCAGCTCCACCAGCGCTATCGGGAACTCGGCCTCGTCCACCAGTCGGACCATCGCCCGGGCAACGTCACCGGACCGCACCAGGGTGGGCGCCGCGGTGACCGGGGTTACGCCGGTGGGGAGGACCTCATCACCGAGAAGGGCGTTGATCAGGCTGCTCTTGCCCCGCTTGAACTCGCCGATGACGGCGACGTAGACGACCGAGTCGGCGAGCTTGCCGGCGGCCTCGGCGGCGAGGCGGCGCTCCTCCAGCGGGAGGAGATCGAACTCGGCCAGGCTCCTCAGGCCGCTCAGGAGACCGTCACGCGTCATCGGGTGGGTTCCCATCAGGTTGTTCTGGCAGGGCCCATCAGGCTGGACGGCCGGTGGCGGCGAGACCCATCGCCGGCGCGTCGACGGCGGGGGACACCTCGTCACCCGCTCCTCGACGCTGGGATGGCGACAGGATACCAGCCCGCCTGCTGATCTCTGAGTTGCCAGGGGGCGACCGGATCCCTTCGAGCCGGCCTCGGGTGCCAGCGGAGGTAGACTTGCCCGTAGGGGCGATGAGGCCCGCCTCCGCAGTGCCGTGTGGCTGATGGCTTCTACCGACGCTTGAACGGTGGAAGATTGTGGACACGCTCTGGAGGCCCGGGCCCCGAATTTCAGACCCGTCTGGTGGTTGGGTGCCAGCGACCCTGGTCAGCCGGTCTGGCCCGCACCCGACCCGTGGTGGCGAGCACGTGGCGATGAGCGCGCGCGTCCGTCCCGCCCGGCTTCACAGCGGAGTTCCGAGCATGCCCGCGAAAACGATGTTGGTTGACGCTCCCGGCAGCACGTCTGGGAGTGAACGATTTCAGTGTGAACGTACCTGACGGTACGGGAGGAACGAAGTGGACAGCACCATCACTCGAATCCATGGGCGCGAGATCCTCGATTCGCGCGGAAACCCCACCGTGGAGGTGGAGGTGGATCTGGCCTGCGGGATCAGGGCCCGCGCCGGTGTACCGTCCGGGGCATCCACGGGCAGTCGCGAGGCGGTGGAGCTGCGCGATGGCGATCCGCACCGCTACGGCGGGAAAGGGGTCCTGCGCGCCGTTGCCGCGGTCGAGGAGACGATCGCTCCCGGCCTGACCGGGATGGACGCCAGCTTCCAGGCCGAGGTCGACGCCGGGATGATCGCCCTGGACGGGACACCCAACAAGAGCCGCCTCGGCGCCAACGCCATCCTCGGCGTTTCGATGGCCTGCGCCCGCGCTGCGGCCGAGGCCAGCGGGCATCCGCTGTACCAGTATCTCGGTGGCCCGGGGGCGACCCGGCTGCCGGTGCCGATGATGAACATCCTCAACGGCGGGGTGCACGCTCACGGCCAGGGGGCGGATATCCAGGAGTACATGATCGCTCCATACGGCGCTGCCGACTTCCACGAAGCGGTCCGCTGGAGCAGCGAGATCTATCGAGCCCTGCAGGGAATCCTGATCGAGAAGGCTCTGACCGTGGGGGTCGGGGACGAGGGTGGCTTTGCACCCCATGTGAAGTCCAATCGCGAGCCCCTGGACCTGATCGTCGCGGCCATCGAGAAGGCCGGGCTCCGACCCGGTGAGGACGTGGGGATCGCCATGGACCCGGCTTCCAGTGAGTTCTTCCACGACGGGAAGTACGACTTGAAGACGGAGGGCCGGAAGCTCAGCAGCGAGGAGATGGTGGCCTATTACGAGTCGATGGTGGCGGACTACCCGATCTGCCTCCTGGAGGACGGTCTGGCCGAGGGCGACTGGGAGGGTTGGAAGGTCCTCAACCGCACGCTGGGCGCCACCATCGAGCTGGTCGGCGACGACATCTTCTGCACCAATCCGGCCATCATCGCCCGTGCCATCGAGGAGGACATCGCCAACTCAACCCTGATCAAGCTCAACCAGATCGGCACCCTGACCGAGACCATCGCCGCCACACGGCTCGCGCAGTTCCACGGCTGGGGCGCCTTCGTCTCCCACCGCTCCGGGGAGACCGTGGACAGCTTCATCGCCGACATGACCGTGGCGCTGGACACGGGTCACCTCAAGACGGGAGCGCCCTGTCGTGGCGAGCGGGTGGAGAAGTACAACCAGCTCATGCGCATCGAGGAGCAGTTGGGCGCCAGCGCCCGCTACGCGGGGAAGACGGCCTTCTGCCGTCCGGTGCGCTTCTGATCTGGACCTCGGGTCATGGTCGATCGTCGCGGCGGCCGCCCGCCCGAAACGGGCGGCGCCGCGCACATTCGGGTCGTCCGCCTCCGGTGGGCGGAGGACGGAACGTCGGCGCGCGCCTCCCGAGGAGGTCGCCCTGCCGGTCGTGGTAACCCTGATCCTCGTTGCGGTCGCCGGCAGGGAGACCTTCCCTCGTGCCGAGGCTCAGACCGGCGTCCCCTCTGCCTCAGCTGGAGGGTTGACGCAGCCGAAGACAGCCTCGTAGATGTCGTTGCCGAAACTGGTCGGCAGCGGCGTCGCCTCGCGCACTTTGAAGGTGCGAGTGCCGTCGGGCAGCCGCTCGGCCCGCAGGGAGAGGACGCCGTCCGTTGAGTCGCCGCTGAGCCGCCGCGCCAGCTCGTAGACGTGGGTCACCAGGACCACCCTGACACCGGCGTCGGTCAGGGCACGGACGACCTGCTCGCCGATGTCCGCTCCCTCCCACTCATTCGTCGAGCCGAAGGACTCATTGCAGAGCAGCAACGCCCGCGGCCCGATGAGATCGACGACCCGGCTCATGCGATCGAGTTCCTCGTCGAGCTTGCCCCGTGTCATCGTCTCGTCCTCCTCACGCATGAAGTGGGTGAAGACACCGCTGGCGATGTCGCCCGAGAACGAGGTGGCGGGAACGAACATCCCCGCCTGCATCATCAGCTGAGCCAGTCCCAGGCTGCGCAGGAAGGTCGACTTGCCCCCCCGGTTGGCACCGGTGATCAGCAGCAGCCCCTTCCCATCGGCCGTCAGGTCGTTGGCTACGACCCTGGTTGGCATGGTCAGCGCCAGGACCACGTCGTACAGCCCCGCCACGGCGAGGATCCGGGCTGAGGCTTGGTGTGGGGCGGGAAGCGAGGTCGGATACCGGCGCCGCTCGAGCTCGGCGTGCAGGTTGAGGCAGCCGACGTAGAAGGCAAGCTCGGCCCGTAGCTGGGTGAAGAAACTCAGAACGTGATCGCTCGACTGGGAGAGCGCGTTGGCCACCAGGTTGATGCCGCGGGCGCGAAGCTCGTCGAGGGCCGCGTGCCCACCGTCGTCCTGGGGAGAGATCTCGAACTTGAGACGCGGATCGCCGCGCTCCCGGACATGCCGGAGCCAGCCCCGCCGCGCGCCGAGCGGGCGGCGCAGGACGACCCCGACCCCCGAGCTCCCCCTGCCCAGACCCTCGCTCACCAGCACGCCCCGCCGGAAGCGCAGCCGCTCGAGCTGCTCCTCGATCTCCCCGAAATACCTGTCGTCGAGTTCCTCGAGGAGCATGGCGAACAGGCGCCGGAAGGCCGGCGAGCTGAAGCGTTCGGCATTCTCCGACGCCCTCTGACGCAGGATCCGGAGCTTGCGGGTGAGGAGTTGCAGGACGTTGAGGGCGTGGTGGAGGTTCATCTCCGGGGTGTACCCATGCCAGCTCCAGATCTTCTTCTCCTCTTGCAGTGTCTCGACCGCCAGGTCGTACAGGGCACGCACGGCATCGGGATGCTTGACGGCGTCGTCGAGCGCCTGCTGCCGGTAGAGGATGACGTCGCAGTCGTGGAGACTTGCGAGCAGCGCCTGCTCGGCGACGGTGCGGATGACAGCGTCGCCAGCCGCCATCGTCCCCAGGAGGACGGCGAGGCCAAGGTCCTCGGCCAGGTCGGGAGCCTGGGCCGGAGGCGCCGAGCTCCGGTCGAAGTCGCGGTCCGGGTGCAGGAGGCGAACCTTCATGGCGACACAGCGCTGACGTGAGGGGTCATCCTTGGAGCCGTTCCGTGACCGCTGCATAGCTGAGACCGTGGGCCTCAGCCAGCACCATGGCGTAGGCGTGGCCGTCCGCAGGGCGGCGGACCACCTTGAAGGTGCGCTGTGCCGGGTTGTCGGGCGCAACCGTGCTCATCATGCTGACAACACTCGGGCCGAGCCGGGACAGCTCGTCGATGAACGTGACATACACTGCAAGCAGGTCCATCCCGATGAGCCGTTCCAGGATCCTGCGACCCAGAAGGAGCTGGTCCTCGGCGGTGGTGGAGGCGAAGCTCTCGTTCATCACCACGATGCTCCGCCCGGTCGCCTGCTCGATCATGTCCCGGACCCGGAGGAGCTCGTCCTCCAGTCCGCTATGGAGGTCCTCGATCTGCTCCTGCTTCGCGAAGTGAGTCAGGACGCGGTCGCAGAGGAGGAGGCGGGCGCTCGTCCCCGGCACCGGGAAGCCGAGTGCGGCCAGATGGTGAAGCTGCCCGAAGGCGCGGGCGACGGTGGTCTTGCCTCCCTGGTTGGGCCCCGACACCACCAGGATGCGCTCGGCGCCCCGCAGCTCGAGGTCGTTCACCACCACCGGGCGTCTCTCGGCAACCAGCTTGCCAGCGAGAGCAAGGTCGAAGGTGTCGGAAGCCCGGTGCTCCTTGACGCTCAGGCTGACTTCAGGTAGGCAGAAGCTCAGCCCGGCCTCTTTGAGCGGCTGGATGAAGCCGAGATAGCCCAGGTAGACCTGGGCCTCGCGCTCGAAGCGGGCGATCACCGGATCGACCAGGTCCGCGTAGCGCTCGTGGTATGCGATCAGGGAGTGGAACAGGTCGGGATTGAGGATGGCAACGCGGTCGACGATCATCTCCTGGACGTGGTTGGCGAAGTCGTGGCGGAACTCCACGAGGCGGCTCTTCGCGTCGCCGGTCCGGAACTTCTCGAAGGTCGCCAGCACCTCAGTGCTGTAGTCGGGCTCACCGTGGAAGTCGCTCACGGTCACCCGCCCGTCGTGGACCCGCATGCAGAAGCGAAGCGCCCCGAGCTCATCCCGGAGCCGCCGAGTCTCGGCACCGAGAACCCCGAACCCTTCCGACCGCAGATAGCCGTCCAAGAGCCGGCTGAAGCGGCGCAGGCTCTCGGACGCCGGATGGGCGTGAGCCAGCTCGTCGCGCAGCGAGGTGAGGGCATCGCAGTAGATCTGGGCGGAATCCAGGAACCACGCGGCCTTCCCGTATCGGTGACTGCGTTGGGACGACGCTGTGAGATAGCTCCGCACATGGCGCATCTGAGCCGCGAACGCCTCGACTGCTCCGGAGAGCCCGGCCTCGAGGTCCACGAAGACTGCCTGGCGATAGGCCACCGCCCGCTCGTCGCGCAGGAGAGTCGTGAAGAACGGGCTCAGCTCGTAATCGCGCCGGTTGGTGCCGATGGCCGCGAGCACTTGGTCGAGATTCAGGTCCGCGAGGGGGTCCGGCACCGCTTGGCCGCGCGGCTCCACAGCCGTCTCGGCGTCGGGGAAGAGGATGCTGAACGAGGCCAGCTCTGGGAGGGGAGGCGCCGCCGCCGCTTGAGTGGGTGGGGGGTTCAGTGCTCGGGTCATGACTCGCTACGCGTTCGTAGAAGCCATCAGCCGGGACGCGGCAGTCAGGCGGGCCTCATCGCCAGGACTTCATAGTCTACGCGGCACCGACGCTCGCTTCGCTCGGCGGCGCCCGGGATCGGACCTGCCTCGGAGATGGCCCGGCTGGACTGGCACCCCCGACGGTACCGGGGGGTCACCCTATTACTTCCGGATCTTCGCCTGACCTTTGAAGCAAGTCCTGACTGGGAGCATGGATAGCGAAGCAAGTGGTCCAAGCGAATTCACGAAGGCCTATGCGAGCGACGAAAGTCTAAGGAGTTTGCTTTGGGAGCAAGAGGTCCCCAGTTCGAGTCTGGGCGCCCCGACCAGTCCGATCGGGGCTTTGCTCACGTGGATGTCGAGAACGGCGGCTTCGATCGCCTAGGTCTTTCGTTCGCATGGAACGCGATCTGCCAGCTTCCCCCGCCCCCGGTGTCATCTTTCATCCAGGGCGCTCCGAGTGCTGCGGCGTCCGGTCGCTCTTGACTGGGGATTCCCTCCCCGCTGGCTCCCTCTCGTACGCGCTCTCCATGACGCAGGCGTGACTGCGTGGTGGTTCGACGGGGATCGACAGGCGGCTCGGGCTGTCTTCATCCGGCGCGCTACGGTCCAGGTCGAGGCCCTCGACCGGCAAATGGGGCACATCGAGGCGCATCAAGCCCTCTTCGATGACTTCTACGCCGGCCGAGTCGTCCAGGCCATTCATCCTGACGGCAGCTTCACTCCGCCCGATCGCATCTTCGCCACGATCTTCGCGGACGGTTCGCTCCCCTGAAGTACCTTGGGGTCGAACGCATCCCGGGTCAGCTGCCCGAACGCCTGCATCGCCGATCGGGGCGCTGGACGACTGCCCCACGGCGGCCCCAGCCTTCCGGCCAGCAAAGCGGACCCGCACCGTAGGCCGGGGTGGCCAGCGCTGGCGAGGCGATCGGCGACCTGGGTAGCCCGAGATTCTCTCTACAGGCGTATCGAAAGGGGCTGCCTCACGCTACCGGGAAGACGGGCTTCCCCGAAACGATGAGCGACCTGCGCAGGCCGAGATCCCTCCACCGCGCTCTCCCAGGCTTGCGCCGCGTCCCAGGCCGTCGAGCGCCGCCGATTACTGGTAGTGGGTCAGCTTGACGGGGCTTCCCGGTCGTGTGGCCGAAAAGTCACGCAGATTTACCGTCCCCGCTCGAACGTAGGCGTGACTGGCTGCCGCTAGTTGCAGCCCAAACAGAGCGCCTTACCTTCGCACTGGTGGTAGTCGCAATACTCCGCGTCCTCACGACGGAAGTCCGACTGGGGCAACTTTCCCTCGCCATCGTGACCCAAGCCGACGCTAGCCGGAGCAGCCACGACGATCTCCTCGACCCTACCTGAAGAAGACCATCTGATCGCCTAAGCCAGATAGGGGGGAGCACACGACACCCCCACTAGGATCTAGTCAATCGCGTCGAAGGTCGAGGATCGCGACAAGGCTTCGACGATCAGGCCGATCGCCGTCGGGAAATGGAAGAATCATCCGGTGGCGCTTAGCGTCCTCTCTTGGTTTCTTCAGACCTACTTGCTCGCGGCCTCTGCGCTGAAGATCTATGCGACAAGCCGAGCGGTAGTGTGGCTACCCACACGCGGCCCCAAATACCGGGTCTCCATGGAAACTCAGCGCCCTGAAGAACGTGGCGAGATGGATGTGCGCATCCGCATGCTGAGCGGGACGGGAGGGTTGTTCTTCCCCTTCGGGGTGCGAGACTACCGTCTCAGGGCATGGGCAGCGGATGGCGCGACGAGCAGAGCCTCCCTGCGGCGTCTCACTCCCATTAGCTTCAATTGGCCTTTCCTGGTTCTGCTCTCCGCGATCACCCTACCGCTATTGGTCAGTGGAGGATCCCAGCTTCAGCGATGGATCGCACTCGTCACCATCCTTCTGCTGATGGGCGAAGCTTTGGCGATTGGCGCAGAGCTTGCGCTCTCATACCTGATGCTCGGCTCTTATGGCGTCTCCGTGCACAACCTCGTGCCCTTTACCGCGTCCGCAGAGAGGCGCGCGTTCGCAGAGTCGATGGCCTTCCTAGGGGCTGTCGGCATGTCGTATATAGCAGTCGCGACTGGCCTGCTCGTTACGGCTCACGCCTTTGGGGGGCTCAGAGGAATTCAGTATCCCCATGCAGCTGGACCCTTCCTGCCGTCGGGCATAGGCAATTCGTTCTACTACGCACTCCTGATCTTCCTCCAACAAGGCAACCCCGGGCCGGTCAACGGGCAAGGCAAGGCGGTGGTGGCCTTAGCATCCGCTGTCGGCGCTGCGTACCTACTCATGATCGTCGGTCTGGTCGTTGGATTCGTTCGTGAAGCCCGGACGCCACGCCTCCCGTCGTGATCGAGCCTTACCGTCGGGTCTGCGCAACCCTAGATAGCGGTGAACCCGGCAGACCGAGGTTCTTTCTAGGGGCGCACCCGCTGGTTCGGCCTTGGCTTCCGGAGCAACGCCTGATTGGTTCTCTGCCTCGGCCCACGCGCTACGCAACTGCGAAAGCACGGGAGGTGATCGGCGCCCTGGCGGCGGAAGGATTAGCCCGAGGCGGGCTCCCCGCACGGCCGTGACAGTGCCCCCCCGAGGACTCGTGCGCCACCAGCGATCGCGTGCTAGTGTGGCGGGCAGAGAACACATTCAGGTCGGTAGAGAATCTGAGCTATCCCGGCAGCCTGAGCCAACCCGAAGTCTAGGTGTTTCGCCGTCCTTGAAATCTCATCCACACTGGACTGGTAGGCGGAGTCGATGACGGTGAGGCCGCCCATGTCCTGCGAGACGTTCACCACCTCGAGGTCCCCGGCGCTGATGACCTGGCCCGCCTGCACGGTCTGGGACATCACCAGGATGCCGTGCTCACCGCTCACCGAGTGGATGAGGGCGCCCACGCCCACCACCGAGGCGAGCACTAGCACCAGGCCGACGACCAGCAGTGAGGGGCGCGGCCGCCATGGGCGCGGGGCGATGCGGGTGGCCGTCCGCCCGCGCGCTGTGTCGGTGAGGGGGGTGGGCAGCATGCGTGTCTATCCCGCTGTGATGACGCTGGCGATCTGATCGACGGTGATCTGCTCGGTCGCGGTGGGGCCGGCCTCGATGCCGAAGTCGCCGTGCTCGCCATCACTCGCCGACCAGTACTCGTGGTAATAGATGGTGGCGGTGACTGAGTAGGTGCCCCCGGGCGCACCCGCCGACGTGGTCGCGTACTTGTACGTGCAGGCGTCGGCAGGCGGGGTGGTGCCGTCACCGGCGCTGTACGGGACCCCGATGCCGGGACAGGTGACCGCTCCCCCATCACCGGTGGTCCAGACCACGTGGTCGGGGGCGGCGGTCACCGTGGCCGTCAGCCCGGGGATCGACGCGGTGGCGGTGAAGGTCTCCGACTCGTCGGACGGCAGGTAGAGGTAGGTGGGGAGGTTGACGATCACCGTCGCCGCGGGCGGCGACGTCTGCGGCTGCGGGATCGGGAAGTAGAACTGACCCTGCGCCTGTTCGGCCACCGCCTGGGCCGAGACGGTGTTGGGCGCATACCAGGCCAGCTCCCATCCGGTCTGCACCGAGCCCATGGAGCAGCTCACGTCGTACCACTGGGGGTTCTGCTGGAAAAGGCTGGGGTCGACCTCCACGCTGTGGCTCTCGACCTCGCTCATGGCGGCCTGCCAGGTGATGGGGGCCCAGATGCACGTCCACGTGGCCCCGCCGCTCTCGTCCCACCCCGGGGTGGAGCCGGTGGTCGTCGTGACGCAGCCGCTGCTGTTGCACGTACTGCCACCGCCGTCGGCGCGGACAGAACCGCTGAGCCCGCCCACGAGGCCGACGGCGGCCAGGAAAGCGACTACGACGCGGGTCTGCATGACGATCCGAAGTCCTCCGTTCCGAACGATTGCTGCCACGTCCCAGGCGGGTTGGCGAGGGTCATGGTCATCGTCACCTGGTCCCACTCCGGCTGGGTGCCCCCCGGCTGGCCGGGCACGGGCTGGTGGTTTGTCTGGTAAACCACAACGATGGTCGAGTACAGGCAGTCGCTCACTGTGGCGGTGGTGGCGCTGACGCTGATGACCATCGGGTGAAACTGCTGGCTGCCGGTGTAGATCTCACCCTGCTCTGCCAGGGTCTGGAGGGTAGATCGGGCCTGCGCCAGCGCCGAGCCCGTCAGCCAGGTCGCGAGCGCCGGGTAGTTGGGGTTGGGGACTGCGGCGGCCGCCTCAACGGCTTCCTGCCCCTGCTCGTACGCGTTGATGATCGCGGCGTCGACGGGGTCCGAGGACGGCGTGGCGGTCGCGATGGGCGACGCCGACGTGGTGGTGGTCGCGGTCGCGGTGGGGGTCGGGTGGACGGTGGGGGTGAGCCGGGGGGAGATGGCGGTGGTGGTCCCACAGGCGGCGAGGACGGCGCCCATGGCAATCAGTAGCCAAGCCGTGAGCACACCGCAGCGGGATCGCCGCGGCCGCCCTGTCCCTTCCCCATCCACGGGAGACTCCCTCTCTGAAGGCTGCGTGGCAATCGGAACCAGTAGGCTCCGATGCGCGGCAGTCTCGCATATCCCTTCCCGCAGTCGCAAGCGATTGGCGCGGATGACCCGCAAATGGGATTTCACTGTGCCCCGAATGTGCCACTGAGGCCCAACCGCGCCAATCCGCTCCGAACTAGGCGAGGATGCCGGCACCCGGAGGCCCCTCCGGATTTGTACCAGGGCACATGCGCCCATGATACACAACCGTGCGCATGTATCCCCTCACTGGATAAGCGATCTCCCGAGCCCGTCCCCGGAGTGCGGCTCAGGGAGGCCTCACCTTCCGCCGATGACAACCAGGCGGAGGGCTCAGAGGGTTCCTCAGACGGAGGGGATGACCCTCAACATAGGCGACCGGGTAGGCCGCGCGGGGGCCGGTCGTGATGGCCCTAGAGCAAAAGCTTGCCTGGGGCCAACAGGGCCTTGATATCGATGTCTGGCTCCGCGAATTGCGCGAGAAGTACGGGCACAAACTCCCTGATGGTCTTCAGGAAGTTGGCGACCCACGCTCCGTTGCCAAAGGCTACGCTTGTGGCCAGATAGCCCTTGAGTGCGATATCCGGGTTGGGTCCCGTCTTCTTGGCGTACACACGCGAAATCTCCGCATCGACCTTCAGCGCGCGCGGCCGCATCTCGCGAATGCGACGGATGACGCAGTCCCGAGCCTCTTGGAACTCATCGATGGAGCGGTCGGGGCGAAGCAGAACGAGCTGGACCGTCCGGTGTTTGTCCGCGTCGGACAGCTCTTGCAAGGTCGTAAGGCAATGCCTCGATACCGTTATCTTCCCACTGAAGTACGGCTGAGCCTTTCGGACCATCGCGATATCTGCGCGCCTGGCGCCGGGGAGATAGCCGCCGAGCTTCCTGTTGAAGATAGCGTTAGTAGAGCAGATAGGGAAGTAGATACCGCGCCGCTGCCGCTCGGTCAGTCGAGGGGGCGGCGTTCTACCACGAGACACGAGCGCCCAAGCCAAGTGGTCCAGGGCGTCATGGAAGCCGCTTGCGAGATCGCCCAGCATCAAGCCCCAGCGTGGCGGTACTTCACAGACGGCGGCGACCTTGACCGAGAAGCCGTGGAATTCCGGGTGGTACTCCTGTCGGGTCGTGAAGGGTGGGTTAGTTTCGGCCTCTTTGAGCGCGGCCTCCAACTCTCCCTCGAATTGGTAGCTCTGGGCTATCGCCCAAACACACTTGAGCCAGGCGCTGCGAAACAGTTCGTCAGCCATGTTCTACGATCCCTTCCTTTGCCGGGGGCGTCGTCATGACGTCAGTCAGCCGAGCCACGCATTTCGGCCAAGCCCGCAGCGAAGTCCCGGAGGCCGGCGTCATTGAAACTGGGCTTGTCGGGGGGCCAGTTGAAGCCCCAACCCATCGGCCAGATTTCCTGGATGTAAGGGCGGAATCGCTGGGGGAAGCGCAAGTCCAGGCCGAGTCTGGAAGGGCTATCGAGCCGATAGCCGACGACCTGCATTACCAAGTTCTGGATGAAAAAGGTAACCCCGTACAGCTCACCGTGATATGGGACTCCAGGGCGCGGATGCGGCGTCGCCCCCACATCCCAGGCGATGCTGTGCGAGCCGTTAGGCATCTGTTCCATCGTGTGGCGGGCTAGGTAGATCCAGCAATGATCGGGTATCGTCAGATCGCTCGCGAGGAATTCGCGATAGATTGCCGAAGGGATGACGGACGGCCCCTCGATGTACTGAATCATCATGGCCGTCTTGAGTATCCAGCGTGCGAGGCTCAGTTGCGTTGGCCCCGCGAGGATGCGAACGGAGAACTTCTCGTCAAACATCCTCTTCATGAGGGGGCTGTTTTCGTCCTCAAGGCCCTTCATCCATCCGCCGTTGCATCTGTCCTTGCAGACAACTTTGGCGCGGGCGCTGTAGGACATGCCCTTGAATGTCCGCTCCAGTCCCGAAGCCGCCCGCAGGTAGCTGTTAGTCGGGCGATGCCCGAGGTATCTGCCGATCCACTTCGGCCAGATGTCCTCCTTGTTCGTGGGGCGATCACCGCAGAAGATACACTCTTGCGTTGTAAGCATCGGCGCTCAGCGCTACCCTCTATCCATGCCCGAAAAGGAGCCGGAGATGCAGACCACCCCGAAGGGTACGCCGATCCCCACGCCGACGCGGGGGGAGTTCGACGCCAATCTCGCCAAGCTTCTCAAGGCGCCAAAGCCGCCCCGGAAGGTGTCAGGCCGTCGGACGGCAGGCAAGCCCAAGGAGTAGGCGGAACTTCGCCTCACCGACAGGGACCCGGCGGACGCCGGACTGGCGACGGGTGAACTCGCGATGGTTGTAGCGCCACGCGTACTCGTCCAAGTAGGACTGGAGCCACTTGGTGGACACCGAGTGGTAGGTCCCACGAATCCCGCTCTTGAGGAGCGCCCAGAACCCCTCGATGGTCTGGGTGTGGACATCTCCGCTCACGTAGATTCCGGCCGAGTGGTTGACCCGCTCGTGGCCGTAGCCGCGTCCAGGAAGGCGACGGTAGATCCTGGCCGTGTCGGTGTAGATCATCGAGGCGGGGAGGACGTGAGCCTCGGTCATGTACTCGACCGCGAGCCCATTGGCCGACGGCACGTAGCGCGCCACGACCTTCCCCTGACGCTGGACGGCCCCCATGACGACCCGCTCCCGGGGGTTGTGCCCCGAGTGCCACGTGGGCTCGTCCCGGCGGCGGCGGGGGGTCAGGTAGGTCTCGTCCATCTCGACGGTCCCCGAGAGGGTGATCCCGTTCTCGGCCATGAGCGAGTTGCGGATGACGTTGAACATCCGCCAGGCGGTCTTGTAGGTCACCCCGAGTTCGCGTTCGAGCTGCTTTGCGGAGATACCGCATCGGGTGCTCGTGATCAGGTAGAGGGCGTAGAACCAGAGGTGAAGGGACGTGGACGACTTGTGGAAGATCGTCCCGGCCGTCGGGTGGACGTGGAGCCCGCAGGCCGAGCATGTCCAAGACTGCCGCTGCTGGGCGGTGTGGTAGCGATGGAACGTCCGCTCGATCTGGCAGCGGGGACAGAGGGCGTGTTCCCCGTCGGGGGAGTGGCGGGATCGCCACAGGTAGGTCAGGCAGGCATCGTCGTCGGGGAACTCGGCCATGAATTCCATGAGGGAGTACCGGGATTCGGAGGCTGTCCCCCGGGTGGGGTTATTGCGGTTTCCCATACCTCGTATTCTCGCACATCCGTCCTCTACAGTCAAGGGATACATACTCAACCGTGTGGTTCTGCTATAGAGAGCGGTATCGCGAATCAGGGTCAAAGGACGTAGGGGAATGCGGCCCGATGGCCCTTGAGCGGCCCATCCCGATTCCCGTTACATGCCGAGACGTTGAGAGGGAGGGGATGCCCTCGCCGCTGGGAGCCGCTTCGGCTAGGCGGACAGCGCTTCAGCGAGGTGGCGCCATGACGTGGATGGTCCGATCCCCGAAGTCCCGAGAGATTGACGGCCTTCCTGAGGGACGGGCGGTTCAGCAGGATCAGGGAACGGCACCGAAGGTGCGGTCCCGGATGCCGACTAAGGCGCGTAGGAGTCTTTCGGCTTTCGCCGTGGTGGCGACGCTGGTCGGCCTGAGCTCCGCCAGCCTCGGTTCGACTCGTGTGATGGCGGACATCGCTGGGCCGCTGTCGTGGGGCGTCGTCCCCTCCCCGAACACCTCAAGCACCGACAGCGATGTGCTCGACGGTGTCAGTTGTGTAAGTAGTAACTTCTGCATGGCCGTCGGCCCCTATTCCGGATCGTCGGGGTACAGCCAGACGCTGGTCGAGGAATGGAGCGGGAGCGGCTGGACAATCGTCCCCTCGCCGGACACGTCGAGCACGGACAGCGATGTTCTAGACGGCGTCAGTTGCGTCAGCGCCACGTTCTGCATGGCCGTCGGCGCCGCGGCCCCGGTGCAATGGGCCGGGGATCTACGCTATAGCGGGCAAACGCTCATCGAGGAATGGGACGGCAGCAGCTGGACGATTATCAGCTCGCCGGACATCTCGAGCACCGATGGCGACATCCTCACCGGCGTCAGCTGCGTCAGCGCCAGCTTCTGCGTGGCGGTAGGCACTGACTTCGGAGCGTCAGGCGTAACCCAGACACTGATCGAGCGGTGGGACGGCGCCGGTTGGGGAATCGTCACCTCCCCGGACACGTCGAGCGCCGACGATGACTCTCTCAATGGGGTCAGCTGCGCGGCAACAAGCTTCTGCATGGCGGTGGGCGATTACCAAAGTCTTGCGACGGGAGGGCAGGCGACCCTAACCGAGAAGTGGGACGGCAGCGCCTGGACAATCGTGCCCTCTCCGGATAGCTCCACCCAGCCCTGGGACAGCCTCCAGGGGGTCAGCTGTCCCAGCACCACCTTCTGCATGGCGGTGGGGCAGAGCCAAATCTTCTCCGGCCCTGTCCTCGCCACGGAGTGGGATGGAAGCACCTGGACGATGGTGAGTCCCCCCGCCGTTGGCACGTATCCCACGTACATGGGTTCGGCCCTCAACGCTGTGAGCTGCACCGACTCTACCTTCTGCATAGGCATTGGCCACCTCGGAGTTCAGACTGGTGACACGTACTGGACCCCCGAGCCACTGATGGAACAGTGGGATGGGGCTGCGCTGACCGTTTCAACTCTTCCCTCCACCCCAAGCGCTGCAAACGACTATTTCGATTACGTCAGTGCACTCGGCGCGGCCGACTGCGCGAGTGCGACCTTCTGCATGGCAGTGGGCGATTCCTACAACAACGTGAACGGACCGTTCAACGGCCAAACCTTGACCGAACAATGGAGCACGTCGCCCGCCTTCATACCGCCGACCCCAGCGGCCGCAACCCAGTTCTCGGCGGGAGGCAGTTTCACCGTTGCGGCCCAAGAGGCGAACCAGATCACCGCGCTCCAATACGCTGTGACTCCTACCCCTCCGCCGGGGGCTCTCACCTGCAGCACCGCCCCCACTGTCTCGCCACAGACCGGCGAGCCTGCGACGATTTCATGTTCGGTCGCCGGTGGGTTGGGCTCCAGTTCCTCCTACGACCTGCTCTTTACCGCGTCCGACGAGCACGGCCGAGCGACAACTGTCGATTACGAGCTAGGTGGACCGACGCAGGTAGCCTTCCTGTCACCGCCGACACCGGCCTATGGCACCAACTTCTCCTCGTCCACCGGCTTCCAAGTCGTCGCTGACAACCCGGCCGGAGCCGTCACGACACTCACGGAGACGGCCGAAGGGGGAACCCTCGCAGCCGCGCTCACATGCAGCTCGGGGGCCTCGGCGTCGGACCCTGCGGGAAGTTCGGAACTCGAGTGCATCGTTAATCCCCTCGCGGCAGCGGGTCCGTTCTGGATGGTGTTCACAGCGACCTCTGAGGGAAGCAGCATCAATCTTCTGTTGACGGCAGGTACGAATGGAATTGCCGCGGGGCCGGTGTTCGGTCCGGCCACGCCGCCTTCCGGCTCGAGCTTCAGTCCGCCGAACGACTCCTTTGACATAGAAGCGTACGATGCATACGGTGGGCCTGTGACACTGACGATGACGGCGCCGGACGGCGTCCCACCCAATGAGCTGAGCTGCACGATCGACGAGGGTGCGCAGCCTCCCGGCGCCTTCGGCAGTGATCTCTACGTCGTGACAGGGACCGCGGTCGAGTTGTACTGCACAGTGAAGCCACAGGACCATTCCGTCTATCCGCTCTGGGTGACCGCGTCCTCCTCCTATGGTCCGGAGACGCTGACGGCGGAAGTGGACTACTCGCTCGGCGACGGCGGTTATACGCCGACGGTTGACGGCTTCAAGTTCGACAACCGGTCAGAGGATCCTTCGTTCGCCGACATGGCGGCTGACTACTCGCAGTCGGCCAGCCAGCTGGGGGACATGTACTCGGACATCTGCGCTGACGGGCTCCTCGACTGCACTTCGACCACCATCCCCACCATCCCAGCCTTGTGGTTCTACGCCGACGTGTACTCGAAGATGCTCTATGAGGGGGAAGTGTGCTTTGGAATGTCCGCAGCGAGTACCTACCTCTACGAGAACGAACCGTGGGGCCAGGCGAGGGGCGTTTACACTGAACTGCCCGAGTGGTCGTCACCGTTACCCTTCAGTTTCGAGGGAGATTCGAGTGCCACCATCGACGAAATGATCGGCCACTACGAGTCCACACTGATGAGCGCTTATGGGTCGATTACCGATGGTCTCCAGTACCTCTCGGCACGGAACGACGGTAATCAGGCCGCCTTCGCTGAGGTGCAGAACATGCTCCGGAGCCAGGGAGCTGTCGTGCTCGGGCTCTTCCCGAGCGCGAAGGTGGCGATCGGGAGCAGCACCTTCGGGAACCTCGTTAACGTGGCGCACACCGTGGTCGCCTATGGCACTGGCATAGACGCGGCCGGTGACGAGATCATCAGCATCTACGACCCTAATTCGCCGGACGATGACACCGCGGAGCTGATCATTGATCGCTCGGGCGGGGTTCACCTGGTGAATGATGGACTGAACGGGGGCGACTACATCGGTGACTCGCCGACGGGCGCCAACATCCCGAGCAACTGGCAGATCGTGCCACTGCCGGACTCTGCCTGGGAGAGTCCGGAGAGCCTGTCGATCACGTCCGGCGTCTCGGTATTTGGGTTCGATTTCACAACCACTGCGAGTTTCGATCAGCAGCAGTGGGTGATGGACCTGATCGACGAGGGACTCACTATCGGCGTTGAAGACGGTGAGGGGCTGGTGCTCGACCAGCAGACGGGGGGAATTGTCCAGCCGATTCTGCAGCTGAACGGGGGTGCCGGTGGCTCGAGCATGGGTACGTGGATGCAGCCGGACACGCAGGGCGTGAGCGGGGAGGTGACGACGACGGACCAGGGGTCTTATACCGGGGTGGCCACCGGTACTCACGTAGTGACCGTCACAGAGACGGACAGTGACCCGGCCGGTGTCGGCCACACGGTGTCCGTAGACCCGACCGGCAGCGTTGTGACCCTGGCGGACGCCTCGTCTGCCGAGGAATACGAGGTCGACCTCGGGGCGCAGCCGGCGTCCACCTATGGGCGGGACATGACTGTCTCGGGCCTCAGCCTCGCGCCCTCCGATACGGTGACGGTGGGCACGGACGCGGGTGAGGACAGCTTGACCCTCAGCGCTGCGGGTGCGTCCCAGTCCGTGCAGCTCGCCATCTCTCAGACGGGTGAGAATGCGTCGAGTGAGACTGTCACTGCACTGGTCCCGGGCGGGGGCCAGCAGGCCACGATCACAGTGGGCGATTGGTCCGATCTGACCTCCAGCCCGATCGACGAGACCATCGACGGCACCACAACCAATCTGAACCCGCAGGGAATCGCGGTCAACGTGACCGGGACCCAGGTATTCGGCGGGATCCCCGCCTTCACCCCTGACTACAGCGCCGACGCCGCCGGGACCGCGGCGACCGTCAGCGGCACCCTGAGCTGCTCGACCAGCGCGACGTCGACGAGCACCGTGACGGGGGGGCCCTACACGATCTCCGGCTGCTCAGGGCTCTCGTCGACGCTCGGGCCTATCACGTACACGTACGGGTCGCTGACGGTGACGCCGGCGCCGCTCACCGTGGTCGCCACCCCAGCCAGCCCAACCATGACCTATGGCGGAGCTGTGCCTTCCGTCGCACCTGCCTACGTGGGCCTGGAGGCGGGGGACACCGCCCCGAGCACGCCGGCCATCTGCACCACGGCCGCCACCTCCTCGTCGACGGTGGCGGGCGGCCCCTACTCGACCAGCTGCTCCGGGGCGAGCGATCCCGACTACGCCATCAGCTACGACAACGCGGCGACCGTGGCGGTGGCGCCGGCGTCCCTCCTGATCACTGCCACCCCGTTGAGTACCGTCATGCCGTACGGCGGGCCGGTGCCGGGGGTGACGCCCACCTACACCGGGCTGGTCAATGGTGCGAGCGCCTCGGCGACACCTCCGATCTGCACCACGGCGGCGACGGCGACCTCACCGCTGGCGGGGAGCCCGTACGCGACGCGCTGCTCGGGGGCGAGTGACCCCAACTACACGATCACGTACAACAACACCGCCACGATCGCCGTCGTGCCCGACCCGCTGGTGGTGGGGGTGACGGGAACTCAGGTGTACGGGGGCACGCCCGTCTACACCCCGAGCTACGTCGGCATCTCCTGGGTGGGGAGCGACGGCCCGTCGGTGGTGACCGGGAAACTGGTTTGCTCGACCAACGCGACCGCCTCCAGCCCGGTGGCAGGCAGTCCCTACACGATCTCCAACTGCTCGGGTTTGAGCGCGGCCAACTACCAGATCGGCTACAGCTACGGTGAGCTGACGGTGACGGCGGAGCCCTTGACCATCACGGCGACGCCGGCCAGCACCACCATGACCTACGGGGGCCCCGTGCCGGCGGTGACCCCGACCTACACCGGCCTGGTCAATGGCAGCAGCGCGCCGGCAACGCCGGCCACGTGCACCACGACGCTGACGGCGACCTCGCCGGTGTCAGGGAGCCCGTATGCCACGGGCTGCTCGGGAGCCAAGGATCCCAACTACGCCATCAGTTACAGCAACGGTGCGACGATCACGGTGGTGCCCCGTCCGATCGCGGTGACGGTGACCGGGACCCAGCTGTACGGCGGCACGCCGGTCTACACGCCGAGCTACAGCGGGGTCTCCTGGGTGGGCACGGACAGCCCCTCGGTGGTGACCGGGAAGCTGGTCTGCTCGACCACCGCGACCGCCTCCAGCCCGGTGGCGGGCAACCCGTACACCATCTCCGGCTGCTCCGGGCTGAGCGCTGCCAACTACTCCATCAGCTACAGCTATGGAGCGCTGACGGTGACCCCGGCGCCACTCACCATCACGGCCACCCCCTCCAGCACGACCATGACCTATGGGGGACCGGTGCCGGCGGTGACCCCCACCTACACCGGTCTGGTCAACGGCAACAAGGCGCCGGCCACAGCGCCCACCTGCAACACCAAGGCAACCGCGACCTCGCCGGTGGCGGGGAGCCCGTATGCCACCAGCTGCTCGGGGGCGAGTGACCCCGACTACACCATCACCTACACCAACACGGCGACGATCACCGTCCAGCCCCGCCCCATCGTCGTGACGGTGACGGGAACCCAGGTGTACGGGAGCACACCCATCTTCACGCCCAGCTACACCGGCGTCGCCTGGGTGGGCACCGACGGCCCGTCGGTGGTGACCGGCACGCTCAAGTGCTCGACCACGGCGACCGTCTCCAGCCTAGTGGTGGGCAGTCCCTACGCCATCTCCGGCTGCTCCGGCCTGAGCGCCGCCAACTACTCCATCGGGTACAGCTACGGGCCGCTGACGGTGACCCCCGCCGCGACGGCGACCAGCCTGACCAGCAGCGCCAATCCCGCGGCTCTCAACCAGACCGTCACCTACACGGCCACCGTGACCTCGACCGGTGGCAGCCTCAACCCGAGCGGTGAGGGGTCGGTGACCTTCCTGAACGGCACCACCAAGCTCTGCAGTGGCGCCGTCACGCTCTCCGGAGACCGGGCAACCTGCGCGGTGACCTACCCGGCCGCAGGCAGCTACCCGATCACGGCGTCGTACTCGGGCGGATCCGACTTCGCCGCCAGCACGTCGGCGGCGCTGACGGAGGTGGTCGGGCAGGATGCGACCACGACCAGCCTGGGGGTGTCGTCGACCTCGGTGGTGTTCGGCCAGAAGCTGACGCTGACGGCCATGGTCGCGGCCAAGGCCCCCGGCTCCGGCGTGCCCACGGGCACGGTCAGCTTCCTCGACGGGACCGCCTTGTTGGGGACGGCGACCCTGAACGGCTCCGGGCAGGCGATCCTGACCACCCAGGGGCTCTTGGCGGGGACCCACGCAGCCCTCACCGCGGTCTATGCGGGGAGCCCCAACTACCTGGCGTCGACGAGCGCGGCGGTTCAGGTGGTGGTCGCCTACACGAGCTGCATCACCACAACCCACACCGGCGCGCTGACGGTGACGTCCGGTGAGGTCATCTGCATCACGGGAACACAGACCGGAGCCGTCAGCGTCCAGGCGGGCGGGGCGCTGGCCATCGTCGGCGGCCATGTGACGGGGGCAGTCCAGGTCTCGGGAGCAACCGCGTTCATGGCCTGCGGCGCGACCATCACCGGAGCACTCTCGGTCACGGGTGTGACGGGGCCGGTGATCGTCGGCGACGTCCTCTATGACGGCGCCGTCTGCGCCGGGAACACCCAGACCGGCGCGGTGTCGCTGAGCAACAACACGGGGCCGGTGGCCCTGGGAGGCAGCACCGTGACCGGGGCGGTCTCGGTGAACGGGAACGTCGGGGGGCCCACGGTCATCGAGGGCAACCACATCACCGGGGCGCTGTCGTGCAGCTCCAACGCGCCGGCCCCCACGGATGACAGCGTCCCCAACACCGTGACTGGTGCGCGCTCCGGCCAGTGCATCGCATCCGGCTTCTGACCTGGGCGGGAGATTTGGCCGCAGCCGCCGACGTAAGGGCGTGGGCCCTTCAGGACGGAAACGTGTGCTGCCGGGGGCGGTCGTGAGACATGTCACCGACCCGGAAGCACCGACCGGCGACGGGTAGGTTGGAGCTGACCTGGGAAGAGCCGACCCCGTACGAAGGGCACGCCACCGCCGTCGGCGGCGGAGCGGGCCGTGGCCAGTTCGACGATCAGGACCCGGAGCAGAGCGGGATTTGGGGCCCAATCTACATTGTCAACCTGCAGGTGTCGCAGACCCTGGCGTGAGCCGGAGATGTCGCAAGACAGTAGCGCGTGGGCCGGTCACCCAGTATCTCCGCATTATGGTGCCGATGACGCGGATCCGCCCTTTCCGACTACTCCACCGCTCCGCAATTCGGCGCCGCCGCTTCCGATCGGCCGGGCTGGCCGTTGCGTGCCTACTGGCGATCGCTCTGACGATGGCCGGGTGCGCAACCAAGGGCCAGCGCTACACGGCGACATTTGACATCACGGGATCCGTGAACGTCTCTGGAACGATCGGGATCGGTTGCAACGGGAATTCCATCCCGGGAGTTGGGGAGAGTGCGTACCCCGTATGGGAGATGACAGGAAGTTGGCCGCTGAAGGGCGGGGACGTCGCGTTGGACATAGCCATCGAGGATAACGGCCCTCTTGTGGAGGGCGTGACGCCCAGTGCTGAGACGCAATCCGTCGGTCCACAAACCCCGTCCTACGTCTCCTGGACAGTCAATAGGGTCCGCTTTGAAGGCGGAGGCCTCGACAGCGATCCCCAGGCAACCGGCAGCATTACCATGCACGACGGCGGCTCGACTGGCACGTTCAGGGCGACGGTGCAAGGATCAGCAATCAGCGGCGAATGGACCTGCTGAGGCCGTGAAGCGTGAATCGGACTCGCGATCAGGGGATCCTCGAGATACCAAACGAAAGAGCTCGGCGGGCAGAACGCTGAAGGAATTGGCATCGAGCATGTGGGCGAGCGGAGGCCGAGGGCGCGGCCAGGTTGTGGGGCTGCCCCGCTGGGTGGCGCTTGTGGCCGTCGGCTTGGCCGGCTTGAGCGTCGCGGGCTGCACGGATCAGCAGCCGACGGCGCAGGCCGCGCTCGCCAACGGACAGACGCTTTACCTGGAAGTCACACTCTACCTTCCGTACACGGGGTTCAAGGTGCTGGCCTTCGCCGAGGTGCCGGGCGGGACACCCGCCACACTGAGCGTCGCGGGGCCGGTCTCCTGGAATTGCTCTGCCCTCTTCTACGGCCATCCCGCATCGGGCCCATCCTGGCAGCATGGAGCACTTGGAGCTATCGGATTCCGTTGGCCCTGACCTCCCCACCACCCTGTTCCAGGCCGTCCCCCCGGGAACCTACAGGGTCACCGTGACAGTGACGTCACCACGGGGATCGGTCAGTGCCTCTGTGCATGTGCCATCGGGAATGAATCCAAACCCGAGCGTCTGGGCCGACGGGACCGGGAAGCCATTGACGGCTTGCACGGAGTCATCCGCGAGCTCGCCGCCGAGCTGAGCAGGGACCCCGATCCGAGATCAGCCTGGTTCATGGGCGAGGACTCGCAGGCAGGGCACAGGGAGGAACGCACGAGGCGCTCTGGCCGGCTGGCATCCTCAACCGCGCTGAATTGCAGTTTACGGTTGTCAGGTTTCAGAGAAGGTCGAGGAACGTCGCGGGCGACAGCACCGGCGGCGACACCGTCGCGAGGCTGGTGAGGTCCTTGTCACCGGACACCAGATAGTCGACCTTGGCAGCCTGGGCCAGGACGACCAGGTAGTCGTCGTCGGGATCACGGGTGATCGCCTCGGCGATCACCGGGTTCTCCACCGTGATGCCACCCCGGCGGATGACGTTGACAAACTCGTCGACCTCCTCAGGTGTCACCAGATCACGGAACTTCGGGCGGCGAAGAACACCTTCCAACTCCTCGAGCAGGTGGGGGCAGACCACCAGTTCGAAGTCGCCGCCGAGCCAGAGGAGGTAGAGGCGGGCCGGAGCGCCGCGGGGGGAGAGGGGGGCGGAGATGAGCACGCCGGGGTCGAGGACGACCCGGAGAGCCCTACCCGGCGGTGCCGCCACCGGCCTCCCGACGCATCGCCTGCAGCTCACCGTAGGCGAGCGCTCCCGCCTCCTCGTCCGCGAGCTGGCTTCTCGCCCAGACTCGTTCGACCGCGGCCAGCCCAAGGAAGCTGCGCAGGGCGGCGTTGACGATCTCGTACTCGTGCTGACCGGTGCGGGCGGCGAACACCCTCGAGGCGCGCACGACGTCCTCATCGAGATACACGGTGGTCTTGCGCCGGGTCATCGCCATGCCACCATTCTGACGGCTTGACGTCTATACGTCAATACTGCGCTGCGCGACGGTGGGGATTGCGAAGCCCCACGGATGCCGAAGCCACCAGGCGGCACTTCCCGGATATCGAACGGCGGCCTGGTAAGCGGTCAGCACACCGGCTGACTCAATCGGGACTGCAAGGGCTGCAGCAATGCGCTCAACGTCGCTCCGACTCCACCACCACGCCGTTTCCATGCGAAAGAGACACCGTGACTCCACCGCAACCGCAATGTAGTAGTCAAGACCATGTCGAACGCTTGGCGAGGTCATTCTTACATGGACAAACCGGGCTACGCCGGTCTTGTTCCAGCGCTGGCTGCGGAAGGGTGAGCGCCACGTAATCGCCTCGCCCGTTACGCATACTCGCACCAACCACGTGAAAGTAAGAATGCCCGCCAAGGCGACGAATATGACGACCGCGGTAGCGCCCAGGGCCACGGCGGCTGCACCGGGTGCGGCTGCGATCCTCACAATGACGAAGACGGTCCACCCTGCTACCACCCCGAGGGAGGCGGTCATTCGCTGTCCGTATTCATGCAACCACTTCTTCACGGATGGACGGGCGCAGACGATCTCCGTCAACTCAGCGCCGCCGAGCCTGCCGCCATCAATTCACCGCTGGCTGTTCGCGATCGAAGCCAACTAGCCGCCGCATCCACCCTGACCGCCCGCGGTAGCCCCGTAGGAGTCCCACAGATACGCCCCAAGGCTAAACGCTTCGCTCGACACACCCAGCAAGCCCGCCCACGCCGACGCTTCCCGAGCCTCCGTGGAAGCACTTAACGCGTACTGCCACGCAGTCGTCTGTCCGGCCCCGAACGTAGTTCCCGCCTCGTCGCTCCAAAACTCAGCCGTGCTCGACGCCGCCATGCCATCGAGGGTATCTGCCTCGGCCCCAACGCCAGGGATGGCGCCCAGTGCCGAAATCACGCCCCCGACGTAGTTGCCATTCGCGAAGTCGTGAACCGAGGCGTCGCCAGACGCTATGACGGCGACGGCACCAAAGGCTGAGCGCCGACAGCGCAAGACCGATGGTGGGGAGCCACCAGCCCTTGCCGAGAGACGATCCGGCGGCGAGGAGCGCGCCCAGCGCCACCCCCGTGAACCCGAGTATGCCGGCTGCCTTGGTGTCAATCGAATCGCTCGACTCGAACTGTTCCTGCATCTGGAGACGTGCAATTTCGAGAATCATCGAGCTGACAGCCGCGGTTTCGGAGACGACGGCCCCAGGTGTCGGCGCTGTGACGGGAAAGAGAAGGCGACGGAGATGCACGGTCCCCCAGAGTAACGGGATCAGTTGGGGTCGGTTCGCGGGCTCCGCCCCGACCGCGTGACGCGGACCCCGATTGATTGAGCGGCATATCCGGCACTGCGATGACCCGCCAGACCTTTCGAGGGGACGCGGTCCGGAAGGAAGCTCCGCGCTTCGCTCAGGAGCATGGCCAGCGTGGGGACGGCCCCGAGGAGTTGGGCGGCGTAGGCAACGGCGGTGAGCAGCGCGGGCGGGACGACGATATCCACGACGATGCTGCACCCGGTGACCTCATAGACCAACAAGGCAACCATCACGACGACCAGGAGGAGGGCGAGTGCGCCTCCAATCTGCCGGCGATCGGGCTGGCTTTGGGGCGGCCGACTCGGTGTGGAACATAGCTGACGTATCGAACGGAGCGTGGGTCTACAATCAGCGGTACCACCAGTACGTGCAAGGGTTTGAGGACACACGAAACGGCGTGGGACCGCTCGACATTGACATCAGTTGTGCGGACAGCAGCGTCGCCCCCGCGGATGCATCGGATTCGGAGGGGGAGGGGCCAGGGGGTTCGGAAGGCTTGCCGCCCTCGTGCAACCCTTACTTCGGACCCTGATGGTCTCTGGAAGGGAACTAGACAAATGAGCAGTAGAACCACGTTGACAGCGTTGGGAAGGAGGCCTGCGGTGGCCTTCCTGACCGTGGCCGCCGCCGTACTCGCGGGCTGTGGCACGTACTCGCAGAGTGGTTTGTTCGCGGCCTCGAACGAGTCCCCGACGTCGGCGCCCAGCGACTATGTCCCCTGGGTCGCGACTTCCGGCCACCCCAGTACCGCGCTGCCGGCGCCGGCATCCGCGGCGCTGGTAGGTACGGCCTGCGCGCCTGGCGATTTGCAAGTGAGTGGCGTCCAGATCAAAGGTGAGGCCGGCTCGGAAGCGCTGGTGGTAACTGTATCCACCACGGCCGCCGCGGGCTGTGACACGCCCACGCAGCCGGCTGACATTGGTTTCCAGTCGGCCAGTGGGGCCAGCGTTAGCGCGCCCGTGTCGGTAATCCCCTCGACGGTAGGATCCTCAGCGATGCCCATCAGGGAGGGTGCACCTCTCCAATTGGTTCTCGTATCTCCAGACACGTGTCCCCAAGCCAGCGCCAGCAGTTCGGCCAGTTCGGGCGCGGCCACGTCGATGAATTTGACAATGGCCGCAGGTGAGATTCTAACAGTTCCCGTGCCACCTGGTTTCAACACCTGCGCCATAACGTCCTGGGGACTCACGTCCGCGGCGCCCGTGACGCCAACCCCGAACCCACCGTTGCTCGCGCAAATGGAGCTTCCTGTGCAACCTGTACAGCCCGGCGATACCGTGACGTATTACGTCACCGTGACCAACAGTGGCACTGCATCGCAGCTGGCGTCATCGAACTGCCCGAGCTACGAGCAAACACTGAGTTCACCCCCCCAGTCTCTGGTGGACCAATGGCTCCAGCTGAACTGCACGGGTGGAGCCCTGGCCATCGGGTCGAGCAGAACGTTCGAGATGGAGATTCTGGTTCCGGCCGACGCGCCATCAGGGCCGGCGAAGGTTACCTGGACCATTCCATCGCTGGCTGTGGCATCTGGCGGAAGTTTGTCGATCTCATGACCCTCGGGTTGGCTGGAGAAGGCCACCGTTGGGGTCTTCTAGCGCGCGCTAAGCGCGACGGTTTCGTGTTCTGATCTGAGAGTTGGGACTCGACGAAATACGCCCCCAACGCAGGGGGTGAAGCGATTGGCTGAACCGCCCCGGGAATCCTGGAGGCTCCATTCCTTGAGAGGATGGAGCGATGGCAAGGACAAGCAGGTATCCCCAAGACCTTCGTGACCGGGTGGTCCGGCTGGTGCTGGACGCTGGCCTGCTCTCGCACGTCCAGTCTTGCATTCCGCGGCTGCCTCTCTGCTCCACGAAAGGCGGGGCATCAGAGCTTCGATGAGGCCCGAATCGTTACGCGGCGCGGCCGCCACCTGGCAGGTCGATGGGTACCACCTGGTCAGGGAACACAGCCGTGAGCTCCAGGCGCCCGCCGAGCGCCTCAACATATCGGGAGAGTGTCGAGAGGTAAAGGTCCTCTGAGCGCTCGAGGCGGGAGACGTTGCCCTGGGTGACCTCGAGCGCCGCGGCCACCTCCACCTGAGTCAGGCCTCGTTCCTCGCGGAGTCGGTGCAGGGTCATCACCGCGTCCATGAGGCGGCGGTAGGTCTCGACTCGCTCTCGCCCCTCCGGGGTGGCGGTCACCCGGTCGGCCAGAGTCTGGAACGGCTTGTGCCCACTCATCTCAGCTCTCCCTCCCGTTGCAGCTCGGCGAGATGCTCGTCATACAGACTGTCGGCCACTGGGATGAACTCCACGTACCACTCCCGCCAGCGGTGCTGCTTGTTGCCCCCGATCAGGAGGATGGCGGTCCGCCGAGGGTCGAAGGCGAAGAGCACCCGCAGCGCGGTTGCCGGGGGCCGAAGCTCCTTCATGTTCCGATGGCGAGAGCCCTTGATCGTATCCGCCAGAGGCCGCCCCAAGGCCGGGCCATCGCGCTCCAGGAGCTGGACGGCGGCAGTGAGAGCTCGTTGCTCGTCCCCGCTGAGGGTCTCCCACCACTCCTCGAACTGGTCTGTGAACTCGATGTTCCACAAGGTCATTATGACCCTTGCCTCATATTAGTCAAGGGTCATATTCTAGCGAGGCCGGGGACGCTACCGCCAGGCCGCGGTTCAGACCGCCGGGTCGACCTTGGATGGCTGACGGCCCAGCGCCATATTGCTTCCTGAACTGTTCCTGACCCTCCAAGCAAGTGCTGGCCATCTGCACGGACGGCGAAGCAAGCGGTCCAAGTGAATTCAAGAAGGCCTATGCGAACGACGAAAGTCGAAAGCACTTGCTTTGGGAGCAAGAGGTCCCCAGTTCGAGTCTGGGCGCCCCGATCAGCCGTCCTCAAGATGGCGATTATGAGTTCATAAGCAGCGTTTCCGCGAAGTGGCTTGTGGAAGTTCGGCTGACCCTTGACAAAAGGGCTCCGGCTGATCCTTGACAGGCCTTCGGGTGATGGCTGACAGCTACTTCGGTTGAGACTTGACACTCCCTCACATGAGGGAACTGAGCGTGACCGAGCAGCGGTATCAGGCGATCCTGGCGGT